>ORJL011442199.1_pt1 | contig 64964 bp, 58 predicted proteins | sample 1779941 | NCBI WGS metagenome assembly ORJL01 (sample SAMEA104232317, study PRJEB22302) | groundwater metagenome | biome: forest; feature: aquifer; material: groundwater | place: USA | collected 2011-08-07 | depth 5.8 m | reverse complement strand
TTATTTCTTCTTGTTCCAATTTCTCAAATGGAATCTTGCTGCGTGCAAATTGCGCCACTCTTAAAAAAAGATACGATCGTTGTTGATGCATGTTCTGTGAAGCTCTACCCTGTAAAAATTATGAAAAAAATTCTTTGGAATATCGTATCGGCACTGCTCCTCGTTGCGATCTTTTATTTTCTCGGTCGCGAATTTTGGCATAACTGGAACCAAATCCGATCGTATGAATTTCATTTTAACCTCCCCGTGCTCGGGATGGCGTCGCTTGTCTATGCCATCGCATTCGGGGTACTTTCCTTCGGCTGGTATCTCATTCTCCGCTACCTAAACCACGGATTTTCTTTCGGCGACGCACTCCTGTTTTTTTGCATGACCCAACCGGCGAAATATATTCCTGGAAAGATTTGGCTCCCGGTGGCTCGTATAAAATGCTGCAAATCGAGAGGGGTTCCAGGTTCTATCACGCTTCTCTCAACCGGCATAGAAGGGGTGATGGAGATTTTCGCCGGCGCATATGTTTCTGTTATCGCTCTTTTACAGACCGATTTCTTCGGGAGATCCTCTGTGATAGGGACGATTCTTATAAGTGTCATCGGTCTCGGCGTGCTCATACCTCCGGTTTTCTATTTTTTTATAAACCTCTATCTCTCCATCGTAAAACTCCCGCATATCGAAAAACATCAGCGAGTTTCGTTTTGGAAGCTCTTGCTTCTCCAAATAATCTTTATCACCGGAGTGCTCGGCCTCGGAATTTCGCAATTTTTGTTCCTCCAATCGTTTGCGCCCGTGGCCTTATCTCAGGCGCCGTTCCTTATTAGCGTTGGTATCTTTTCGTACATCGCAAGCGTGCTCGCTTTTTTCGCTCCAGGTGGCTTGGGAGTTCGAGAAGGAATTTGGTATGTTGCGCTGAAATCTGTCGGCACCGCTTCGGTCGCACTCATTTATGCCTTCTCGAGCCGGTTATGGACGATCGTTGTTGAGGCACTCCTCCTCTTTATTTCTTTGCCGCTCTTTTTACTAAAACAGCGGAGAGCTCGGGCGACCAACGCTCCCCACCGCCCTTCGTAATCAAGGCAAAGGCGATGGCGTAGAGCGGAAGATGACCGAGCAGTTCATAAATACCAAACAAACTCAGGGTGAGCGTAAAACAGACAAAAAAGAGCAACCCAACCAAGCGAGGCAAAAGTCCCAAGAAAATGAGGAGCCCAAGGAGCACTTCGGTTATTCCTGCAGCCATGACGAAAAGTTGATCGGAAAAATTGCTGAATCCAAGCGCGGGCATAAAATTTATCGGGTGCGTGCGGAGGAATTCAAGTGCGTATCCCGGTTCATAGAGTTTATAGCGAAACCCAACGAGCATCACCGCGGTTCCAAAAAACATCCGGAGCACCGCCATCGCATAGGGCTTTGCCTCCTTCATGTGAAAAAAATGAACGATGGAAGGAAAGAGATTTACGCCGCGTACTTTTGGCAACGTCGGGTCCCCAACAATAAAAAGATAAACAAAAATTCCCACAAAACTCATGTAATTCAAAACATCGAGGAACGGAAAAACTCCGAGCGTGACAACATAAAGGGTAAAACCGAGCGTACTTATAAAGCGAGGGAATATACCGACCAGAAGAAAGAGGCCGGTCAAAAGCTGCACGGCGAGCAGAACGCGCTCCACCGGGAGGGGAAGAGTGCCGGTCTGAAGATCCGGCGCAAAAAGAAAACGCGAAAAACTTCCGGAGAAAAGGAGCAAGCCCGTGAGGGTTCGAAGCACCGGTGGCACCCAGCTACTCCACCTGCCAAAAAAAGACCGCATGCGACGCGCCCACCGGTGGGGCCGAACAGCAAAATGGATCAAAAGCGCGGCGAGGAGACTAAAAATTCCAGCCAGAACCATGGAGGCGTTTACAGAATTCCAGCTCGAAAACAGGAGCGGCTTAAGAGAAGAGACTTCGCTGCTTTTCACGAACCACTTCTCGTGAGCGAATGCAGTTGGGACTAAAGTGACAAACAAGAAAAACATCGAGGCGCGCAAAAAATATTTTTTCATAAAAAATAAAATAATAAAATCTTGAAATGATTGTAGCATTATTTTGACGCACCGAGAGAAGGAGCCCTTCACGGGCGTATTTTTGCGGTATAATAGTGCCCTATGTCATGTTCTTCTTGTCCAAGCGGTGGAGCGAAACGCACCAACAGCGCCACGATGATTCAGCTGGTGCCCGGCGCCATCCAAAAACCGGATTGGTTAAAAGTAAAAATAGGACTGCCCAACGAACGCTACAAAAAAATCCGGGAGACCGCCAAAACCCTTAAGTTGGCCACGGTGTGTGAGGAAGCCATGTGTCCCAATATTGGTGAGTGCTGGAGCGGGGGCACGGCTACTTTTATGCTCATGGGCGATACTTGCACGCGAGCATGCCGTTTTTGCCATGTGAATCACGGAAAACCCCAAGCACTGGATCCCGATGAACCCAAGCATCTCGCGGAAGCAATCGCGCAGCTTGGCCTCGACTATGCGGTTATTACGTGCGTTGATCGTGACGATGTGCCGGATGGCGGCAGTGCGCATTTTGCCGAATGCATTCGGTACCTGCGTGCGCAGGACCCAAAAGTTTTGGTGGAGGTACTCACCTCTGATTTTCAAGGAAAAAAAGAAGATATTCAAAAGGTGATTGATGCCAGTCCGCACGTATACGCGCATAATATTGAAACCGTCGAGCGTCTCCAGTCGTATGCTCGTGATCGGCGAGCCGGTTACAAACAATCTCTTGGCGTTTTGGAATACGCAAAAAAAGCGCAGCCAACCATGTACACAAAATCCTCCATCATGGTGGGGCTTGGCGAAAAGCCGGAAGAGGTTGAAAAGACTATGCGTGATTTACGGGCCATGCAGGTGGATTTTTTGACGATCGGGCAGTATCTTCGCCCCACGTCATGGAACCTGAAAGTCACGGAGTATGTCCCGCTGGAACAGTTTGCACGATACGAACAAAAGGGATTAGAGCTCGGATTTCGATATGTCGCTTCCGGACCGTATGTGCGATCGTCCTACAAAGCCGGTGAACTCTTTATAAAAAACATCATCCAAAATGGCTCTCATTGAAAATTTCGACCCGCTGAAAGATCCGATGTTCCAAATTCTCGACCACGAAGGGAATGTGGTGAAACCGGAATTTTTGCCTGCGTGGGATGATAAAAAACTTCTGGAGGTTTATGCGCAGATGCTTTTTTTGCGGCAGGCGGACTATAAGCTCATCAACCTCCAACGGCAGGGCCGGTGTGGATCATACATTTCTATTGAAGGACACGAGGCGACTCAGCTTGGAAGCAGTATGGCACTTGAAAAATCGGATTGGGTTTTTCCGGCATTCCGGGAATTGGGAATTTGCTACCTTCACGGCGTATCGCTCGAAAAAATCTGCCTCTACTGGATGGGAAATGAATGGGGAAGCAATTACGAAGCAAATGTTGCGCCGGTTTCGATTCCTGTTGGAACGCATCCGCTCCATGCCGTTGGATATGCGTGGGCCATGAAAATTCAAAAAAAATCGACGATTACGATTTCCTACTTTGGTGATGGAGCCACTTCGGAAGGAGATTTTTATGAAGCCATGAATTTTGCCGGGACGATGCAAGCGCCCACCATTTTCTTATGCCAGAACAATCAGTGGGCCATTTCGGTGCCACGATCAAAACAGACGGTGGCAAAAACTCTTGCGCAAAAATCTATTGCCGCGGGATTCCCGGGAATTCAAATTGATGGGAATGATGTGTTTGCGGTGCACACGGTCGTGAGTGAAGCGGTAAAACGGGCAAGGGAGGGGAAAGGCCCAACCCTCATCGAAGCCATCCTCTATCGATTCGGAAACCACAGCACTTCGGATGATGCAACGAAATACCGGCCGAAGGAAGAGATTGATTACTGGCGAAAACGTGACCCGCTTGTACGTTTTAAGCTATTTCTCCAAAAGAAAAATTTGTGGAGTGAGGCGTGGGAACAAAAAGTTTCTGACGAGGCGCGTGAGAAAATTCTTGCGGAGGTGAAGCGAGCGGAAGAAACGCCGCGTCCGAAACCCGACGACATCTTTGATTATCTTTATGCAAAGCTAACCCCGGAACTTGAAGAACAAAAAGCGTATCTCCTCGAACATCTCAAAAAATCTTCCTAATCACGTATGCCTCTCCTCACCATTGCTGATGCCATCAATCAGGCGCTCCATCAAGAAATGGAACATGATTCGCGCGTCATGGTTTTGGGGGAAGATGTCGGAGTGGACGGGGGTGTTTTCCGTATTACGGAGGGACTTTTGCAAAAGTTTGGCCCGGAGCGGGTCGTGGATACGCCGCTTGCTGAATCCGGAATCGTCGGAACTTCTATTGGCCTATCCATGGCAGGCTTAAAACCCGTTGCGGAGATGCAATTCGACGGTTTCGTCTACCCAGCTTTCGATCAGTTGATTAGTCATGCGGCAAGAATGCGCAACCGGACGCGCGGGAAGCTCTCTTGTCCACTCGTTGTGCGTTTTCCATATTCCGGCGGCGTGCGAGCGCTCGAACATCACTCCGAAAGTATGGAAGCGCTCTTTGTTCATATCCCGGGGCTGAAAGTTGTCTGTCCTTCAACGCCGTATGATGCAAAAGGGCTTCTTGTGAGCGCTATTCGCGATCCGGATCCGGTTATTTTCATGGAGCCCAAAAAACTCTATCGTTCGCTCAAAGAAGATGTGCCGGAAGAACTCTATGAAATTCCTCTCGGCAAGGCGCGTGTCATGATTGAAGGAAGTGATGTAACGGTCATCGGCTGGGGTTCTATGGTCCCGGTGGTTTTGAAAGCCCAGGCAATACTTGCGCAAGAAAACATTTCGCTTGAGGTTATTGATTTGCGAACCCTTTCACCGCTCGACACGGAAACGATCCTGGTTTCAGTCCAAAAAACCGGCCGGTGTGTCATCATCCAAGAAGGTCCGCACACGTGCGGACTTGCTGCGGAAATTTCTACCCGCTTGACCGAAAGAATCTTCTCTTCGCTCAAAGCTCCCGTGAAGCGCGTCACTGGCTTCGATATTATTCCTCCACTGTTAAAATCAGAAGACTATGCTCTCCCCGACGAAAAACGCCTTATTGAAGGAATAAAACAGGTACTTGGAGCCTAAACCACAGCTGATATTTTCGGGGTCCCGCCTTGCTCGGTAATACGCCGTGAATAGTCGACAAAGTCGCCCTCGTCAACGTCAGCAGTTGGCTTGTAAAAAACAGCTTTATACCCAGGGAGTTTTCTGCCGCATGCTGGATTCCCGTAGAGATACGCGGGGTCGATTTGGGTGAGCAGATATCCTCTGGCAGGTAGCTCAACGGCCCATCCAGGTTCTGCACTCCCACGCGGAGCTGGACTAGCCTCATTCATGTTGGTCAAAAAACACCATCCCTCATCCAATAACTGAGCGTAATAAGCATCGCTTCTCATCTCTTCCGAAGTCGGTTTACGGTGTGCGAATTTATGTTCCGCCGTTCTGCCTTCAATATATTCCCTCCTCACCGGTTCGCTTAAACTTGCAGCAAATGATTCATCTAACATAGGGCTAATTATCTCCGTAAATTTAATTTTGTCAAGCTTTTGTTTTTTTAGGTATACTGAGGGCCTATGGCATATGAATTTAAGTTTCCTGACGTGGGTGAGGGGATCCACGAAGGTGAAATTGTGAAGTGGCGGGTGAAAGTCGGCGATGAGATAAAAGAAGATCAGCCTCTCGTGGAAATGGAAACCGCAAAGGCAATCGTGGAATTGCCCTCGCCCCAGGCCGGAACGATTTTGGCGGTTTTCGGAAAAGAAGGGGACATAATTCATGTGGGGAGCCTGCTGGTTGTCGTTGGTGCAAAAGGAGAAAAGTGGACGCCATCAGCCCAGTCTCTGCAAAACGAACCAGAGAAAAAGAAATCGCCGGGTGTCATCGGACAAATTCCTACGGATTCAGGCGTGGTTTTGCCGCCACGAACGAAGGAAGGGGGCACCCAAAAACTACCACCACCTTCTGTGTTGCCGCGTGATCGGGATGCATGGGGGCCCGTCGAATATGTCATACTCAAAAGTATTCGCAAAGCGATTGCTGAACACATGGTGAAATCAAAATTTACGATCCCCCACGTCACCCACATGGATGAGTGCGATGCTTCGGCGTTGATAAAACTTCGCGAAAGCAAAAAAGCAGAAGCGGAAAAACAAGGGATAAAACTTACGTTCCTTGCGTTCATCATGAAGGCTGTTACGGAAACGCTTAAAAAACATCCGGCTTTAAATGCCGCCTTCGATGAAGCAACGAAACAAAATATTATTTACAAAAAATATTATAATCTTGGCGTGGCCGTCGACACGCCCGATGGACTCATGGTGCCGGTGCTTCGTAATACGGACCAAAAAGATGTTTTTCAAATCGCCAAAGAAATAACGGACCTTGCGCAAAAATGCCGTGATCGAAAAATCGGACTCGACGAATTGCAGGGCGGTACTTTTTCAATAACCAACATCGGCTCGGTCGGCGGAATTTTTGCGACGCCGATTATTAGCTATGGCCAAACAGGAAATCTCGGCATTTTCCGCATCAAAGAAAAACCCGTTGCAATAAACGGAAAAGTTGAAATTCGGCCAATTCTCACGCTTGCGCTTTCATACGACCATCGTGTTGTGGACGGAGCCGAAGCGGCAAGATTTATGAATGATTTGATTGCCGCGCTGGAGAATATTTCTGCTTGAGTAGAATCTGTTGCCAATTTTACTAAGAAACTTCGCAGGAATTATATTGAGCACGCGTAGCTCCTTGTTTTTTACGGGTCTCGTGGGTCCCGAAAAAACAAGGAGCGAGCTTTCGCGAAATATTATTCCTGCGAAAACCTATATTTTGGAAGCCCATGAAACCTTTCTTAAAGGTTTCATGTAATCATGGCGGTCCGGACGGGATTTGGTCACGCATCGCTTTTGCTTTAACAAAAGCGTGCGCGACCCCCGCTCGCCATCGCCGCCGCTTGCGGCTCGGCTGCGCGTTCAAATCCCTATCCGTACTTTTTTATATTATTCACAAAAAAACTGGAGTTTTTTCTACCCCTTGGGTTTCTGGCGGTCCGGACGGGATTTGAACCCGCGCTCTCCACAGTGACAGTGTGGCGCTTTAACCAGCTAAGCTACCGGACCATGCAAACGGCTCCTGATTTATTGCAGAAAGAGTGTAACAGACTCTCTAAAATTTGACAAAGAAGCAAGATACTGTAATAGTCTTGCCATGACTGCGCCGCTATCTTCTCCACCAGGTCCAGACGAAAAGGAAGTTCCGCTTACCGATGCCCTTGTCTCTGGACTACGCAAATTAGGACTTCACCAGGCAGATATTACTGCAGAAGATGTTATTCGCGCCCTTTCGGACCACAAGAAAAAAACCTTGCTGACACCTCGCGAAGCCCACGCTATTGCTATGACATTCACAGAAATAGACGTGGATATTTTTGATGACGGTGTGGCCGCGGTTCCTCCTGGGGGGCTTGGGGACGTAATCCGGGGCCTTGCACAAAGCGCTCTTCGTCAAATGCACGAGCGGGGTATTGGGATCTTTGGTGGCGGAAAGGCGTCGGACCGGCCAAAAAAATAAATAGAGTATTATGGGAACAGAAAATTTATGGAGTGCTTTTTTCTCATTCCTGGACTTTCGGAAAAATACCGTACCGGCGGACTCATGGTAATCCGCGACGTGGCGGAGATTTTTTCAAAAATCCTGGGGCTTAGAACGAAATTTATAACGACGGAAGAGAAACATCCGGATGCGCTTTTTGCAAAAGATTCCTGGGAACCCCCGCCACATTCTCTCTTCGTGGTCACGTGGGGTCCGCTCGTGGAAAAACACATCAAGTTCATTCGTTCTCGTGTGCCGAATGCGCGCATTTTTTATTACGCGCAAAGTTTTGGATGGAACATAAAAGTGCCCCCGCACATCCCCATTATTTGCGTGAGCCGTTACGTGATGGCGCAATGGGCGCTTCATGCGCCGGAAAATTTTGTGGGATATGTTCCGCCTCCTTTAAATCCATGTTTCACATTCAACCAGGGTCCGCGCGACACCGATATTCTTGTCCACACTCGCAAGCAAAATGAATACTGCCTCAAAAAACTCCTCCCCTCATTGCAAGCTTACAAGCTACAAATTATCGGCCACTGGATTCCCCAAAAAGAATTTGCCGCGCTCCTCAACCGCACCAAACTTTTCCTCTACATTACGGCACTTCATAAAGCGGGGTTTCGACGTCGGCTCCCCGGAGAAGGATTTGGATTACCAGCGCTTGAGGCCCTGGCATGCGGCGCGCTCGTAGGCAGTAACCTGCTCGGTGGAGTGACAGATTTTCTCACGCCCGGAGAAAACTGCATCAAACTTCAAAATAGCGATCTCGATTTTGATCTTACTCAAATAAAAAACGCCCTTAAAAATTTCAGTCCTAACAAAACTGCCGCAGAAAAAATCATCCACGAATATTCAACTGAGTCCGTCTCTCAAAAATGGCAAAGTATGCTTGACATATTGAAGCTAAATTTGATTAAATAGGGACCTTTAAGAAATTAATGATGGCTGAACCTGAATCTCTAGCGCCTCCCGCTGTTGAAGGTGCTCCCGTAATGCCAGAAGAAAAAACTGCCCCCGACATCCTCAGAAACGATGTTGGAGAAGAACTTCATGTCGCAGCCGCACCAGCAGACGAAGTGGCTGCTGTGCCCGCAGTTTTGCCGCGGCCGACAAACTATCGGGATTTAACAAGTGAGATGATTACCGGTTGTACCATCGGGGCGCTCATTGCTTATTCGCGGACAGCACAAGCCGACAGAAATTGGAAATCCGTTGCCATGTTTCAGAGAGAACTTGTACGTCGAGAGCCTCAGAATGTACGAGCCTATGTTTTTCTTTCTTTTGCCCTGGAGAATATCGGCCAGTATGAAGAAGCCGCACGCGTATGGGAAACTCTTATAGATCTCCCTGGATACGACCCGAACCAGAGATACGCCCATCGCGTGCAAGAACTTCGACTTCGCAGCAAGATGACAGCCCATCCAGCAGGCAGACCAACTTCACCAGGTCGTGCCGCGAGGGCCGTTCGATACGATCTCCCCTCGGGCCATTTAGGAGTAACACCAGAAATGATCCCCCTTTGCAGTTCTGCAGATTTAATACGGTATTCCATGCAGGCGCAACAAGATCAACGGTGGGACAGGGTTGAAATGTTTCAATGGGAAGTAGTAAAACGACAACCACGAAATCTCGTGGCCCACATACTGCTTGTTCGCGCTTTTGTTATGCAGGGAAAAATGGAAGATGCTCGGGGACTTATGCCAACGGTGGAAGAACTGCGATCACCACACGATACTGCTCACGTCACAAGGTCTATTTTGTCCTTACGGCACAGGCTAGGCGAAGCGCCGCCGCCAAGACGACTGCCAGTTCGAGAGGCGCCGGCCGAAGACAAAGCACCAGCGCTTCCGCGTCCTGCGCCCGATCTAAGATCGGATACTGCTCCTGTTCTTAAAAGACCTTCTAACATCGACACTTCCCGTTTTGATAATTTTTTAACTTCTTTATTGCGTACCGCAGAAAGTTGGCCACAAACTCAAGGCCAGGGAGAGGGGTGGCGGAAGATTCCGGAAGACGAGCGTGACTTTTTCATAGAAGCTTTCGGGGAATTTCAAAAACAACTCGCTCGGGCGATTCCAAAAGGTCCCAACAAAGCTTTTTGGGGGAAGTTTGATGATATCAATACGCAGATTCATCGTGGCTCAATAAATATCCATGCGCTTGGTACGCTCATCGACCGCACGGAAAGTGCCGCGCGCGGAGCAAAGGTGGACTTGGGGAAACTTGAGCCGATCCGCATAAAAAATCGGAGTGCGGGGCCGCAATCTCTCTGATACAATGCGGAGTGATTTTATGAAACTCCAATTTGTAAACAAGCCGAGTAAAAATTCTGTTTTGCTCTACCCGGTGTTTGCAAAAGAATCTATCCGTGATGCTGGTCTGGGTCGCTGGATTAAAAAACTCCACGACACAAAAGAGTTTGAAGCCAAAGAGGGGCAAACGTTTTTTCTCTTTGGTGCTGTAAAATCACTGCCGGAAAAAATCGTTCTTCTTGGGCTTGGAGACCAAAAAAAACTCACCGTGACCTCGGTCATGGCTGCATTTGGCGGCGGGGGGAGGGCTGCCGCTGGACATCGCGCTCAAAAACTTTCGGTGTTTTTTACTCAGCCGCTGGCGCCCTTCGCACAAGCGACTGCGGAAGCTCTGACGCTGGGAAATTATCAGCCTGCCGCGCCGTATAAAACCGGCAAATCTCTCAAAAAAATCAAAGAAAGTTCCGTTGAAATGCTCGAAATTATCGGCGGGAAAAAGAAAGATGTCCAAGAAGCGTTCAAAAAAGGAGTTCTCTTCGCAAATACGGCAAATGAAATTCGTGACTGGGTGAACGCCCCGCCAAATTTTGCCAATGCGAAGTTTTTCGATGAAAAATCTCACCAAATTGCAAAGGAAACGGGCGCCAAGCTCACCATCCTTCATAGAAAAGAACTTGAAAAACTCGGCATGGGAGCCATTCTCGGGGTCAATCGCGGAAGTCCAGATGAGGCCCGTTTTGTTATTCTCGATTACACGCCGAAAGACGCGGATCCAAAAGAGCCTCCCGTTGTATTTGTGGGAAAGGGAATTCTTTTCGATAGTGGCGGTTATAACTTGAAACCGCGCGGCTACATCGAAGACATGCAGCTCGATAAAGCGGGTGCTGCCACGGTGCTTGCCCTCATCAAACTACTCCCAAGACTCGCCATCAAACATCGCGTTATTGGTATCGCACCATTTACAGAAAATCTCATCGGTAAAAACGCCCTCAAGCCATCGGAAATTCTCAAAACGTATTCCGGCAAAACTATCGAGATTACGAATACCGACGCTGAAGGCCGGCTCATTTTGAGCGATGCCCTTGCGTATGCGGTCGACCAATTTAAGCCAAAATATCTGGTGGATATAGCGACGCTCACGGGCGCTTGCATGGTGGCGCTTGGGGGTCGTTATGCCGGGCTTTTTGGAAATAATAAGGAACTTGCTGACAAATTGCGCGAGGCGGGGGATGAAGTAGACGAGGCTCTCTGGCCCATGCCGCTCCACAAAGAACACGCCGAAAAAATGAAGGGGGTGTATGCCGATCTTCGCAATGCAGATCTGGGATCCGAGCGAGATGCGGGGGCTTCCAAAGGCGCCGCCTTCTTGCAAGAGTTTGTGGGAAAAACGCCGTGGGCGCATCTCGACATTGCCGGCCCGGGCTTCACAACCGATCCCAAAAAATACGAAAAGAAAGGCGCCACCGGATTTGGCTTGCGCATCCTCGTGCGGTTTTTGGAAAAATTAGAATAGAATTCGCAGCACGAGCTCGGGTCTCGTGGGTTCCCGAGCGAGGGCTGCAGAGTGGGAAGGAAGGGGGGCGAGTCCGAAGCCTGAACGTAGTGAGGGCGAGGCGAGCTCGTGGGGGAAACGCAGTTTCCCCCAGACTGGGGTAGAATTATACTATGCGAATTGGAATCGATGCTCGTTTCTATTCGAGCTCCTTCACCGGTATTGGTCGTTATGTGTACGAACTCATCGACCAACTCCTTAAAACAGACCACCAGAATCACTACGTCCTTTTTTTCAACCAACCTGAGTTTGAGAAATTTCATCCGCCGCGCGGAGGGGTGGAAAAAATTCTTGCCGGAGCCCCGCATTATTCTTTTGCCGAGCAGTGGGATTTTTGGCGTGTCCTCCGTCGCGCCAAACTCGACCTCATGCATTTTACGCATTTTAATGCACCGGTTTTGTATCGCCGTCCCAGCGTTGTGACGATTCACGACCTCACGCTTTCCCTTTATCCTGGGGAAAAAATGAAGCACTGGTGGCAGCGGATGGCCTATCACCTCACCGTTCGTTCTATTGTACACCGCTCAAAATGGGTTATTGCGGTGTCGGAGCATACAAAGCGCGATGTCGTAAAAATGCTCCGCGCCGATCCGGAAAAGGTCCAGGTCATTCACGAAGGCGTCAACCCCCGTTTTCATCAAATTTCCGAGCGCCACATGGTGGATGAATTTTTAAAAAATGTTGGCCTCACCAAGGCATACCTCCTCTATACCGGCGTTTGGCGCAGTCACAAAAATCTCGTCAATCTTATTAAGGCTTTTGCTATTCTCAAACACACGCACCATTTTGAGGGGTGGCTTGTTATCACAGGGAAAGAAGACCCGTGGTATCCGGAAGTAAAACAAACGGTAAAAAACGAGCATCTCGAAGGCGAGGTGCGCTTTACGGGGCTCATTCCCGACGAGGATCTCGTCCTCCTCTATAATGGCGCGCTCATGTACGTCCTTCCTTCTTTCTATGAAGGGTTTGGATTGCCGGCCCTTGAAGCTTTTGCTTGTGGCATACCGGTATGTGCAGCAAGAAGCTCGAGCCTTCCGGAAGTTTGCGGCGAAGGGAATGCGGTTTTTTTTGATCCTCATAATCCGGCAGATATCGCCTCTAAAATCGCTTCGGTGTATTCTGATCCAGCGAAAATGGGGGAGCTGCGGAACCGTGGATTTGCCCGTTTGAAAGATTTTTCCTGGGAAAAGATGGCCCGTGAGACGCTCGCGATTTATAAAAAAATATAATGTTTACCCCACTCCAAAAAATCATCCCCCATGCGGCGGCGGCTCTCGGCATACAACGAGAAATTGAAGCGGCCCTCATTTGCGAAAAATACCGAAAGCTCGCGCCGGTGCTCGTCCACGCCGATGCTTTACGCCACACACTCCCCAGATTTTATCGCAGCAGAACATTGACAATTGGTGTTGAAAATTCTGCGTGGGCGCATCAAGTCATAACGCACAAAAAAGAACTCATCGAAGCCCTTAACAAATCTCTTGGTAAACCTTTAGTTCAAAACCTCAAAACAACCCTGATGGAAAGCATTTGACTCCCCCCCTCTTTTTCCTTACAATAAGCCCAGTTTATGTTGCGAATCAGATTTTCACGAACCGGAAAAGTCGGCCAGCCGAGCTATCGAATCGTGGTCGCCGAGCATCGTGCTCCAGTCAAAGGCCGCTACATTGAAATGCTCGGACACTACATGCCGGCCCGAAAACCTAAAGTTGTTGTGGTCAATAAAGACCGTGTTACCCACTGGGTGAGCAAAGGCGCTATCCCAACGGATTCGGTAGCCGCTCTTCTCAAAAAAGAAGGATATTCGACCATGGATAAATATCTTGAGCCGCGCAACAAGCTGAGAAAGAAAAAGGGCGAAGAAGCGAAAACTGAAGCGAAACCGGCGGTGCAGGCTCCAGCCGCCGAAAAGCCGGCAGCAGAAAAACCTGCCGACCAGGCCCCGGCTGCTTAAAACGCGCTGACTTTCTAACCCCGCCGTAATGACTCCCCAAGACCCAACCCAAGGACCCGACCGTGATTTTGTCGAATACATCGTCAAACAGATGGTCAACACTCCGGATGAGGTAGTGGTCACCCGGAGCGTAGACGAAATGGGCGTCCTCATTACCCTCCGGGTCGCAAAAGAGGACATGGGCCGCATCATCGGCAAAAGCGGCCAGACGGCAAAGTCGATTCGAGTTCTGCTCCGCGTTGTTGGGTCAAAGAACAATGCGCGTGTGAATTTAAAAATCATTGAGCCGGACGGAAAAGAAGTGGTTGTTTCCGAATCGCTGGCTGACTAAGGAACCTCTAAGGTATAATCAATGTAGTTATGGCAACTTCTTCTGGTACGCTCATTTCCGATACACAAAACGTCAGTCTTCCGGACCTCATCAACAAAGGTATCGCCTACGCTATTATCGTAGCCGGTTTCCTTTCCGTGGTTTTTATTTTTATCGGCGGGGTTTTGTTTATTCTTTCCGGCGGGCCGGGAGAAAAAATTAAACAGGCAGTTTCAACCATCCGCTACGCTATTATCGGCCTCATCGTGACGGTTTTGGCCGTTATTATCGTAAATGCCATTGGAAAAATCATCGGTATTAGTACCACCGACTACATCAGTTTCCCGACTATCGTAAGGCTCATCCAGGATATCGCAAAGAGCGTCCAGGGCGGGGGCGGCGGGAGTGAAAGTTTACGTTAGGTTCGGCCGAGGCTTTAGGTCTCTTGGTTTTTTGATCCTAAGATTTCGCGAATTAAATTTTCCCAGTCATAGGGAAATTGATAGGTCTCCATCGCGCGCACTATGGCAGCAAATACTTCCCATTTTGTGGGGCTTTTAAAATAAAACCCGTTTCCTTTTTCGCGGAGCGGGTTATAGTCGGCGGTTTGATCCCCATCGAGTTGAGAAATCGGTACACACCCTTTTTCCCAGGCTTTCACTATGTCGCCGTCCATCACGATAACAAAATCGGCGGCCTCATAGGCCTCACTCCGGCGTGGAGGGGGCAAGTAGTGGAGATGTTTTCCGGTCGGCAGATCTTCCTGGTCGTTGGCGCCAAGTACAAGGGTCGTCAGATTAATAGCCTCGAGTCCTTTTAGGAGATCCGTGAACGAATCGGGATTTTTTACCTGCGAAAAATCCGAAAAATCAAGCAGTAGCACCGGCGTTCGCGGAAAAAACATCTTGCCGATAAGTTCGCGCTTCCGTTTTGCCTTGGACTCTAAGAGTTTTTGATATCGATCCATCAGGAAATTATATCATTTTTTCGCTTTCCCTACCATACCGGAGAGGTTGACGTTACAATGCCGTTGATGGAGAAATGTATCTTAATTGACGGTTCCGGCCTCATATATAGAGGCTTCTATGCGGTCCCGCCTTTTATAAAGAGCCCAACGGGAGTTCAAACTAACGCCGTTTTTGGCTTCACGAACATCCTCCTCTCGCTCCTTTCGGTCCGAACACCAACCTATATGGCCGTGGCGTTTGATAAAAAGGGGCCGACTTTCCGACATAAAGAATATAAGGAATATAAGGCGACCCGCGTGAAGGCTCCTCAAGAACTTTACGATCAGATTCCGCTCGTAAAAGAGATGGTGAAAACTTTCGGCATTCCCAGCTTCGAGGTCGAAGGCTTTGAGGCGGACGATATTTTGGCAACTATCGTAAAATTACTTCCAAAAAGCGGGAATGAAACTCTTATTGCGACCGGAGATTTTGATATGTTCCAAATTGCGACGGAGCATGTTTCCATGCTGTATCCCGCGAAAAGTTTTAAAGAAGCGGTGGTGCTCGCCCCAAAAGATATCCAGGCAAAATACGGAATAACGCCAGGACAGATTCCTGACTATAAAGGTCTTGCCGGAGATCATTCGGATAATATTCCCGGCGTGAGGGGTATCGGAGAAAAAGGTGCGGTTGATTTATTGCAAAAATATTCAACACTCGAAAATATCTATCAGCACCTTTCGGAACTGAGTGATTCACTTCGAAAAAAATTAGAGGAAAGTAAGGAAAATGCTTTTATGAGCAAACGACTTGCAACCTTGGATGATAACGTGCCTTTGGATTTTTCACTGAACGAGTGTCGCGTGAAACATTTTGATGTTGATGCCCTTCGGCAAGCTTTTAGTGAACTCGGATTTAAGAGTCTTCAAAAAAGGCTTGATGAACTATACGGAACGAAAACTACCCAGGGTGCGCTTTTTTAAATTTCGGTTGCACTATTACCTACAAATGTTTCATAGATATACTTTTGTACAGGGGCGCCTATCCAAGAGCTCATTTTTGGCTTAAATAAAACAAAAACGGCCCATTCTCCAAAGAATACGAATTTTTACTATTTGAGAGCTATATGAAAAGATTTCGCTGTGGAATACCCAAAATTTGATTAGCCATTTTCGCTTTGTAAAAGACAAGAGAAACTTCCTTTGATCAAAAAATTGCGACGTGCGCACGGCCGAGTAATATTTTTGATCGCGGGTATGCTCGTTTTTCCGCACAAAAAAGCCAAAAGATCGCCTATGGGAATATTAAAAAACGCCGTGTCAAAATTTTTTGTTTTTGGCATGTAGAAGGCAAAAGAGATGAACACAAAATTGACACGTAGGGCTTATAAAAGCCATAAAACCGCATAAAAAATTTGCTTTCCGTTTTTTTATGTACTATTTTTGGTTCACTTTACTTATGTCGAAAGCGAGATTTCTTGCCGGCCTTGATATTGGTTCCTCAAAAATCCGAACCGTTGTTGGAACCATTGATGAAAAAACACAGATGCCGAATGTCATCGGCGTTGGCATTGCTCCTTCGACCGGTTTGCGAAAGGGGCAGGTTATTGATGTGGAAGAAACCATTAATAATATCACCGCTTCACTCGAAGATGCGGAACGCATGGCCGGTGAACCAGTTCACCACGTATTACTCGGTATTTCTGGAAATCATATTGAGTCTTTTAATAGTAAGGGGGTTATTGCCATTGCCCATCCGGGTAACGAAATTACTGAAGATGACATTGACCGAGTGCTTGAGGCGGCTCAGGCGGTGGCTATTCCAAACAATCGACGCATCCTTCGCATTATTCCAAAAGCTTTTACGGTGGATGAGCAAAAGGGCATTAAATATCCAGTCGGTATGACCGGCATTCGGCTTGAAGTTGAAGCACACATTGTCACCGGCATGGTGCCGGCGGTACGCAACATTGAAAAGTGCGTGCTTCAGGCTGGAGTGGACATTCAAGATATTATTCCCGGCTCGCTCGCTTCGTGCGAAGCGGTGCTTTCAAAGCGGCAAAAAGAACTTGGTGTCGTGGTGGTTGATATTGGTTCGGGCGGGACGTCTGTTTCGGTTTTCGAAGAAGGAACCATCCTTCAAACGGCTGTCGTTCCGGTGGGCGGAGAAAATGTTACGAATGACATTGCCATTGGCCTGCGCACATCGGTGGATACGGCTGAAAAAATTAAGATCGAGTACGGTTCCTGCATCCCGGGCGAAGTGAACGACCGTGAGATGATCGACCTTTCAAGCTTCAGTAAAATCGACATGCAGAAGATTTCCAAGCGTCACCTCGTGGAAATTATCGAGGCGCGTTATCATGAAATATTCTTGCTGGTGAAAGAGGAACTCGCGAAAATCCATCGCGATGGCATGCTTCCGGCTGGCGTCGTTTTAACCGGTGCAGCCGTAAAAATTCCTGGCATCATTGATCTCGCCCGTGAAACCCTGAATCTTCCGGTACAAATCGGATTCCCCCAAAACTTTGAGGGTGTCGTGGATAAAATTGAAGACCCGGCTTATGCCACGGCTATCGGACTGCTCATTTGGGGAACGCGTTTTGAGCCGCGCCATTTCAGCCTCAGTTTCAAAGGACTCAATTTACGTAAAAGTTTTCAGGGCCTCAAAAACTGGGCCAAACAGCTCCTTCCTTAAATCGCTTACTTCATCATTAACCCCCTAACCTCCTCTTCTATGGATCCCTCTTACAAAGACTCGCTCCGCAACCTCTTCGTGGGAAAAACTTCAACCTTTAAAAAGAAACCAATGTCCGTTGAAATGGTGACGCCGGAAATAAGCCCGGTGGCATCACTCAAGGTTATCGGCGTTGGCGGAGGAGGCTGCAATGCCGTTTCCCGCATGATGAAAACCGGCGTGAAAGGCATTGAGTTTATCTCGATGAACACGGACGCCCAAGCGCTCTATCATTGCGAGACACCAACAAAGATTAATGTCGGAAAGGCTACAACCCGCGGACTCGGCGCTGGGGCCAATCCGGATATTGGCCGACAATCTGCTGAAGAAAGTTCCGAAGAAATTAAGTCAGCGCTCGAGGGAGCCGACATGGTATTTATTACCTGCGGCCTTGGTGGAGGAACCGGTACCGGCGGCGCTCCCATTGTGGCGGAAATTGCCCGCGAGCTTGGGATCCTTACGGTTGCGGTGGTAACTAAACCATTCTCGTTTGAGGGGCTTAAGCGAAAGCAGCATGCTGAAGATGGACTCGAGAATCTTCGTGGAAAAGTTGATGCTTTGATCACCATCCCGAATGATCGCATCCTTTCTATTATTGATAAAAAGACCCCGCTCATGGATGCGTTTACGGTCGTGGATGACGTCCTTCGTCAGGGTGTTCAAGGTATTGCCGACATCATCACGGTACACGGACTTATTAACGTAGACTTTGCCGACGTACGCACCGTGATGCAAAATTCCGGGTCTGCTCTTATGGGTATTGGTTATGGCGCTGGCGAAAATCGTGCCGTGGAAGCGGCAAAAGCGGCTATTGAAAGTCCGCTCTTGGAAATGGATATTGGCGGTGCGAAGGGCATCCTCTTGAATATCACCGGCGGGAATGATCTCTCGATGTTTGAGGTTGATGAAGCGGCCCGCATTGTTACCGAGGCAGCTGATCCAGATGCCACAATTATTTTTGGTGCGGTGACGAACGATTCCTATACCGGCGAAATAAAGGTCACGGTAATCGCTACGGGTTTTGACGAAGCGAGACGCGAGAAACCTTCTTTTTTCCAAAGAGAGCATGGCTCGCTCCAAACTCCTTCCGGCGCACCGAAATCGATGGAAAGCGAGTTGGACATCCCGGCCTTCATCCGCAAGAAAGTAGGGTAGAATAGACGCGTGAAAATTGATAGAAATTCCTACGAAAAATTAGTACTCAAGCAAAAGGCTGGAACGTTCTTCCAGTCTTTTGCGTTTGGGGAGTTGCAGGAAAAAATTCCGTACCGGGGTAAAAGCTGGGCACTCCACGCAAAAGAATCAAGTTGTCTCGTCATAAAAATGAAGCTGCCGCTTCGAAAATGCTGGCTCTGGGTGCCTTATGGACCCTTGGGATTTTCGGAGGATATTTTTGAAGATATAGCGCGTATCGCAAAAAAAGAAAGTGCTCTATTTGTTCGCGTGGAACCAGCGGCGGATTTGGAGCAGCACTGTTTGGTGCTACTCCAAAAAAAATGGCGGATTGTTGCGGCAAAAAATCGTTTCACTCCGGAACATTCGCTGGTACTTGACTTAGAAAAATCGGCGAGCGAGATTTTGGCGCAAATGAAACCGAAGGGACGGTACAACATCCAAATTGCAAAACGCCACGGTGTACTGGTGCAGCAGTATGGGTGTGATGCGCCTGAGAAAGATTTTTCCGCCTTCTATGAAATTCTCAAAAAAACGGGCGGGCGTGATGGATTTGGTATCCATCCAAAATATTTTTATAAAACTTTGCTTGAAACGATGGCTCCGAAAAAAATGGCATCGCTTTTTTTGGCGTATCACGAGGGGGCAGTTATTGGCGGCATCATCGTGGTTTTTTACAAAGATACGGCCACCTATTATTACGGGGCGTCTTCCTATGAACATCGAAGTCTTATGGCGCCATACCTCCTCCAGTATGAAGCTCTTCTGGAAGCCAAAAAACGCGCTATGAAACAGTACGATTTCTTGGGAATTGCTCCGCCGGAGGCAAAAAACCATCCTTGGGCAGGCGTCACAGAATTCAAGAAAAAATTCGGGGGCAGGGAAGTGCATTACCCTCCAGCATTCGACATCATCTACAAACCGGGGTGGCATCTCGCCCTAAAACTAAAACAAAAATTATTTTAATCTTGTTCCGCACGGACCTTTGCCATTTTATCGGCAATAAGCACGCCATTGAGATGATCCGTTTCGTGCTGCATGATGCGTGCGTTTAGGTCGGTTAAATGCAAGGTGTGATGAGCGCCCCGAAGATCCGTGTAGCGAATGGTGACTTCCTTGTGTCGCCGAACGGTGCCGAATCGTTTCGGTATACTCAAGCATCCTTCCTCGGCCTCGGTTATTTCTTCCGAACTCTCAAGAAATTCTGCATTTATCATGGGCACGATCATTTCGTTGGGCGTATTAAAATTGAGCCGTGCGATGTAAATCCGCAGATTCACACCCACCTGCGGAGCCGCTATCCCAAGCCCATCAGCAGCCTGCATCGTTTCAACCATGTCTGCGATGAGTTTTTTGATTTTTCGGTCGACTTTCTTCACCGGCACAGATTTTGCACGGAGGATTTTATGATCAACACCGGTCACAATGGGAAGCACCGCCATATCAGGCTTATTTATACCGCGTCATAAAGTTTTGCTCAAGCCAAGTGGTCTCGATTGCGATTTTGTGCTGATTGCATACAATAAGCTCTTAACTTTTAATTACAAAATTTATGGAACGTCCCGTCACGCCAGAAGCTGCTGAAGCCCTTTACGAATCGGCTCGCCAATTATCCGGTCCCTATAATCAAGGGCGTCCTTTATCAGTAAAGGAAAGGGAACCTTTCCACCTTGTCGGAAAAGACGGCATGCGCAGGCTTGATTGGCACGGCCGAATTTTAGCGGACAGCTTGGGTGATCCTGAAGTTCGAGATCGTGTAGAAAAAGTGCTGGATGATAACGGTGGACAGGAAGTATATTCACCGGATGAGACTCACGAAGAGCTTGATCTTGCTCAAGCGAGGCTGTCTGAAATGCTTCATGAAACTTTCGGCGGAGGTCCGTGGGCGGTTGATTTCTTGTCGAGCGGCACTCGAGCAAATGAGAATGGGCTTAAACATGGCCGTGCAGCGCTCGGGGGACAAATGAGGATCGCCGCTCTTCGGGAGGGATATCATGGTGCGGGCTTGATGAGTGCTATCATCGGACACTCGGCCTGGCAGTCGCAAGGCACCATGCCGCTCGGAGGACCGCTGACTTTTTTGGATTTTGTTAAAAATGATCGTGGTCGTGATTATAGTCCTGACTTTGAACGTTTTGTTGATTGTGGTCTCGGCGCCGATGGAATGCCTTATCTCCTTGAGGAGGCTGGCGTGCAGGGAGTCGCTGGATTTCGGGAACTTGACCGCATTGGTGCCCGGCGAATGGCTATTATTACGCATGGCAAGGGCGGCTTGGTGCATCATGATATTGTGCAGGTGGCGCTTGATCGAACCGGCGAGGGAATGCTTGAGCCTGCCGGGATGGTTGATCCGAGCGACCCGGATACGATGCCCGATATCGTTACCGGGGCCAAAGGACTTGGGGTGGGGTATCCTTTTGCGTTTACTGGCGTTCGCCAGTCGGTGCTTGATCGCGGCAAGGGCCACCCTGGGAAGGATTATGATACTTATGCCCGCAATGTCACTGGGGCTACTGCGTTCAATGTTCTTTATGACCGTTCTCGAGATCCACGTTTCCATGACAATATCGTGGAACGCGGTGAGCAGTTACGTCGTGGACTTGATACTATCCAAGCGCGATTCCCCGACCGGGTCGTAGGAACAACAGGAAGGGGCCTTATGACGGGTCTTGAACTTGATAGCGCTGCTCGCGTACTGAGGTTCCGGGAACTTGGTATAACAAAAACAGGCATCATTTGTTGTGCGGGTGGTATACGCGGAAATGTCTTAAGGCTTGGGGTGAAACTCGATTCATCTCCGACAATCATTGATGAGGGTCTGCAGAAAATTGAAGATACCCTTCAAAGGGCTGCATAAAGTCTGCCCGGACAGGTTTTATGCAGTGCGCGGGGCTCATGTCTCTGTTTACTTTTTCTTTGCCGCCCATTCTATTTCCGCTTCAATAAAACCGTCTAGCTCGCCGTCTAAAACTTTCACCGTTTGCGAAGTTTCATAGTCCGTTCGATGATCCTTCACCATCGTATATGGATGCAGCACATATGACCGTATTTGGTTCCCCCATGACATCTCCACACGCTTACCCTTGAGCGCCTTGAGTTCCTCAAGTTGTTTTTCTTCGTGGAGCTGCGCGAGTTTTGATTGCAAAATCGTCATGGCGCGTTCACGATTCTGAATCTGGCTGCGTTCGCTCTGGCAGCCAACCACGATGCCAGTAGGAAGATGCGTGATGCGCACGGCAGAACTCACCTTGTTCACATTTTGGCCGCCTTTACCTCCGGCGCGAAAAGTGTCGAGCTTCAAATCTTCCGGTTTTATTTCGATCTCCGGAATTTCTGGAACCTCCGGCATAATTTCTACAAGCGCAAACGACGTCTCGCGTGAGTTTTTTGCATTGAATGGAGAAAGCCGCACTAAACGATGTACTCCCTTTTCGCCTTTCAAATAACCATAGGCATACATACCGGAAATCAAAATGGTTGCGCTCTTAAGGCCAACTTCTTCCCCGTGTGATTCATCAAAAATCTCAACCGCGTATCCGCGGCGCTCTGCATAGCGCATGTACATCCGCATGAGTATCTGGGCCCAATCTTGAGCATCCTTCCCGCCAGTTCCAGCATGAATAGAAAGAATCGTATTATTTTTGTCGTACTTGCCGCCGAAAAATGACTCGCGATTTAAGCGATCGAACCGTTTCTCAAGCTCTTCAACCATGCTGCGAAATTCCGCTGCAGCCTTTGGGTCTTCTTCGGGATGGATGGTCGGGAACATTTCGGTGAGCTCATCAATGTCCCGCTTGGCATCCTCCCAGTCTTTCACGATCGTTTGGAGCTGTTTGAGCTCCTGCCCGATTTCGCGCGCTTGATTTTTGTTACTCCAAAACTCCGGTGCCCCGGTAATTTCCTCAAGTTCCGTAACGCGTTTTTTTAATTTAGGGAGGTCAAAGACAGTCCAGGCCGCGAGCGATCTGGTTGCTAAGCTCTTCAAGTTTTGGTTTTAGTTCCTGCACCTTCTTAGTATATCATAATCGTCGTATGTCTCTGGTTCGCAGCATCGCATCCAACACCTTCTGGCAAATCGCCGGCAAGGTTGTGGCAGCGATCCTTGGCATTATCAGTATTAAATTCATTACCAATTATCTTTCGAGATCAACGTACGGCGAGTACACCACGATTTACGATTACACCGCTCTTTTTACGATCGTCGCGGATTTCGGTTTGTTTACGATCGCCGTGCGCGAAATGGCGCACAGCAATAAAAAAGAAATCGTGGAGAAAATTGTCGGCAATGTTCTTTCGGTCCGTGCGGCGCTTGCGGTGATATCTCTCGGACTTGGCGTGCTCGCCGCAGGGCTTATCCCCGCTTACCGCGGGAGCCACATTCCTTACGGGGTTTTTATTGTTTCCGTCGCAACGATTATTGCGCTCATCTCCGGCACCATGTCATCCGTTCTGCAATTTTACCTCCGTATGCACTGGGCTTCCGTTGCCCTTACGGTCGGCAAATTAATCACCGTTGGGTATGTCGTCATAACAATCCTTTTTTTGTTTCCCAATAATCCCGAAGCTGGTTTTCCGCATTTGCTTCTCGCGTGGATTGTTGGAGGAATTGTTACGATCCTCATCACCTACGTTGCATCTTCAAAACTTGTCCCGGTTCATTTTCAGCTCGATTTTTCTTATTGGAAAGAGGTTATTTTAAAAGCCCTTCCGTATGGTATTGCACTCGTTCTTGGAACGATTTATTTTCGGATGGGTACCATCACCCTCTCTCTCTTTGGCCTCAAGGAACAGGTTGGACTCTATGGTGTTCCACTGAGATTTTTGGAAATCCTCCAAATTATCCCGCATTATTTTATGAATTCGGTGTTGCCGATTCTCACTATCAGTTTGCGCGATAACGGGGATCGCGCAGTAAGGGTGGTGAGATATTCTCTGAACGCGCTTGCGGCCATTGCGTTCCCGATTCTTGTTGGCGGTCAGCTCCTTGCCTGGCCGATTACCGCTGCGGTAAGCAGCCCGGAGTTTCTTACTCACCGTGGTCCGGCGGGTTTCGTGTGGGGGTCGGATCTCGCGCTTAAAATCCTCCTCGTGGCTATGGCCCTCACCTATCTTCACGTTGCATTAAGTTACGCCCTTGTCGCTATGGGAAGGCAAAAAGAGTTGCTTTGGATTAATGCAATCACGGCTGTTATGAACATCGCACTGAATATGATTCTTGCGCCGCGCTTTGGGTTTATCGGCGCAGCCATAAGCGCGGTTGTGGCAGAAATGATAATGTTTGTTGGGCTCCTCCTCCGGGTTCGCAAACAGATTCGTCATATTTGGGACTTTGCTTTTTTTGCTAAAACCGCCGCGTCCGCAGCACTTATGGGAGGCGTTCTTTTTGTAAGCATGAATTATTTCACGGGTCTGCTGTACGCAAAAAGTTTGTTTATTCTCATCCCTCTCGGCGGCATAGTTTTTGCTGCCGCCATGTTTTTGACCGGGGCTATCTCCAAAGACATGCTCGCTCTGCTCAAGAAAACCGAAGCGCCGGCTGAAATCGATGGCTCGTCGCTTTAATTCTCGCTACTATCCAAAACAAAATCCCTAAAAATATCACCGCGTTCTTGGTAGTTTGTGAACATGTCGAAACTCGCGCATGCTGGGGAGAGGAGCACGATGTCGCCGGGCTGAGCAAGAGTTTTTGCTACCATAAAAGCCTCCTGATAACTATCTGCCGAAATAAGTTCGAGGGGTTGTTTGTGTCGCTGGAGGGATTTTTTGGCTGCCTGCTCAATGGCATGTTCAATTTTCGGTTTCGTTTGACCCATGAGGATAACCGATTTTACGTTGGCCCGGTTGGCTATTTCGTGCCCGAGAGGAGCAAAATCAACATTTTTATCGGACCCTCCAAGGATGAGAATTGTCGGTCGCGAGAAACTTTGCAGAGCAGCAATGGCGGTCTGCGGATTCGTTGAAGCGGAGTCATTATAGTAGGCAGCGCCGTTTATTTCTTTCACAAATTCCAAACGATGGGGGAGGCCGGGAAATTCATGAATCGTGGTCGCAATGATTTCTACTGGTACCTTGAGGGCATGGGCAGCGGTCGCCGCAGCGAGAATATTTTTTGCATTGTGAACGCCGTGGAGTTTTGTTTCGGTAAGTTTTCCCACCATAATGCCAGTTTTATCCTCTTTTAAAAGGAAGCTCCCGACTTTTAAAAATCCGCCCTTTTCAGGGGGCTTTTCGATGGACGCGCCGTACACAATTCCTTTTGTTGATTGCGCAAAACCTGCAGAGATTGAATTATCAACATCAACTACGGCGATATCACCGGCTCCTTGGAAACGCACGATGTTGCGTTTCGCCTCAATGTATTCATCCATACTTTGGTGGTGGTCGAGATGATCCGGGGTGATCCCGAGTACCACTGCCGTGTGGGGGCTCACATTTAAATCTTGAAGTTGGAAACTTGAAAGTTCGAGTACCACGAGATCGTTACGACCCATTTCGTCAAGAAATTCCACGGGGGTTTTCCCGATATTCCCACCCAGAAACACCTTTGTTTTCTGCGATTTCTCATGCGCCCTTCTAAGCATCTCGAAAAGCAGTGTAGCGGTGGTGCCTTTTCCCTTTGTGCCGGTAACACCGATAATCGGACACGGGCATTTTTCGAAAAAATATTTTGTGGCGCTCGTAAGTTTGCTGCGCACCGGGTCAAATTCTTTCCGTAAATAAGGAACGCCGGGGCTTCGAAAAATGAGGTCAAAATCCTTGAGATCCTCAAGGTAATGTGGCCCGAGCTTCACAGAAATTTTGTTTTTTTGGAGAGCGGCTTTCGCGTTTTCACTTGCATCGCAGATGGTTATCTCGTGTCCGTGCTTCTGAAAATACTGGGCGAGCGACTTACCCTCCACGCCATATCCAATGATCGCAATTTTCATACTTCTAATATACATGGTACGATAATTGTAAATATTATGGGAGATGAAAAGATTGAAAGTTGGATTACTAAAAATATTGCAGGCGCTGCCGGGGAAAAAGTTGTTTTCGATGCGGCTGCTGGCGTTGGTCAAAAACCCACCGCACCACCGCACCGGGGCCCGCACCCTGCCGTTCGACCCGCAAATAAAAGAAACCACCAAGGAGTACTTCGCGTAATCCCTCTCGGCGGGCTTGATGAGGTCGGAAAGAACATGATGATTTTTGAGTATGAACGCGACATCGTCATTGTTGATATGGGGTTTCAGTTTCCCGAAGAAGATATGCTCGGGATTGATTATGTGATTCCGGACGTGAGCTATCTTATGGACAAGCTGGATCGCATTCGGGCCATCCTTATTACCCATGGTCATCTCGACCATATCGGCGCGATTCCATATCTGCTCCCGAAGCTTGGCTTCCCGCCTATTTTTAGCGCCAAACTCACTATTGGTCTTGTCCGAAAACGGCTCGAGGAATTCGATCTTGTGCGTAAAGCCCGGCTCCACGAAATTGATCCGAGCAAACAGCTCCGCCTCGGAAACTTCCTTATCGACTGGTTCCGTGTCAACCACAGCATCCCCGACGGGTTGGGAATTATTCTCCGCACCCCGGCAGGAAACGTGGTTCATACCGGTGATTTTAAATTTGATTACACTCCGGTTTTTCAGCAGCCGGCGGATTACGCAAAGATTGCGTCGCTTGGCTCACAGAACGTTGCTGCGCTCTTCTCGGATTCTACAAACGCCCTCAAGCCGGGTTACACGATGTCCGAAAAGAAGATCGGCGAAACACTCGACGAAATAATAAAAACAGCTCGTGGCCGTATTGTGATTGCTGCTTTTTCTTCGCTCATCGGACGCATCCAGCAAATTATGAACTCGGCGGCATTTTACGGACGTAAAGTTTATTTATCCGGCCGGAGTATGGCGGATAATATTTCCATCGCTCAGCGCCTTCAGTTCATTAAGGCGCCGCCGGGCGCGGTATTCCCCATTAATAAAATCGGAAAAACGAAAGACGAACACACCCTTATTCTCACTACGGGCGCTCAAGGGGAGGCCATGTCGGCGCTCACTCGCATGTCGATCGGCGATCATTCCCAGATAAATATTAAGCGTGGCGACACGGTGGTGCTTTCTTCCTCGCCCATTCCGGGGAATGAGCGTTCTATTTATACCGTTATTAACAACCTCGTGCGCCAGGGGGCACGGGTTATTTTCAATCAGGTGATGGATGTGCACACCTCCGGCCATGCACAGCGTGAGGATTTAAAACTCATGATCAACCTCGTGAAGCCACAAACTCTTGTTCCCATTCATGGAGAACTTTTTATGCGTCAGGCGCATGCGGAGATCGGCCGCGAACTCGGCATGCCGGAACGCAACACGATCATTTTAGAAAATGGTGATGTTATGGAAATCGTAAAGGGTGAGGCCCGTAAAACCAACGAAAAAGTGAGTGCGAATTATATTATGATCGACGGGAAGGGAATTGGGGATGTGGGTGCGCAGATTATTATGGATCGCCAGATAATGGCGGAAAATGGTGTTCTTGTGGTTCTATTTACGGCCGACGTGAAGACAAAAAAACTGGTGCGTGATCCGGAGGTAATTTCGCGTGGATTCATCTATATGAAGGAGTCTCAGGAAATTGTGAATGAAACCGTGGGGGTTTCAAAGAAGGCCTATGCCGACGCCCTCGAACGCATGCCTCAAGGAAAGCGTGGCGAAATTAAAGCTTTTATTCGAGGTTGTTTAGATCGGTTTTCTCACAGAAAAATCGAGCGCCACCCTCTTATTCTTCCAATCATTGTTGAGGTTTAGATTGTTCAAAACCCCTCAGGGTGATTCTTTGGGTTGTTGGGTGTAATTCGATATATGGACACGGCTACCGGTCTTTTTAAAGGTGCTGTCCTTCAAGGAAAGGGGCTAGTACCCACCTTGTGAAGGTATTGTTAACTGTTTTTAAACAGTTTTTGAACGTATTGTTCTTTTGGGGTTTGTAATTTTTTTATACGCCGGTTTTTCCTTTAAATAAAAGGATTTATGGTATTTGACTTTTGTTTTTCTTGTTTTGTGTACTGTTGGTTTGTGGTGTTGGTGGTTGGTCGGGGTGGTGTTATGGTTTAGGGTTGAGCAAATTTTTTATAAAACAGACCTGTGTTTCCTTTGTTTTAATGGTTTTGGTGTGTGTTGTTTTGCGTGAACGGTTAGGGGGCAACAATGTTTTGGTGGTGGCAACCCCCCTTAAACAGCGGCGGTTCTATTGTTTTACATATTTCTGTTGTTTTAGTAGACGGTTTACGTATAATAACTTTTGAAATTCATGCGTTTAACGTGTTCACAAAAAGATCTTCGGTTCTCACTTGAAATTGTGAGTTTAGCCGTAAGTTCATCAACCACCCTCCCGGTGCTTAATAATATTTTACTTAAAGCCGTCGGGAAAAAGTTGTATTTTTCTGCAACCAACCTTGAGATTGCCATAAACTACTCAATCCCCGCAGACGTGAAGAACGAAGGGTCTGTTACTATCCCGGCAAAACTTATCACCAACTACGTAAACCTTCTCGAGGACGAGGTGGTTGAGATGAAGATAGACGACAGTAACACCCTCCACGTAAAAACAAAAACATCTCAAACGAAAATAAAAGGGATTTCCCCAAACGAATTCCCACTCATCCCAAGAGTTGAAAAAGAGGCAACCCTCCAAATCACCGCAGCCGACCTCTCAAGCACCATTGATTGTACCATCTTCTCTGCGGCCACCACCTCCACGCGTCCCATACTCGCCGGTGTGTATTTGTCGGCAGATAAAGACGTCCTCAAAATGGTTGCAACCGACAGTTTTCGTCTGGCGGAAAAAAAGACAAAGCTTCTTAAAAAGGTAGAAAAAAATATTGATTGTATTGTTCCAGTGAGAACCCTCCTCGAGCTCGGAAGGATACTTAACACCAAATACGAAAAAGAGACCGTAGAGATACAGGTTTCAAAAAACCAAATACTTTTTATAGTAGACGGTATCGAACTCATTTCCCGCCTCATTGAGGGTAAGTTCCCCGACTACGAAAAAATCATCCCCCGTGCCACAAGGACAAAATTCGAAGCACCCGTCGGGCACCTTTCCGTAGCGACGAAACGGGTAAGTCTTTTTGCCCGAGAAAACAACAACAGCGTGAAGCTCACCGTCACCAACGACGGGAAGCTCCAGATTGCCACCGACGAAACAAGCGTCGGGGAAGAGAAAGCGGAGGTGGATGTAAAAATAGAAGGCGAGAATAATAAAATCGCCCTTAACTCTCAATACCTCCTAGATGTCCTTGGGCACCTCAAGGAAAAGGTTTGTATCGAAATGGACGAGAAACTCACCCCGGTAGTGGTTCGCTCGGCCAAAAAAGACGACTATCTCTACATCATTATGCCGCTTAAGGTATAATGATAAAAAGCGCACCTTTTCTTAAATTTTAAATTTTCTTTTCGTGTCCGAAGTTAGGGAGCTCATCGATCTTTTTTCTGAGCTCCAGAATGTTTCTGTTTTTGAAGCCTACCAAAAATTCCCTACACTGAGTATTTCAGGCGCGGGGAACTATTCGGCGAAAGCATTTTTGTTGGCCGATATGTTGCGTTTTTGTGATCAAGGGAAGACACAAAACACTCAACCGATTATTTGGGTTGTGAACGACAGGGCGGACCAGGAAAACGTCGCCCAGGCCTGCCAGCAGTGGATTACCCACGGGCTCGAAATCCTAAAACTTGACGCCCCCCAACATCCGGACGAATTCACGCTCTCAAAAGAGGACCAGAGAAAAGAAAAACTCCGCCTCCTCTATATTCTCTACGCCCTCCTAGAAGGAGAAAAAAAGATTCTCATCGGATCGTACCCCGCTTTTATGGCTGCGGTTCCGGACGTGGAGGAGCTCAAGAGGAGAACCGTCGAGGTTCGTATCGCCGAAAAAACAACCCAGGTAGAACTTTTTGAGAAACTCATCGCCCAGGGGTACGAGGTTTCCCAGGACGAATATCTTGAGCGCGGGACGTATCTTGGTAAGGGTGATGTGCTCACGGTATTCCCGGTTAACACCCGCGTCCCCGTTCGTATTGAATTCGAATTCGACCGCGTGGCGGACATTTTTGAGTACTCTCAGGACTCCGGGGAGGTCGTTCGGCACATGAAGAAATTAGCGATATATCCCATCAACGTTGAACCGAAGGGGCAAAACTTTTTTCAGTACATTCCCGAACGGGCATTGACCATAGAGGACGAGTTGGAGGTTACCGATGAACATTATGAACTTTGGGATGAGATTTTTTCAAAACGGACCAGGGAAAGTCAGCTCATTACATTCACCTCTTTTCCCGAAGACGCGCCGAACCACCGGAGCCTTCGCTATCTTTCGGTTCTCAAGTACCAGGACCTCCTCGACTTAGCCCATGATATTAAAGAGCGCTCCATGCAGAGCTGGAAGGTCGTTTTTTTCACAAAACACGGTGATACCATCCGGGAACTTTTAAAGGAACGGAAAGTAAATTTTGGCGATAACCTAGAATCATTTCATACGAAAACGCCACAGGTCCGGATTATTGATATTGCGAAGGAGGAGCTTTTCCCGCACGCATTTCAGTCGGGAGATTTGAAGCTCCTCATATTGTCCGACCGAGAAATCGCAAACCTCCACGAAGAAAAACGAAAAAAAATCTCAGAGCGCGTATTTTGGGAGTTCCTCACGACCCTCAAACCAAACGACCTCGTGGTGCACATTAATCACGGCATTGCTCGATTCGAGGGACTCGAGCGGCGCATGGTGGACGGGATTACTCGTGAGTATTTAAAACTGGGATATGCCGAGAACGACAAACTCTACGTCCCCATTGACCAAGCTGATAAAATCAATAAATTCATTGGCGCAGAAGAAGAAGCCCCCCACCTGACCCGCCTGGGGTCGGTTGAGTGGGCCACCATGACGAAGCGCGTGAGGAAAGAAACCGAAAAAATCGCCCGCGAACTCCTTGAGCTCTATGCGAAACGGAAGCAGGCGAAAGGACAGGCGCTCAGCGTTGATACTCAGGAACAAGGCGCATTTGAAAAAACATTTCCGTACGAAGAAACCCCTGGGCAGATTAAAGCGATTCATGACGTGAAGGCCGACATGGAAAAACCAGCACCCATGGACCGTTTGATTTGCGGCGATGTGGGGTTCGGGAAAACGGAAGTGGCCATGCGTGCGGCCTTCAAGGCCGTGGCGAGCAAAAAGCAAGTTGCCCTTATCTCGCCTATTACCATTTTGGCTGATCAGCACTACCGTTCCTTTAAAAAAAGACTCGATGCCTTCCACGTACGGGTGGAAATGCTTTCACGGTTTCGTTCCCCGCGGGAACAAAAAGAAATTCTACAACGCATGGCAAAAGGGGAGATTGATATTATCATCGGAACCCACCGGTTGCTCCAAAAAGACATACAGTTTAAAGATCTTGGATTGGTTATTGTTGATGAAGAACAGCGGTTTGGCGTGAAACAGAAAGAGCAGTTTAAAAAAATGCGCACCGAAGTCCACATCCTCACGCTCACCGCAACGCCTATCCCGCGAACGCTCAACATCTGCCTCAATAAGCTGCGGGACATATCTACCATCACCACGCCTCCACCCGGACGCTTGCCGGTTATCACAGAAGTCCGGAAATATTCCCACGAACTCATCCGCGAAGCAATTCTCCGCGAGGTGAAACGCGGCGGGCAGATTTATTTTTTACACAACCGGGTGCAAACGATCAATGCTATTGCAGAACGCTTGAGAGCCCTCGTTCCCGAAGCCCGGTTTGGTGTAGCTCACGGCAAACTCCTCAGTAAAGACCTTGAGGAGCGCATCATCGACTTTAAGGATCATAAGTTTGATGTCCTGGTAAGTTCAACGATTATTGAAAACGGTATCGATCTTGCCAATGCAAATACCCTTATCGTGAACAATGCCGAGAAGTTTGGGCTCGCGCAGTTGTATCAGCTCCGCGGACGCGTGGGAAGAAGTAAGACTCAAGCCTTTGCGTATTTTCTCTACCACTCCCAGCGCCTTCGGCTTGATGCCAAGAAGCGTCTGCGCGCAATCGTGGAGGCCTCCGAACTCGGCTCCGGTTTTCAAATTGCCATGAAAGACCTCGAGATTCGCGGAGCCGGCGATATTTTGGGCGTGAACCAGCATGGGGTGATCAACGTGGTCGGCGTGAGCCATTTTATTCGCATGCTCAACAAAGCGGTGGAAGATTTGCAGGCCGGCAAGACCACCGAAGAGGTGGTCGAGGAGCCGGAAGTATCGATAGAATTACCGATCACGGCGTTTGTTCCAGATGACTACATCGCAAACTCAAAAGAAAAAATAAATATTTATCAACGCATGGCTGCAGCAGATTCTGTGGAATACCTCGAGGAGCTCAAAGAAGACGTTATAGAGGATTTTGGAAAAATGCCACGCGAGGTTGTTAATTTATTCCGCGTCATTGAGCTCAAAATTTTGGCAAAAAAAGCAGGGCTCGTTGTGGTAAAGGCAGAAAATATCCACATGAAGGTGGGAAAACAGATCGTCCTCTTTATGGGGAAAAGCGTGAAGCCGGAAAATATCGTTTACATGCTCAGCCACAATGCCAAATGGCAAATAAGCAGCAACAAGCTGCGGATTAAAATCGAGGATCTTGGGCTCAGCTGGTTTGATGAGCTGCGGGATTGCATCAAAATGCTTAGCGAAAACGTCGATAAGGATAAGATCGCTAACAATGGTGGTTTATAAATGTTCTCCCCGCCTCATGCGGGCAACTTTCAGTGGGTCACAAAGATCAGCGACAATTCCCGCCTCGGCGGCTTCAGAAATCTCGCCACCGTGACGACTTTTGTAATCGTCTATTGCTTGAGATAGCTGTTCCCGTATCTCTGCCTCAGTAAGACTGGAAGCCTCGAGCAGGGTGCGTACGTGGAGTTCAAAACGCCTCTCCTCTTCGTTGATCTCAGGAAGTGCCACGCCATACTGCCGTTTAACAAATACCGAAATCTGGCCGAACACTTCGGGAGGGAAAAGCCTCATGTCGTCCCCGAGGGCAAACAAAAATTCGCTGAGCGCCTCAGTGCGATCAGCGTGGGGAAAACGCTCTGCCAAACTTTCTGCCGGAGCTTGGAGTAGGGCGCTTCTGAGCGCTGTGCCGATGGCATCGCTGAGGTCTTTTGCCTCGCCGCGGGCCTCCGTATAGGCCCCCTGTTCATCCGGGTGCTCGCCTTTAACCCGATGATGTAATTCACGTTGTCTTGCGAGGAGGAATTCCCTGACGGCGCTTTGCGCATCTGTAAGCGATGGTGTTTCGGATTTCATGTTGGATGGAGAGTTAGAGAATGCATGTTGGCAATACTTTGGTCAGCGGTTGCTGCTTTGTTGTTACGAATCCAGTCCGCTCGAATTTCAGTGAACTTGATCGGTTCGTCAGTATCGATTATATCAAAAAACGCAGGTGAACGCTCCGAATAAGCTTTCTGCAAGGCCTTTTCAAAGGCATCCTGCATGTGGAGTGCCCCATTGTCCATGCGGTAGAAAAAATCAGCGCCCTTTTGGGCGATAACGATTTTTCCTTCCGGTATGCCGGCGCCGCGGGCGGTTGGCAGAATGACCTTTTGATACACCCATGTTAAAAACGTATCCCCGTGGGTATGCCCCATGGTTTCATTGATCGATTTAAACTCACCAACCTCAATACGCCGCGCAGCGCTAAACTCCGGTCCGCACGATTCGAGAGTTCTCATGGTCGCCGCTCCGCCATATGTTCCGTAGTCCCTCATGGCGCGAACGTACTCAACCTTTGCTTGACGCAAATCCCCGATCGATACTCCAAGTGTGTCCGCAACCACTTCGGCGTGTTCCATGGTGAACGGAGGAGTTTCTAAAAACTTTTCCAAGAGTGACTCGTGTGCCTTGTTGCCCGCAAAACTACGCATGAGCTCTTGTGCGCGCGGGGTGCGGGACGCAAACTGATTTGCTACATCTTTTTTTAAAACAGCACCCACGACTTCCATCCGAGCATTTTGTGCTCCACCTAGACTCGTGTGGGGGGAAAAGTCGAGCGCATTTTGGGCAGCAACGAGACTTTCTTCCGGGTCTACATATACGCGGCCGCGGCCAGTTCTGTTTTTCCCATTTTCTAAAAAATGATCCACCTTTTTGAGGCTCCCCCTGGCCGCGGCTTCCGTATTCACACCCGGCGAAAACTCCATTCCGCTCACGCCGGAGGTAGATCCGCCGATTTCATCCAGCGCCTTCCGAAAACCGCCGAGTGTCTCTCCGTATTTTTCTTTGGCAATAGCAACGGCCATTTTTTTCATATCCCTGGGACTCAGTCCGCTTCGGATGCTTGATTTTAATCGGGCCGCCATAGCCTCCATAGTTTTTGCCAAAATATCTTTCGGGACATCTCCAAAAAGCACAAACTCTTCTCCCCCCATGCGCACGCCGTATACCTCATATCCCTGAGTCCTTAAAATGCGCACCGTTTCATGGAAATGCTCGCCAATGAGCTGGATCATAGAATCGCCGAACGAGCGTCCGAGAATGGTATTGAAGGCTTTGAAATGATCCGCATCAAAGCTCGCAAGGCTCACGCGTTTTCCGTCACCAATCATCCTTTTGAGGTAATTCAGTCCCGACCGATTGAGCATTCCCGTTAAGGGGTCCACATATGCTTCCGCAAACAGTATTTTTTCTTCGGCCCGCAAGCCTCTTGTGAGATCTTCAAGAAGCTCGTTCTGAAAGGCGGCGGCACGCGGATTTCGCATTCTGCCTTCATTTATATTTCGTGCGGCGGCGAGGCGATCCTGTTTTGCAAGAAGACCCCGAAGCCGAAGAAGGTCTCGTATTGCCGCCGCATCATGGATTCCAAGTTCGATGAGTCCGGAAGGAGAGATCTTCATGAGCTCGTCAGCAGAAAGGGCCGTAAGTTCCTTCATGTCGGAAATTTTTCGTCCACCGAGAGTAAAATCATCAATTTGGCCAGATACTTGCGCGAGCTCACGTTGCACCGCTGACGCCCGCAACTCCAGTCGTTCTACGGGACCCAAACGAACGAAATTTTTAACATCTTTAACAAGCGCCCCGGGAGCTTTTATCACTTTGCCTAACGCCAAGAGGGTGTCGCCCGGAAGTTTGGTAAGCCCCCCGACCAACTCTCGAGAAAATACGCTAGTGCCGGTGGCAAATGCTTTCCCAGCGGCAACTGAAGTTCTTGTGCCAGCTGCTTTTGCAACGGAATACGCAATCGTACTTGCCTGCACCCCCTTCGTGGCCGCACCCACGCCCGTCGCGGTAAGCAAAACATTTAAGACTACCTTCCCGGCCCCTTTGCCGATTTCTCCCTTTTCAAAGTGATCATATGAAATAAGCGCAAGTCCAATTGCTTTCCACGAAGCGGAGGCATCAGCAGTTGACCACTCACCGGTAGCAGGATTCCTACCGATAAGTGCGCCAAGCCCAACGACGGTGTTTACTGGATCTGCAGCCATCAGAGCCATTCCGGAAACAAGCTCCCCGGCTCCTTCAATAACTCCGGAAGGCAAATCGAGCACAAGCCCAGCAGTGATTTCAGCGAGCACATTCACAACCGGAATTTTTTTCGTGACATCCTTGAGTCTTGCGCTGCCGTAATCAAGCCCTGCGCTGAGTACAGTTTTTGTGAGGAGTGTCCATCCCTCAGCTACCTTTTCCAGCATGAGTCCGCCCGTTGCATTCCACAAATTGGGCCGCTCAATTTCTATGGCATCGAGTGAATGTGCATACAATTGAAGCCCCTGGATGAGCCTGTCGTTATCCGCCGCTTGTGCTGCCACAGTTGAAGCGGCAACAGAATTTACCGACTCAAGCGTGTCAAAAAGTTCTCCATAATGCGCCTCGAGGCGTTCAAATTCCGTTCCATTATGAAGTTTTGCAATTTCGAGGGCCTGGAGCGAAATCGAAACAGCATCAATACTTGGATTAACCATATGCGCCAGGTAGTCATCAATACGCTGAAGCCCAGGCTCAACTTCTTGCGTCCTACCTTTGGTAATCGCAACTGCTGCCGCCGTTTCTTGGTCCTGCGTTTCCGTAGCTTCGCCAAGGCCCGCAGTAACAAGTCCTTTTTGCCTCAAAAGCTCGTCTCTTTTTTTGGATATCTGACGGTATTGGAGAGAGTTTTTTGGGATTGTTTGCAGCGCCGCATCCAGAGACCCTAGCGCATCATCCAAATGGTTATCAAACGTTTGTAGGCGACCCCTCGTAATCAGTGTCAGAGCTTGTCGCTCCGTAATTCCCTCAGATGCTCGATCTAAATCATCTCGATACGCAAGCATCCCCGCCTTTTTTTCGGCGAGATTTTTCTGATTTCTTTCAAGGATTCCATATTTTTCTTCGTTCGCCTTTTTTGCAGAATCTATCGTTGCCCCGCGCACGAGAAGCTCGGTCTGTTTGGTAATGCGTTCCTCTTCTTTTTCCCGACGAAGTTTTAGGCCGGCCTCCACTATTTTCCTTCCGTAAGCTGCAATGATTTTTTGTTGCCCCTTAATCTGCGCCAATTCTTTGAGTGCAAAATCGCGCACGTCGCGTAACCGTTTTTTTATGGCCTGCGTTTCCTGGTCTTCAGCGAACGGGCTACCTCGCAGAAACACCCCCCACGCTTTCTTCGTAGCTTCAAACTGGTGTATGTCTTTTTGAAAGGCCGCGATTCGAGAGATTATATCAGCGCCTTTTTGGTGGAGTGTCCTGCTTTGTGCGTCAACCTTTATGAGCTCCTCAGAGATTCCCTGTGGACTTATGAGACCTGTCTCATCAAACGCTTCCTTGGCAAAATGGCTTTCTTGCGTTTCTGAGATTTCAAGCTGCAAATCTTCCAACGTATCTCGGCGCGCCTCAATGCGTCTGCGTACAATTTCCTCTTCATCAAACAGAGCTGGTTCCGGCGGTGTAATTTTCGACGAAACAGGTTCTTTCCCATGATCAAGAGGCGGTGTTTTTGTGTTCATTTTAATCTTATAATTATATCCTTTTTGTCTCGCTTAAGCCATCATAAAACATCACGGTTGCGGAGGATTAAAAAATAGTTTATAATAATAAAACCGATCAATGTAATTCGAAATGGAGTCAGTGAATTTCTATGGATAATAAAAAACCAAAATTAAACCTCCTCGTTATCTTAGTTCTCGGCATTGCGGGACTCTTAACGGCTGGTTTTGTTTTCGCACAGTATGATTATTACGACCCGTACAGCAACAGCAACGTCGATTACTTTCCCATGAACCCAATTAATACCAGTCCAAGCCGTACGGGGGGCTCAACCGGTGGAGCAGGCGGCAAAGCAACATCGGGAGGTACGGGTTCGGGGACCGCTGTCGGCTCGACAACGAATACCACAGCTACTCCGACATGCTCAAATAAGCCAACGGCAAATCCGCGAAATACTCGCAGCGTGGAGATTCGAGACGAAGGCGGAAAAGTTTTTTATCTGAGTCCGCCGAAAGAAGAGGTAAGTGGCGTAAAAGCCCATCCAGAATCTTCCCAAGATATATACAAAGGCGAAACGAAAGTCGGCCTCATTACGGTTGATAATAAATGTTATCCAAAATATGGGTATATCCGGGAGCCCCCTTTGAGTTCAGATTCTTCACCTTCGCGATCCTCGGTCGTAACGCCGCCAGCCGATATTGTTAAAGTTGACGCTGACGGTATTCCTGAAGATAAAACTGCAGCAAATTTGGATCCGACAACCGGCAAGGTGTATGACACAAAAACAGGCGCGCTCATTAAAGATGCCCGCTATGACGCAACCGCGCGCAAAATTTATTACCGCGATAGCGACTCCACCTTCGGCACCGTGCTTACCGATACCACGGGGTACGTGAATATTGACACGAGGCTTCACCTAGACAAGACAAGCGTCGGCTCATCATCTCCGCCCTCGTACCCGTTTAAACCTGTAAAGTTCAATGATGTTTCGCAATCAGATCACTCTGTTTCGGCTCTCGTTGACTTCATGCGCCAAGAAAAAACCTATACCATTCCCAAAAATAAAAAATTCGGGATCAACAAAAAAGTTAAAGGAACTTTTGCGCTTCAGGTATTGGCCGCAGTTTCTGGAGCCGGATGCGGTTCCGATACAAAATATCCCGGCAGCAAGAAGTGCAAAGAACATCTTGTTCGTAGCGGTGTAGTGGGAGAGGATTTTTCTCTTAACGAAGATATTACCCGCGGGGATTTTTATGCACTTCTCTTGCAAACCCAAAATATTTCGCTGGAGGATGCATCAGAAGAAGATCTGCGCGCGCTGTGCAAAGATGTCGCGGAGCCTACAAAATATGCGGCACAAATTCTCGTGACCGCGGCAAAACATGGAATACTCAAAAAATATAACGGCGAATGCCGTCCTCTTAAGTCATTTTCTCAAAAAGAAGCCGCAGAGTTTGCTATGAAGACGCTCGAGGCGGGCGCAAACTTAGCAAGAGAATAAAGATACGAAAAGCCATTGTTACTTATCGAAAAGTTCACCTGGCAGAGAACGAGGTTCGGCTGCCCCTGCCGCGCGGCGCGTAGCGGCTTTTAGCGCAGCGTAGCCAAGGAGTTCGTCGAGAGCCTCCCGCACATCATCGCCTACGATCTGACTCCCCGGTTTTTTTGGGTTTGCTCTAGAGCCGCGCTCGAGGCGGGCATCAAAATCTTCAAGGTCTAATCCCATAAGAGGGTGCATTGTAGCATACTGTGATAATATCTGCATACGATGACAGAACTTCATATAAAAGTAATCGCCGGCAGTACTCGTGAAGGCCGATTTAGTGATAAAGCTGCTACTTGGATTGCGGAAGAAATTGTGAAGCAGGAAGGAGTTCACGTCGAGGTACTTGATTTGCGCGACTACGACATGCCGTTTTTCAACGAACCCATGACCCCGTCATCGAAACAAGAACCATACAAGAACGAAGCGGTCACACGGTTTACTCAAAAAATTGCGGAAGGAGATGCGTTTGTCATCGTTACGCCGGAATACAATCGCGGGGCGCCCAGCGTGCTTAAGAATGCGCTCGATTGGGTTTACCCCGAATGGAACAATAAACCCGTTGCTTTTGTGAGCTATGGGAGTGTTGGCGGGGCGCGTGCCGTGGAGCAGCTGCGCCTGAATGCCATTGAGCTTCAGATGGCGCCAATTCGAACAGCGGTGCACATTCCCGGCGAACAATACTTTCCTGTTTTAATGGGTAAAGCAAGCGCCGGCGAACTTTTTTCTTCGCTCTCAAAAAAAGCTGAGGCCATGATTATTCAGCTCCTGTGGTGGACCCGCGCTCTCAAAAACGCGCGTGGATAAGTTCTTCCTCGCTGGGCGTCGCATGGCGACGCCGCGAGCAAGCGGGTTTCCCGCGAAGCGAGCTTATAAAATGGTGGAGATGGCGGGAATCGAACCCGCGTCCAAGGACAAAGAGAGGTCTCGTCTACAATCGTAGGCCGTTTTGGATTTTCATTCCGGCGAATAGAAAGCGAACAAAAAGCTCGCCGGACTTGAGCTCGAAGTTTTGGGTAGTCGGTGAGCAGTCGGTACCCTAGCCCCATGAGTTACGCCTGGTATGGCTATGAGGCCTCACCACACAAGACGTCCGCCGATTAAAAAATCAGCGGAGAACGACTAGGCAAAGGCCGGGACGCGGACAGGTGCCCCGCGAAGGGCTCTGAGCGCGCGGACCAATGCGTTTTCGCCTGCGTTAGCAGTTATTTTGCGCTGGACGGATATGACGGGGGACAGCGCGACCCCGTGATTGCAGAAACCTGTCTTTCAAAGATCCCTGTCGAAACCAGTACATCCCCCTAGGCCGAGCCGCACGAGCGGCAAGCGCTTCTAAAAAGAAGCGAGAATATAAGTATACCAGATTTTTATCCGATCAGCACGCCAATTCCGTATGATGCCCCGGCTGCGAGAGCGCCGACGAGTAATGTTTCGAGGGCGCTCAAAAATACATTCCGTTTGGTGAACCGCGTTTTAAGACTCCCGGCCACAAGGAGGGCAACGGTTGAGGCGACAAGAGAAAAAACAAATATGGAGCGTGATCCATACGCGGCAAAAAAATAGGGGAGCGTTGGCATGAGAGCCCCCGTGACAAACGCAGCGGACATCACGAGTCCATTTAAGCCTGGCTTCGGGGGTGCCTGTGAAAATCCCAATTCGTCGCGCATCATGGTGTCGAGCCAAATTTTTGGATCACTGGTAATTTTTTCCACTACATCTTCAAGAAGCTTGCCCGTAAATCCTTTTGCTGCGTAAATATCGCGAATTTCTTGCCGTTCGATTTCCGGCATGTGATCCATTTCGTAGAGTTCACGTTTTCGTTCGCTTTCATAATGTTCCTTTTCGGCTTTTGAACCGAGGTAGGTCCCGAGCCCCATAGAAAAGCCGCCGGCAACAAGGGTGGCGAGTGCCGCGAGGAGAATAGTTTTGTTTTCAATCACGCCGCCAGTCAGCCCCGCAACAACGGCAAAAGTAGAAACAACCCCATCATTAAGTCCGAAAACAGCTTCTTTCAGGAAGTCGCCTATCTTTTGGTGGGATTCGTGGTGGGCAGAAGGCGTAGTCATGCACCTGCGATTCTAATCCCTGGACTGGTTTCCAGCAAACGGCCAGGAAAAGAAAATCCAGCCGCTTTTTTATGACCGCCACCACCAAAAACTCCGGCAAGTTTCGAGAGATCGATGTGATCGACGCGAGAACGGAATGAACCCTTGATAGTGCCGCCGCGCTCTTCATAGAGGAGACAGCAAAAGTCTCCATCGGGTACGGAATTGAGGTAATCGATGGCACCGGTGGTGTCATCCGGCGTTGCGTGCGCTTGCAAAAAGTCGGCATCATTCATAGCCGCCACCGTGATTTTTTTCTGGTTCACGCGTATGCGTTCAAAAATTTTTCCGTAGGCTTTGAGCTGTTGCGTTGGCATGGTGTGAAACTGGCGACGCACAATGGTTTTAAAATCCGCGCCTTTCCACATGAGGTCCGACGCAACTTCCAAAACCGCGGGCGTGGTGTTTGAGTGCATAAAAGAACCGGTATCATAATAGAGGCCATTGAGCAGGCATGTAGCGATTTTTCGATCAATGGTGAGTCCGCAGTATTTGAGGAAGTAATAGACGATTTGGGTAGCCGAGGCCGCACCAGAATCAACGATATTCACCTGTCCGAAGAAATCATTGCTTGCGTGATGATCTATGTTGATGACCGGCGGTTTGCCGGAAAAAAGATCCGGTTTGGTTTCGTGAAATTTTGTCATGTAGTGCGCGCCGCAATCCACCGTCACGATGACGTCGGCCCAGCCCCGATCAAAGTCACGCACATATTCATGGACCTCTGGAAGAAAGTCACAGTTGGCCGGAGGAGGATCAATGCAAGCGGAAACAACCTCTTTGTTCCATTGATGTTTCAACGCAAGCCGCATGGCAAGATTTGAACCAACCGTGTCGCCGTCCGGCCCGCGATGAGAGAGGATGATGATTTTTCGCGCAGCGCCGAGGAGTTTTTTTGCCTCAAAAAATTCCGCGTCAGAAGTTTGCATTGGGAGAGAGCTTAGCAAAAAACCGTCCCACTGTCCGCGTAATGGAGTTGCGGGAATTGGATTCGTTGGTGGGGTTTATACTGATATCGTTCCAGAAAAAGGCGGTCGCGGCGCAGGAGGGGGCGCAACCGGAGCTGCAACTGGCTCTGCCGGCGGTGCCGGTAAGGGTTTCGCCGCCAAGGCTCCAGCTTTGTCTTTTGCGATATATCCTACGATGCCCTGTTCAGTCGCTATTTTATATCTTGTTCCATCAGCAGTTTCGCCTAGTACAGCAACCGTAGCGCCCGCTGCAATATTCACGTCCGATCCATATTCTCTGCCAGTTTTATCAGATATAAATATAACTTTCGTTGTCACTGTAAGGGTCGTTACCGGAACGTCGGTACGTGCATACTGTTTTTTTCCTTCAGAAAGAGCCGGTTCCGTTTTTGGGGCTCTTATCGATACAGCATCCTGAGCCATGAGACGTCCAAGTTCACCCCTCAATTTTTCGTCAGCAGCATTAAATCTCGCAATAACATATCGGTCTTTTTCTACGCTGCTAGCGTTTTCTAAGTCAGCCGTTTTTACCTTCCTTACTTCTCCATCAATGCCAATGATGGCCGTGAGGCCTGCGCCTGCATCGCCGCTATCTTTGCTTATACAGACCAACGCATCGTCAATTTTCCGAATATCATCGCGTTGAATGTTTGGGAGGTGTTCTTTATCTCCCCCGAACTTCTGGAGGCGTATGGCTATATAACTATCCTTTGCTTCTTTATCATGAAAAACATCGTCGTCGGGATCGAGCTGATTCAGGTAGTCTGGGTGTATAGATACCTTCTGGCCAGTGTTTCTTTCAACAACCATCTCGCCGTCGCTTCTGGTTTCGACAAGATACACGACGTCATCTTCTTTTAGTCCGGAGCGCTCGGCCTCCGGAAGATCCGTGATATCACTATCAACTTGGTAAAATTTATTACGGTCAAATGCGAGAAGTGCCGGAGGCGCTTCTTTTTGGGCAGGAAATGCCGATAATTTTGGGACCACAGGAACAACCGCCGGTGCTCGCTCTACTCCTGGTTCTGGCGCCGCCGCTACCGCCGCTGGCGCAACTGACGGAGCAGCGGGCATCCCCTTTAATTTTTCAGCGGTGTCATTATCAATCTCTAAAATCGCCGCATAGGTTTCTGGTCCAAAGATGCCGTCGGTTTTAATAGTTGGTTTATGCGCGGCCTTTAATACGACATTTAAAGAATGCTGTTTTGCCAAAACTGCGGATTTTAATCTTTCCTTTCCCCGTTGATCAGTTGCAGCAAGATCCTCGCCAAATTGAGCCTTAAAAGCATCTGGCTTAATAGCATCTGTCGGAATAAATCTTCCACGTGCATCCTTTTTGCCGCGAAGAATAAAATCCTGGGTGAGTTCGCCACGCTTCGCATCAGACAATCTCGCTCTTTTCGGCGCTGCGTCTTGTTCGGGTAATTCAACTAATGGTAGTGGCGCTGCAAGTGCTGACTGCAAGGATGCGAGAGACGCATCGTCACCCGGAGGAGTGGCTGGCGTACCCTCGTCAGCTTCGGCCGCCCCTTCTATTCCAGGTGGCGGGCCTTCTTCTTCCGGTTCATATGCCGCCGCTGCGAGAGCATCGTCAAGGGCTGTCTGAAAATCTTCAAGGACCACTGTACGATCAGCCGATTTATCAATCCATTGGCCACGTTGGAGTTCAGAGAATGCTCGATCAACAACATGGTCCACCTCTGGATCATTTTTCTGATCAGGGTTTAATTTCCCTACGCGTGATTCAAGATATCGGAGCGCATCTTCATAAGAAGAGGCTGCATTTCTTATGAGTGCGCCCTGGCCTCTTTCAACCGACCTTGAGGCTGCTTGCCTGGCAGACGCTTCATCCTCGGCAGGATTGCTATCGGCATGTGGCGGAGCTATGGGCGCCTCATCCACGTCCTCAACGCCTCCGTCGGGCACGCCTTGATCGGTCACATAAACGAGCTGCCGAGCATCCAGAAAAATTTCCGGGTAAGGTCTGCCGATACACGTCATCAGCTGCCGAGAATTTTTGTTTTTCATATTTTAAATATGAGAAATTTAGTAGCGTTCAAAGCCAACCGGCTCCAGTTTTCCTTTCTTCCAGGCAAGGTCAATACGGACCGCATTATTGGTTTCGTCTCTGTCGGCGTTTAAAACCACCATGCAACTAAACGGCTGTTTCTTCTTGGCGATTTCCCATTCTTGTTTTTTCATTTCGTAGAAAATTTGTTGATTATATGATCCTCCCGATGGTTGTTTAAACTGAGATCGCATAATCGATTTCTCGCCACCTTTCACAAAGCTGCACCGGATATGGTAATCGACGGGAATAGCGCTCGGGGCATCACTCCCCGTTATGACCGTAAAAAGAATTCCATAGCCCGAAGCTTTCGTTTTTCCCTTAGTTTTTTTCACAAAGCGCGAACGGGCAAGCGCTACGTCTGCTAAGCTTACATCAAAGGTTGAAAGATCTACATCATCATCAACCTCAACAAATTCACCTGACATTTCGGGTGATGCCACATTTGTCGAAACGGAAATATCTCCCTCTACGGAAGATTGGGCATAAGCAAGAGCCCCGCTTACAAGCACCCCCAACACCACCAAGAGCGATGCTCCGCGGCTGATGTATGATAAATTTTGTTCTGACATAGATTTGTTTGTTTATGTTTTTGGACCCCCTTTGATACTATTTTAACACAATTTTTAACCTAGCGCAACCTGCATGATTAACCTTTACCCAAAGGATTTTCCGCACCCGCAGCTCCTGGTCATGTTCGGATTATTGATCTTTAGGCCTGTTGCCTCCAGGGAGGCGGTATATTCGATGTTGCTCCCTTTGATAAAGCCGAGCGACATGAGGTTTAAAAAGAGCTTCACCCCGAAAAATTCGAAGGTTTTTTCATCCGGAGCGGCTTTTTCTTGAAAAGCCATAAAGTATTTAAAACCGGCACAGCCACCCTGGACGACATCAATTTTCAGTCCCCAGCTTGGCTTCCCTTCTCGCCTGAGAAGATCTTTAATATATCCGGCAGCTTCCTCGTTCATGGTGAGGGATTCTTTCGATGCAGCAGGCGCCGTAGATTGTACTTTGGTGACGGAACCGTCACCCTCGCAGCAGGACACAAAGGAGAAAGTTATTGAGCGGCAGAAGCAGACCTTGGATCCTCAGGATCAACAGAATACGGTGCATTTGGACCATACATACGCTCTTCGAGAGCAGCGCGGATGGCCACATTCACATCTCCCCGACTTGCCCTTAAATCACCTACATATCGATCAGACTGACCGGCCCACGCAGGTCCTTCAAAACGGACCTCTCCAGCCCCTTCGTCTACTTCTACACCTGTAACCGCGTGGGGTATCTCTCGCCTACTGGCGGGCACATGACGTACTTCTCCGAGGGGGCTCGTTTTTCCGGGAGGTAGTTCACTCATAAATAAAAATTAAGAAATAATTACTCAATAAGTTGGAGTTGAATATCTTCTTCCGGAAATTCTTCGTTGATGGCATTTTGCACGCCGTATTGAAGAGTCATGGAAGAAGCCATACAGCCAACGCACGCACCGTGAAGTTTTACCTTCAGCACTTTTTCCGGCGTGAGTTCAACGAGCTCAATTTCTCCGCCGTCCATTTGAATGAACGGGCGTATTTTTTCGTCGATGCATCGTTGGATACGGTCGAAAAGATCGGTACCGGAAGCGGGTTTTGCTGTATTCTCAGCCACGCGCTGATTATAACAAAAAAACATTTTTCCACAAGCCGGAAGTGATACACTACCAAAGTGGCGCGAATTATCCTTAGTATTTTACTTCTTGTTGAGATCGGGGCGCTTGCAAATCGCGGCGGCGGTCCGTTGCTTTCCCATCTGTTGCTCACGGCCGCAACCTTCGTGGCGGTATGTCTGTGTCTTTGGAAAAAGGTGCGTTTGAAAGATGCCGCGCGCTGGCCTTTACTGAGCTACGGAGCGTTTTTTCTGTTTTTTGTTCTTTCACTTCTTATTTCGCTCACGCCGCAGTACGGGCTCGCGGGATTTTTACTATTCTTCAATACGGGGATCCTTCTTTTTATTCTCGCCGGATTCCCCTTTTCCGAAAAAGACATCACTCAATTTTCGGTTGGGTTAATCGCCGTGGCAACCGTTGAAACGCTCATCGGATTTTTTTTCTACACGCAAACAGCGTTCCCGCGTTTTACCGGAACGTTCATCGATCTTGCGAAACCCTATACTTCGTTCGGCAATGATCACGCCAATTTTCTCCTCCTCATTCTCCCGCTCGCTATAGGGCAGCTATTTAGTAAACATCGGCGCGTCACCACGCCGCTTGTAGCGGGATTTGCCACAGCATTATTGTTAGCGGGTTTTGTGTTGAGTTTTTCACGAGCTGCATGGCTGAGCTTTCTAGTGGTTATTCTTGTTGCTGCTGGATTTTTCGTGTTGCACAAAACAGCAAGGAAGAATTTCGTCTCCGCAAAAGAAATAGCTCTCCGCGGAGGCGCCACGCTTATTATGACTATTATTCTTATTTCCGGACTCCAAGTGGTTCGCAGCCAAAAATTCCCAACCATCTCTTTGCTCCATAAGGCTGCGTTTAAGGCGGATGAAGGCGGCGCATCCATAACGGAGCGTTTTGATTTCTGGAAAGGCGCTGTACAAATCATCGCTGATCGCCCCCTCTTCGGCGGTGGCGTGTTGAGTTTTAAGTATTTATACCCAAAATACCAGGAAAAATTCGGAGCCAACTGGGATCACCCCCACAATCTTTTTTTGAAAATTGGCGTTGAAAATGGAATTTTCTCCATGGCCCTTTTTGCACTTTTCCTTTTGGCGGCAGGCATTACATGGGGCCGATTTTTATGGAAAAACCCCAGCCATCCACTTTTATTTTTCCTGTTCGGAAGTCTTGGAGCATTTGGTCACAACCTTTTAGATTATAATTTTATCGTGGCGAACTTTACTTTATTCATAGCCTTTATAGGACTGGGCCTTTCTTTTGCTGGCGGAGCGAAGCCCCAAAATGATTCTCGGGTAGCGCTTCGATTTGCCCTTATTTTCAGTTTGACCGTAATGCTCCTTGGTCTTCACGAAGGAATATATAATGCTTCATTTAAACGCGGACGGGCGCTTTTCGAAGCTGAAAAATTCGATGAAGCTGTAAAATATCTCGAAAAATCACAAAAACTTTTTTTTGAGCGCGATCTTTCGCACTATCTTTCTGCCGTGTATAAAAAAAAGTACGAACAAACGCACGATTCTGTATGGCGCTTGAAAGAAAGAAAACTTTTAACGCGCATAATTGACGGGGCGACCGTTGATGCTTTTCCGTACGCTCGGCTTGGCGAGTTGGCCATTGAAGATAAAGAATTTACGCAGGCGGAAAATCTTTTTTCAAAGGCACTCGAACTCGACCCTAAAAATCGCCTTCAGTATCACTATTGGCAGCTGAATGCAGCGCGGAGGCAAGGCAAGAGGCTCAGTCCTTTGGTGAGGGGAAAAACCGTGAAACTGCTGGAGGAATACGTCGGGGTGCTCAAAAAAAATCAGCACATGACCATTTTGACGGACAATCCCTTTCATGCGAGCAAGCTGTACGATTTTTTTTACATGAAAAAAGAGCGTGAGGAGTTAGACAAAATTTGGTTTGAAGAATTGGTAAAATTTAGCGTCAAATACGGTGGCGTTCCAAAACCGGTTTTATGAAACTGCTCGTTGCTACAAAAAACCCAGGGAAATTCGTGGAAATTTCAGAAGTACTGTGCGCCTTACCTATAGAGTTGGTGAGTTTACGTGACGTTGGAATCGAAGATGAAGTAGAGGAACACGGCGATACACACGAAGCGAACGCTATCCTGAAGGCACGCCACTTTTACCAAAAGACAAAGCTCCCAACCCTTGGCGAAGATTCTGGAATTTATGTTGATGCATTTCCTGGCGAACTCGGGGTTGCAACGCGCCGGTGGGAAGGACTTCATCATGCGAGCGACGCCGAGTGGATGAAGCATTTTTTGAAAAAGATGGCCCACGTGCCTCCTAAAACACGAGGCGCAAAATTTGTCTGCACGGCAGCATTAATTTTAGATGACGCATCTTTTATAAAGCCCCATCTTTTTTCTGGAGAGACGCTTGGGACGATAACGCCAACCCTGGAAGCCCCACTTGTGGCCGGGATACCAATTTCGTCGTGTTTTCGACCTGTGGGATGCCAAAAAGTTTATGCCTCACTCTCGGTGGAAGAAAAAAACCAAGTAAGCCATCGCGGGAAAGCAATGCATGCCATAAAAAATTTTCTAACAATGATCGTGTATGACTCGTAAGCCCCTATGGATTATTCTCGTGAGTATTGTCGGAGTTTTTGTTGTCGCGCGCTTTACCGCGTACCTCATGCTCGAAAAGCAAATCCTTCCGCATTGGCTTTCTCCAAGCATCGGAGCCTTTCGGCTCCATCATTTTGTGTATGGGAATCTCATTATTTTAGTAACAAGTTTTTTGGTGATTGGATTGGACACGAAAATAAACCGGAACTGGCTCGCGGGTTTTTACGGCGTCGGTCTCGGGTTGGTGCTTGATGAATTTCCCCTTTGGATGGGATACGTGCCGCAACTCAATTCAAATGTTGTTTTTATTCCGTTCGCGCCTCTCGTGGTCCTTGTGGCTTCAGGAATTATTTTGGCGCTTCTGTTTGTTCGGAAAAATCGTTAAGTTTTGTTTGGTCGGGGTGCCGGGATTTGAACCCGGGACCTCTTCGTCCCGAACGAAGCGCGCTAGCCAGCTGCGCTACACCCCGAGGAAACGCAAAAATGCGATATTATCATAGCAGATGTCCATTCAAACATTTACCGATCGTGTCCTGAAAGTCGTGAGAAAGATTCCTCGCGGTCAAGTTTTAACTTATAAACAGGTCGCTCAACTTGCCGGTCGGCCAAAGGCATACCGGGCCGTTGGAAATATCCTCAACAAAAATTATAACCCAAGGGTTCCGTGCCATCGCGTTATTCGGAGCGACGGAAGGCTGGGCGGCTATAATCGTGGCATCGCGCAGAAACGTAAAATCTTACTCCGCGAGGGTTGGCAGGAGGGGTAATTTCTGGTATACTGGAAAGAATTATTTTCTAAAACCAAAATTAATATGCACCCAAAAGTAAACCCTTGGATGGTATCTACCCTTGTACTCATCGGCCTTGTTCTTGGATTTGGAGTTGCGCAACTGCCGGTCCTTGGTGCTGTGTCCAAAGAGAATACTCAGCCCGAGCGTCCTGCTGCAGCCGCTCAGGCCCAGCCAGAGCCATCACAGCCAGAACCGGCCGCTGAAATAACCCTTGCCCCGGTATCGCCATCCGATCACGTGCGGGGCCCGGCAAACGCGAAGGTGACTATTGTAGAATTTTCTGATACGGAATGTCCATTCTGCAAACGCTTTCATGCCACCATGAAACAGCTTTTGGAAAAATATCCCAATGATGTGCGTTGGGTGTATCGACACTTTCCGCTCGATGAATTACATTCCAAGGCGCGCCAAGAAGCAGAAGCAACAGAGTGTGCCAACGAACTCGGCGGACAAGAAAAATTCTGGGCTTATATCGATCGGCTCCTTGAGGTTACGCCATCAAACGACGGACTTGACCTCGAACAGCTTCCAGTAATTGCACAGTATGTTGGTTTGAATAAAGCTCAATTCACAGCTTGTTTGAAGAGCGGAAGGCATGCGCAGCGCGTGGCCGATCAGGCGAACGATGGACAAAACGCCGGTGCTCGCGGAACGCCCTATTCGGTACTCATCGGTCCCGACGGCGTGAAGAATCCGGTATCCGGGGCGCTCCCTCTTGAAAAAATCTCAAAAGTTATCGATCAGGCGCTTGGAAAGTAAATGAATTTTGAAGCGGCAATATTTCAATCCAAACGGGCGTGGAGTTGAGAAAAACTTCACGTCCGTTTTCGTCAAAAAATTTCGTTGGTGCTTCAAGCGATTCTTTTTTCCATGTCCCTTTGATGGCGCGACCCTGCTGAAAGATCGTGGCAGAACCTTCTCCGATAGTTTTCATAGAAATCGTGAGTTTTGCATCTCCATTACTCCATGATTTTACGCGCTGTATCACAACTATTCGCGGTGCAATCTGTTCACCGTTGACCTGGTCGACGTGAGGTTTTTTTGCTTGGGTGCGCAGATATCGCTGCGTGGCTGGATCGTAATCATAGCCGACCCGGTATGTGGGAAATCCAAAATCGATAGAAATCTTCATTGCGGCCGGATAGGAATCAAAATTCACCAGTGGCTGAGCTGTCCCATTCAGATGCGCCGGCTTTTCCCATACCCAACCTTTATCAGCAACAAGTTTTTCCATCACTTCCCGGCTCGTGAACATCGTATGTTCGAGGCTCGTTTTTCCGACATTTTCCCGCCAGAAATAATCCTCAAATGTAAACTGGTCGGCGTTAAAAATATCTTCTCGAACGAGACGACGGAGAACATCATCGTGCCCGCCCACGTGTACGTAAATGCCTTTCCATTCGTGCATCCAGTCCAAAAAATAACTGCGGGCACTGCGAATAGGCCCGAGTTTTTCCGGAACTTTCCCGGGCACAAAAATTGCCAGAAAGCGGGTGATACCTGCCTCCGTAGGGGCTTCATACACGACTTGGGCTTGCGACAATCCTTTTTGAAATGGCCGTGCAAGGAGTTCATTTTCGATCATCACTCCAAGCGGCGGCACAGGCGGTTCGTTTTTTATTTCTCCATCGAAGAGCGTGCGATACTTTTCAACAATATCGAAATCAGGGCGAAAAAATAGAAAGGTAAAATAGCCAACCACCACTGCCGATAAAATGCCAAGCAGCACAAGTCCTCCATTCCATAAAAAACGGCGCGTTTCCATAACAGAGACATTATAGCATCAGGTTTTCTTTTATCGTTGACCACCAGCCTTTTTTTCAGTATTCTTTCGGAGCTTCATACACTCTCCGAATGGCAGAATCTATAACAGATCTTAAGGTAGGCCGCCTCGTGAATTACAACAATGAACCGTGCCTCATCGTGTCGAACGGTTTCATGCGGACCGCCCAGCGCAAGCCGGTTATGAGAACGAAACTGCGCGGCGTTATCACCGGCAAAGTTTTTGAAAAAACATTTATCGCCGGCGAGAATTTTGAACTCGTTGATATTGAAAAGGTGAGGGCGCAGTTTATGTACCGGGATACCGACACGGCGTATTTTATGGATTCCAATACGTTCGACCAGTTTTCTATACCACTCGAGACGATAGGCGATACGGTGATGTATCTAAAGGAAGGAGAGGATACTGCGGTTACTCGCTATGAGGGGAAACCCATTGGTGTTGAGCTGCCGGTAAAAGTTACTTTGAAGGTCAAGGAAACGACCCCGGGAGTGCGTGGTGACACCGCACAGGGAGGCACGAAAGCGGCCACGCTCGAAACCGGGAAGGTCGTGCAGGTGCCCCTTTTTATTGAAGAGGGTGACGGCATCCGAATCAATACGGAGACAGGGGAGTATGTTGAGCGGGCGTAGGTGGGTAAAGTTGGTTTTTCCAGCGCTCGAGTCCGACGTTCGCATACACGCGCACCACAGGAATTTTGAAGCGGTTTTCACGTGAAATGCCGTTTCCGGTGGAAAAAGTTCGAGCCAGAGAATAACCAGCTTCTTGGACGAGTTGAACAATACGATCGTCATAATCACCAAACGGATAGGCGAAGGTTTCGATAGGGATCCCGAATTTCTCTTCGAGGAGTTTTTTGGATTCAAAAATTTCTTCACGCGCTTTTTTGGATCGAGTGAGGTAGGGATGCCAGAGGGAATGAGCTCCTATTTCTATGTTTTCAATTTGCAGCTCCCGGAGTTGATCCCACGTGAGATAGGCACGGTGGCCGACGAGATTCGCCGGAACGAAAATCGTTGCTGTCATATGATATTTCGTAAGGAGAGGGAATGCGGCGGCAAAAACGCTTTTGTAAGCATCGTCAAAATTGATTATAACTGGACGCTTGCCTTTGTTGAGCGGGAGAGGCGTGCCATTTTCAAAATACGCCGCTACGTCCGCAAAGGAGATAGTTTGGAAATTATTTTCTTGGAGGTATTGGAGATGTTTTTCAAACCACGGCGCTTCGATAAAAAAACTTTTTGTGGCACTCGTGGCGTTTTTTGGCGCCGGACCGATATGGTGATAGACGAGGATGGGGATCCAAAGAGGCTCGGCGATTTGGAGCAATTTTGTTTGCGGCGCGGGTTCGGAATTTCCCAAGGCCATCACCAAAACACCTACGCTGAGAAAAACCACAACCGTCGCCAACAATATTTTTTTCATTTTCCGAGTCTTAATTTTTTGAGCACGCTTTGTAAATCAGGCGGCAAGGGCGCGGTAATTTGCACGGTTTTTTTCAGCAAGGGATGTATAAAGCTTAAAAAGGTGGCATGGAGGAACTGCCTCCCGATACGAAATGCGATTCGAAAACGCCTGTTGAAACGCAAATCGCCATAGCGATGGTCAAGAATAACTGGATGGCCAATTGCTGCAAAGTGACGGCGAATTTGATGCTTGCGCCCGGTTTTTATTTCAGCTTCCACGAGAGCGCACGGAGGAACCGGAAAGGTTTCAAGGATTTTAAAATTCGTTTGGGCGGGGATTATTTCTTTCGATGCGCGGGCTGGAAGAGGTTTGGCGATGACATGGCCGCGCGGAACCCCCTGCACGAGCGCCAAATATTTTTTCTGCGTTTTTGGATCGCGAAAAATATTTTCGAGCGCCTCGCGGTCACGTTCGTTTTTTCCAAACATCAAGATACCCGAAGTCTCCGCATCGAGCCGATGAAGGAGATACGGTCGAGTTTCCTCTTTTAAAAATCGGTGCTGTATTTTTCCGAGTACCGTTTCTTGGATCGCTATATGCGAAGCCGGCACGCACGCCATGCGTGGGGGCTTTTGTATGGCAAAAAGGTACGGGTCTTCGTAGAGAGTTTGGAGGTATGATTTAGGTTTCACCCTCCTAAGATATCACAGGTATAATGAAAATATCGGGGTGTAGTATACCGGTAGTACGAGCCCATGGGGTGGGTTTAGACCGGGTTCGATTCCCGGCACCCCGACCAAAAAACCTTATGCGAGGCGTGCCCGAATGGCTGTTCGTCTCGTTTTTTCTACTGCCGCTGAAATCCAGCCATCATCCATCCCGTCAACGATCTGTCCAGCGAGAGGAGGCATGACATGGTGGCCCTTTAATGCAGAGACGATAGGTGGTGCAGCAAAAGGTCGCTGTGGATTGGTGGCATTAACATCAACAGCAAGTATCTGTCTCTCTTCAACCTCTCCAAAATTTCCACCTCCGGCTACGAACATATAACCGCCAGGAACAATATAATATTGGCCAACACGGTATTCGTCTTGTTCAAACTCACCACGCTCAACAAGGTCAGGATCGATCATGTCGAGCTGTGCAAGTACCGCAGTCGGGACTCCTAAATTCTTGAACACCGTATACCCCACGTCTTCGGGTACTTCTTAAAGCCTCGAAGCCAGAATGAATTTCTTCAGGCGACGGAATAGCGATAGGCATATAGCATGGATTTATAAAGGATTAAGCAGCCAGTATAGCGCCTAGAGGAGATTTGTCAAGATACCATATTATTGTATGGTTAAGATGCGTAGACTTAGATATTTATGGTTTTTCGTACTGGAACTCCACCTTCGCTTCCGCCACATAGCCGATTTTGTCGAATACTTTTGCCGTAATGATGTGCGTGCCTGCCGGGGTTGATTTTGGGAGATGAACGAGTCCGGTATAGGGCGCCTTTCGCTTAACTGAACTCGCTATTTTGCGGTCATCGAGATAATAGACCACGCGATCGATCCCGTTGGGGGCATCAACGGACACCTCAGCGCGTACGTCTCTTTCCGTTATGGTGGTAAAAGATGCCGGCGTAAGAATCTGAATCGTCGGCTGATGCGCCGCTGTCTCCGCAGTAAAAATCTTCGTCGTTTCTGTCGGCGGAAAATCGGGATACGTGGGCTCCTCACTGCGCTTTTTTTCCAGCCACTGTTTGATGCCAGAAAGCCAACGGCCGTAATCCGTAATAGGATCGCGGTGATTCATAAAAAGTTTTTTCTCGATTTGTTCCTTCGGCGTGTACTCATTTGGGAGGAGATTATCAAGTTTGTTCACCTCAAGCATTTTGTAGACATCATCCAGTTCGGTTGGCACGGAAAAACTCGCGAACACCTCAGGACCTTTTCCAAAATCCGGCGTATCCGGCCCTGGCAGTTTGCCCGATGCACGACTTACGGTGAGCCATTTAATTCCTTCGGGGACGGGGAAGGATTCGTCCGGCTGATCCTTGAGAGCTGCGGCCATAACCTTTGACCACATGGGTGCGGCGACATTGTATCCATCAGCGTTTAATTTCAGCGCGCTTCCATCGCTATTGCCTGCCCAGACTCCCGTTATCACACTCGGCGTGTATCCAATGGTCCATATGTTTGAGGGAAGAATTTTTACTGGCGTAATTTCTTTATTGCTCGTACCGGTTTTTGCTGCCGTCGTGTGGCCGGCAACATCTAAGCGCGGCCCCAAATAAACAGATTTGTCAGATAAAACACTATTGATGAGATACGCTACTTGCGGATCGAGCACTTGCTGCTCCGGATGATCTTCCGGTTTTCTTTCATAAATAATGTCGCCTTCACGGTCAACGACTTTGAATATGGAATAAAAATCACGTTTTGTTCCGCTATTCGCAAATACGGAAAACGCCTGGACCATTTCCGCGAGTTTCACTTCGCCCGCACCAATGGCGAGCGGCGGTCCATAATTTCCATCGGGACGGAGCGTCGAAACCCCCATCTTGTTAGCGAGGCCGACAATTTCTCCTTCCTCGCCAGCAAGAAAATAAGCTTTGAGCGCCGGAATATTCCGCGACTGCCCAAGGGCTTGGCGAATCGGCATCGGGCCCTTAAATCCGCCTTCGTAATTTTGCGGTCGATAATTACTCCCAAAATTGGTAGGTGTGTCATATATCACCGTGGCCGGTGCATAGCCCTTCGTGAAGGCCTGTGCATAGACAATCGGCTTGAAGGAAGAGCCCGGCTGTCTTTTTGCAAACACATGATTTACGTTTCCGCTCGCTTCTTCGTCGAAATAATCCGCCGACCCCACCATGGCGAGCACCTCTCCGGTTTTTGCTGACATCGAAAAAATAGCGGCATTCGTAACCCCGTGTTCCTCTTTGCTTTTTTCAATCTGTGCCGCTGCAATTTCCTCTGCGGCTGCCTGAAGATCCGGATCAAGCGTGGTGTAAACCTGGAGCCCGCCCTGAGCCACGAGATCTTTTCCGAACTGATCTTCCAAGAGCGAACGAATATAAAAAACGAAGTGAGCTGCCCGGATGCGCTCCTTATATTTTTGGAAATCGAGATGCTGAATTTCAGTGACGGCTGCATTTTTTTCTTCTTCAGCAACAAGACCGAGTTCTTCCATGCGTTTGAGGATGATGTCGGCACGACCTGGAATGTAGAGATGGTCTGTCTCTGAGAAAGCGATGTCACGCCCAACTAAGCCGATGGTATAGTCGTGTTCGCTCAAATCGGCGACCGTTTTCGGAAGCTTTCCACTGAGCAAGGATGCATCCAGTTCCCGCTCGAGCTTTGAATACGCATTCGGTCCGTATGGAGAGTAAAAGGTCGGTGCCTTTGGAAGCGCTGCCAAAATAGCCGCCTCGCCGAGCGTGAGGCTGCTGGCAGATTTCCCAAAATACATTTTGGAAGCAAGTTCAGCGCCATACGCATTGTTCCCGTAGGGGATGCGGTTGAGATAGAGTTCGAGGATTTTATTTTTGTCGTAGGCACGTTCGAGCCGGATCGCAAGAATGAGTTCCTTGAGTTTTCGAAGATAGCTTCGTTGCGAGGAAAGGAAGGCATTTTTTGCGAGCTGCTGGGTGATCGTGGAACCTCCTCGCCGGCTTCCGATGCCGAACACTTCATGGATAAATCCTTTCGCAATACCCGGAACGTCGAAGCCGCTATGTTCATAAAATTCATCGTCCTCAATAGCAATGGTGGCTTTTTGGAGGAGGGGAGAAATTTCTGAGAGCGGTACGTACTTTCGATTTTCCTCGCCGTGAATGGTGTAGAGAATCCCGCCGTTGCGATCCAGAATGAGAGTGGATTCAACCCCTGCAAGTTTATCAAAATCGCGTACATCTGGGAGACCGATGGAAAGAATCGCGATGGCTATCGTAAAGATGAAGAGGCTTGCCAAAACAAACGTTACTGATCCTAAAATAGCCCAAGCCGCTGCGCGTTTCCAAAAAGGTTCGCTTTGAAGCGGGATGGCAGAGGCGATATGTTTCGCAAGTTTTTCCTTGAGTTCACGGCCAAATTTCATGCGGGACCAGTATAACAGAATTTACCATCCGAAGAGCTTTCCGACATCATCAGCGCTTTCTCGCTTCCTGAGCAAGGTAACATCTCCATTTTGACAGATCACCTTGGCCGGCGCCGCGTTGAGGCAGTGATGGTTCGTGAATCCATCTTGGTAATTGCCGGCATCTAAAAAGGCAATGAGTTGTTTTTCTCCGGGTTCAAGATCCTCAAGACGCGGGAGGAGAATATAACTTCCTCCGGCGGTGTACTTGTCATCGGAATCACACGAAAGCCCCGCAAGCCATGTGCGCGTGAGTTTTGTATTGAGGGCGTTATTTGCTGGGACGATGTGCCACTGTTTATGGACCGCCCAAGTATCCAGAAGGTGCGTTTGAAAACTTCCATCAATGATATACCACTGTTTCGCGACCGATTTTGGAATGTGTTTTTCGGAAAGGATAGAAAAAACCGTAAGCTGCGATGGTGCCACCACGTGGGCCCCCCATTCGCAGATAATATTGGGATGAGGAATGCTGTGCTGCGAACAGAATTTTTCCATAAATCGAACAATGTTTTTGACGACATTCTTCGGCGAGTACATTTTCTTTCCCGTGTAATTGCCGGGGAATCCCCCACCGATATCAATCGTGTCGAGAGAGGGATTGTCTTTTTTGAGTCTGAGATAAACTTCCATGGCTTCCTTGAGGGGCCTTACGAGGTCGTATTCTTTGAGAATCTCCGACCCCATGTGATAGTGGAGCGTTGTGAGATTGCGGATCTTGCCAAGAGAAAAAACCTCATCTTTCTGGAGGCCAAAACGTTCCACCCGCTTATCCCAGTAGGAAGCCACTTTCGAGTCCATCACCACGCGCACTCCCACCTGACCGCGGAATTTTTGGAGAGAACTCATTTCCGAAAGATCTTCAATGATCGGTACGATATCGAGTCCATTTCTTTTCAGTTCGGCGATGAGGTCAAGATACTGGTCCGTTTTTGGACCGTTGCAGATGACCTTAATGCGGGAGTTAAATCGATTTGATTCCCACAAACGTTTCACCACCCAGAGCTCATTTGCCGAAGTGGTTTCCAGATTTGCTCCTTCGCTGATAACCGGAAGCACAAATTCACGGTTCTGATTCACCTTCATCGGGTAATGATAGTAGAACTGGCCTTTGTATTTGTATTCGCGGATAACGTCGTCGAACAAATCCATCAAATCTTCCACGCGCTGTTCAATAATATAGGGGAGCATGATTTTGAGCGGCGTGCCGAACTTTTCGGCCATCTCGCGGACGTTGTAGCGGTAGTTGCCTTCGTACACGATTAAATCACCATCTTTGGAGATGTCGAAGTATTGTGTGTTAAATTCTTTCCTTCCTACTTTCCAGAACTTTTTAAAATTCTTCATTTTGTAAGCTCAGCTTCGTTCAGCGCGGGAACCCACGAGACCCGCGCTTTACTCGCTTCGCGTTCGGCCCGTGGCCTCACAGCAAAGAAAAACCATTTATATAATGTTTTGTATAGCAGGTTCGTTTCTCAAGCGCAAGAAAATTCTCATTTAGCCCCCACGGATGATAAATCCGCTACCACGCAGGGCGACGAAAATCTGTGACTGCACCGCTTTCATCTCTTCGTCGGTGAGCGTTCGGTCCGGCGACTGAAGCAGCACCCGATACGTGAGGGATTTTTTGTCGGCCCCTAAACTTTTATCTTCAAAAATATCAATGAGCGAAACATTCGCGATGAGTGGCGCGGTTCGGCGGATAAGTTCGAGCACATTGCGTACCTGCGTTTGTTTCGGCGCAAGAACCGAAATATCAATTTCTATTCCCGGAAACCGCGGGAGCGGGTGGTATGTTCGGTCGATTTGGCCGAGACCTGCGAGGCGCGTGAAATTAATTTCAAAAGCGGAAGTGGGCGCTCGAATGCCAAAATTTTTGAGCACCTGCGGATGCACCTCATATACCACCGCAACTTCTTGACCAGCGCTTTTTACCGAGGCGCATTTCGATGGATGGCTGTAAGGCGGAGGAGTTGCAGCAACATCAGTTCGCGTCTTGGCGCCGAATTGATCTAAAAATATTTGGAGTGCTCCGAGTGCACCGTAGAAAATTTCCTGAGACGAGGGCCTAACAATCATGCCGCAAATAAATTTCTCTTCTCGCGGAAAATATTCTTTTCCTTTTATATAGGTCCGGCCGACTTCATAGAGCCGCAACGAGTCGCGCGAATAGAGCGCGATAGCCGCTGACTTGAGCATGTTGGGAAGCAGACTGATGCGCAGGTGCGTTTGATCTTCCGTGAGGGGGTTTTCGAGGAGCACGTGGAGATTTTCCGGAAGCAGCGTTTTGCGAACTTCCGAGGAACCGTAAAATGAATAGTGAGAGGTTTCGGTAAAGCCGAGCCCGAGCGAGAGGATCTGCCGCGCGCGATGCTTGAGGATGCGTTCGCGATTTTCGATAGGGAGTTTTATGGGAAGGGTCGGTAGGACCGGCGGAATTTTTTCATAGCCATACATGCGTGCGACCTCCTCCACCAAATCATCCTCAATATTGATGTCTTTGGTAGCTCGAAAACTTGGCACGGTAATTTTAAGGAATCCCTTTTTCGCCTTACTTACGCCAAATTCGAGCGCTTTCAGATGGGTCGCCATTTCTTTTTCGGAAATATTCACCCCGATTTTTTTATTGACGCGCCCCGCATCCAAAATAACCGAAACCGGTTTGTATTTTTTAGGGTAGACATCGGTTGTCGGTCCGACAAGTTTTGATGTCGGGCAGATTTTGAGGATAAGCTCGATCGCGCGATGAAAAGCGATTCCCGTAATTTCCGGATCCAAACTTTTTTCGAATCGTTGCGCCGCGTCGCTCCGAAGGAAGTGCCGCTGTGAGGTTTTGCGAATCATAATGGGGTTCCAAGTCGCTACTTCTAAAATAATGTCTGTTGTATGAGGCGTAATTTCGCAATTCAAACCACCCATAACACCTGCAATACCCAGTGCCGTTTCTCCATTGGTCACGAGAGCATCTTCAGATGAGAGCTGGCGTTTTTTGTGGTCGAGAGTAATGGTAACTTCACCAGCTTTGGCATAGCGAATCACAAAATGGTCGTTTTCCACCACGCGGCGGTCAAACGCATGAAGTGGCTGGCCAAGTTCGAGCATGACGTAATTGGTGATATCAACAATATTATTCACCGGACGCATGCCGACGGCCAGGAGTCGATTTTTGAGCCACTGAGGAGATTCTTCCACTTGAATGCCAGATACAATGGTCGCCAAAAACCGCGCTGCAATTTCTGGTTTTGAAATATCCACTTTTACTTTCGGCCCTGCGCCAGTTTTTGTTGCCGGAGTGCGCGCTATGAAGGGTTTCAGTTTTTTGCCGAGGAATGCTGCAAATTCACGCGCCATGCCGTAGTGGCCCCACAAATCCGGCCGATGGGTGATGGATTTGTTGTCGATTTCAAAAATGACGTCGTTTAACCCAAGCGCCTCAGCCAAAGGCGTACCCGGTTTTGTTTTTGGAAAGTAGAGAATGGAAACGCCGGTTTCTTTCATCCCGAGCTCCTGTTCAAGGCAGAGCATGCCCTGAGACTTCACCCCCCGCAGCTCTTTCGCTTCGATTTTCATTCCCGAAGGCAGCACCGTTGGCGCAACGGCAACTGGAATACGGTCCCCGATATGCATCGTTACCATTTGGCCAAAAATAAGATTGAGCGGTTCCTTGCGTCCGATATCCACCTTGGCCACATTGAGTTTGTCGGCATTCGGATGTTTCGAAAATTCGAGCATCTCGCCAATAACTACGCCTTCAAGTCCGCGTCCTTGGTCTTCATAGCCTTCCACTTCGCACGTCCGTAACGTTAAAAGTTCGGCAAGTTGTTGCGGAGAATATTTGGCTGGAATATCGACAAATTCCTTAATCCAATTGAGGGAAATTTTCATAATGTTTTAGCTAATTCTACGGCGTCCATGACGAGATATTTCCCATGAAGGCCTTTTTTTATGAGTTCGTCTTTGAGCTGCGCAGTTTTCTTAAAATATTCGTTTTTTGAATAAGGTTTATTGAGAATGTGAAATTCTTTTCGCTGCATGTATACGCAACCGAAGCAGTTGCTCACACCCTGGACACAGAAGCAGTATTCACAGTCGCGCGATCCCGTTACCCACCAGGAACTGTTTACGTTATAACATTCCGCCGCACTCATGAGATTATAACAAAGTTCACAGTTCTGTATGTGCGTGCAATCGCTACAGTCGCGCACATCAACCATTTCATCGTAACAGTAGAGACAATCTTGCGCATTCTCAACGTGAAAACACATGGAGCAGTTTTTTGAATTTTTCACATAATCGCCACTCACATTTTCGCAGTTTGTGCTATGGAGAGCGGGATGGGGGAATTCGCGTCGCAGAGGTTCCATTTTTTCACGGATTTTTTCCTCGGGCATTTTTTTCAGCTCGCGCAAGCGCACACCATATTCTTCGCGCGAATATTTTTCATTAAAAATATGGAATTCTTTTTTTCGGAGGCCAACGCACCCGAAGCAGTTCGTGCATCCTTGGCATTCAAAACAAAATGTGCAATCCGTGCAATTTTTACAGTCTTGGCAGGAGTTGCAGTTGTAACAAGAGTCGCAGTGCAGACAATCATAACAAAGCTCGCAGTGATTCATAAACGCTCCATCTACGCAGTCTTTATCGTACGACGTGGTATCGAGATAGAGACATGATTCCAGGTAGCTTGAGGAAAAACAGAGGTGACAGTCCTTTGAACGGTACAGAAAACTATTATAGGGAGAATTCTCGCACTCTTGCATGGGCAGACAAAGCTTAGGGGTCGTTTTTATGAGTTTTGCGAGCTCAAGAACAAAATCCATAAAAAGGCATTACTAAAATTGCTCTAAAAATCGCAAATCACCACTTGAGAGCAGACGAATATCGTCAATGCCGTATCGCATCATCACGAGCCGCGTGAGGCCGAAACCAAAAGCCCAGCCCTGATATTTTTTGGGATCGATACCGCCGGCACGAAGGACGTTCGGATGCGTCATGCCAGCGCCCATGAATTCGAGCCAGCCGGTATGTTTACACACGCGGCAGCCTGTTTCGTTGCAGAGAAGGCAGGACATGTCGAGCTCTATGCCGGGTTCTACAAAAGGAAAATAGCCTGGACGAAACCGCACCTTCATAGTGCGCCCAAAAAGACGAGTGAGTAGTTCTTGCATGACGCCCTTGAGGTGAGCAAGGGAGATATCTTTATCGATAAGCATGCCCTCCACTTGGCTGAAAGTGTGTTCGTGGCGAGCATCGGTTGCTTCGTTTCGGAAGCAGCGTCCGGGTGCAATAACCCGAAGCGGCGCCCCAAATTTTTCCATGGCTCGTATCTGCCCGGTTGGCGACGTATGGGTTCGCAAAACAAGGCGACCGTGTTTTTTGTCCGGTGCTTGCTGGAGGAAAAATGTGTCCTGCATATCGCGCGCCGGATGATGAGCGGGAATGTTTAGTCCTTCAAAGTTGTAATATTCGCTTTCCGCTTCCGGGCCATCCATAACAGCAAAACCCATATCGCTAAAAATCTGTTCGACTTCATACTGTACTTGTGAGACGGGATGGATGTGGCCGATTTCATACCTTGTTCCCGGAGCAGCTGTGCTCACCGGCATAGTAACATCCACCCAAGCATTGGAAAGTTTCTGTTCAATTTCCGTTGAATCGAGCTGTTCTTGTTTTTGTGCAAACGCTTCCTCAAGCGCCTGCTTTATTTCATTGCACATGCGTCCCATAGCGGGCTTTTCTTCCTTCGGCAAATCGGCAATGCCCTGCATAATGAGGGTGAGTTCGCCTTTGCGTCCAAGATATTTTACTTGAACTTGATAGAGCGCTTCGGCGGACAAGGCCTTGTCAATTTCCCCGAGAGCCTGCGTTTTTATCTTTGCCAAGAGCTCTTTCATACGGGTTTTACTTTACTATAAAACGGCAATAACAAAAATCCCCTCTGGGCATACACCCGAAAGGGGATTTCTAATTCTCTTTTAAGAATTATCGGACGGCATCCTTGAGAGATTTTCCGGCCTTGAAAGCTGGAAGCTTCATGGCTGGGATCTTGATTCTCTCGCCAGGCTTGCGTGGGTTGACCCCCATGCGGGCCGCTCTTTTGGAAACGCGGAACGTTCCGAAACCGGTGACGGTGACGTTCTCTCCTTTCTTGAGAGACTTGGTAATAGAACCGAGGACTGCTTCGAGAACCTCCGAAGATTGCCGCTTTGTGACGCCAGTAGCCGTGGCTGCCGCGTTCACGAGATCTTGCTTTGTCATAAAGCAAATGAGTTAAAAAATAAGTTGTTAAAGAAACTAGCACCATTATAGAAATGGTTTTTGAGGATGCAAGGGAAAAAGAAAAATCGCTCCGTGTAGACCTTTTCGTGGCACACCCAAATTTTTTCTAAAATTGTGCAAAACCCCGTCTGTCATTTTTTGGCCTGTACAAGATCAAAAACAGTCTTTCTTTGGGCGCCACAACGACGACACCCTCGCTTTTTGTCTATTTTAAAAGGAAAATGATTATGATATAATCGCATAATGCGCGCAATCGGAAATGGGTTTTTTGACTTTTGATTTTTCATCAACTATAAGTGGGAGCTGATAACTTCAGCTGACTATGCCAGCCAAAAATCTCATCATTGTAGAATCCCCGGCGAAAGCAAAGACTATTTCAAAGTTCGTGGGAAAGGAATATGTCGTGAAAGCCTCCATGGGACATGTGCGCGATTTGCCGAAGTCAAAAACCGGCGTAGATACAGAGCATAATTTTGAGCCGACCTATCTCATTCCTCCCGAAAAGAAAAAAGTGATTAAGGAGCTGGATGCGCAGATTGGAGAAAAAACCACCGTTTGGATCGCGACTGATGAGGACCGCGAAGGAGAGGCGATTGGATGGCACCTTTTGCAGGCGCTGAAATTGTCCGAGGATGATCATGTAAAACGAATCGTATTTCATGAAATTACAAAGCCGGCTATTCTCCACGCCCTCGAAACACCGCGGAAACTCGATCATCATCTTGTGGATGCGCAACAGGCCCGGCGCGTGCTCGATCGGCTTGTGGGTTATGAACTTTCACCGCTCTTGTGGAAAAAAGTCCGATACGGACTTTCCGCCGGACGCGTGCAGAGCGTGGCCGTGCGCTTGATTGTGGAACGCGAGCGCGAAATTAAAGCGTTTAAAGCGGAAGAGTACTGGAGCATCACCGCGCAGTATAAGCATGACAATAAAGAGTTTGAGGCGGAGCTGAATAAAATCGACGGCAAAAAAGCGAAAATTGACAATGAGGCTGGAGCGACGAAAATTTTAAAGGAGCTTGAGGGCGCCGTTCACAAAGTTGAGGAGCTGGAGAAAAAGGAGGTGAAAAGAAATCCATCGCCTCCATTTACAACCTCAACGCTTCAACAAGAAGCCGCCCGCAAACTCGGATTTTCTGTAAAGAAAACCATGGTGCTTGCGCAGATTATGTATGAAGGAGTCGATGTATTTGGTGAGACCATGGGTATCATCACCTACATGCGCACGGATTCGGTGAATTTGGCGCAGACCGCTCTCGCGCAGGCGCAGGAAGTTATTACCAAAGAATTCGGAAAGGAGTTTGGTCTCAGCGAGCCCCGCTATTATAAGAGTAAGAAGGGAGCGCAGGAGGCGCATGAGGCCGTTCGCCCGGTAGATCTGTCGCTCCATCCGCAAGCGCTGAAGGCATTTTTGGATAAGGATCAGTACCGGCTTTATGAACTCATTTGGATGCGAACGATCGCATGCCAAATGAAAGAGGCGATTTTGGAGCAAGTCGGCGCTGATATTACCACTTCAAAATCCAGCCACGCGTTGCCATACGTATTCCGTGCAACCGGTCAGACAATTGTGTTCGCGGGTTTTATGAAAGCTTATACCGAGGGCAAGGATAATCCGGAAGAAGAGCTTGAGGAGATGGAGAAAGTTTTGCCGGAGCTCAAAAAAGACGAAACGCTCGATGCCGAAAAAATTACGCCGGCCCAGCATTTCACCAAACCGCCGCCGCGATACACCGAAGCAAGTCTTGTGAAGAAATTGGAGTCGGAGGGTATCGGCCGGCCAAGCACGTACGCGCCGACGATCTCCACTATTGTGGATCGTGGATACATCAAAAAAGAGAAAAAACAACTCGTGCCGACGGACACCGCCGAAGTGGTGAACGATGTTTTGGTGGAGCATTTTCCGGACGTCGTTGATTATAAATTTACGGCAAAGATGGAAGAAAATTTGGATGAGATTGCTGAAGGCAAGCGCGCCTGGGTGCCGGTGATTAAAGATTTTTATGAGCCGTTTCATCACACCATCCAGGTGAAACAGGATACCCTTAAAAAAGAGGATATCGTGAATGAAGAGACATCGGAGAAGTGTGAGAAATGCGGACTCCCCATGGTGATCAAGCTCGGGAGGTTCGGGAAGTTTTTGTCATGCTCCAATTATCCAAAATGCAAAAATGCGAAGCCGCTCCATGCGCCGGAAAAAACACCGGAGGATTTAGAGCTCGAGAAAAAACTGGCCGGAAAGAAGTGTGAGAAGTGCGGCAAGCCGATGGTGATTAAGACCGGCCGCTTCGGAAGCTTTTTGGGATGCAGTGGATATCCGGAATGCAAAGGCATTCAGGCGATCATTCATTTCACCGGGGTGAAATGTTCCGGATGCGGGGAAGGGCAGCTCATTGAACGGCGCACACGAAAAGGCGCCCGTACTTTTTACGGCTGCAACAAATTTCCGAAATGCAAATTTGCCACCTGGGACAAGCCGCTCAAAAATTGTGAAACGTGCGGAAAAGGGGTGGTGGTGACGACGAAAGACGGAGCAGAGAAATGTCTGACGTGCAGCGGGGAGAAAGAATAGTTTGTTTATTTGACGATTCTTCTGAGAGCATCGTGGACGGCCTGTACCGTTGCATACACCGCTGCGATGGCGCCATTTTTGAGATATACATTTCCTTCTCTTTTCACGAACTGTTCTAAGTCTGTGATTCTTGCCCGCAGCGCTCGCACCACATCTGGGAATAAAGTTTCAATTTCATCCATAAGAACATAGAGATCGTCCAGGTATGGGGAACGAGCTCCTTCTGCATTGCTAGAAGCAGTTCCTGGTGCTTCCCCTGGAGCTTCTACTACTACGGTAGCCGTTTTCATAACGCACCAACTATACTCATCAACTTTTATATGTCAAATCACCCCCTTATTTAGTAGGGGTTTTTAGGTGGGTGCGGGGCCCCGGCATTCCGACATTGCGTCAGAGACCGGGGCCCCAGCAGGGGTGGTGGGTTGTCCTTTCTTGGTTAGCGCCCATTAGGTGGGCGCGGCGGGACGTGCGATTTCCTCCAGACGGTCGCACGCAACCAGTCTCCCTTCGTGCCCGCGGAGAGCGGGGGATCGCACGGCGCAGGCCGTGGTGGCGA
>ORJL010276804.1_pt1 | contig 65014 bp, 63 predicted proteins | sample 1779941 | NCBI WGS metagenome assembly ORJL01 (sample SAMEA104232317, study PRJEB22302) | groundwater metagenome | biome: forest; feature: aquifer; material: groundwater | place: USA | collected 2011-08-07 | depth 5.8 m | reverse complement strand
TAATCCTCGTGGGAGCCCATCCAGAACCAAATTATTTCTCTGTCAGTTTGGATACCGACAGCGCGATAATCAATATTAATTCGAACAGAATAAATAGGCCTGGCCGAATGGACACGTTTAAAATGCAGGCTGGGATAAAAAGGATCTTTCTGGAATTGTTTATAGGCCTCTTTGGCCTGATCTTGAACTTTTTCCGGCAAGTGATTAAAGGCCTTACGAAAACGATGCGTTGTACGGGAAATCATAAACTCCGAGGATTAAATGGTTTTGTTCGACCCTCTTTATGTTCATTGAGCGCTTCTTCAGCTAACTTTTCTAATATTTCCTCGGATTCAGCAAAACTTTTTTCCCAACGTTTTTCAGAGGCCAATTCGTTAATCAACCATTTAGCCAGAGCATTCTGTTCTACTGGTGGGAGTTTCTCTACTTTAGCAAATACTTTTTCAAGAAGTTGAGTCATAACTTTTTCTCCTTACTATTGAACTCTTTTTTAAAGTATAGCATTTATTCAGGCTAAAATCTATATTGTTCAATAAATGTTGGTCGCAAAAAAATAGCCAGCTCTCGAGAGATAGCTGGCTATTTTTATTAACAGATAGTATTTATTTCGCCGAATCCATGTAAATGATAAAATCGACGACCTTGTTCGAATAGCCCCACTCGTTATCATACCAGGAGACAACCTTGATAAAGGTGTCATTAAGAGCGATTCCGGCACCAGCGTCAAAAATCGAGGTGCGCGCGTCCCCAATAAAATCAGAGGAAACGACTTCTTCTTCGGTGTAACCTAAAATCCCTTTGAGCTCACCTTCGGAGGCGTCTTTCATCGCCTTTTTGATTTCATCCCACTTCGCGGGTTTGGCGAGTTTACAGGTTAAATCCACGACGGAAACATCCGCCACCGGAACGCGAAACGCCATGCCGGTTAATTTTCCATTTAATTCCGGGATAACTTTCCCGACGGCCTTCGCCGCTCCGGTTGAGGAAGGAATAATATTTTGGGAAGCCCCGCGTCCGCCGCGCCAATCTTTTTTCGAGGGACCATCAACCGTTTTTTGGGTCGCGGTAATGGCATGGCAGGTGGTCATTAAACCTTCCACAATGCCCCATTTATCGTTTAAAACTTTAGCCAGCGGCGCTAAACAGTTGGTTGTACACGACGCATTCGAGACCACATCCATATCTTTTTTATACGTTTTATGATTCACGCCCATGACAAACATTGGCGCGTCCGCGGAAGGCGCGGAAATGATGGCTTTCTTGGCTCCAGCCTTAAGATGGCCCGCAGCCGTCTCTTTAGTCGTAAAAAGCCCCGTGGATTCAATCACGTAATCAGCGCCGACTTCTCCCCATTTAAGATTCGCTGGATCTTTCTCGGCCGTGACCCGGATCTTTTTGCCGTTCACAATTAAAGCATTTCCCTCGACCTTGACCGTTCCCTTAAAAGCGCCGTGGGTCGAATCAAATTTGAGCATATACGCCAGATAATTCGGCTCAAAGAGATCGTTAATCCCGACGATCTCCACATTATTTTTCGTTAACGCGGCCCTGAATACCAGCCGGCCAATGCGTCCAAACCCGTTGATTCCTATCTTCACCATCTTAACTTCCCTCTCTTTCTTACGTTGAAAAATTATCTTTTTAAGCCTGGATATTTAAGTCTATAAAATAGACCTACAGACTTAAATTGTCAAGCAGATTTCATGGCCCTTAAAATAATAAATGATTTATTGCAAACGTCTCCTGAAGACGTATGATTATATTGCTATTAGAAGAAAGGGAAATTTATGAGCTACACAGACGCGCTCATTTTAGGAATCGTGGAAGGGATCACTGAATTTTTACCGATCTCATCAACCGGGCACTTGATGCTGGCCGCGCACCTCCTCAAATTATCTCAAACTGAATTCTTAAAAAGTTTCGAAATCTCGATTCAGCTGGGGGCAATTTTGTCGGTCGTCGTTTTGTATGCTCGAAAATTCCTGCTGGATATGGAGGTCATCAAACGGATTCTGGCGGCTTTTATCCCGACGGCTATTTTAGGACTCATTCTCTACAAAATCGTTAAGAATGTATTTTTAAACAGCACGTCCATTGTTTTATGGGCCCTATTGATTGGCGGGATCCTTCTTATTATTTTCGAAAAGATTCATAAAGAAGATGAGAAAGCTATCGAAGATATCAAAACCATCCCCTACTCTAAGGCTTTTTTAATTGGGGCTTTTCAATCGATCGCCATGGTCCCGGGAGTTTCCCGCGCGGCCGCGACCATTCTGGGAGGATTATTGTTAGGGCTCAAACGTAAAACAATCGTTGAGTTTTCATTTCTTTTAGCCGTGCCTACGATGCTCGCCGCAACGGCTCTCGATTTATATAAAAATATCGATTCTTTTTCTAGCGCTCAAATAGATGTTTTACTAATCGGAGCTGGCGTTTCCTTTATCGTTGCCCTCTTAAGCATTAAATTCCTGCTTTACTTCATTAAGAATCATAATTTTATTGGATTTGGTGTCTACCGTATTCTCGCCGCTTTACTCTTCTGGATTTTCCTTAAATAATCTCGCGCAAGTATTTCGCCGCCAGATGCGGGGCGGTGCGCACGACATAAAAACCAGTTCCCCATTCAAAGCCAGAAGTCTGCGTTAATTTGGGAACGATTTCAATGTGCCAGTGGAAACGCGTCAGCCAATGAGGGTCGGCGTCTCCATTACCCAGAAGCTCTTTAGCCTCAGGGCCCTGACAGTTGACCGGCGAGATATGCAGATAAAAATTATAGGAAGGGTCGGACAGGCATTCTTTAAGCCGCAGGAGAACTTCTTTTAAAATCCCCGAAAGAGCAAACTGTTCCTCATCGGTAATCAGCGCGAAATCCGAGGTATGTTTTTTAGGTAAAATCCAGCATTCAAAAGGGTACCTGGGAACAAAGGGGCAGAACGCGATGAAATGATTATTTTCAACAACAATCCTTTCTTTATCTTTTTGCTCCTGAACAACCATATCACAAAATACGCAGCGATTATTCTTTTCAAAATAAACCTTTGCCCCCTTTAATTCTTCTAAAACGTATTTAGGGATCAAGGGCAGCGCGATAATCTGGCTATGGGCATGCTCAACCGTGGTCCCTGCGGACTCTCCATAGTTTTTAAAAATGATAATATATTTAAACCGATCGTCGCGTGCCAGATCGATTAAGCGGCTTTGATATTTTTCAATCACATCAAAAATTTCTTCCTCGGTAAAATCAGCTAAATTTTTGTGATGATCCGTTGTCTCAATAACAACCTCATGGGCCCCAATGCCGTTAGAAAAATCAAAAATACCCCGGCGATGTTGATCAATATTACCTTCAATCTTTAAAGCAGGAAATTTATTCGAAACGACACGCACTTTCCAGCCCGAAGAATTCGGATAAGAGTTAGACGCACGGATAGAGTCAATCTCTGGCGGTGTTAAATACTCACGGCCGGGACAAAATTGACAGGTCTTTTCCTGTTTAAAGGGATGCTCTTCCTTTTTATACTCTTTAGGAGCCCAGGAATCATCCGTATGGACAATCACCCACTGCCCGATAATTGGATCGCGTCGAAATTGAGCCATAATTATTGAGGGATTCCTCTCAGATACTCCGCCATGTACTCCGGCGGGACAGAACAAATATAAAAACCCGTTCCCTTTTCAAACCCCGCGACTTGGGTTAAACGCGGCATCAGTTCAATATGCCAGTGAAAATCTTGCTTGAGCGTTTCCCAGCGATGGGGATCAGAATGCGGCTGACGAAAAGGCGAGGTCTGTAAAATAAAATTATACGGCGGGTCATTTAACCCGTTCTTAAATTTCATCAATAAAATTTTCACAATCGACGCCAAATCTTTTTCATGATCTTTGATCCCTTGCGCATAATCACAACAATGTTCTTTGGGCAGAATCCAGGTCTCAAATAAAAAACGAGCCGCGAAGGGGGTGAGCGCTACAAAATGTTCGTTTTCGGCGACGATTCTTGTCTTCTCGTCTAACTCCTGCTTGATTAAATCACAGTAAATGCATTTCTTTTCCCGGTCAAAATATTCTTTCGCGCCTTTGAGTTTCTCCACGACCCGCAGAGGATTGACCGGTGTGGCGATCAGATGAGAACGGCAATGGCCCTGAGTATGACCGCCCGCGGTCCATCCGTAATTTTTATAGGCGAGCACAAATTGGATTTCCTTATTTTTCTCTAATTCCTTCATTCGCAGCGCGTATGTTTTAAAAACTAAACTGATTTGCTCCACATCCAAATCCGCCATGTTGGCGATATGGTCCCGGGTCTCAATAATGACCTCGTGAGTACCAAACCCATCGATGGTTTCATAGAGACCTTCTTTTTCACGATGAAAATTATTATCCGTTTCTAAGAAAGGATTACGGCTGGGGACGACACAGACATCCCAATCCTTGAAAGAAGCTTTACCTTTCTTGGCCATGGTCAAGAGGGGCTTTTCTTTAAGCCGGCAATGAGGACAGTTTTTCTTTTCCGCCTCCCAGGCGTTTTTGTAGGGATCAATAAAATTGCCGGGTCTTCTGGCCCGCTCCATGGCGATAATCACCCAGCGCCCGACGATAGGATCTTTGCGTAATTCTGGCATAGTTTAAAATTTAAATCCCACTTTTAACTGATGTCCCTGCACAAACGACCATGCCGACATCTGATGGGAAGACTCGACATGGACTTCCTTAACAAGAAGAGCCCCTTCTCCCGTGGCTACGACAAACCCATTCTTGTCTATTTTAACGACTTCACCTTCTTTGGTTTGATGAAAATCCCCTTCTGCAATTTCCGTGGATAAAATTTTCAGCAGTTTATTTTTATAAAAAGTATAGGCGGCTGGCCAGGGAAGAAGACCGCGAACTAAATTATGAATTTTTACGGCTGCTTCTTGCCAATCAATGAGTCCTAACTCCTTGGTTAATTTAGGAGCATACGTCACATCTTTTTCTTCTTGAATCTTTAAAGTATAAGTATTATCTTCCAAAGAATCAATGGTTTTAAGAAGAACCTCTGGGCCTAAAGTCATCATTTTATTCCTTAACGTAGGCGCGGCCTCGTTGGGATCAATGGCTATTTTAATTTGATTCACAATCTCTCCGGCATCCAAGCGGACATTCATTTGAATGATCGAAAGGCCTGTCTCTTTTTCCCCATTGATGATCGCCCAATTAATAGGCGCCGCCCCTCGGTATCGAGGAAGCAACGACGGGTGGACATTTAAGGACGCCTTGAAAGGTATCTTTAGCAGCTCAGCGGGGAGAATCTTGCCATAAGCGATCACCACGAATAAATCACTCTTTAAAGTTTTGCATTGCTCAATAAATGGTTTATCTAAAATAATGGGCTGAAAAACAGGGAGTTTCTTCTCCTGCGCCAACTCTTTGATAGAAGACGAAATAACCTTCAACCCCCTCCCCTTAGGTTTATCTGGTGAGGTCACACAAGCCAGAACCTTATGCCTTGATTTGAGGAGTGCGTCTAGATGGACTAAAGCAAAATCATCACTGCCGAAAAAAATAATATTCATGATTTTTAGGGGTCGACGTAAATGGTGACAATGATCCCTTTCTTTCTTTTAAATTTTTTTAAAACACCTTTGACTAATTTCAGCAATTGCCCGGAAGAACTGGCTTTAAGCATTATATTATAGCGGTATTGCCCGCGCAATTTTATAATTCCTTCCGGATAGGGTTCAGAGATTTCTATCTCTTTGCTGCGACGGGCTTCTAGCTCTTCAAAAAGAATCTGGCTTTGATCCACAACGCTCTGTTCTTGTACTCCGCGGATCTTAAGAAGCAAAAGGGATTTGAAAGGAGCCAGGCCTAATTCTTTGCGCAGATATAATTCTTCTTTGTAAAAGAAATCAAAGTCCATTTTAGAAGCGGCTTTGAGAGAATAATGGTCCGGCAGGCGTGTCTGAACCAAAAACTTCTCCCTGGCGAATTGCCGCAATCGAATAAGTGTGGCAAAGGCTTTATGCGCAGAGCGAAAATCAGGATGATTTAACTGCGCGTCAAAATCAAGGACAGCGACAACGTAGGCTTCTAGTTTCTCTTCTTTTAAAATAGCCTGTGTCGCAATAATAATATGGCAATCCTGCGGCAATACTTGATTTTCTTTATCGTAACAAAAAATTTTGGCCTGTGGATAAAACCTGGCAATTTCACTCTCTAGCTTTTCAGTACCACTTCCCATTGAACGCAAATAAGCCTTCTGACACTGGGGACAGATTTTAGGCAATATTTTTTTGGCCTGACAATACCGGCATATCATGATTTTTTTTGCGTAAAAATAAATTAAAGGCGTATCACATCGTTCGCATTTGATAATTAAGCCGCAGTGTTCACAGCGCGTGAATGTGGTAAATCCTCGTCGATTTAAATAGAGAATAACTTTTTGACCCTTAGCAAGGGCTTCTTGAATGAAATTCTGCAAAGGGAATGAAATCCTCGAATGCTTGGGCCCATAATTACTCATATCAATGGTATACATGGAGGCCGTGTGATCCGGCAAGAAACTTATTCTTTCCCACTTCTTCGCTTTAGCTTCCTTCCACAATTCCACCGAAGGAGCGCGGCTGACCCAGACAAGAGAGCATTTCTCCAGCTGACTGCGCCACTCGCAAACAGCGTGGACATGATAATGCGGCATCTGCTCTTGCCGGTAACTGGAATGTTCTTCTTCATAAATAACAATGAGGCCTAGAGCACTTACGGGAGCGAAAACCGCGGAGCGACTGCCCACGACCAAACGAATTTTTCCTTCCTTAATATTTTTCCATTGCCCTAACTCTTCATTGGGCTTAAGTTTCTTATTGAGAGCCGCCACAGCGGGAAAACATTTTAAATTAGCCTGCAATTTCAAAACTATTCCTTTAACATACGCAATTTCCGGCACAAGAAAAATGACAGCTTCTCCTTGATCAAGGGTATTCTGAATTTCTGAAAAAAGAAACGGCCATCGTTTATCTCCCGTGACATCATGAACCAAAATATTTTTCGCTATTTTATTAACGGGCCGCGGAGTATCTGTGGTTCTCTTTACAAAATCTAATTTCTGAAACATACGCAAACTGTTTGGCAGGTAAGTTTCGATGGCCTCGCCCCAGGAACAGCCGTAATATTGGCTTAAAGACCTGGTCAATTGGAGCGCGTTTTGGTCTAAACTAGGGGGGGCATCTAAAACCGATACAATAGGATTTAATTTTTTAAAAGGACTCTTTTGTTTAAACCCAACAATGACTCCCAGGCGGGGATGCCGGTTAAAAAGAACCTTGACGCGTTGGCCAACAGCCACGCTATCAGAGAACTGTGTGCCAATAGAATAATCGAAAGGGCCTTCTACGGGAAGGCCGACAACCACCTGGACGATTTTGGGAATCATTTTGAAGGATTAACTAAATTTAAGATATCTTGCACTGCGTTAGGGCGTGCCAACGACTGTGTTCTTCTAACGGCGGTTAAAAACGCGTCTTTGTGATGACTGAGGCGTCTTACCTCTTGGATAATTTGTTCGGGATTTTGGGCCAAGAACCCGATCTGATGAGAAGCTAATACCTGGACGTTATGGGCCTCCTGCCCGGGAATAGGATTAAAGAAGATTAATGGCAATTGACGAACCAGAGCCTCAGAAATCGAAAGCCCGCCGGGCTTGGTAACCATCACATCCGATACACTCATCAATTCATGCATATTATCGACGAGTCCTAAAACCTTTACGTTAGAATAATTCTTTTCATTGAGGCGCGTCCTTAAATCCTCATTTTGGCCGCAGACAACAAGGGTTTGGAATCCTTCCAAAAATAAATATTGCACGATTTCCTCAAGCGGCCCTATGCCAAAAGAACCCGTTGCCAGAAGCACCGTAAAATTATTATCCACAAACCCAAGTTTCTTTTTTAAAAATCCAATATCAAAACTTTCTAAAAATTTGTCATTGACAGGAATGCCGGAGACTAAAATTTTCTCCTCTTCCACACCCAATCTTTTTAATTTCCTTTTTGTCCAGTCCGAGGCCACGGTATACCTGTCAACGCCCTCGGCCAGCCAAATTTTATGGACATCAAAGTCCGTAATAACCGTGATCAGTTGACTTCGAATAAGGCCTTTTCTTTTTAGAGCCGCGCCGACTTCTGTGGGCATAAAATGGGTAGAAAAAATATAATCAAACTGTTCTTCCTGCAAAAACTGCTCCAAAGATTCCGCCACAATGCTGTTGTAAAACCGCCTTGAAATTCTTACCAGCGGCTGGATCCAATTTTGCTCGAGAATATTAAAAAAAAGCCCCCATACCAAAGGCAATTGAGAAATAAGAAAAAAATAGGTGCCGCAGTAAAGTTTTTTAAAAGAGGGGCTTGTGTAATCTAAGGCATCAATGATTTTTACTTCATGCTGTGGATAAGTTTTCTGGACACCGGCGAATAATGCTTCAGCCGCTTTTTGATGACCCGCCCCGGCCGAGGCATGAACCATAAGAATTTTCATAGTGGTGATTTTCTAAAGATTACTTCTTGGAGTTTGTTCGCGTAATAATTCGGGTTGCTTCAAAAAGATCTTTGGCGATAAAATCAGGTTTGCTCTGCCAGCTGCGCATATGCCGGCGGTCCTCTCGGCCAGAGAGGACAAAAATAGTTTTACAGCCCGCGTTGTGACCGGCTAAAATATCGACTTCCGTGTCTCCGACGAAAAAAGCCCTATTCGCGTGACGAATGGTCTTATTCATAAGACCTAAGGCCCGACGGACTGAACCAATCCCCGGCTTACGGCATTCACAGCCATCGGCCGAGCGATGAGTACAATAAAACACCTTTTTGATGCTGCCTCCCGCTTCTTTGACTTTGCGAAGCATATTACGCGTGATATGCTTAAGTTTTTCTGGAGAATAAATTCCCTTGCCTACCCCGGCTTGATTGGAGACAACAAAAACGGCATATCCTTGCTTGTGAAGTATTTTTAAAGCCTCCAGCGCCCCGGGAATAAAATGAAAATCTTTGAGCTTGGTGACATAATTCCCATTGCCGGGAAATTCGTTAATCACTCCATCTCTGTCTAAGAAAACAACTTTCATTTTATCTCTCTTGTTCTATCTTCATCTGCCTGTACTTCGCGTAACTCATAATCTGATAAAAAGAATCTAAGATAGCGATCATTAAACCAATAAACCCATCCTTATATCCTTTTTTGCCAATGAATCTTCGAAAAAATCGGTCGATGGTACGCCACAAGGCTTTCCCAAATGACATCCGACGACCCGTTTGAATCCATTTTCGAGCCTCTAACGTGGTCTGGCGATTCACGCTCGCCAAAAAATGTTCAAAGTCAGGATAACCTTTATGAATGATATCTTTAGTCAGATGCCCCGTGTTCCCTTCTAAAAATACCCGGGGATGGACTTCGACTTCTTCATACTTAAATCGGTCCTTCATAAAAAGCCGCAGCTTCCCAGCCGGATACCAACCCGAATGCTTCACCCAATAATTGCCGATATAATTGCGCAAAGGAATAGAATAGGCATGAAAAGAATTGCCATTTTGAAGAGCATTTGTAATTTCTTGCCGTAATTCAGGGCTTACCATCTCATCGGCATCCAGGCTTAGAACCCACGGATTCTGCGCCTGGGCGTACGCCCAATTCCGATGGCGTCCTTCATTATCCATTTTTCGTTGAAAAATTTTATTCGTGTATCGACGAACAATCTCTATCGTCTTATCGGAGCTTTCGTCATCGACAACCACAATCTCAGAGGCCCATCCGTGAACACTCTTAAGGCAGTCTTCAATATTCTTCTCTTCATTTTTAGTAATGATGACAACGGTTAAGGTAAGGGGCATAGTTATTTTACTATCTCTTTTAAATTTTCACACACGTACTCAATCTGTTCTTTCTTCAGGTGCGGATACATCGGCAGAGAAAGAATTTCTTGGGCAATTTTTTCTGAGACAGGAAAATCTCCCTTTTTGTGGCCTAAATCTGAATACGCTTCCTGAAGATGCAGAGGAATCGGATAATGGATAAGGACATCCACCCCTTTCTTCTGCATTTCTTGACAAACCTTGTCGCGATTTTTCGTGCGAATCGCGAATGTCTGAAAAACATGCGTTCTGTCTTTCTTGATAACGGGAGGCACAACACCGTCAATATTTTTAAGCAGCTGCGAATAATAACTGGCATTGGCCGCGCGCATTTGATTCCACTGGTCTAAATATTTTAATTTGGCCAGTAAGACAACCGCCTGAACGGTGTCCAGGCGCGAGTTATATCCTTTCACTTTATGATCATAACGGCTTTTACGGCCATAGTCCCCCAGCATCTTGGCTTCTTCAAAAATTTTCTTATTATTCGTGACAATCATCCCGCCGTCGCCAAAAGCGCCTAAACCCTTCGTTGGATAAAAACTAAAACAGCCCACATCCCCTAACGAGCCTGTTTTTTTATCTTGATACCGAGCTCCGTGGGCCTGGGCGGCATCCTCGACGACCGCGATGCCATTTTTTTGAGCAATCTCATTAATTTCTTTCATATCGGCTGATTGGCCGTAAATATGGACAGGGATAATAGCTTTCGTTTTTTTGGTAATAGCTTTCTTTAATTGATCAGGATCAATATTGTAAGTTTTCTCTTCAATATCGACAAACACCGGTTTTGCGCCGGTATAAGAAACGCAAAGGGCTGTAGCAATAAAGGTAAAGACCGGCAGAATCACTTCATCCCCTACCCCAATATCCAGGGCCGCTAAGGCTAAATACAAGGCATCGGTCCCCGAATTGACTCCGACGGCGTATTGGCAGTCACAATACCTGGCAAAGGCGGCAGAGAATTCTTTTTCTTCCTTGCCCATAATAAAATCCGATCGAGTAAAGACACCTTTCAACCCAGTGTCAATTTCGTCTTTAATCAAATCATACTGCTCTTTAAAATCAATAAACGGCACCCGCGTAATTTTATTCCCCTCTTCTACAACCGATTTAGTCATTTCATTTCTCCTAACATTTTCTCAGCTTCCTTGAGCACTTCTTCTGGTGTAATGGAATTTAGACAGCTTATATGTTCACACGCCGCCCGCCGGAACTGCCGGTAACACGGCTGGCAGGGTAAATTCTTCTTTATTACTCTATGGCCACCTCGAGGATACGGGCCATAGACGGTATCATCGACCGGGCCAAAAATCGAAATCGTTTTTGTCCCCGCGGCAACGGCTATATGCAAGGGCCCACCGTCGTTTAAAATGACAAACTGGCAGCAGGAAAGCAACGCTGCCAGCTCGGACAGGGAAGTCTTCCCCGCGGCCATATGCGGTTTATGCCGCGTCAAGCGAGCGACCTTCCGGCAGAGATCAACCTCCTCGGAACCTCCCATCAGTATAACTTCCGCGGCGAATTTTTCAAATAATTTATCCGCTAATTTCGCGTAGGATTCAACCGGCCAATGTTTTACAGAAGCCTCTTTGCCCCAGCTGGCTCCCCCTCCAGGAATAAACCCAATCAAAGGTTTTTTAACCGCCAGGCCTTCTTTGACTAAAAATTCTTCGCGCCAGAGCGTATCTTCTTTAGTCCAATGAATTTTAAGCGCTTTAGCCTCCGCGGGAATTCCCAACTCCTTAAGAATGTCCAAATAATATTCGACAACATGCCTCCCCTCATATCTTTTCAAAACAATCTTTTTATTTAAGAGAAATCCGCGATTTTTATAATTCAGGCCTATTCTTCTTTTAATGCCCACCCACCAGCTCAAAAAACTCATAAAACTATTTAAAGAAACATCAATGACCGTATCATATTGCTCTTGTTTTATTTGCTGCCTTAATTCAAAAATTTTCTTTAAATAGGAAAATTTTGATTGTTGATAGGCTTTATAAAATTCATCACGTTCATAAACAAAAATCTTATCCACGCAAGGATTATTTTTTAAGACGTCTTCTGCCCGCCTATTGCAGAGATATCCAATGCTTAAATCCGGAAACTGCTCTTTTAAATTAGTCAACAAAGGTGTCGTAAAAAGCACATCCCCTATGCCAAAAATATTAATGATGAGAATTTTTCGAGGATGGAATTTGGGAATAACCATGAGTCACCTATTTTAGCTCAATGCCTACCGGGCAGTGGTCGGAGCCGAAAACTTCCTTGAGAATAAAACTATTTTTTAAACGCGGACGTAACGAAGCCGAAATACAAAAATAATCAATACGCCAGCCGATGTTACGCTTGCGGCAATCCCCCATCTGACTCCACCAAGTGTAGTGGCCGCCGCCTTTCTCAAATTCGCGAAACGTGTCAATAAAGCCGGCCTTCACGATATTATCAAATCCTCGGCGTTCTTCGGGGGTAAACCCATGATTTTTTTCATTACTTTTAGGATACGTCAGATCAATGGGGGCGTGCGCCACATTCATATCCCCGCAGAAGATAACCGGCTTGGTTTTCTCTACTTTCTTTAAATAGCTTAGGAAATCCACATCCCATTCCTTCATGCGATACGCCAGACGGCTTAGATCGCGTTTAGAATTCGGGACATAAACGTTCACTAAATAAAAATCTTTAAATTCTAAAGTCACCACCCGGCCTTCCCTGTCATGCTTAGGGATTCCTATCCCGTTTGCGGCGGAGTCAGGTTCTATCCTTGAAAAAACAGCCGTTCCTGCATAGCCGCTTTTCTCCGCGCAATTCCAACGCTGCCCATATCCATCTATTGTAACATCCACGGCCTGGCAAGGGGCCTTAGTCTCTTGAAGGCATAACACATCGGGATTATATTCTTTAATAAAATTTAAAAAATCTTTTTTTAAAACGGAACGAAGTCCATTCACATTCCAGGAAATAAGTCTCATTCTCTGCCTTTTGCCATTTCTTTTCGCTTATAGATCAGATATGAAGACGTTTTCTTGATAGGAATATAATTTTGATAAACATAGTTAAGAACTTCTTCCGTCTTTTTTCTATTCCCTTCCACCGCGGAAGATAACTTTTCAAACCAAGGCGAGGCGGGATCTTCTAAAATAACGAATTTAGGACTAACGCGCTCTAAATCCCCCATAAATTCATTGTGCCATTGTTCATTCATCCAGGTATCCGTGACCATGGGGAACCGATTAATAAAAGGACGATCGTAAAGAAAATGAAATATCCCTAACTGCGAGAAAAAAAGCAACGGATCCTCGGAGGATGTATTTTCTTCAATAAAAATTTCTATTTCTTTTAAATCTTCCGCCTGGCCCGCGGGGATAGTCAATCCTTCCAAAACAGAATACCCAAGAGTAATTTTTTTCTGATCTCCCAATGGTTCCAATTGATTCGTGCCTTTTCCCAGGATTGTATTTCTCAAAAATTTGAATGTAAAAAAACGGTGGCTATATCTTTGAATAGCATAACCCGCCGAAGAAAATATAATCGCCACAAATAGCGCGTTCATTAAAACAAATTTTAATTTAATTTTTGCAGGCCATCCCAAAAACGAGACAGGAAGAGTCCCCTGCTTTAATTCCGCCCTTCTCTTTAAAAGTTCCAACAAAAATACTTCCAATAAAAAAAATAAAATAATCTTTTCCGGCTGTAGCGCCATCTCAAAGGCTGATGTTTGAATATTGCGAAAAGCGGCCACCAAAAAAATAGTGCCATATGTTCCTAAAGCCGCTAAAGATAAAATCAAAAAAGGATCCGAATTAGAAATCCCCCATCTCTTTGTCCACTGTCCTTTATTTCTTTCTGCCCATATACTTTTTATCCCAAAAATAAGAAATCCCCAGAAAATTACATAAGTATACACAGGAGTATAGCGATCAAACTCTGCGTGGTTAGGGTTGATTAACAATATTAAAAATTCACCTAAATGCTTAGGCATCCTGATAAATGTCTCGGGATTATAAGTCTTCTGCATATTTGTTAAAATAGTCCCTAAAACATCTAAAAATGGCACCCATGCCTGATGAGTCATTAAATACGCACAATAAGGGAGGAGGACAATTCCCATCCCTAAGAAATAAACGAGACTTTTTTTAAAAAAATCTTTTTTATTAAAATCTTTTAAAAGAAAAACTGTCATGAACACAGCCATAAAAGCCATGATGGCGCTCACTCCCACTTCAATACTGGTTAAAAGACTGCCGGCAGCCAAAATTCCAGAAAAAAACAACCATCCTGTTTTCCTTTTGCGCAGAAATTCAATCAAACAAAAAAGAGACAAAGCTCCCACTAAATACCGAAATCCTCCCCAAAACGTAAAAACAACCCGGGGGAAAACTCTGGCCACGAAGACAGGGACCATTAAATACAAAACAAGCCTTGTCTTATAAATTCGTTGAGCCAAAAAAATATAAACGAAGAGTGTTAAGACCGTGCAGACATAAAAAAGAGTTATCAATACACTGACCTTTTGCCCAAAGATTGACATAAAAAAGGCGGGGAAATATAATTCAAACGGGCCCCGCAGATAAAAGAAATCTCTGTAGGGAACCTGCCCTTCCAGGATGGCCTGAATCCCCGGCAAATAAATCCCAAGTTCATAAAGATTTAGATGGCCCTGGAGAAAAAAAGGATGCAGCGTAATAAAAAACGTAAAGAAACAAAGAAAGCAGACGTCTATGAATGTTGGTTTTTTAAACATACCCTTACATACCCATCCTGTAACCTATTCTCCTGCCCGTTTTATACCTTATTCTAAAAATTTTCGCGGGATGATACCAATACCGCCGGCAAATATTGCGCCAGTCCTCTTGACTTAAGGCATGGCTTTGGACCCGCTCCTTCATCACAGAAGGATGCTCTCCAAAATAAATGGGAAAACGGTTAATGTCCCCGAAAGCATATTCACTCTTGCGCTCTTCCGGCTGAAGCCGAGCGAACCCAATTTGCTCGGCATTCCAGCGTCTCTGCGCCATAACTTCACCTGAATGGACCCATCCGTAATGATATAAAAGACGCCTGGTTTTTATTCGTTTAAGATCCCGTCCGTCTTTACGACGAAACCCGGCGGCATCCCCGCAGGACTCGATTGTCCCGTTATTCTTAATAATCCGTTCACTTTTCTGAAACCATCCGGCGTCAATACGATATCGATAATAACTCCCGTAAAAATGAAGCCAGGGGAGCCTCAAACAATCCACCTTGTCGTTACGAAGGTGTTGGGCCATTATTCTTTTTAACGTGGGTAAATCCTTTTCATGAATAACTTCATCCGATTGCAAATAAAAAGCCCAGTCACCCGTGCACTCTTTCAAGGCCAGATTAGTTTGGAAGGAAAGCATCTTTTCTCCCATCGACATATCCCAGACGGTTTCAATAATTTTAATTTTAGGATCTTTAATCGACCGGACCAAAGCGAGTGTATCGTCTTTGGAATCTCCCACATTGACGATAAATTCATCGCAAACAGGCAAAATAGAACGGATGGATTCTAAGACAGGATAATTATACGTCGAAGCATTGCGGACAATCGTAAACCCGCTGATTTTCATTTTAAAATGTTCCTTTTCTACGCTTGACAAACTTCTTTATAAATGCTCCATGTCTCTTGCGCTGTTTTTAAAAAAGAAAAATCCTGAGCCCTTTTTAAAGCCTTTTGCTGTAAGGACATTTTTAAGGAGGAATCTTTAAAAATTTTAGAAACAGCCTCAGCTATGGCCTCAGGAGAAGAAGGATCAACTAACAGCGCCGCATCCCCTGCCACCTCCGGGCATGAAGAAACATTCGATGTGACCACCGCCGCCCCGCAGCAAAACGCTTCCAGAATAGGAAAACCAAAACCTTCATAAAAGGAAGGAAAAAGAAAAACTTCAGCCATTCCATAAAGATATCTTAATTCTTCATCGGTGACATAACCTAAAAAAATCACGTTTTCTTTTAATTGCAAGGCCTCGATAGTTTTTCCAATATCCTCGCTTAACCATCCCCTCATTCCCGCGATAGCAAGCCGGCCGGAAAAATCTTTATTCTCTTTAAGTTTGGCCAGGGCTTTAAGCGCGTTCACTAAATTTTTGCGCGGCTCGATAGTCCCCACAAAAAGTAAAAAAGGCTGGCTGATCCCTATTTTTGTTAAATATTTTAAAGCTTGCTCCCGTTCCTTAAAAGCTAAAGGATAAAAAATATTATGATCTACGCCTTGGTGGATAACACAAGATTGATATTGGGATAATTTAAAAAATTGATGCAAGTCGCGCTGTGTACTGCGTGAGCAACAAATAATTTTAGTGGCTCTCTTAACAATTTCCTGTAACTGTTGCTCGGCTGTTCGAATAGTTTCTTGTGTATGGCCCTGAGGATATGTTTTATAAATCAAATCATGTACAGTAACGATAATCCTGGCATCATTCAAAGATAAAAATTCTGGACTGGGCGCGTGATAAACATCAAAATCACCGAGCGTAGATTTTACGCCACGCTTGAAATAATCAACTTTCACAATAATATTCTTATTTTTAAAATGCGGAATTTTTCTCTTGAAATCGAAAATTCTTTTCTGAACGTAAAGCTGATATTGGGTTTTGGGATCAACCTGTCCTAAATGCTCAAGCAGATGGTAGGTGTAACGCCCAATACCCGTAGGCTGCGGATTTAAAATAGAACGGCCATTGAGCGCGATCAACATGGATTAGCACTTATACCCTTTCGATTTCAGAAACTGAGCCACGATTTCAATCACATAATCTAATTGGCCTGTTTCTAAATCCTGGTGGGATCCGATATGTGTTCCGTGATTACTACAGTACTCGGCTTGAGGGAAATCCCCTAATTTATGTCCCAAGAAAGCGTATCCGGGACATTGAGTAGGCATGGAATAAAATAGATTCCTTGAATCAATCCCTTTCTCATCGAGAAAAGTGACAAATTCATCTTTAGAAAAATTTAACCCCTCTTTGACAATGATGGAAAAAGCATGAGGCCCCAGCTTTTCATGCGATTCTTCCTGGAGATAGATAAAATAGGAAGAAAATCGCTTAAATCCTTTAATTAAATGCAGCACATTGCGCCGGCGACGATCTAAGATATTCTGAAAAATTTTAATATTTCCCAGCCCCACCGCGGCCTCTAATTCATTCATCTTGGAAGAAAAACCAATCCGCTGGAAAGTAAATTTTCCATCAATCCCATGATTGCGCAATGATTTCAAAACCTCGGCCATTTTTTTATCATCGGTAATAACGATGCCCCCCTCAATCGTCGTAATAATGTGGGCGGCGTAAAGACTAAAACAGGCCATCTGCCCCAGAGTCCCTATCCGTTTGCCCTTATACTCGGCTCCATGCGCTTCCGCCGCGTCCTCAATAACAAAAAATTTGTGTTTTTTAGCAATTCCCGCGATAGCATCCATTTCAGCGGGTTTACCCATTAAATGCACCGGCATAATGGCTCTTGTACGAGGAGTAATCGCGGCTTCAATCTTTGAGGGATCAATATTAAGCGTTTCTTTTGTAACGTCCACAAACACCGGTTTAAAACCGGCCTGCAAAACGGCATTCCCTGTCCCGATAAATGAAAGCGCCGGCACAATAATCTCATCGCCTCTTTGCGCGCCATAATCGTAGAGCACAGCGCAGGCCAGGGCATCCGCGTCCGTTCCGCTGCTTACCGCCACCGCGTATTTGACGCCAAACAGTTGAGCGAATTTTTCTTCAAACTCCTGCACATAACGGCCACGGGTAACCCAATTCGAATCAATAGCCTCGTTAATAAGCCCTCGAGCGTCAGGTGTAATGGAAACGGTTCCAAAGGGTACCTTGAACTTCGCTTTAACCGCTAGCGTGGCACTATTGTTAAGATCAAGTTTCATGAATGACTCTTTTTTAAAAAAGTTTTCGCCCATTCCAATCGTTCCGGGGTCCCAATATCAATAAATTCTTTGTCCGAGACAAAACCCCAAAAACCATGAGTTAATAATCGCGGGAAAAAATCATACTCCAGGGAAAACTTGAGACTAGCGGGCATAAGAGAAAATATTTTCTTAGAATCGAAACAATATACCCCCGTACTGACGTAACACGGCCCTTCTCCCTGCATTTTCTCTTGAAAACCGCTAACGCGAGAATCGGCCGTCAATTTAACTCTCCCAAAATCTTTATTCTCCTTAACTTGCTCAACAACCAGAGAGGCGAGGGCATTTTTATCTTGATAAAATTTTACAAAATGAGAATATTCCAGAGGACAGAAACAGTCTCCATTCAAAACGATGAAGGGGTTACTCTGAACCAAAAATTGAGCTTTTTTAAGAGCTCCGCCGGTGCCCAGGGGTTCCTCTTCTTGAGAAAATTCCAGGGATAATTTGGAACGAAAATCCTTCTGATAATACTCTTCCATATCCTTGGTTTTATAACCGGTACACAGAATAACGCGGGAGAATCCCTGCTTTTCCAGATACCGCAGAAGAAGATTAAGAAAGGGCTCCTCAAAAACGCGGGCCATGACCTTCTGAGATTCCCCAATAACCTTTCTCAATCTCTGTCCCTGTCCGCCACAGAGGATAACGACATCTATATTCTTAAGAAGATTCACAATTAACGCGGGATATCCTAACTTTTTACGTAACTATCGTTTGGTTGATAAAAAATAATCTGGCTTCCCAGATTCTCGAATTTGAAAGGGACTAATAAAAGTTTCTTAAGCTTTTCTTTGATCTTTTTTTGTTGTTGAGGAGCCGCGAAAAAAAGCATGAACCCACCTCCCCCGGCTCCTAAAAGCTTTCCCCCTAAGGCGCCGGCTTCTCTGGCGGCCGTGTAAATTTCATCAATATGCGGCGTGGATATCTTATCTGACAATTCTCGTTTAATCTGCCAGCTTTCGTGAAGAAGTTTTCCAAACTTTTCTAAAGAATTACCGCCATTTAATATTTCAAGCGCGTGTTGGGTCATTTGATAAATCCTGTTCAACTCTTTCTTCTTATTGGGCGTATTTTTAATTTGATGGGCGGCTATTTCCGAAGCGGTTCTTGAAAATCCGGTAAAATATAACATCAAGCGATTCTGGAGATCGTCGATCCTTTCCTGAGAAACAGTCACTTTTTTAACCTGCAGATGATCACGGCCACCAAATTCTATAAGATTTAAACCTCCATAAGAAGCCAGCATCTGATCCTGGCAGCCGATATTTTCATGACACATCTCCTGCTCAATATAAATGGCCTCTTTTGCTAAACGTTCTTTCGTTACTATTTTTCCTTTTAAGGCGTATAAACTATTTAATAATCCGACGGTGAATGCGGAACTGGAACCTAAACCTGTCCTGGCAGGCAAATCACCGTCATGATGAATTTCCAGGCCTTCTTTAATCCGAAGAAATCTTATAACCTCCCGGGCGGCAGGATGTTGAATTTCGTCAATTTTATGAACATGCTCCATCTTTGAGTAAATAATTCTGGAACGATGTTCAAAAAAAGGCGGCAAATAACGACAGGTAATATGGCAGTATTTATCGATGGTCGTGGCTAAAACAGCCCCTTTTTGATTTTCAAACCAGGCGGGATAATCTGTTCCTCCACCAAAAAAGGAAACACGAAAAGGAGTACGGCTAATAATCATGCTAACACACCTTCAAGAATCTTTCGCTTTAATTTTATTTTCGTGGATTTAATTGTTTCATCGGCCGCGGCCTGTCCAAATTTCTCTTTTAATAGACTCAAGAAGGCAGGATTCGTATGATATTTCATCCAGGCTCCATCCCTAAAGGCTAAAACTTCTTCGGCAGTCAAATATTTAGTCGGCAAAGGCTGAGTATAATAGGAATGCTGGGAAAATCCGACGTAAGTTTCGGGAAGTTTCCACCCTTCTTTTTTAGCAATCCCATGCAAAGGGCTTCCAGGGTAAGCCATGGCCGAATAGAAATTGGCCATTTCCGTATTCAATTCCAGTGCCAGGTCAAGAGTCGCCTGCATCGTTTCCAGATTATCTTCCGGCAGGCCAAAGATATAATTGGCGGCCACATTAATTCCATGGCTTCTAATCTTTTTGACGATATCGCGGATATCGACTTCCTCAAATCGTCCTTTCGTAACATCCTTGCGCACCTTTATGTTGCCGCTTTCAATCCCTAAAGCCAAAAAATTGACACCCGCCTTCTTCAAGATTTCCAAATATTTTTCTTTCACCGTGTCAATGCGGGAATAACACCAGATATTAAATTGATACCCCCTCTGAATAATCAATTCGCACAACCGTATAAAATGATTTTGATTAAGGACAAATAACTCGTCGGCAATTTTGATATTTTTGACGCCCAACTTGGCCAATTGATCAAACTCTCCGATAATAAAATCCGGATCCCAGTAACGAAAGACCGCGCTGCCATCGGAATATTCATTCTCCTGCCGGTTAATGATATTAATCATGCAAAATGAGCACCGCATAGGACAGCCCAAGCTTGTATAAAGCGCCGCGAACGGCTGGCGCTCGGAGTTATTCGGCAGGGCATGCCAAAGGGCAGTTCGGTATTTTTTCATGGGAAGTTTATCCCAGGGGATTCCTGGCATCTCAACAGACAAATCTTGTTTATCGACAATAGGAGACGGAGAATTAAGAACAATATAGCCGTTATTGCGGTATCCTAATCCGTTAATCTTATCTAAATTATCCGTTAAGTTTGTTTTAAGAAGATTGGATATGGTATAAACACCCTCATTCTGACAAACCATATCAACGCAAGGATGTTTTTCTAAGACTTCGCGGGGTAAGGCCGCCACATGGCCGCCGACAAAAAGGATTTTAACCGAAGGAAGACTCTTCTTAAGCTGTTCAGCCAGCGAGACGGCTCCTTCCATATTTTGAGAACTAGCACTTGGCTGCTGGCCATAAACGACAAAACAGGCAACTTTGGGATTGAGTTTTTCAATATGGGCCACTGCCTCTTGATGACTTAATTGCAGGGCCTCACAGTCTAAAATTTCAACATTAAATCCCCGCTTAAGACAATGAGAAGTTAACATTCCAGCCCAGATGGGCGGTTCGATAGCCGAATAATTTATACTTAATTCTTGATAAATTTCTTCAGCCGCGTTGGGATGAATAAAAAGGATATCTAACTGTTTCATAATGTTTAGATATTGGCGTATTGATTTCGTTTAATGATCTTATATCCTTTGATTAATTCCTGGATTCCTTCGGGAAGAGAAACATCCGGCTTAAACCCTGCCTTCTCAATCTTTGCGTTGCTGACAATATAATCCCGTTTATCCGGATCCTCTCCTATCGTCGCCTCAACAAAATAGAAATCCGGTATAAATTTCTTAATCTCTCGGCAGAGCTCTAACTTGCTTAAATTGGCATCGCTTAAACCCACATTATATGGTTCATTTTTCATCTTGTCAAAGTGATTAAGAGCATAGATAAAAGCCTTGGCGACATCCCTGACATGAATATAATTACGTTTAAAATGGGCTTCAAAAAGGATAATAAAGCGGTCATAAACCGCGCGATACGTAAAATCGTTGACCAATAGATCCAGGCGCATGCGCGGGCTGACCCCAAACGCGGTGGCTAGGCGCAAGGTAATGGCGTTGCCGGCATTTAAGAGGGCGTCTTCAGCCTTTACCTTCAACTGGCCATATAAAGAGATCGGCCTTAAAGGTGTTTTCTCGGTACAATGTTTTCCTTTTTCTCCCACGCCATAACCGCTATTGGTTGTAGGATAAATAATCATCTGATCTTTACCGCGCAAATCTAAAATCATTTTGACCGCGTCCCAGATAACCGATTCAGCCGCAAGGGGGTCTTTCGCGCACAACGGAGCGCCTGTTAAACAGGCCAAAGGAAAAATAGCATCCGCGTCCTTCATTAAATTTTTCATTAAATTCTTATCTCGCGCGTCTCCTCGGACAATTGATAGATTTTTATCGTAACAGCAATCCAGAAGCGGCGTCTGGTTGTACATAAAATTATCCAGAACCGTGACCTTATAATCCTTCTTAAGCAAAGCCGGCACCAAAACAGAACCAATGTATCCCGCTCCTCCCGTCACTAGAATGTTCATACTGCTTTCCCCTCGCCTTTCTCTTTATTAATGTACCATTGATAAGTCTTTTCTATCCCTTCCTTTAAAGAAACCTTCGGTTTCCAGCCTAATTTCGTAATTCGGCTATTATCTAACAATTTCTGCGGAACTCCATCCGGCTTGGAAGAATCAAAAACAATTTTCTCTTTAAAGCCAATAATCTCGGCTATCGTTTCGGCAAGCTCTTTAATCGTGATGTCGCAGCCACAGCCGACATTGATCATCTCTGCTGAGTCATAATGCTCCATCAAAAATAACGCTGCCCGCGCAAAATCATCCGCGTAAAGGAACTCTCGGCGAGGACGGCCTGTCCCCCACAAAACCACCTCTTGCTTACCGTCTTTAAACGTTTGTCCAATTTTTTCAATGAGGGCCCCCATAACGTGAGCGGTCATGGCATCAGTATCGCTTCCCGGGCCATAGATGGTCGCGGGGACCATTGAAATCGCGTTAAAATTATACTGCTTACGGAAACTTTGACAAAGTGTTATCCCTGCGATTTTCGCGACCGCGTAAGGCGCGCTGGTTTGTTCTAACGGCCCGGTTAACAGATACTCCTCTTTCATGGGCTGAGGACATTCTTTAGGGTACACGCAAGAGCTTCCTAAATAAAGCAGCTTTCTGGTGCCAAACTTCTGCGCTGAGTAAATAATATTATTTTGACTCTCTAAATTATGATAGCTAAACTCAGCGGCGAATCTTTGATTAGCCTCAATGCCTCCTGAACGAGTGGAAGCTAAAAATACATATTCAGGCCTGTATTTTGAAAAAAAATGATAAACCGATGGCTGAATGGAAGCATCCAGGCCGATCAGCGATGAAGAGAAAACATTTTTATACCCTGAGGATTGCAAATAGTCAAATAATGAATTCTCAATAATATCATGATGCCCTACTATGAGAATGGGGGAATTTTTTTCAATCATCGCCGTCTCTACTTTTGATTATAAAAATTTCCATGCTCAATAAGAAGCGTGGATTTACTATCCTTACGTTCCAGGGCATGCTTGTAGGCCGGAAAAATCTCTTCAGGCTCATTTAATTCGACAACCTCAATCCAAGAAAACAGTTTTCGAAAAGCTTCCGTATAATTACCCACATGCTGATGCCCGGGATGAACAGGGCTGTCCGGGCCAGAGGCGACACGGATGAGAACTTTAGGCAAACACTGATCAGAACTAATGGCGGGAATTTTATCTAACATATTCACCATATCCCCGGTCGCTAATAATAAAAAATTTTGCCGCGGGTAGACGGTAATGGGGATATAGCCGGCGAGCGCTAAACCGATGGTAAACTGCATGTGGAAACTTTCATTAACAGGCATTTCGAGCGTTTTCTCTTTAGAAACATCTCTGAGCGTCTGGTACATAAAAGTCCCCGGCCCGGCTACCGTTTGGCCGACAAATATCGTTTTAGGCTGCCCGGCCAGCCATTCCATCGTTCGTTTCAATTCATCAAAATATTTCATATTAAAATTTTATTAATTTCCCCAACCCCGAATGCGGATAAGCGTTTTTATATTTAAAATAAATAATCTTCTTCTCGTATTTTGTATTTTTAAACCACGGCTCTGGAGTTCCCCACACTTCCCTTGTATCGGTCATAACGCTCAACCCATTGTCGCAAACAATAAACGTAACAGGCAAATCAAAGTTAGTGGCGTATTTAACCGCTTCATGAAAAATGCCTGTCTCCGATGACATTTCTCCGCAAAAAATATAGACAGAGCCTTTTTTCTTTTCTTTCTTAAGCGCCCAGGCGACTCCCACCGCCACTCCCATTAAACTGCCCACAATTCCAGAGCAAAGAACTTTATACTCGGGAAAGCACAAGGAAATACTTTTACCCTCGACAATAGCTTGTTTCAATGTTTCGCGGGGCACGCCTTTGAGCAAAGCCAGCTCATGGGAATCCCAGTAACCAAAGACATAATCATCGGCGCCTATTTGATTCTCACGAAATATCTCAATGAGCTTCTCTTCTCGGCCGGATCGCAGATGCACCGGCGCGCGGATAGCGCCTGTGGCAAAAATCTCCGCTATTTCCTTTTCAAAACTTTCTAGATCTTCTTTTGTGACCATCGGAATTACCTGGGAACTCATGATAACCCTTATTTTTTAGAAAGAGTCATTTTAAACCATTCTATCGTTTTTACAAGCCCTTCTTCTAGTTCAACCTTCGGATACCAGCGAAGATATTTTTTAGCTAATCCAATATCAGGCCGGCGCTGTTTGGGGTCGTCCACTGGTAACGGCTTAAAAGTAATCTTACTTTTTGTCCCTGAAAGTTTTATAACAATTTTAGCAAAATCCATAATTGTAAATTCCCTCGGGTTACCTAAATTGACGGGGCCCGTAACGCCGGCATAAAGCATTCTGACGATGCCCTCAACAAGATCTGAATAGTAACAAAATGACCGAGTCTGTTTTCCATCCCCATAAATAGTTAAAGGTTTATTTAAACTAGCCTGAAATATAAAATTAGGTACAACCCGGCCATCCTGAATACGCATACGGGGCCCATACGTATTAAATATGCGAATAATTTTAACATTAAGGTTATGATACCGATGATAAGCCATGGTCATGGCCTCCGCAAAACGCTTGGCTTCATCATAAACACCGCGCGGGCCGATAGGATTAACATGCCCCCAATACGCCTCTTTCTGGGGATGAACTTGAGGGTCTCCATAAACCTCTGAAGTGGACGCCAAAAGATATACCGCTTTTTTCAATTTCGCCAATCCCAGTGTGTTATGGGTCCCCAAAGCTCCTACCTTTAAAGTAGGAATAGGATGTTTCAAATAATCTTCGGGGCTCGCGGGAGAAGCAAAATGCAAAATGTAATCTATTTTATCGGCAATAAAAATTCCCTTAGTGATGTCCTGCTGGATAAAGATAAAATCTTTTTCTTTGAGGAGATGTTCAATATTTTTTGTATTACCCGTGATCAAATTATCGACGCAGAAAATCTTAAAGCCATCTTTATGAAAACGATCGCAGAGATGGCTTCCTAAAAATCCCGCCCCGCCGGTAATAACAATTATTTTTTTTCTTTTTGCCATCGATCTAATACCTTATAATCTTCTTGTTATTGATTCGATGATAAACATTGCGGACATCAAATATGCATTGCGCCGATCGCAAAATAAGCGAATAATTGATATCGCTGTGATCGGTGGCTATAATAACGCAGTCATAAGATGATAAATTTTCTTTATTAAACTTTATAGACATTAAATTTATTTCTCCAATCTTCAAATAAGGGATAAGAGGATCAAAATAATCAACATGGCATCGATCACTTTTAAGGATTTCAATTAAACGTAACGGCGGAGACTTGCGTAAATCTTTAATATCTTTTTTATAAGTAACTCCTATGACAAGCAACCTTACCTTAGGATACGGCTTCTGTCTTTGTTTTAAAATATCTTTTAGCCGTTCAACGGCATAAGAGGGCATATGGCTGTTCACATCCGCCGCTAATTTTATAAATTTAGAACTCACCCCGTGATGCCGCGCCTTCCAATACAGATACAAAGGATCCTCTGGGATGCAATGCCCGCCAACCCCCAGGCCTGGGTAAAAAGGCATGAACCCAAAAGGCTTGGAACGAGCCGCTTCAATCACTTCCCAGATATCAATCCCCATTCGATGGCAAATGACAGCCATCTCGTTAATCCATCCAATATTAACAATACGGAATGAATTCTCTAAAACCTTCGTCATTTCCGCTGCCTTTGCCGAAGAAACCGGAATAACGCGTTTCATAACTTTCTTATAAAGACATTTGGTCAATTCGCCGCTTTTGGGTGTCAATCCCCCTACAATTTTAGGAATTTCACTGAGACTGAAATTTTTATTACCCGGATCAATTCGTTCCGGAGAAAAAGAAACAAAAAAATCCTCATCCAAAATAAATCCGCTTTTCTTTAGTTCGGGAAGAATCAATTCCTCTGTGGTCCCTGGATAAGTAGTGCTTTCCAAAATGATAAGTGTTTCTTTTTTTAAAAACCGAGCAATAGTTTTTACGGCCTGCGTGAGGAAAGAAATATCAGGGGTATATTTACGCTTAAGAGGAGTGGGGACACAAATAATAACGACATCGATCGTTTTTAAAATATCGAATGCCGTGCCGGCGTTTAAATTTCCTTTATTGACAACCGAAGCTAGCTCAGGGCTGGGGACATCTGAAATATAACTTTCTTTGCGATTAACCCTTTGAACACGTTCCGCATCTTTGTCCAGCCCGAAAACCTTGAATCTTGCTTTAGCAAAATGAACAGCCAGAGGCAAACCAACATACCCCAAGCCAATCACCGCTATTCTAGCTTTACGATTGATAATTTTTTGCTTAAGGGAGATAAAACAATTAACCTTTAACATGGCCTCGTCCTATACCGTAATACTCAAAACCTAGTTTGCTCCAATTCTTATCGTGATACAAATTACGCCCATCAAAAATAATCGGATGCCTCATGATCTGTTTTATTTTCTCAAAATTTATCTGCTTGAATTCCTCCCATTCAGTTAAAATTAACAAACAGTCACAATTTTTGGCCAAATCATAAGGATTTTTACAAAATATTACTCTTTTTAAAATTTCTCTAGCCTTAAGAGAATGGGGATCATAAACCTTGATTTTCGCGCCTTCGTGCTGAAGGCTGCCAATAATATCGGCCGAGGGGGCATTACGCATATCATCCGTATTGGGTTTAAAGGCGAGCCCCAATACTCCTATTATTTTATTTTTTAAATTCCAGAGCTTATCCTCTATCAATTTAACAAAATAACTCTTTTGGTATTCATTAATTTCTTTAACCTCTTTTAAAAAATTAAATTTATAACCGCATTTTTCGCTTAAGTGTATAAAAGCATCCACATCCTTCGGGAAACAACTGCCTCCATAGCCTATCCCTGCATCTAAAAATTTTCGGCCAATACGCTTATCTAAACCCATCCCTTCCGCGACTTTTAAAACATCAGCCCCTACATGGTCGCAGATTTGAGCAATCGCGTTGATAAAGGAGATTTTTGTGGCCAAAAAGGCATTGGAAGCGTGCTTAATAAGTTCCGCGGATTTAATATCCGTCACTACTAAATGGGTTTTGAGCGGCTGATAAATTTCTCTTAAAATCCTTTCCGCTCGGGGTGTCTCTACGCCAATGACAATGCGGTCAGGATTAAGAAAATCATGAACAGCTGAACCTTCTCTTAAGAATTCGGGATTAGACGCCACGTCAAAATCGATTGTAAATTTATTTCCCTTCTTAAATTTACCAGGCAGATTAATCCGGATGGTGCGAACAATGCGATTGCCTGTTTGGGCGGGGACAGTCGATTTTTCAACAATTAATTTATAGGAATCCATATTCAAGGCAATTTCTCGAGCCACGTTTTCCACGTAAATTAAGTCAGGCTCACCATTTTTCTTAGACGGCGTTCCCACGGCAATAAAAATAACTGTAGATTTCTTTGTGGCTTCCCCGATGCGTGAAGTAAAAGAAAGCCTCTTATTCGCGACATTTTTACGCAATAAGACATCTAACTGCGGTTCAAAAATAGGGGCTTCTCCCTCCTTTAATTTTTTAATTTTTTCTTGATCATTATCCACGCATATAACATTATGGCCTATTTCAGCCAGGCAAACTCCAGTCACGAGGCCAACGTAGCCGGAACCAACAACAGCGATATTCATATTCTTTGCTCCTATATTTATTCAGTGGGAGCTGCAGGAACTCATGGTGGTGTTTCCCACGACTGCGAACCCACTTTGCGCTTATTGAAACTGGTAGCTAAATCCAATAATAAATCGGGGAAGGCTTTTAACCTAAAAACAAGCCAGATTTCGTTTCCCAGGTTTCTCTTCTCATTGAAATTAATCTCCATTTCCCAGCAGTGAAGATCTCTGGTGACGCTATACTCCTGCTCTTTAAGCCCGCCATTCCAGAAATCAAAAAGATCGTACATCCGAAATTTCCATTTCGGATTAATTTGATAACGGAGCTCTGAAGTAAGTTCATCATACACAGACGGAGAATATCTTTTTCCCACATTCCATGACCATTTAGGATCACCTTCATTAATATAGAAATCAAAATTGACTGTCTTCATTTTATGGTCTTTGGTATCATAAGTTGAATCCACAAAAAACCGGAATCTCTCTCTGGGAGTTAATTCAACCCTCGAAATAACTGTGTCAAATCCTCCTTTCGCGGGATGTTCTTTAAGATGAAAATCACTATTAATTCCCACTCTGAATAAATCAACCGGTTGACCACCTCGTTTTGTCTGCAACTTATTCTCTAAAGCAAAATTAATATTATGGCGCCTCTGCAGGCTGTCAATACCATCATAGGAATCTAATGCTGTCGAAGGAACGGTGGGATCATGGTCGTAACTATAATTAATCGTTGGGGTAATAACATGCCTTAAGCGCTGGATATCTATCTGCCAAAAATTAGATTTTATATCCCAAACTTTATAAAACTTTGTACTTAAAGTGGCTCCTGTCTTAAACTGGCCCCGGAAAATATGATAATGGGCCGGATCCTTTGTTTTAGTATAATAAGTCTCTTTTCCACCCACAAATGGCTTGAGTTCAACAAATGATATCTTTTCTAAATAGGAAATGTCGCTATCCACATCCACGCGCTGGGTATCAAGCCGTACCTCCGTAGGGGAAGCCGCTTTGCTGGCCAGGTTAGAATAAGTAGTTATATTCCTAAAATAAAATTTGGATTCATCACCCCCTATTTGTTGATTAGATAAATTGTAGGCTATTTCGGGCAATCTCTCCACTCCTCCTTCAAAACGATTCACTCTTTTATCCGTTCTAAAACTTAATGTCCCCGCCGGCAAAACCCGCGTTAAGAGAAAATAAGTGGAAGGAGAACCTTCTTTCTTAAATTCCTTTTCAAAATACTCTTTCGTAAAGGTACTGTCACTGCGTCGAGAATATTGCAGAATAGCCTTGGTCTGCTCATCAATCTCCCATTTATGCCGCCAGTCTAGCTTGAACCGTTCTCGTTCTATCGTGGGAGAAGGACGCGGTTTATAAAATCGTTTAGAAGTAATATTACGCTCATTCATATAGTAAGTTCTGATAATTCCGTCCCCGGCGTTGGGAGTTTCATAGGTGACATCTACTCCTCCAGCGACGTCCTTTTTCTCCCGGGCATCGAAGTGGACAAATCCCTTAACATAATCATTTAATTTATAGCGCATAGTAGAAAGTAGAAACATTCCCCATTCTTTGTCATAACCAGGGATATAGGTAATCAGAGGCTTTTTCCCGCTAATATCCTGCGTCATACGGGGTAAATACAAAACGGGGACATTCCCGACCATGAAACGCACGTGTTTGGCTACTAATTTATCTTTAGGATAAATGTCCATCGTACGGGAGACATAACGAAAATGCGGTCTTTCAAGATCGCAGGTGGTCATATAGCCTCTCTTCATCACAATTTTATTCTCAGCCACTTTGGAGACCGTTTGTCCCTTCCCATAAAAAGGGTCAGCCAAAAAACGCGCCTTGTCTAAATCACCTTTCATGGTGTTGAAATCAAAAGCCATCTGATCTCCCTTGATAATGGCTCCATTGCTCGTCTCTAGGCGCACATTCCCATGGGCATAACCTATTTTGGTGTCTCTGTAAAAATCAATTTTATCACAGGTGAGTTTATCGCCCTTATGAATAACAATAACGTTGCCCTGAGCTATAACCTTATTGCCTGTCACCGAATATTCAACCGTATCCGCATTAAGCTCAACAACCTCTGGAGACCCTTTTATTTCTTGAGAAGAAACTTCAGCCTCGGGGATAGAGCTGTCTTGCGTTTGAGCCAGAGCAATGGCTTGAAAAATAAAAAAAGAAAAAAATAAATAACCCAGAATCAAAAATATTTTTCTTTGCCTTACCAAAACATCGGCCCCTAAAATACCTCCATCATCCCCTAATTGCGCTCGCACGATTTTAACCATCTTCGATTGAACCTTCATAGCCCTTTTGGCGATAATTTCATTAATCGTTTTATATAAAAACTTAAAATTGTTGGAGACTCCTCCCCCAATAATAATCAAACGTGGATTAAGAAGATTCACAACGCCAACTAAACCATGGCCGATATGGGTCGCGATTTCCTCCCAAACTTGCAGAGCCCCTTTATCGCCTTTACTGGCCAAAGGAAAGATATCTTGAATCCGCCGAATATTTTCTTTCTTTAAAATCTTTTTTGCTTTGAGAAGAATCTGGCGGTTTCCCACATACCGCTCAAAACAGCCGATTCCGCCGCAATTGCATATGGGACCCTTTTCATTAAGCGGCATATGCCCTATTTCTCCGGCGACAAACCCTTCTCCGCGGTATAACCGCCCATCTAAGATTAATCCACCCCCCACACCAGTCCCTAAAGTAATACAAATAAGGTTTTTATACCCAACACCTGCCCCATATTTCCACTCTCCCAAAGTCACCAAATTAACATCATTCTCCAAAAGAATAGGAATCTTCAACTTTTTTTCTAAAAGTTTTTTAAGAGGGACATTTTCCCACCCTGGGATATTAGGAAGAAAATTAACCATGCCCGCCTTAGGGTTAATCAGTCCGGGCAGGCCAAATCCAACGCCTAAAATATCTCTTTTAATCAGATTATTATTTCTTATTAAACACTCTATTCTCTCAACAATAGCTTCAATTAATTTTTTTCTATTTTCGGTAAATTTTTCGGTGGCCAGATGGGTTCTGGCGGTAATCTGGGCGGAATCGTTGATTAAACCGAATTTAATATTAGTACCCCCCACATCGATGCCAATTGTCCACTTTTTCATAACCTATTAATGCGATTATAGTTTAGTCCTGAATTAAAAACAGGTTTTATTCTACATGAGAAAACTTGATGATTCAATGCTAAATTTGACTTTCATTCTTTTACGTCATAAATACCAAAAAAACACACCTTATTTCTACCCATTTTTTTAGCGATATATAGGGCGGAATCGGCCTTATCCGTCAATTCGTCCACCTCCTGGGCATCCTCAGGAAACGTGGCTATACCAATACTTACGGTCACCTTAACGGTTGTGTCATAAACCTTGATCGAGGCTTGCTCTACGGCCTGTTGAATACGCTCGGCAGCGAATTGGGCGCCCGCCCGATCTGTATCAGGCAGCATAACGGAAAATTCTTCACCTCCATAACGGCCGGCAATGTCGATTTCCCGAATGTTCTCTTTAATAATAACCCCCAACTCCTTTAGAATCTGATCCCCTGTCACATGCCCATAAGTATCATTAAAAGTCTTAAAAAAATCCACATCAATCATCAAGAAGGACATCTTGATTTTACGCATTTTAGAACGCCGTACCTCTTCCTTAAAACGTTCAAGGGCATATCGACGGGTATAAAGCTCCGTTAAACTATCCGTAATCGCAATCTTTTCAATCTCTTGATACAGCTTGATTCTTCTTAAAGCCAGAGAAAATTGATGCCCTAAAATATTAGCCTTTTCTTCATCCTCTTGAGACAATCCTTGAATGATTAAACAGCCTAATTTCCGCTCTTTTTCTTGAAACGTAAAAATAAAGTCATCTTTGCTGCCTTCAGAATTCCCGCCAGAGGAGGGTCCACCTCTGGCGAATCCGCCGATATTTGTGGCGGCTTCAATATCCACAGGATTGGTTAAAAGCCGGCAATGGGTGAACTTAACATGTTCTCTGAGTTTCTTCTTAAAAATATTAAAAACCTCATCCTCCTGAAAGGTCCTGGTAATTTCTCTGGTAATTTCGTATAAAATAAATATCTCCAGGGCCTCATTTTCTAAATCTATTTTTTCTTTAAATAAATTATCCTTTTTTTCTATCAGCACTTCCTTCGCGTTCTCAGCGATTAAGATAGATTCCTGGATCTGTTCGGCAAGCTTATCTTTAAGGTTTCTTAAAAAGAAAAAAAACGTCCCTACATAAAGAAGAATAAATAAAGACATTAAGAGAAACATGAATTCCTTTTTAACCCGTCCCGCCAAAGGCGGGACGCCCGAAGGGCCGACTGGTCAAATCTCCCCGAGATTTGACCACGCTTGTCGGGGTTAAACCCACCTTTTGCATGCATCCTTTTGTTTTGGGAGTATGGACACTGTTTCCTATCCCATACAAAATTTGGGTTTAAGCGGCGCAAACTCTATTGCGCCCCTCTTGTTTAGCCTTATACAAGGCCTGATCAGCTTTATAAATGAGCTCTTCCCTGCTTTGAGCATCCTTCAAGAAAGCGGCAACTCCACCCGAAATAGTCACATAAGTTTTCTGTCGTCTTAAAAAGATAGCCTGCTTTTCAATCCTTATCTTTAACTGCTCGGCCAATTCTAAAGCTTTAGTTTTAGAACAATCCGGCAGCAATACGCAAAACTCTTCTCCTCCGTAGCGGCATATTAAATCACCTGGATTATTAAAGACACTGGTTAAAAGCCCTCCTATGCTTCTTAAAACAATGTCTCCTGCCATATGGCCAAAGCGGTCATTGTATTCCTTAAATTTATCTAAATCGATCATCAAGAAAGATAACTGAGTTTTATGACGCAGCTGCCGGACAATTTCCTCCGACATGCGGTCTAAAAGATAACGCTTAAGATAAAGGCCTGTTAATCCATCTTTAATGGCCAGCTGCTCTACGCGTTCATAGAGCTGGGCATTTTCAACGGCGACCGCGGCCAAATCCCCGATGGTAGTTAAAAGCCTTAAATCTTCCATGGTAAAATGATGGGCCTCTGGATGATCAAGCCTCAGGAGTCCTAAAATCTTGTGGCCTACCTTCAAAGGAACGTTCATTAAAGAACGAATGGCGCGCCCGTCTTCGACGGCGATTTTATCCATGTCAAAGCGGTAATCGCTTTTGGTATCCTCAATAAATAAAGGCTGCAAAGTTCTGATCACCCATTGATCAAATAAATCTCCTTTTTTGGCTTTAATATTTACCTGTGTCTGCCCTCGGCAAGAACAGCAAATACCCAATTCGGCGCCGCGCGCGTGAAAAAGATAAAGAATAGTGGTTATTTGTTCTGACACAAAGTACCGGCTTAATTCAGCGCAGATTTTTTGAGATGTGTCGTCCAGGGACAGGCAGCGGCTTAAGCTTTCTGTCAATCCTTTTAATTCCGTGTAATTAATAATTTTCTTGCGAAACGAATCAATGACCGCTTGTTCCGTTTTAATCCCCTCCTCGATAAGATTATTGGCCTCCACAATATCTTGAATCCGCAGCTGGGCATCGGCTTTTTTTTGTTCCAATTGAAAATACAGATAAATTAAAACAGCCAAAATAGTAACAAGCGCAATAATAAGAGGAATAAAAAACGGGAGATAAAAAGCGGCCAGGATAAAGAAAACAATCAAGGGAAGGCAGAATAATCCCGCAAGATAGGCACTCGCTTGCGCTCGTGTACTATCTTCCCTTCGGGCCCTGTTGTTTTGCGAAGCAAAACAGGCACAGGGGTCACATCGGAATTTGTGCCTATCTTGTCCCCTGCGCTTTGTTTTCGCAAGAAAACAGCAGGGAATTGGAATTTCAGCTTTTTGAAATTCCGATGTGACGAAAAAATAAAAAAATTTATTTGTTAATAAGGCTGGGGAGTGCCCCTCTAATGAGAATTTTTTGAAGGAAAGCTGCGGATTAAATAATTGTTTTTTCGGTTTCTCGATCAAAGAAATGCACCTTGCTCATATCGAACACAAGGTCCATCTCGCGGTTCACCTCGGGTCGATTATGCGCCCCTACTCTGGCAATAAAGGGATGTTTGCCGGAATTCAGGTATAAAAATACTTCTGAGCCCAAGGGTTCCACAACCTCACAGGTGGCCCGGATCGTATTTTCTGGAGGTGCCTCCGATACAAATAGTTTATCATAAATATCTTCGGCGCGGATACCAAAAATAACTTCTTTTCCCTCATAATGTTCGATGGTTTTAAACATTTCTTCCACAAGCTTGACCTGAAATTTTCCTTCATCAAAATAAAATTTACGGTCTCGTTTGATAATCCGCCCATTCATGATATTTATAGGCGGCGAGCCAATAAAACTGGCCACAAACTTATTCGCCGGCCTGTCATAAATCGTCATCGGGTCAGCGCATTGCTGCACTTTCCCGTCTTTCATAACAACAATTCGGTCGCCTAAAGTCATCGCCTCGGTTTGATCGTGCGTAACGTAAATAAAAGTTGTTTGTAATCTCAAGCGCAGCTTGTGGATTTCCGTGCGCATTTGAACGCGCAATTTGGCATCCAAATTACTTAAAGGCTCATCAAAAAGAAAAACAAGCGGTTTACGGACAATGGCGCGCCCTAAAGCGACCCGCTGGCGCTCCCCGCCGGAGAGCTGACGAGGGCGGCGATCTAACAATTTTTTAATTCCTAAAATTTCCGCGGCTTCATTGACGCGGCGGACAATTTCACTTTTAGGATATTTTCTTAATTTAAGGCCGAAGGCCATATTCTCGACCACGGTCATGTGAGGATAGAGGGCGTAATTCTGAAACACCATGGCGATATCGCGGTCTTTGGCGGGAACATCATTAACCAAACGGTTGCCAATCCAGATTTTTCCTTCACTGATATCTTCAAGCCCGGCAATCATGCGCAGGGTCGTGGATTTGCCGCACCCGGAAGGGCCGACAAGAACCATAAATTCTTTATTTTCGACTCCCAGGCTCACGTTATCAACGGCTTTGACCCCGCTGTGATAAAGCTTGGAAACATCTCTTAAACTTATCTGAGCCATGCCGTGAGAACTCCTTTTTATTTAGTGAAGTAGACCATTCTATACAAAAAGTCTTAAACTTGCAAATTATTTTTCACCCTGACGATTATTTTTGTGATTGTGATTTTGGGTGTACTCCAGAATCTGGATGAGAGTTTTGATCATTTCTTTTCTTTCGACAATCATATCAATGAGACCATGGGCGAGGAGAAATTCGGAGCGCTGGAAACCTTCGGGAAGTTTTTGGCGGATCGTCTGTTCAATAACGCGAGGCCCAGTAAAACCGATGAGAGCCTTAGGCTCGGCGATAATCATATCTCCGACGCCGGCAAAAGAAGCCATAATCCCCGCCATGGTCGGATTAGTAAGAATGGAAATATGCAAGAGTCCGGCTTCATGATGACGCGCCAAAGCTGCGCAGGTCTTGGCCATCTGCATCAAAGAAAATACTCCCTCGTACATACGAGCCCCGCCTCCCGATCCCGAGACAATAATCACCGGGAGTTTGTTTTTGGTAGCCAGCTCAATAATACGAGTTATCCTTTCACCAACAACCGACCCCATGGAGCCCATAATAAATCGGGAATCGGTCACCGCAATCGCCACAGATTTGCCCTGGAGTTTACCGGTTCCGGTAATCACCGCGTCTTTAAGCCCTGTGGCTTTCTGATCCTCCGCCAGCTTTTCTTTATACGTTTTGGGGCCCTTAAACCCTAAAGGATCCAGGGACGTAAGGTTGGCATCTGCTTCTTGAAAAGTTCCTTGATCGATGAGAAGATTGATGCGTTCGTGGGCAGTCAGGGAAAAATGATGCCCGCATTTAGGGCAGACATTGCAATGAGTTTCAAGTTCTTTTTTATAGGCGGGAGCCGAGCAGTCCGGACACTTGGTCCAAAGCCCAGCGGGAATATCTTTGCGCTTGATGGTGACAAGCGTGTATTTTTTTCGTCCGAAAATAGACATGCGGCGTCTACTCCATTTTATAAACCGTCAACCCTGATAAAACTTTTGGGTAAAAGTACGTTGTTTTAGGGGGCATTTTTTCTCCATTGAGGGCAATGGCTTTGAGCTGGGATATCTTGACGGGGTTGAGGATAAAACTGGCCTCAGCCTCTTTATTGTCGACCATGGCAACGCACTGCTGGAAATCTTTGGTGTAAATAATATCCTCGGTGGCAATGCCTAATTTATCAAAGGCCAGATACTTTAAAATAACCGCGTCCAGATTCCTGTATTCGAGAGAGCCTTCATGGATATGTTCATCAATCAGAAGTTTATTTTTCAATCGCAGGAGCCTGATCCCATCGCGGGTATAAAGGCCAAAGGCTTTTTCATTGCGGCCGGCCTGAGCTAACAAAATCAAAAGATCTTCCTTGCTTTTAATCTTATCTATTCTAAAGAATTCCTCTAAAAATTCCAATCCACGGGGCAGGGCTTTAACAATTCGATGCATCGGCAGAATCTGCAAATCCCGAGAATCAATATTGGTAAAATACGTCATCACGTAATTAAAGGGTTCCTGGCCGTTCGTGGTGGTTCGGGATTTAAGCCTTAAGTTGCGGTATTCCATGGCCATTTTAAAACGGTGATGGCCATCGGCAATAAATAAATGCTGGTCAGCTAAAGTCTCTTTAATTTGCTTGATGAGTTCGGGATCACTCAAACGCCAGACTCGATGACGCACGCGGTCTCCATCTTCGACATCCACTAAGGCTTTCTGCGAAGAAACATGCTTATTAAAAATTGTTTCCACCCTTCTCTCTCTATCGGAAAAACAAACAAAAATAGAGCTCAGCTGGGCCTTGAGGCTTGAGCAGAGTTTTAACCGGTCTTGAATAGCCTTGTCATGCGTATTTTCGTGCGGATAAATTCGGGAATCCTTTTCATCGGGTAATTCCATAAGGGAAATAAATCCCAGCCGGCTGTAATTCTGCCCAAAAACTTTATAATCCTGCCGATAAAAATAAAGACAAGGGGCTTGGTCCTCAACCATAATCCCTTTCTCAAGCCAGCCATCAAAAGTCTCCTTAGATCGGGTATATTTGTTATTGGTTTTGTCATCCGCAGGCTTATCTTTTGCCAGATCAATATAAATAAAATTAAAAGGACTTAAATTAATATAGCCATCCCTTTCCTCTTCTGAAATCACATCATAAGGAGGACAGACGACTTTATTAAAGTCCTTAATCTTATCAGGATTATAGAAAACCGCTTTGAATGGTTTAATGGTAGACATATTTAAACACCCATGCTCCCAACGCTCCTCCCAGCGTATCCGCCAAAACATCATCCAGGCCGCTCTCTCTGCCTGGGACAAAGGCCTGATGGAATTCATCACTTAAGCCATACAAAAGGGAAATCAAAACAACGCTTTTGATAAGCCCTTTTAGCTGTCCATCTCCGCCTTTTGCCAGGAACAAAGCCCTGCCGGTTAAAAAACCAAACGGTATATACTCCAAGAAATGGAGTATTTTATCAAAATAGGGGAAAAGTTGAGGGCCCTTCTTTAGGGGTAGAGAAGACCCACAAAAGATAATAGCAGAATAAACAATAACTGGAAACCAAAATCTAAATATTTTTCCTAAAAGTATGGGGGAAGATTTAAGCACAGGCACAGGGCCCATTGTGGCAGCCGCCGCTTGGCTTCTTAGCCGGTTCTGTTTTGGGAGATTCCGACACTCCTTTAGGCCGGCTCCGATGATCCAACGTTTTGGATACCGGAGTGCCGACAGAATTGGTGGCATTGGAATCCCGGCCTGAGCTTTCAGCGGAATGCCGGGAGTCTCTCTTTTTATAATCGGTTTCATAGAAACCGCTGCCTTTAAAAATAATCCCTGTCCCGCTGCCAATGAGGCGCTCAAGGGTACTTTTACCGCATTCCGGGCATTTCTTTAACTTTTTATCGATCATGGATTGAAGAGCCTCGAGCTCATGGCCACAATTAGCGCATTCATATTGATACGTTGGCATATTTTCCTTTATTTATTTAAACACCTTCTTAATCTTCTCTTTAAACGATTCATTACCAACATTTTCGCCGCTAACACGGGCAAATTCCTCTAATAAATTCTTTTGTTCACTCGTTAACTGGGTAGGTACGGCTACCATAACCTTGGCGTATTGATCCCCCTTGGAACCTCCCTGAACATCTGGCATGCCTTTCTCCTTGAGCCGAAAAACTTTTCCGCTCTGTGTGCCATTAGGAATTCTCATCGTGACCGATCCATTAAGCGTAGGGACAGAGACCTCACCTCCCAAAACGGCTTTCACGAAACTCACCAGCAATTCCATGTAAAGATCGCTGCCTTCCCTGTGAAAAATATCATGCGCCAAGACATGAATATAAAGATAAAGATCGCCTGAACCGCCTGGCGAGCCTTCGCCTTCACCTCTGACTCTCAGCCTTGAGGAATTATCCACGCCTGCTGGAATAGTGACGTCAATATTTCTTGTAATGCGGATGACGCCTTTACCCTGACATTTAGGACAATATTCCGTGATCACCTGGCCTTGTCCGCCGCAGGCAGAACAGGTCTGCGTCATCCGAAAGAATCCGCTCGACATAGTTACCTGTCCACGGCCGCCGCAATGTGAACATTTCTTGGTCTTTGTTCCAGACCTGGCTCCTGTGCCCTGACATTCCGCGCATGGCTCATGGCGGGGGACTTGAATTTTTCTCTCTACTCCCCTGTAAGCTTCCTCTAAGGTAACGTCTACTTCATACTGAATATCTCGGCCGCGCTGGGCACGACGAGAACCGCGCCGGCCGCCGCCCCCTCCCAAAATATCAAAATCGGAGCTGCCAAAAATCTGGTTAAGAATATCTCCCATTCCGGCTTCGCCGAAAATACTGCTAAAATCCGCTCCCTTAAAAATATCTTCGGCCGTATACGTCTGATCAATACCCGCGTGGCCATACTGATCGTAGGTAGAACGCTTCTGCGGATCCGATAAAACGCCGTACGCCTCCGACATTTCTTTAAATTTTTCTTCAGATTCCTTTTTCTGCTCGGCAGGCACACGATCGGGATGGTATTTTAAAGCCAAAGAACGGTAAGCCTTCTTAATATCCTGCACCGTCGCGCTTTTGGCAACACCTAGTATCTCGTAGTAATCTTTTTTCATGGTAGTGGCCGGCCCCTACATTATTTACCCGGGTTTGAAATCCGCATCAATAATATCGTCGTCTTTACCGCCGCCTTTTTTCTGCTGTCCACCCTGGCTCTCAGGGCCTTCTTGATTCTGCCCTCCTGGCTGTTGACCCTGGGCGCCCGCCTGAGGGCCAGCACCTGCTTGTTGAGCAGAAGTCGCTTTGTAGACTTCTTCGGCTAATTTGTGGCTAGCCTTCTGCACAACATCCATGCTGGATTTAATCTTATCATGATTTTTGTCTTTGATAGCCTCTTTAAGCGTATTGAGATCTTTTTCGATGTTTGATTTATCAGCGGCGGAAACTTTATCTCCGTAATCTTTAACCGCCTTTTCCGTTGAGTAAAGAAGACTGCTGGCTTGATTCAGAAGCTCAACCTCTTCTTTAAGTTTTTTATCTTGATCGGCAAACTTTTCAGCCTCTTTGACCATGCGCTCGATTTCTTCTTTCCCCAACTTTGTAGGTGCCGTAATCCGGATCGATTGCTCTTTGCCCGTTCCCTTATCTTTGGCGTGGACATGCACAATCCCATCGGTGTCGATATCAAAGGTAACCTCGATTTGAGGCAGGCCCCGCGGCGCTGGAGGAATCCCGACCAAATCAAATCGGCCGAGTTCCGTATTGTCGTTCGCCATCTGTCTTTCCCCTTGAAGAACACGGATCGTTACCGCCGGCTGGTTATCTTCAGCCGTCGAGAATACCTGACTCTTGCGCACAGGGATGGTGGTATTACGATCAATCAACTTCGTAAAAACACCTCCTAAAGTTTCAATCCCTAAAGAAAGAGGCGTGACGTCTAACAAAAGAACTTCTTTGGCTTCCCCTTTAATAATGCCTGCCTGGATAGCGGCTCCTAAAGCCACGCACTCCATCGGATCCACGCCGCGTTCTATTTTAAGATTTAATTCCTTTTCTAGAAATTGCTGGACAATAGGCATACGCGTTGGGCCGCCGACTAAAATAACCCGGGAAATTTTAAGCTCTTCCCCTGATTTGGCCGAGGCGTCCTTCAAGGCTTGCCGCACAGGCCCGCGGCATCTGTCGACAATGGGAGAAACTAAACTTTCCAGCTTAGCGCGGTCAATCGTTAAGGTAAGATGCTTTGGCCCGCTAGCATCAGCGGTAATAAAGGGAAGATTAAGGTCGGTGGAAACTGTACTGGAAAGTTCGACCTTAGCTTTTTCAGCCGCTTCCCTTAAACGCTGAAAGGCCATTTTGTCATTTTTTAAATCAATCCCTGAATCTCTTTTAAATTCCTGGATAATATGATCAATGAGGACATTATCCATGTCCGTCCCGCCTAATTGATTGTCACCGCTCGTGGATAAAACCTCGAACGTAGCGGCTTTATGCCCTTCATCCCAGCCCATCTCAAGAATGGTGACATCCAATGTCCCCCCGCCGAGATCAAAAACCATAATTTTTTGTTCTTTGCCAGCCTTATCCAAGCCATAGGCCAGACACGCGGCTGTCGGTTCGTTAATAATTCTTAAAACTTTTAAACCGGCGATTTCTCCGGCGTCTTTGGTGGCTTGTCTTTGATTATCGTTAAAATAGGCAGGAACGGTGATGACCGCCTCCTCAACCTTGTCGCCTAAAAACTTTTCCGCGTCGGCTTTAATTTTTTGCAGAATAAACGCGCTGATTTGCTGAGGCGTATATTCTTTACCAAATACCTTAAATTTATGATCCGTGCCCATTTTGCGTTTGGCCGCGTAAACGGTTCCTTCGGAATTAATGGGGGCTTGACGTCTGGCCGGTTCACCGACTAAACGCTGGCCATCTTTCGTAAACGCGACGAATGATGGGAATGCCTTTCCCGACGCGACTCCGGCGCCTTCCGCGGAAGGGATAATGACGGGACGTCCCCCCTCCATCATCGCCGCCGCTGAGTTTGATGTTCCTAAATCGATTCCAATTGCTCGTGCCATTGTTTTATCCTCCTATTAAAATGTACAATAAATCCGAAATTCGGATTTCAAATTTCCTTAAATTATTTTTTACTAGTTGCTACCTTCACCTTGGCGGTGCGAACAATCCTATCGCCAAGAAAATACCCTTTTTGAAACTCTTCCAACACCATTCCCTCCGGCGCCTTGTCATTTTCTTCCTGCATTAAAACTTCATGGCAGTGAGGGTCAAACATTTTGCCCTTTGTGTCGATAGGCTTGACACCATTTTCCTTAAGCATTTCGTAAATATGGGCCATCACCATCTCCACGCCTTTCAAAAAGGCCGCGTAATCTTCGTGTTTACTGCGGGCCGCTTCCACCGAACGTTCTAAATCATCCAGAACGCTTAAAAATTCAGAAATTAATTCTTCGTTAGCGTATTTGGTAAATTCTATTCTCTCCCGCTCCATCCGTTTTCGGGCGTTATCAAATTCCGCGTATAGACGAATGTATTTGTCTTTATATTCCTTGCCCTGGACAGCCTCTTCGAGGAGTTTTTTATGCTCAGATTCTTTAAGCTGAACAATTTTCCCTTCGCCCTTTTCTGGCTGTTTTTCCTGGATCAATGGCTCAGGGGCTTCTTCTTTATTTTCTTCTTCCATCATATTTTTACAATATTTCTTCCATTAAATCAGAAACATATTTAAGGGTGGATACAACCCGTTCATAATCCATGCGCGTTGGGCCCAAAACGGCAATTCGCCCACTTACTCCATGCTTGGCTTTATACGGAGAAACGACCAGCGAGCAATGGTCAATATCCGAATAATCTATTTCCTGACCGATAAGAATTTGAATTTTGCCAGCCAGGTCTTTGTTAATAATTTTTAAAATTTCTTCTTTAGCGTCTAAAGCGCGAAGAATATGTTTTATTTGAGTAATGTTAGAATGATACTCGGGATAATCAATAATAAATCCTGTTCCCCTGCAAAATAATTTTTGCTTCCAGCCGTCCACCGAGACAATGCTTGTATAATGCGTGGCCTCAGAGACCACTTGAGAAGTTTTCTCCAACAGTTCTTCTAATTCTTGGCTTTCTTTTTCATATTCCTCTTTAATGTACCGCTTTTCCTCCTCTAGCAACTTGATTTGGTCCATCAGATAATCGACATAATACCGATACCCTTTTTGAGTCGGGATACGGCCGGCGGAGGTATGCGGATGCGTTAAAAATCCTTCCTCCTCAAGTTCGGATAAAATATGGCGGATGGTAGCAGAGCTTAAATCCAGGGGAAACTCGTGGACAATCAGGGCAGAACTCACCGGCGTTACAGTCTTAACATAATGCTCTACTGTAATACTTAAAATCCTGTCTTTACGAACCTTAATTTCGGCTCTATCCAGAGTCATTCTTTTCTCCATTTTTTAGCACTCTCTATCAATGAATGCTAAAAAATAATTATAATTCAAAAATCTTTCTTGTCAACCTTTCCCTTTATTGAAAAAGCCCTTCTAACCTTTTAGCTAAATCTACAATCTTTTCTAAATATTTTTCCAGAGAAGAAACGTTGTTATATAAAGCTGAAATGTGAGGCCTGGCTACCCAACCCTCAGTATAAAATTCCAGAATAATAACTCCCTGGCGTATTTTCAAAGGCATTTTGGAATATCCTCGCGCGTCGACATTTTTGAATTGAGTCAAAATAGCTGCTGTCTTAGCGTCTTCAAAAAGATTATTAACAAGTTTAAAATTATTTGTATGCGGATTCAATTCCTTCAGCCCTGAGGGAAGATTAAGTTTCTCAATATCTTTAAGAGGCTCATCTGGTATGTCTGAGACAATCATTGTCTTCATCTGAACACTTTTTTGTTCCTTTTGCGTGAAGTAAAGATCTACATTCGTAGAAGTAGTCGTTTTTAAACTGACCCTATTAACCTTATCTTTGAAACCTTTCTCTAGAATATCCTCAAAAACGAAATCCCTGCCTTCAAAATTAAAATGGATTTGGAAGGAATCGGGATCCCCTGGCAGGGCTTCCAGCTTTCCTTCCCAAAAATCGGCTAATTCTTTGAGAAACTGTATACGAGGTTTCTGAGCAGGCGAACTCTGGCTGCTAATAAAAATAATTCCTCCCACCAATAAAACGAGAATAACAATAATAACCCATGTCATCATTGAACAATCCGCCTTTTTCTATATTTTATTAAAAATTCTTTGGCCCGCTCTGATACCTCTAAAATAGTGCGCGAAGCGCCTATTTTATAACGTGTGGGAAACTTTCAGTTTCCTATACTATAAATCTATCTCTTTATCTTTAAGACGATTTTAAAGAATAGTCAACTGAATATCAACAATTATTTTAGGTAGATAAACTAATTAAAATCCTCACGAATTGTCGCCGCGCGGCGACAATTCAAAAAAGACTCTGTGGTTTATTCGTATTTTGCGGGAGCTTGAAAGGGATCAGGATGACGGATGAGCCATTTACTTTTAAGGGTATAGTATACTTGGCGAGGCGTCACCTCATTGGGGTCGGTTGGATTTTGACCAGGGGCTATCGAGACAATCCCCCACCATTCCTCGTGGCAAAATCCATCAGGCTGCGCAGGACAAGAGTAACCGTCCAATTGATGCAAATCATCACCGCATCCGTCGCCCTGACAACCATCATCCGTTGACCATGGCTTCCACCACTCATCGGAATAGGCCATGATGGTGCCGCCTATGGCCTGAGCGGTAACAGAGGCATCAAAAATTTCATCCCATAAATCGCCGGCCCATTGATCCTGTGTTATTTGATCCTCTTCTAAACCATTAACAGCGTCAATTCCGTATTCAGAAATCCAAAATGCCTTATTAGACTTACCAGTAAATTCGCCAAAGACATTATTAAACCCTCTCCCTCGATAAACATTCGCCCCCCAAATATCAATATTCCCCAAATTAGTATCAGATGTTTCACCTATTCCAATATCCTCAATACCTCCATTCACAACCGCAACGGGTCGATAATCCAAACCTTCTATCTTTTTGCCTTCTGCGGCCATTTTATTGACTAAATAATAAAATCCTACCCGCTGTTCTTGTCTGTCAGCCAAATCTTCAAAGTCACGATTATTTTCGTTGCCAATAGCCCAAAATAAAATTGCCGAATGGCCTTTAAACTCGCCGACATAAGCCATGAAGTCATCCAATAAATCTTTGCACTCCTCACTAAGATTACCGTTGCACTGACTATAGTCAATACCCCATGCGACATCTGGACCCGGTGGCATATAAAAACCCGCAATAATTTTTAACCCAAAATCTTCCGCCATATCCAATGTATTTTGCGTTAATTTTGTTTGAAACCGCGATCCGTCTTGCGTGTCATTTCCTTTCCAAATGCGGATTGTATTGGCGCGCATCTTCTCTAATAAAGGGAAATCTCGTCCCAGGATATCGGAATCATCAAAAATGTTTGGCTCCCAGTCACTCAAACTTCGTCCGATAGGAACAGGGCTGTAACCTACTCCTTTAATTAAAAATTTCTTATAAACACCATCACCGTCAAAATCAACCAACAATTGTCCATCTTCAACCTTAACGGTTCGGTCAAAATCAGTTCTATTTACATTGTCTTTGATTAACTTAAATTTGAGAAGGCTAAAATCACCTGGATTAGAAGTCTGGGCACTAAAAGAATAAGAAATTGTTAGACAAAAAAGGACAAGCACACTTAAAATAACCCTTCTCATATCCCCCATCCTTTCAGATACTTACCGTTTAAAGTATGCCATATTCTTAAGGAAAAGCAAATCCAGGAGCATGGAAAAAAATTTCAAGTTAAGGCTATTTACCCCTACTCGCTTTGGCTTTCGAATCGTCCAGCGAGGTTGGCGGGCACAGAGGCGCGGATGTGAATAGAATCGTTATCATATTTAATAGAAGTGACTTCCCCTTCTTTGTGAGCCAGATTGACCAGATCCATACGATTAATGGGGACCACCACATCGATCTCCACAAACACTGCCGAGAGCATGGCCTTGATCTTCTCTAAAAGACCGGGAAGATTTTCACCGGTCTTCGCCGAAATACTCACCGCATTCTTAAAATTTGACTCGACATGCTTCAAGAACGATTTATCCGGGATCTGATCAATCTTATTCAAGACCATAATCGTCGATCTATCCGCTGCCTCTAATTCTTTGAGCACGCTGACAACCGCCTCGTAATAATTTTTAAATTGAGGGCGGCTGATGTCCAGGACGTGAAGCAGAAGATCAGCATGCTTGACCTCCTCTAACGTCGCTTTAAAGGCTTCAATTAAATGATGCGGCAGTTCATGCATAAATCCAACAGTGTCAGAGATCACAATTTTTTGGTGATTAGGCAGGGTAAATTGACGAGCCAAAGGATCAAGAGTTGTAAACAATCCGGCGCGCGTGGTCTGATGCGCGTCGGTTAACGCGTTCAGGAGTGTTGATTTTCCGGCGCTCGTATATCCCACAATCGAAACCCCGGGGATGCCTTTTTCCCTTCTTTTTTTTCTTTTTAAGGTGCGGCTTTCGGCAATTTCTTTTAATTCACTTCTTAAACGAGTGATCTTTTCGGCAATACGGCGCCGGTCAACCTCTAATTTTGTTTCACCCGGCCCCATGGTTCCAATGCCGCCGCCTAATCGCGAAAGTTCAATGCCATGGCCTACTAAACGAGGCGAAAGATATTGCAACTGGGCCAGCTCGACCTGAATCTTTCCCTCCTGGCTCGTAGCCCGACGGGCGAAAATATCTAAGATAAGCTGGGTGCGGTCGATAATTTTCATCTTAATGGCCTCTTCTAAATTCCGCTGCTGACTGCCTTTAAGGTCATAGCTGAAAATAATCGTGTCGATTTCTTTCCCGGCGCAGGTATCAATAATTTCTTGAATCTTACCCTCTCCAATCAAATAACCAGCGTTGGGAGTCACCAGCTTAACGGTCATACTCTCGATGACATGAGCACCGCAAGCCACAACGAGGGCCTTCATTTCTTGCGTGATTTCCTCTGGCGGCCAGCTGGTTAAACGGTCCCTTTTAAAATCAATGACCACCAGAAGCACTTTTTCCTGCTGCGTTTGAGTTTTTTGTAAAGATAGATTAGGCATATTATTTTATCTCACTTTTCATTAGGGGGATAATTTCTTCCACCGATTCTCGGGAATTTAACGCAAACCAACGAATCCTTTTCTCTTTTCTGAACCACGTTAACTGTCTCTTGGCTAAATGCCGGGTGTTTAGTTTCATCAGATATTTAGCGCGTTCCAAATCATGCTCACCTTTAAGATACCCTTGAACTTCACGAACGCCAATGATCCTGTCAGCGGTAGGACTCCATTTTAAATGGCTCAAATTTTTTATTTCCTCAACGAGTCCTTCCTCAAACATTTTCTCAACGCGTGCGTCAATCTGCCGGTAAAGCTCTTCACGATCACGATTAAGTCCAAAGAGATGAATCTGATATTTTCCCCAAAGCCCTTCTCTTTTTTTTTGCAGTTCTGAGATTGGCTTGTTCTCGAGGGCCAGTACTTCCAGGGCCCGCATAATCCGTCTTAAATCGTTGGGGTGAATTTTTAAGGCCGCCTGCGGATCTTTCTTCTTAAGGACATCATAAAGAAAAAGCACGCCTTTTTCCTGAGCCTTTCTTTTTAATTCTTCCCTTAACCCCTCATTCTTTCTAGCCTTTCCCTCAAATATCCCATCTAAGAGAATTTGCATGTACATCCCGCTTCCACCGACGATAATCGGGATGTGCCCTCTGACATGGATTTCTTTAATGGCTTCCCGCGCTCGGCGATTAAATTCCGCGACATCAAATTCTTCCTCAATGGAAATGAGGCTGATCAGATGATGCCTGATTTTCTCAAGCATGAAACGGGGCGGCTTGTTGCTCGCGATATTAATTTCTTTGTAGACCTGCATGGCATCGCAGGAAATAATTTCCCCCTTGATTTCTTGAGCCAGCGCGAAAGCTATTTCTGACTTGCCAACCGCGGTGGGACCGACAATAAAAATAATTTTATTCACGGGTATATCTGCGTGGGGTATCCCTGATTGGCTAATTTTATTTTTAAATCCCTGGCTTCGTTAATGGAGGCTAATTCACCAACGCGTACACGATAGAACCCGCCCTCCTGGGTCTCCACGATGTAGGCGTATTCGCCTTTCTCTTTTAATTCTATCGCCAATTCCTCAGCCCGTTCTCGCTCCGTAAAAGAACCCACCTGGACGGCGAAATATTGTTTTTCCTCTAAAAGCTGTTTGGCCACTCTGACTTCTAAACTATCAGGGAACTGACGAATAATTTTATCAAGATAGTCATGGGCCTCGGCCCAGTGTGCTAATTTTAAAGACGCCTTGGCCATTTTTAAATAAATTAAACTTAAATAATCCGATTTAGGATTTAATTTTAATAACCTTTGGCTGGTTTCCAGGGCTTCGGGATACTGTTCCGTCAGAAAATAAGCGTCGCATAGACCTAAATAAACTTTATCTTTGAGCGATGATTCCAAGGATTCCTTGGTAAGCTCACGCAAAGTTTCCACCGCTTCTTGGGACTGCCCTAAATGAATTTGAGATAATCCCAGATAATACCGCGCGGCAAGAGACGTTTTATCGTCGGAATTACGCTTGATTAATTTAAAAGCCAATTCTTGGACATTTTCATAATCTTGTTTGAGGAGAGCGGTTTCGATTTCTATCAAGGGAGAAGAGCTAAAGGCTAAAGAAAAAAGAATGGCAAAAGAAAAGACAACGAAATTCAATTTTTTAATCATAGCGCTATAATAACAGAAATGAATCTTTCTAGCAACTCTGGCGCAAAGTATCTTGGGAGCAACTAACGCCGGCCTTTAAGGCCTCCACGGTTTTTTCCCCTCACCCCACCACTTCCTGCGCGGGATTGCGGCTTTTTCATTCCATTCCCATGGGAACCTGCAGATGGCCGGTGAGAAGGTTTTGCCTTGCGAAACTTCTCAGGATTTTTTGTAGCTTCCTTGCGGTAGACATTACGCAGATGCTCTTTTCTCTCCGAAGGCAAATTCTGCCATTTATTTTTATTCTGCATAATACGCTGGCGATCCTCGGGCGGCAAAGATTTAAGGCGGCTAAAATTATCTTTAACAAATTTCTTGTCCGCGGGCGGCAAGCGGTTCCATTTTTTAAATTTACCCTTTATCTCTCTCTGCCTTTCCGGAGGTAAATTCTTAAATTTTCCCCAATTCTGGCGCGCCGCCTTTTTCTTCTCCGGTGATAATTTTTGAAACTGATCAAATCGTTCGCGGATTTCTTTCTTTTGATCTGGATCCAGATTCTTCCACTTCTTTAAACGGCCCCTCAGAGTTTCTTTTTGTTCCTCGGATAAATTCTTAAATTTTTCCTTAAGATCGGAGATATTTTGTTTTTCGGCGTCTTCCGGCAAAGAGGCTTCAGTAATGCTTTCAACGACACTTTCAACAGGCACAGACGAAGTTGTCTCTTCCTGGGCTTGAACGCTATAAACCCCGACCGTGCTCAGAAAGCTTAGTAAAAATATTTTTAAGAAAAAATTATTCATTTTTTGTCCCATCCCAGTCCTCTAACACTTCATAATTATCCAAAAACGCGACATCTTCTTCCAAAAATTCTAAACTTTCCAGAAGTTCCAAATTCTCAATAATTTCCAGATCTTCCTCAGAAAATTCCTGGCCTAAATCCGACATCACTTCTTTCTCATTCACGGCATTCTCGGCTCTCGTCTGCCCGGAATATCCTTTGGGAAGAATTAAAAAATTTATTATTAATAAGCCAAGGCTAAAAAATATTCTTCTCTTCCAACCCACTATTCGCCCCTTTTTTAGGTATCTAACGTGTCCAGATTCTCAATAATTTCCAAATCTTCTAAGAATTCAATCTCTTCAATAATATCATAATTTTCGGCTAAGTCTACAAACTCTACCATCTCCAAATCATCCTGGCTTAAATCCGATAAAGCCTTTTCAGACTCGGAAATATAAAGATAATTTTTGACCGCGAAAAGCCCCATAATCACAACAAGACACGCCGTGGCGAGCGCTGGCGCAAAACGCCTTTGGGGGAGATATTCAAAAACCTTTTCATGCCAGGGTTGCTGACGTAAAGATAATTCTGTCCAAAAACGGGAAATATAGTTAGGGCTGGGTTCAAGACTGGGTAATTGGGTTAATACTGCCCAAGCCTTTTTAACGGTTTCCAATTCATGCTGGCAGACCTGACAATCCATCAAATGCTGCGCAACCATTTGATTTTGCTTGGGTTGCAAATCTTTTTCTAGATATTCTGGTATTAATTTTTTAATGTCCTGGCATTTCATTTTGATCACTCCTACCTTTTTAAACACCTAAATAATGAAAAGGTTTTGGTCTATTTATAATTATTTTCTTATTATGTAGAGACGTATTGCAATACGTCTCTACATAAATCAATCATCCAATGCATCCCGCCAATTTAATTTTGAGATTCTCTTTGGCTCTGCTCAGAAGCGATTTGACAGCCTTCACGGAAGTATTCATGGTCCGCGCGATTTCCTCGTACGAAAAATTATCGTAACGGCGCAAAATAACCGCCATGCGCTGATTTTCCGGCAAGGATTCAATGGCCTTTTTGATCACATCTATCTTTTCCTGTTTCATCATTTCTTGCGCGGCATTGACATTATTTTTATCTTCTAGTTGCTTATGCAGCGTGCTTTCCTCCGTTTCGAAAGTCTCATCCATGGAGACAAAATGATGTTTATGCTTGCGCAGCTCATTTAAACAGATATTTTTGGCAATCGTATAAAGCCAGGTCTGAAATTTCGCCTGAGGGAAATACTGGGCAGCGTTGTTATAAACCTTGATAAAAACTTCCTGGGTAAGATCCTCGGCAAGCGCTTGGTTACCTACAAAACGGTAAATAAAATTGAGCAGGCGGGGGAAATAACTACGCATGAGCGCCTCAAAGGAGGCTTTATTCCCATTTTTAAACTCAAGCATTAAGCCAACATCAGGATCAGAGAGGTAGGGATTCGATGGATTGTGGGGATTAAATAAGGACATGGTTATTTATGTAAGGGCGCACGCGCGGCGCCCCACATTTTATTTTAATGCGCTTGCTAAATCCGCGATGAGATCATCCGCGTCTTCAATCCCGCAGGAAACACGGATGGTTTCTTTGGTCATTCCGGAGGCAAGAAGGGCCTTTTCCCCCATCGAGGCATGGCTCATAAACCAGGGGCTTTCAATCAGGGATTCAACACCGCCTAAAGATTCGGCCAGACGGAAAATCTTTAAACGGCTGAAAAATTTTTCCAAAGACACCTTAGAGGTATCCAATTCAAAGGCAAGCATCCCCCCAAAACCTTTCATCTGTTTCTTGATAAGTTTAGGTTGAGGATGGCTGGAAAGACCGGGATAATAAACTTTCTTGACCCCTTTATGTTTTTCTAAATATTTCGCCACACTCAAGGCGTTGGCCTGATGCGCTTCCATGCGCGGCGCTAATGTTTTGACACCGCGTAAAACCAGCCAGGCATCAAAAGGCGATTCCGAAACGCCTAACGCGTTGACTAAGAACCGTCCTCTTTCTTCCAATTTTTTATCCGCGTAGACGATGGCCCCTCCCACCACGTCGCTGTGGCCATTAATATATTTGGTTGTCGAGTGCACCACAATGTCGGCGCCAAACTCGAATGGCTTTTGAAAATAAGGCGAAAGAAAGGTGTTGTCGACCACCGTCAGAATATTTTTCTTTTTGGCAATGGAAATCACCGCCTCCAAATCCACAATATGCAGAAGCGGATTCGATGGGGTTTCAATCCAGATCATCTTCGTTTCTTTACGAATGGCCTTCTCGACATTGGCCGGCTCCATCATATTGATAAAAGAAAATTGATATCCGGCCGGTTTAAATACTTGATCAAACAAACGGTACGTCCCCCCGTAAATATCATCGCCGGTGACAATATGATCGCCTGGCTTTAAGAAAAACATCAGAGCCGTGATGGCGGCCATACCCGTCGCTGTGGCCGAGCATCCCACCCCGCCTTCGAGCGCCGCGATATTCTCTTCCAGAGCCGTGCGCGTAGGATTGGCCGTGCGCGAATAGTCATACCCCTTATTCTTTCCTAAGGCGTCAAAATAAAATGTCGACGATGGATAAATAGGTGTGGTGACGGAATTGTAGCTGCCATCCTTGTAAACACCAGTGTGTACAGATTTTGTACGAATCCCCATAATTTCTCCTTGTTTCTATTTATTCCAACCTATTTTCATATATTTCAAGTTCATATATCTTATCACTAATCCCTATTCTTGTCACATCGGAATTTTCCGCCTGAGGCGGATCTGCCTTAAGCATGACAAAAGCGAAATTCCGATTCCCGCAGTTTTCTTACGAAAACAAACGCGGGGACAAGATAGGTACAAATTTCGATGTGACCCCCATGATTGCTTTGCGAAGCAAAGCTATGGGGCCCGATAGGGAAGATAGTGCCGAGCGTCAGCGAGGCCTATCTTGACAAAAATAAATCCAATAACCTTGCCCGACTCAGGGTCGAGGGTTTTGGAGGTCATTTTTTGCTTTTCGTCTTGCGTGCACTCATCTTCGAATTTGACGGTCAATTTCCAGGTTGGCTTTGACCGATTGTGAACTTTGGAAATCGGTTCTTGGCCTAAAAAACATCCCTTCGTAAACGAGACGTGATCCACTTCACTAATATTCAGAAGAAAATCGTCGGTGTAATCAACTCCCTGCAGGGGAATATTATTTTTTAAACGAAAGAGCGTGAATTCTTCATCCTTGACGTTAGACCTCAAATCCTGATCCGTCAAGACCAAACGTCCTCTTTTTTGGGTAATCGTGACATCTTGAGGGCCTAAAGACGCGTCCCCGTCCAAATCAAAATAAACCTTTTTAGCTAACTTTTCCATCTTAACGCCACTTAGTCTGGCGTAACGGTCTAGATGGTTGAGAACAGCCTCCACCAAAGGCGTTTCCACCACAATCCAAAATTCCTCGTCGTTGATTTTGATTTGATCGAAGGTGGCAATAATCTTGCCGTGAATTGTTAAAAACGCGTTCTGCGGCGCTTCCAGGGTATTGGAGGTTAAACCATTAAGAAAGGACGCGGGATTATTCTTAAAAGATAAAACAGTTTTATGAGTCAAATATAATTTCATGAGGGGAATCCCAATAAAAAATTCAATTACGATGTAGAGACACCAAAAATTATAACAAAGTCATTGTTTAATATCCTTCAAATAATCCTCAATCACCTTCTTATGGTCAAAGGCGTAGGTAATTTTTAGCAGATCCTGGTAAGGGATAATTTTTAAGCCTTGCGCGTCGTCGCCGGCTTTGGGGGTGCCTGTGGCTTGCGCGATAAAAACGGTGGAGATGGTATGAAACCGTGGATCACGGGTGGGATCAGAATAGGTGTGGAATTGCCGTAAATTTTTTAAATTGAGATTGGTTTCTTCTTTAGCTTCGCGAATTGCTGCTTCCTCTAAAGTCTCGCCGTAATCCACGAATCCTCCTGGCAGGGCCCAGCCGTAGGGCGGGTTGGAACGCTCAATGAGAACAACACCTTCTTTGAGTTCAATAATGATATCGACAGTCACATACGGACCCTGGCCAACATCATTAGTGAAGTGTTCGAGGTAGCCATTGACCTGCTTATTAAAAATTTGGTACATCTCGTCATCATACAGACAAAAAATAATTTCTTGGAGCGATGTGGGTTGGCGTAAATGTTTTAAAACCTCCTGCGCCATAATTTTGGCGGCACCAATCGGTGGGAAACGGCCCACCCCGCATCCTAAAGCGGGAAAGGCAATCGATTTGATTTTCAATTCCTTAGCGCATTGCAGAGCGCTCGCGCAGGAATTGCGGATTTTCCATTGATCTGTCTTAAAATCCATGGCCATGGTCGCGGCATGAATCACATATTTAGCTGGCAAGCGCCCGGCCTTCGTCCAAACAGCCTCACCTATTTTAATTGGGCCTTTTTTAACCGCCTCATCCTCAATTTCTTTTCCGCCTTTTTTTCTGATGACTCCGGCCACACCGCCACCCATCAACAATTCATTATTGGCGGCATTGACAATAGCATCGACTTTAAGTTCCGTGATATCGGCCTTAACAATTTTTATTTCCGTATTCTTAATCTTCATTCAGAAATCCTATTTTTTAGAAAAGCTTATAAATAAGCAGAAATGCTCCAATGCCCATAAAATAGCCAATCAGCGTGGGCAGGCTAATTTTTTTTAAATACCAGCCAAAGCTAATTTTCTCCATGCCCATGACAACGACCCCGGCCGCTGATCCGATAATTAATATACTCCCCCCTGTTCCGACGGCAAAGGCCAGCATTTCCCATATTTTTGAATCCATAGGATAGAGATCCAGACTGTACATCCCCATCGAAGCGGCGGTCAACGGCACATTATCAATAATGGAAGAAAGAAGCCCCATTAAAGTGACAATAATATCTTTCTCGTGAAAGTAGCGGTCTAACCATTGGGCGGAAACGGTTAACAACCCGGCTGTTTCTAAGGCGGCAACACTCAACAATATCCCTAAAAAGAACAAAACGCTGGAAATATCGATCTTAGTCAAGATATGCGGCACTCTCAAGAAATGGCGTTCTTGATGGATCAAATCCGTGAGAAGCCACATCGCGCCTAATCCTAAAAGCATGCCCATGTAAGGAGGCAATCCCGTCAGCGATCTTAAAACCGGGACAAAAATAAGCGCTCCCATGCCTAAAGCGAACACGCGTCTGGCCCCGTACATGCGTTGGTTGCCATTACTGCCCTCTTCCGCTTTTGCCATGACCACGCTACCTTTAATAAGACGGGACAAATACAAAAGCGGGAATAAAACCGAAATTAAACTGGGAATAAAAAGCAATTGAATAATCTTGCCTGAACTAATCTGGCCGCCGATCCAAAGCATGGTCGTGGTCACATCTCCAATCGGTGACCAGGCCCCGCCGGCATTGGCCGCGATAATAATCATACTGGCAAAAATCATTCGTTCCTGCTTTTCAGGGATGAATTGACGCATTAAAGAAACCATAATAATGGCGGTGGTCATATTATCCAAAAGGGCGGAGAGAAAAAAGGTCATCAGAGTCAACAAAAAAAATAAAACGCGTTTATTCTGCGTCTTAATAAAATCGGTGATGAGCCTGAACCCCTGATAAGAGCTGATTAATTCGACAATCGTCATGGCCCCCATCAAAAAAATCATCACCTGGGAGATATCAGCTAAGTGTTCACTTAAAGACACTCCTGTCTCTTCCCAGCTGGAAGCATGCCCGATAAAAATCAACGCCCAGGAGAAGACCGCCATCAAGAGAACAAAGGCCGCCTTATTGACACCAACTTTATGTTCCAAAGTAACAAAAAAATATCCCGTGCAAAAAACTCCAACCAGCAAAACATTAAACATCAAAGCCTCCCTCTTTTTAATACTTGTTATTTAATTCTACGTCTGGAAACCCCCGTCTTTAAAGCTGCCGCCTCGACAGCCTCGGCTACCGCCTTGACCACGCGTTTATCAAATACACTGGGGATAATATATTCTTCATTGAGCTGGTCGCTCGAAACCAATTGGGCAATGGCTTTAGCGGCGGCCAGTTTCATCTCTTCGTTAATCTCTTTGGCCCGGACATTTAATGCTCCACGGAAAATTCCCGGGAAGGCCAGCGCATTATTAATCTGATTAGGAAAGTCCGAGCGACCGGTCGCAAAAATTCTCGCGACTTTAACCGCTTCTTTAGGATCAACCTCAGGATCAGGATTGGCCATGGCAAAAATGATGCTATTTTTATTCATCTTCTTTAAATCACGGCCGGATAAAATATTACCCGCGGAAACGCCAATAAAAACATCAGCGCCCACAAGGGCCTCACGTAAACTCAAGGTGGGTTGATCGCGATGGATACAGGATAGAATATCTTGACGCGCGGATTTTAAACCATTTCCTTCCGCTCTTAAAACTACCCCCCGACGGTTGCACGCGACCAAATGCTCGACTCCGGCCCCCAGTAAAATCTTACAGCAGGCGACTCCGGCAGCGCCAATGCCGCTCACAACCACTCGTATTTTCCGGATATCTTTCTTCACAATTTTTAAAGCGTTCTTTAACGCCGCTAAAATGACAACCGCCGTTCCATGCTGATCATCGTGCATCACAGGAATATCCAAAATTTGTTTAAGCCGTTCTTCAATCTCGAAACACCGAGGAGAACTAATATCCTCTAAATTAATTCCTCCGAAAACAGGAGCGATATTTTTAACCGCCTCCACAATTTCATCCACTTCCTGCGTATCCAGGCAAATCGGCCAGGCATCCACACCGGCCAATTCCTTAAAGAGCATCGCCTTGCCTTCCATGACCGGCAACGCCGCCTTCGCCCCCAAATTACCAAGACCAAGAACGGCGGAACCGTCGCTCACTACGGCCACACTGTTACTTTTAATCGTTAACGTGTACACCTTAGCAGGGTCTTCGGCGATAGCCTGAGACACCCGCGCCACCCCGGGGGTGTAAGCCATCGACAACTGATTTCGAGTCGTTAAGGGCACCTTGCTTTGAACATGAATTTTGCCACCTAAATGAAGAAGAAAAATAGGATCAGAGGAGGAAACAATTTTAATACCCTCTAGACTTTTTAATCGCTTAAGAACTTTATTGCCATGTTCTTCGCTTAAGACATCAAAAGTAATATCGCGAACCATTTTCTGGTGCGTCGCCTCAACAATATCCACCGCCCCCAAATTGGCTTTTTCTCTAGCTAAAAGCGTGGCCACCGAGGCAAAAATACCGGGTTTGTTAATTAATTCTAAACGTATGGTCAATCGGTTATTCGAATATGGAATTCTGTCAGGCATATCATCCTCCCCTTTTCTCGGCAATCGCTTTCGCTAGCGCTAACGCCTCTTGTTTGGATTGAATCTTTCCTAAGTTTTGTTTTTCTTCCACCTCTTTTAAAATTTTTCCGAACAAAGGAGATGGAATCAATTTTAATTCCTTAATTAAATCTTTGCCGGTAATTAAACGAATAAACGGTTTTTCTTTCTTCTGCTCAAAATACCGATTAAGAAGAGTTAAACAAATCTTTTCGTGATGGTCTTGATCTTTTTGGGTGGTCAAGGGCCCGCGCGTGGACCACTGATCGGCTAACGATAAAAGAAGGATGCCGGCGGCCTCGTCTTTGGCATCGCGAAAATAACGGTAAATGGAGCGTTCGCTGGGTTTTACAAAATTAGATAAATATCCGGGTCTCAAATGCCACAAGACCATATCCTCTAAAACAAACCGTTCTTTAGTCGAAATCTTCAAAGCCTTTCCAATCCGACGGGCAATGGATTTACCCACCCGTTCATGGGCATGAAATGATGTCCGGTTATTCTCTATTTTTTTTGTCTGTGGTTTACCGATATCGTGCAGAAGAGCGGCTAACTTAACAATGGAACGCCGGCTGTGAGCGCCGCCAATCAATTCATTTAAATAATCGTTAACTTCACCGTTGTTTTTAAAATCCTTTAATAATTTATCTAACTGGGCCACCACCTCTAAAGAATGCGGCCAGACATCCAAATGGTGATACCCGCCTTGATGACAATTGTACATCATCCTTACCTGAGGAATAATTTTTTCTAACAAACCCCTCTTATCCATCTCTTTGAGAATACCCGCCGTTTTTTCCGCGTCTAAAATTTTAAATAACTCCTCTCGAACCCGCTCCATCGAGACCTCGGTGATTAAATCCTGATCCTTTTTAATCTGGCGCAGGGTTTTTTCTTCAATTTTAAAATTAAGAATAGCCTTTAAACTAAAAGCTCTTAAAATCCGCAAGGGATCATCTTTAAAAGCGCGAGCAGAAACCATCCGAAGACGTTTTAGACGGATATCTTTCAGCCCCTGCTTTAAATCCAAAATGCCTTTAAAAAGTTCTTGAGAAAAATCAAATTCCTTAAGATTCAGACATAACGTATTGACGGTAAAATCCCTGCGGGTTAAATCCGCTTTTAAAGTTTTGGCGCGAAAATTGGAAAAATCAAAAGTATAAATATTCCCCTGATATTTTTTGACAATCCGCGCGCAGCCGCGTTCACGATCAAGGATAACGTAAGCGCCTTTAATTTTACGAGAGAAAATTTTTCCTATTTTAAGGGCATCGTGGGGCAACGTGAAATCAAAATCCTTAAAAAGCCTTTGTCCTCGAAGATAATCTCTCAAGAATCCCCCGACTAAATAAATAGGAATCTTTTTCTGCCGGCTGATCTCTTGAATAATTTCCAGATAGGCATTCGCTTTGCTCATGCACTATCTCCCTTCGGGCCGCCTTTGGCGGGGTCACATCGGAATTTAGGTCTGCCTGACAGGCAGGCAGGCCTATCTGGTCCCGCCAGAGGCGGAATCGGAATTTCAATTGATTGAAATTCCGATGTGATAAAGTACGGATAATTTTGCAAGATCATAAAAATTCCTAAAAAGAAAAAATGACTCGCTCTTTTTTTTGTCCCCCGCGAACCTTAAGCGGGGTATTGACATCTTAAATCACGAGTCATTAATTGCTGTTAAAAATAGCCGCTTTTTTTAAAACTTCCTCCTCGACAAAAATGGACGCGTTCATCCGCACCGCCAGGGCAATGCCATCCGATGGACGGGCATCAATCAATACTTTCTTGCTGTCATGGGTAACCAATTCCAATTTAGCATGAAACGTATTATTCACCAGTCTATCAATAATTAAACGGTCGAATCGAGCGTTTAAACCGCCGATGGTGGAGACCAGCAAATCATGGGTCATGGGCCTGGGTGGTTCAATGCCGGAGAGTTTCATCTTAATGCTCGAGGCCTCCAGGAACCCAATCACAATTGGGAATTGGCGTGCCCCCTCTTTTTCCTTAAGGACAATCACCTGATCCTGCCTTTTCTCATCAATAATAATCTTACTTAATTCGACTTGGACCATCGTTTCCTCTCTTATTTTTTCTCTTTATTCAACATTCCCTTTAACTCATTCATAAATTGATTCACATCGCGAAACTGCCGGTAGACAGAAGCAAAACGCACATACGCGACCTCATCTAAGGCGGCCAATTTTTCCATGATCAACCCGCCTATTTCTTTGGAATCAACCTCCCTGTCATATTTTTTCTGAATCGTACGTTCAATTTCGTTAGTAATTTCCTCCATTTTATCCATACTGACCGGACGCTTCTCGCAGGCCTTCACTAATCCCGCGATAATCTTTTTACGGTCAAAAGGCTGTCGCCGGCCGTCTTTTTTGATCACCATTAAAGGAACTTCTTCAATGTATTCATACGTCGTAAAGCGTTTTTCGCACTTGAGGCATTCTCGCCGGCGGCGGATGGAGGCGCCTTCACCGACAAGGCGCGAATCAATGACTTTGGTTTCCGCGTAACTGCATGAAGGACATTTCATTGGAGTATCTTTCTTAAATTAAATCTTTATAAATCGGGAACGCCTGCGTTAGCTCCTCAACTTCTTTTTTAACCTTATTTAATTCAACCTGATTTTCACGATTAAGAATAGCCCGGTCAATGAACTTCGCGATTTTTTGCATTTCCTTTTCTTTCATGCCGCGCGTTGTAACAGACGGAGTCCCAATCCGAATTCCGCTTGTTACCAAAGGAGGCTGAGGATCAAAAGGAATGAGATTTTTATTGACCGTAATGCGCACTTGATCCAGAACCGCAGCGGCCTCTTTTCCCGTTACATTCTTAGGCCTTAAATCCACCATAAAAAGGTGGTTATCGGTACCCCCGGCGACAATTCGGTAACCTGAGTCAGCCATGGCCTGCGCGAATGTTTTAGAATTTTTAACAATCTGTTTCTGGTATTGTTTAAAATCTTCGCTTAACGCCTCTTTGAGGGCAACCGCTTTGGCCGCGATAACGTGCATCAGCGGCCCTCCCTGAATCCCGGGGAAAATCGTGGAATTAAGCTTTCTAGCGAACTTCTCACGGCACATAACCATGCCTGCGCGTGGCCCTCGCAATGTTTTATGAGTAGTCGTCGTGACAAATTCCGCGTAAGGAACAGGATTCGGATGCAGTCCCGCCGCGACCAGGCCGGCAATATGCGCCATATCCACAAAAAGGTAAGCGCCGACTTTGTCGCAAATCTCTCTAAATTTTTTAAAATCAATAATCCGGGAATAAGCGGAAGCTCCGGCCACAATCATCTTAGGTTTATGTTCCTGCGCCAGAGATTCAATTTCATCGAAATCCAGCATCTCGGTTTTGGGATTCACTTTATAAGAAACGATTTTATAAGACCGGCCGGAAAAATTCATTTTATGTCCGTGCGTTAGATGCCCGCCGCAGGCTAAATCCATGGCTAAAATGGTATCCCCATATTCTAAGGCGGTTAAATACACGGCCATATTGGCCTGGGACCCGGAATGGGGCTGAACATTGACATGCTCGGCGCCAAAAAGTTTTTTAGCCCGTTCAATGGCTAAACTTTCCACCACATCGACATATTCACAGCCGCCATACCAGCGGGCCGCGGGGTAACCTTCCGCGTACTTGTTGGTCATAACCGACCCTTGAGCCTCCAGAACCGCTTCCGAAACAAGATTTTCGGAGGCAATTAATTCTAAATTACTCTGCTGGCGTTTGATTTCTTCCTGAATGGCGTTATAAACTTCTGGATCAGTTTCCTTTAAATGCGTGAAGCACGACATTGTTTACCCCTTATGGTTTTAATCCTCGTTCTATTTTTTTAATTTGATTAACCCGTCTTTGATGACGGCCCCCTTCAAATTCACTTTCAAACCAAATTTTTACAATGTCCCGGATATTTTTTTGTTGAACAAACTTAGCCCCTAAGACTAAGATATTAGCATTATTATGTTGGCGCGACAATCTCGCCGCGTCTGGCGTGGAACATAAAGCCGCGTAAGCCCCTCGCACTTTATTAGCGGCAATCACCTGCCCTAATCCCGACATACAGACTAAAACGCCGCGATTGTTTTTAGATTTGGCTACCCTTGAGGCCAATTCATACGCGATCTTAGGATAATCACAGCTGACTTCATCGGTATTGGTTCCTAAATCAATGACTTCATGTTTAAAAGATCGCAGAATACGAATAATTTCCGCCTTTAATTTAAATCCTCTGTGATCCGCGCCGATATAGACTTTCAAAATTTTTCTCCTTATAACAATTGCACAATTTTATGAACAGCCTCTTTAATCACAACTAAACATTCCTTATAAGACTGATGGGATCGACCAATCGGATCAGGGACATCCAGATCTATATGCAGGCCCGTAGGCATATTAACAAATTCTTTTAAAAGGTAAACCCTTTTTTCAACCTCGGGCACGCGCTCTAAAACCTGCTCCCGATGGCCCCGGGTCATCACCGCAATTAAATCCGCCTTTTTAAGCATGATGGTGTTAAGCGGCTGAGATAAATGTTCGCGGGCATCTATTCCCTGTTCCTGTAAAACAGAAATGGTTTCCGCGCTCGCCGAGGAGCGGAAAAAAACTCCGGTGCCTGCGGAGATCACCTCAATTTCGGGACGATTTCGCACCGCGTCTTTTAAAATATACTCGGCCATCACCGAACGGCAGCTATTTCCCGTACAGACAAAAAGGACTATTTTGGACTGAGCTATTTTTTCAACATCGGCCTGCTTTATAGCCCCTTCTCTTAAGACAACGGGTTTTTCTTGGGTAAGATCGACGACACTCGATCCTACGCCTAATTTGGCCGGCCCTCCATCGATAGCGACATCGACTAACCCATCTAGATCACGCAAGGCTTCTTCACACGTCGATGGAGGAGGATTCCCTTCAAAGTTGGCTGACGGAGCCGCAATGGTCGATTGAGATTCTTGAACTAGTTTTAAGGCGATCGCGTGATCCGGCATACGCACGCCGATGGTTTTCCCTTCTTCTTTCGCAGGGACAACGATCGTTAACGGCCCTGGCCAATAGGTATCCATAAGCTTATATAAAAGAGGCTTCGTCATCGACGTATAATTAGAGATAAGGCCAATCTGGGCAATTAAAATCGAAAAAGGTTTCTCTGAGGAACGTTTTTTGACTTCCCGAAGCCGCGCGACAGCCTTGGGGTTAGAATAATCGGCGGCTATCCCATAGACGGTCTCGGTAGGAAAAATAACTAGGCCTCCCTGCCTGATAATTTTCGCGCAGTAAGCGATTTTTCCTAAATCAGGATATTGCGCATCAACCGTTATGACTTTTGTTTTCAATTCAGTTCAATCTTTAAAATTTCTTGCCGCTGATCTTCTTTATATTTTTCCAACTTTTTTTCGATGCCTGGATCACTTAAAGCCAGAATCCGCAGAGCTAAAAGGGCCGCGTTTTTAGCGCCCATCTTACCGATGGCGACCGCCGCGACGGGTACGCCGGGAGGCATCTGGACGGTCGAAAGCAAAGCATCCATTCCCTGCAAAGAAGTAGAGTCTACCGGAATTCCAATCACAGGCAGAGTTGTGTGGGCGGCGGCGACTCCGGCTAAAGCCGCTGATCCTCCTGCCGCGCAGATGATTACTTTAACGCCGCGCCCTTTAGCCTCTTCGACATATTTTGTCGTTTCTTTAGGGGTGCGATGGGCGGAGAGCACTTTCATTTCAAAGAAAACAGCAAAATCTTTTAAAACCTTAGCCGTTTCCTCCAATGTTGCTAAGTCTGTCTTACTTCCCATCAAAATAGCGACCTGAATATTGTTCATATACTCCCCCCTTTAAGTGTTTATTTTTTGCACCTAACGCGTTGGAGACGCCGGTAACTTACTTCGGCTTATTCTTTTAATCGCCTTCATGGCGATATCTCGCCGGAAGAAACAGTGATCGAATTTTATTTTTTCAACGCCAGAATAGACGAGCTCAATAGCCGCTTCCATGCTGGCTCCCAATCCCGCCACACCCAGGACACGGCCGCCGGCTGTGACAATTTTATTTCCCTCTTTTTTTGTGCCGGCGTGAAAAACAAAAATATCTTTTTCTTTAACGAGCTCCTCTAATCCGCTGATTTCTTTTCCGGTTTCATATTTACCCGGATACCCTCCCGCGCTCATGACCACACAGACACAATGACGCTTATCCCAGCTAAGATTGATTTTATCAATTTTTTCTTCACAACTGGCTAACATCACTTCCACTAAATCGTTTTTCATTCGCGGTAATACCACCTGGGTCTCCGGGTCGCCGAAACGAACATTGTACTCCAAGACATAGGGGCCGGCCACGGTAATCATAAGACCCGCGTACAATACCCCCTTAAAAGGCGCGCCTTCTTTTTGCATTCCCCGAATAGTGGGTTCAATAATGGCGGCATCGATCATTCTTTCTAATTCTTCATTCATAATAGCCGTCGGAGAATAAGCCCCCATGCCTCCCGTATTGGGGCCTAAGTCGTCGTCAAAGATTCTTTTATGATCCTGGGCAGAGTCCAAAACAACATAATCCGTACCGTCGCTGATGGCCAGGATGGAAAGTTCTTCACCCTGCAGGCATTCTTCGATAACTATTTTTTGGCCGGCATCCTTAAAAACCTTTTGGACCATAATCTGCTCAACCGCCTCCGTGGCTTCCCGAATATCTTTGCAGACGACAACCCCTTTCCCGGCGGCTAAACCATCGGCCTTGACGACGAGAGGAAATTTAGATTTCTTTAAAAAAACTTTTGCTTCTTGAGCATCATTAAATATCTTAAAGGCGGCCGTCGGGATGTTCCATCGTTTCATAAATTCTTTGGCAAAGGCCTTGCTGCCTTCCAGCCGCGCGGCCTCTTGACGGGGTCCAAAAATTTTTAATCCGGCTTCTTCAAAACGATCCACTATACCGGCCACGAGCGGCGCTTCCGGGCCCACCACCGTCAAATCAATTTTCTGAGTTTTGGCAAATTGTAAAAGTTTACTAATATCCTCCGCCGCTATGTCCACGCATTCGGCAATATCAGAGATCCCGCCATTGCCAGGAGCGCAGTAAATTTTAGTCACCAACGGACTTTGTTTAATTTTCCATGCCAGGGCATGTTCACGCCCGCCGGAACCAATAATCAAAATTTTCATTGCGGCCTACTCCTTTAAACTTAATTGAAGCTAGTTAAAAACTACTTTCTTTCTAGAATCCTTAACCACTGTTCCAATCTCAAAACACTCTAGCTTTCTTTCCTTAAAAAATGCTTTAACCACAGGGGCATTGAGCGGGTCCACGGTGATCGCCAATCCAATTCCCATATTGAGTGTCCGATACATCTCAAATTCTTTAATTCTCCCTTTTTCTTGAATAGTAGAAAATATTTTGGCAATCGGCCAACTTCCCTTGCGTATCGAAAAACATAAACCTTCAGGCAAAATTTTGGTCAATTTTTCATAAAACGCGCCGCCGGTCATGTGCGCGATGCCTTTAATCGACACCTGCTCGATGAGGTCTAAAATTTCTTTCACATAAATTCGCGTGGGCTCTAATAATTCCCTTCCAAACTTTTTCTGTTCGGCTAAAGAGAGAACTTTTCTCACCAAAGAAAAACCATTCGAATGCAATCCGCTGGAAGGAAGGCCTAGAAGAATATCGCCTTCTCTAATTGTAGAACCGTTGATAATTTTATCCTTTTCAACAATGCCAACCGCAAAGCCAGCTAAATCATAGTCATCTTTCTTGTACATGCCCGGCATCTCCGCCGTTTCCCCACCGATTAAAGCGCATCCTGCTTCCTGGCATCCAGCGGATATCCCTTTGACCACGTCTTTTAAGACGCGGACATTGACTTTCCCACAGGCGATATAATCCAAAAAGAATAAAGGTTTCGCCCCCACACAAAGTATATCATTAACATTCATGGCGACCAAGTCAATTCCGACGCTGTCATGCTTATTTAAAGTCTTGGCCAGGAGAAGTTTTGTCCCCACCCCATCGGTGGAGGACACAAGAACCGGATTTTGATAGCTCTTAATATCCAGAGAAAACAAACTCCCAAAGGCGCCTTTATCCTTAAGGACAGAATCATTTTTTGTCGCTGCCACATGCCCTTGGATGGCTTTAACAAAAGCATTCGCCCTGGCAATATCCACACCGCTCGTTTTGTATGTCACGGGTTGTTTCATATCAAATTTTCCTTCACATATTTAACGCCATTTTCAAAAATCTTAGCGCCATCGCCGAGTTTTCCTTGTTTAGGAAACCGTGTCCACTGCGGATGCTGGATAAAAAGAAAATGTCTCTCCGGATGCGGCATCAGGCCTAAAACGCGGCCAGTTGTGTCCGTGATGCCGGCAATGTCATCCACGGATCCGTTAGGATTCTCTGGATATCGCGGCCTCTGCCCTTGAGCTGTCGCGTAACGAAAAGCAATTTGATTGTTCTGTTGTAATTCCCGTAAAAGCGGTTCATCAGAAGGCACGAATTTCCCTTCGCCGTGCGCGATGGGGAGATAAATTAAATCAGGCAACCCTTCGGTCCAAATACTTTTTTTCTCAACCTTTAAATGAATCCAGCGATCTTCAAATTTTCCGGAATCATTATTGGTTAACGTTGCCTTCTGCGCAAAGGCTTCTTGATGGCCGCCATTAAGCGGCTCAGGCAGAAGCCCCGCCTTGACCATCACTTGAAATCCGTTGCAAATGCCGATGATGAGTTTACCATCACTGACAAACTGCCGCAAATCTTTTCCCAATTTCACCCTAAGTTCATTCGCTAAAATCCGTCCAGACTCAATATCATCACCGTAAGTAAACCCTCCCGGAATTGCCAAAATATGATAATTTTTAAGAGACTGTTCCCCTTTAAGCAATTGATTAATATGCACCAGGCTAACCTTTGCCCCATAACTTTTAAAGGCAAAGGCTGTCTCTTGATCACAATTGGTTCCGGCCGTTCTTAAAACGAGAACATGAACATTCTTACTCATCTTTTATTTGGTTTTTTACGATAAAACTCTTTTATGGCTTTCGCCACATCTTGCGGTTTATCTACAATTGTAAAAATTTCCAGATCATGGGCGTCAATATTCCCCTCTTTAAGGACAGTCTCCCGCAGCCATTTCACCAATCCCGCCCAATATTTCCGATTAAAAAGAATAACCGGAAATTTCTCAATCCGCTGAGTCTGGATAAGTGTCAGACTTTCAAAAAGCTCATCGAGCGTGCCAAATCCGCCGGGAAAAATGACAAAGGCCTTCGCGTATTTGACAAACATGACCTTG
>ORJL011212853.1_pt1 | contig 65934 bp, 60 predicted proteins | sample 1779941 | NCBI WGS metagenome assembly ORJL01 (sample SAMEA104232317, study PRJEB22302) | groundwater metagenome | biome: forest; feature: aquifer; material: groundwater | place: USA | collected 2011-08-07 | depth 5.8 m | reverse complement strand
TTTGTAAAGCACGAGAAAATCTTTCTCTTTGAGATTTCCTTTTATTTCAATTTTTTCCATGAGAAATAATGGTTATGACGAACTTTGAGGATTTCTATACTGCTGTAAACATGTCTGGATTCTTTTGTTGGTTTGCTATAAAATGGAACAGCATGAAAAGATACTTTTTCTGGAAAAATAAATAGACAAAATAAAGCACCTGCACAAGCTTGGAAAGCTTGAGACGAAAGTGTTGGAAACAGATAAAGATGTATGAAGGTGTCCTTGCAGAGCTCGTAGATGACATGCCACAACACTACAAGGAAATATAAAATATCAGAAAAGAGAATCATATAGGAATATTGAATTTCTCAAAAAACCAGTCATCATCGTGAACGCGTTTTTCAAATAACATCTGTCTCCTTAATAAGACATCGCTTTCTCTGTTCAATTTTGCTGATTTTTCAAAATCCGGAAAAATCCTAAGAGTGTCTTCGACTTTTTTAATCCGCACTTCATTGAAATGACTATATGCTAACCTTAGTATGTTTCTGTTTACAATATAGTTATCTACATTGTAAGGGAATGAGCTTCTAAACAAATGGCCAACTTCTACAGAAGGCTCTAGAAAAACAGGTATGCCCATCAACCAACTTCTTAAGCTTATTTCTGCGTCTTCTCTGCCCCATTGTATGACACCATTATCCCACTTTCCTATTTTGTTAAAAACTTCCTTTTCTACAGCTATGCAGCAACCGCATGCCATTGGTATTTCATGCGTTTCATCCGACATTTTTCCTAGCCATCCAATTCCAAGGTCCCAACAACTAAAAGTAAATCCATAACCTTTGGACTGCTTGTTGTTTATGTCATAAATTACTGGTGTCAACATGCATGGAGAATTACGTTCAAGTGAATTTAATGTGTTTTTCAGCCAATTTTTTTGCAGTTCCATATGTGCATCTAAAAAAACAAGTACTTCGCCTGTTGCATTGTCCGCACCAAAATTTCTTGAAATCGTAGAGCCTTGGCGCGGCGTTTCAAAATATTTTACTAAAGGGTTTTTTGGTACAAATATGTTGTCTTCTGGCGAGCTGTTTACAATAATTATTTCAAATGGCGTTTCTTCCTCGTTTGTATTATGAAAAATACTGTTTATTGTGTCTAATATATTTCGCCCTTCTTTATACGAAGGAATGATTATTGATGTTTTTTGCATTTGTTCATATTTGTTTGTTTAAATTTATCCTTAGCTGGCTTGTTCAGAAGCTTTATATATTATAATTTACTATATAGTAGTAATAACTAGGTAATTTTATGGCAAGTAAAAAAGCTGTACTAATGACTTCCTGGGGTAGAGGAACGGGCGGTGCTGATACAGTAGTTAGAGTTACTGCTGAAGAGCTTCAGAGACGCGGAGTAGATGTTGATATTCTTAACCATCATTACAGAGGGCCATTTGTACTCGATACGTCTTCTGGTTCAAGGACATTTAGGTCTACTGATGAAGTTGTTTCTTCAATTGACTGGAGCAAATATGCTGTTTTGCATAATGGAACTTCTTCAATGACAGATATTGAATTGACAGGAATCCAGAGACGAAGCCCTTGTATGCCTCAGGTTTATACAGCGCATGGTGTTACTTTACATGAAACTATTCACGGAGATGCAGATTACCAAAGATATTTTGGCACATTACCTGAGGCAGAAAAACGTCTTGTTATCGAAAAAATGAAACGCGATCCTAGAATAGGCATGCAAAATACATCATTTGCGCATGCAGATCGTGTACTTCATATGAGCATGTCTGCCGTAAATATGTTTGCTTATTATTACCCTGAATATGCAGATATAGCTTCTTCATTGCCCCATGGAAGTGATATGTACAGACATGATAACAGACAAACAGTTGCCAGAGCTGCTGAAATAAGAAGAGAGCTTGGTGGGGGTAAAGTTATATTATATTCTGGAAGATTGACAACACAAAAAGGGGTAAGTGATCTTGCCGATGCTTTTAGGATTGTTAATGAAAGGACACCTGATGCTAAACTGCTTGTTATGGGCGGATACGGCAGTGCAGAAAAGCTAGTTTTAGATAGGTTGACTCCAAAGCAAAGAAAAAATGTGACTATTCATCCGTGGGTTGATAGTGAATCTGAGAGAGCAGCACATTACAAAGCTTCCGATGTTCTTGTTTTACCAAGCCATTATGAAACTTTTGGCATGGCAGTCTTAGAGGCGATGATGCTAGGCACACCAGTAGTTGTTAGCAATATAGATGGACCAGCAGAACTTTGGGTACAACCAGGCTTTGCATATGGATCTGTTCCTAGAGATGTGTTAAGCATTGCAGATAACATAGAGTATGTTTTGCACTTTAACCCTCCTCAAGTAGTAGGAAATGCAAAGGCAGCGCAGAGGTATGCTAAAAGACGGTATAGTATTGCCAATGTAGCTAATGCGTTGCTGGCTCTTTATGATTACGAATCTCAGAAAAAAGGCGGGGCAGAGATGGTGGATTCTAGGGATAGAGAAGACTTTTATTCAACCCTTGCAGATCTTACTGGGGAAGAGCATTTCAGAGAAACTGGAAAAAAGTATACAAGAGGGATTATTGCTAGTTTGCCTTCAGAAGATAAATTTGCGCAAGAAGTTTATCCTAGTTCAACAAGAGATGCTAAAAAATCAAATGGCTTGTCTCAAGCAACAATATTTTACTCGACACCTGGTTTTAGACATAGAGGAATTATTGTAAAGAAAGTAACACCAAAAGAACTTGAAATTCTTGAAAAAGCTTCGAGGAGGATGACTGGTACTAATAGAATACCAGAAATAATTGAAGTTGATAGAAAAGAATTACTAGTTGCACAACAGAGAATATACGGACCTGAAATGCTTTCTTTGCTTCTTAGAAGCCCTCAAGAAGCTTCTGTTTTAGTTAAAGATGCTGCTTATTGGTTGAAAGATTTTCATGGTCCTGCTGATTTGTCTACATATGAAATTGGTCAAACTCTGGCATATAGAAAATTCATGGAAAGACTCCAAGCATATAGAGAAAGATTTGGAAAAAGTGATGATTTTAGAAACATACACAGATTAGTGGAAGAAAAATGGAAGCCGAAAAAATTCAGATCCCCTATGGGTGTTGTTCATGGTGACATGAGCCCAATACATCTTTTCTATGAAGACGGGAATGTGTATGGTATAGATTTTAATGCATCACATAATGGTGCTACAAATGAAGATCCTGGAATGTTCATAGGAAATACTGAATACCACTTGAGACACAACGGCCTGCCTCAAGATAGAGTTAACTCATATGTGCAAAGTTTTCTGGATGCATATGGCACGCCGCTAGAAACAGGATTCTATTTAGCCAGATCTTACTTTTCAAAAGCTACGATGGCATCTAGACCAGATGGTCTTTTGGCGGCATCTAGAAGGTTGTTAGAAAAGCCGTTTGATATAAGTTTAATAGATGTCACAGGGTGATAAAATGGATATAAAAAAGAAACTGCCTCCAACTAGACAAGAACAAATAGAACTTGGATTAGAAAGAAATTATGAAAGAGCTAATGCGAGACATTTTTTGGGAGCTGGGCGAAGGTATTTCCAAAGAGGTAGTGCGGGTTATTTTGATAACATAATTCCTGTTGGCGGAAGAAGGGTAGTTGAAGCCATTAAGAAAATTGCAGAGTCAAAAGGCAGATCTGCACATAAAACAGTAGATGTTTTGGATATTGGATGTGCAAATGGCAAAGCAGATTTTGAGGTCGTTGATTACTGCACTAGAAAAGGCATTGATGTTTCTGCAACTTGTATATCAGGAAACAGAAGAGAATTTTTAGAAAACCCACCTACAGACGGCGCTTTCACAAGATTAAATGATACTACTTACAGATTGGAATTTCCTTTGATGTTTGATGGAAAAGCATTACACAAAGAAATAACTTATTTAGAAGGCGATATGCATAGGTTGGTGAGAGAACAGGCGCCAAAAGATGTAATAGTTTCTGTTGCTGCTATAAAATATTCACACGATCCGTGGAGAGTATTTTCTGATGCACTTAGAACGCTCAATGGCGGCGGATATTTGTTTGTCGCACATTTACAACGAGGCACAAATTCCAGCAGAAGCAATACGCTTGTTTATGATATTAATGGAATAGAATTAACACCTCGCGCATTCTTAGATAGAATACAAGAACTAAATCCTGACTATACTGTTGTGTGCAATGAAGATGCTGAAAGAAGGGTTGTTAATCATGAAGGGAGATTGGTCTACAACAACGAAGTGTTTTATGATGGCAAAGCAATGAGGAACTATCGTGATGGTCTTGTTAAAGAACTTAGAGGAGCTGAGAAAGCAGGTGACAAAGACAGAAGACGCAGAGCTTCGATAGAGCTTGGACGGGTTTCTGGTCACGGCTTTCTAAATGTTTCTGTCAAAAAAGGCAAAGAACCTCCATACACAGGTCTGCTTTACGCAGGGCATGGTTATGAAAAAGGCGCTTCATATTTGTTTGTGCCTGACAGGGCTCAGTTCATAAGACTGCAGAGGGATCATGGTTACTTGGCAGTATAACGATTAGTATATAAAATCCTTTTTATTGGGGTCTCTCCAATTAAATATCAGCTAGATTTACGTATCAATTACGGAGAGAAAACCAATGGTATGGAAAGGAAAGTTTCTAAATAGGAAAAAGACAAAGACAGCTTTTGTAGCCGAGAATGTTAAAGGCGGTAAGTATGTTAAAGGCGGTAGATTCAAGAGCCCAAAAAATGAAAAAGACGTTCTAAGAGATCTACAAAGAGTACATGCTGGTTCCACCCAACCTTCAAACTATCCTACACCATCACCTGTGCCAGTCTATCTTGTTCCGACACTAACTCCAGGTTATCCCACCTCTAAAAAAAAGCCATACAAAAAACCGCAAGTTACAATGGATATATTTCCTCCAGAAACATATCCAGCTCCGACCCCACCAATAAGTTATCCTGCTCCCACGAACAGACCGGTTTATCCTGTACCAACACCTTATCCAGCTTATCTATACCCTACACCATCACCTCATGTTCCTACCCCGTCACCTACTTACAGATATCCCACACCTTCTCCTGTATATCCAACTCCACACACACCTTCACCAAGCCCTTCCCCATCACCATCCCCGAGTCCTTCGCCTTCTCCTAGCCCAAGCCCACCACCACCTCAAACCGTCAAAATAATCGTAGACTCGTACCCGATGAGAGATATAGATATTGATATAAGAATAATTGAAATAAGAAAACCATCTGCAATAATTAGAGATCTGATAGAACAACAATATATTGATAACAATGAGCTACATGCACAAGGTGTACAAAAACCAACAGGTGATGAAGATGAGACTACGATGCATTTGCCTCACCTATTTCCTACTGATCCTATTCTAAGACAAATTTATAACAATATAATAAGCCAGCCAGAGGATCCTAAAGAACTAGAAGTAAATTTGCTTGCATTATTTACAAGCTACTGGCGTCGTAAACTTGCACTCCAACGACAATTTAATGTTCGTGAATCTGCTGCCGAAATTGCCAAGATTATTGTTGATTCTGTAATACAACAGATTAAATTTGGAGGACGTCCTGGAAAAGAAATGCAACCCACCAATAAATACATAGGATCTACGCGCCTTCGAAAAAGGGGATATTATGGCTACAGTATGGCTACTATAAGGCATCCGGAATTCAAGGAATTTATAACAGCTTTTGAAGATTGGTTTCCGAAAGGACCTTACAGTTTTAAAGCACCACCAATATGGAAGGTAGGAAATGAAAATACTACAACACCAGGTCAAACTACAGGAGGTATTAAAGAATTTACTTTTTTCAAATGGGAGGTTATAAGGCCTACAACGAAGTACAAAGGGAAAGAAATAAATGCTGCTAACTTGCCCGGTAGAGCAGGAAATATAATAAGAATTGAAGGAAATAAAATTGTTGAGGAATGGCCTGGTGCTGAATTTAATGAAATTTCTGTTGATATTGACGAAGAAGGAATAATGCTTATTGCGCATTATCATGCGAAGGATGAGCAGCATACAAAACATGATCCTATGCTGCTTGGAAGCCCTTACCGTGCTGGAAGGATGCCTGGTGCGGCTGGCTTGAAGGATTCTACTATTGCTTCTGCCGGAAGAGCATTAAAGAGAGGAAAGTTTGATGAAAACACGGGAAGATATACAGGTCTTAGCAAAGATCAGGGACGCAACGAAAAGTTTTCAATGAATCCTGTGCTGAATGCAGCGACAAACAAAGGCAAGAGGCTGATCAATCAGTATGTTCGCGCTGAATACAGCAGGATTTACGATCCTTTGAAGAGAGAATTTGAAGGAAGAAGAGACAGGCTAAAGCAGCTTGCAAAAGACGCAAGAAAAGCAAGAGGCGCGATGAGAAAGGAGTTGAGGAAAGCCAATGTTCCTGGCGTTGGATGGGCAAGAATTGCTAGAGCAGGGTTGGGGAGAAATGCTGATCAGGATCTGATGAATATTGCACAGGGTATACAGGCACAGACAACACAGCCTAATAATATGGCCGATATAATTAATGCTTATCGTATTATTGAAGAGTATGATAGGGAGTACAGGGATTTTGAAGAAGGATTCTCAAAGAAGATGGAAGCGGCTTCGGCAAATTTAAGGCAACTGGCAGTTGACAGGTCTGTAAACATTAGCGTGATGGTTTCACGAAGATTTAAAGTTCCTTTAAATTCAGATGGCCAAGTTCAAATTGCAGCAGAGCTTAATGATTATGCAGGCGATCTTGCTGAAAGATTTGCGACACGCGGAAGGACTATGTTATTTGGGCTTACAAGGGGCCTGGAAAATTTAAGCAGAGGCTTGCAAACAACAGGAGCCGGGTGGACAAACATCTGGTACAACTTATGGGGACTTATTGTAGGGCCCTGGACCACTCATACAATATTTGTTTTGGTGCAATTCTTTTTCATATTGCAATATGTCGGGTATGATCCGCGAATATTGTGGGTCATGCCTTTGGTGTCGGCTGGATTTACATTTTTGCTTTCATTTGAAAATGCAAGAACTCCGCTTGATTGGCTTGCGAATTTGTCAACAGGCGCAATGATGGGATATAGCGCGATATTATTAATGACAGTATTGGGCGCATTCTTTTGGTTTGATGGCGGATTGACATGGACATTCCTGATAATATGGGCGATCTTAGCTTTGTTCATCGGCAATTTCCAGATTTTCCAAACAAGCGGATACAAGGCAGTTTTGCAGGCAAGCATAGTTATTCTGCTGTTTGCATACGTCGCGCTTGGACCTTACAGCGGCTATTATCAGCAGGCTATTGATCAGGTAAGGCCTGCCGGCGAGCTCGCATATAGTGTTGTAAGCAATGCTGTGAACGATGTTTACCTGCTTGCAACAAACCCGACAGAGTGGTATTCACGGCAGCAGAGACTGAATGCTGTTCCTGAAAAACCGCTGAGCATAGCCAAAGGCATAGAAGTGATAGCATTAGACGGGCTGCCCCAAAACGTGCCCGCGGGACTAGACTTTGCGCTCGCTGCTGTAATTAAAAACGATGGCGAGCTTGATGAAGCAAAACACATTTCTGTAAGCTTTGACTGCAATGCTTACTGTGATGATACTTTTGCAAGGGTAGCGCCATCGCAAGTGCCGCCAAGTTCATTCTTAGATACGCTTCCGCCTTCTATGAAGAGCCAGTATACTAATCCAAATGGCGGCGAATTTTATCTGACACCAACAATGAGAAAGGGAGATGCAGATATATTTAATATACAGCCATTTATTGCAAAAACACTTACACAGAGAAGAACTGAAACGCAGTTTGCAAAAGTCAACATGACTATAACTTATGTTTATACTGCAAGTAGTTCCTTGCTTGTTACAGTTATAGATGGCGAAACGCTACAGCAAAGATTCAGGCAGGGCGATGATGTTTTCAAGCAGGTCGCTGCTACTGCAAAAGTCACGCCTGCTCGTCTGTCACTAAATGTAGGGCCGCAACCATTGATATATAAAATACCAGACCCGTCAATACAGGATCTAAATAGAGTTTTGTTGCTGGTTTCAATTTCGTCTGCGCGAGATGATTCAACAATACTTCTTACAGAGAACACAAAAATAATATTAAGAATACCAAAAATCTTGGCAATACATGATCCATCCATAGGCAGTACAATTGATTGCGGCCCTCCTGATGTTTCAACAGTGGACAGTACAACTGATCTGGATAATTATATTGTTACGTATACGCCAAAACCTTATGGCGAGGTCATAGAAATAGAAACATACAAGACAAATACAATATATTCATTCATCTGCAAACTGCCATTAAACGAAACGACAGGCACAAAAACATCGCTTATAACTGCAGAGATAGGAAGTCGTGTGCCGATATCAATACAACCAATAGAAACAGGCGAAGAAGCACAGAAAAAAGTAGACATCAACAATGGTTATTTTGTAAAAACAACAAAAGAGAAAGGCGTGATAGTAACTGCGCCTATAGGAGTTTTGTTTGAGCCATACGAGCAAGAATGTAGAAAGGAACCAACAAGCAAGAATCATGATCAGTGTGTAAAGGTTAAAGATCTTACTGGAAATCCTGCGCGCACATGCTACTGGGAATATTATGGATCTCCAGTAAAAGGCAATCTCCCGCTGGGCAACGATCTTGGCATATCTTCATGCCATGTTTGCGGCTCCCAACAACTCTGTGGCAAATTCCTGCATCCTGACACATGCACAGAAGCTGCTGCACAATGCGGCTGGCAATGCAAGTGGAACCCTGATGCTATCCATCCAAAGACAGGACAAAAGAATGGCGCGTGCCAGGACGCTGCAGGGACAGGACCTTCTGCGCAGCCTATACAAACTTTGCCTGGTGGAATTATAAATCCAATTTACGGGTCTTGCTCGCAGAGCAACAAATGTTTAGGAATAACATTTACTTCATACTCGCCACAGGCAATAATACAAAATAATGGCGTTTTGCCTGGCGATGCAACTTTTGCCACTGCTGTCGGAGCTGTCATGTTTAGGGAAAGTAAGTGCGCGCATTACTGGTCAAAAACAGAAGTGAACTGCGGGAGTTCAGATGAAATAGGGGCAATGCAAATTTTAGAGTCAACAGCTGCAGGACACGGATTTCCAAATGCTGCAGATTTATGCGATCCTCAATTAAATGCAAGAGCTGGCGCAACTTACCTTAATTATTTGAGAAATCTATATGGAGGCGCGCTTACAGATAGCGACAGGTGGCATCTGACATTCGCAGCATACAATGCAGGCGAGACAAAAATCAGAAATGCAATAAACGCTGCCACAGCTGCAGGATTTTCAATAACATGGAATAATGTGAAGCAATATATAACATCAATGTATCCTAGTGGAATCAATGTAGTAGGTTATTCAGAATCAGTATTCACTGCATTCAAAACGCCAAATGCTTCAAATAATTGCATGCACAGAACATAAGCATTTTCTATTTAACAGGAGTTTCAATTGTCAACGATCGTAGATTGTGAGGTCCAATACTGCCTGTTACTCTTTTTCCTTTATTTGCGTTAAGTAAAGTTGTGTATTCTTTTGTAGTGTCTGGATCTGGTTTGAATAACAATTCAATTTCATTGCCAGTGACAGCAACAATTTTAAGACGAAGTTCTCCGTAGAGTGCCCTTCCTTGTCCATCTTCTTGCAAAGAGCTATTTGCACCAATTATTGTTCCTCTGTAAAACTCATCTGGCGTTATTTTTACGTCATTCATGTCAATATCGGTTTTGCCGTCAAGGTAAGTGAATTTGAAAAGATGACCATTTACAGTATAAAATCTAACAGCTTCTCTAGGGCCCCTTAAGCTCACTTCTTTGCCCTGAGCATCTCTTAAAATAAGACGGTCTTCCCGCATATCTGCTGCAGTCGGGAATGCAGCATTAGCAGTAGATGATTGTGAAATATATACAGGCTTTATTTCTGCATATTTAGTATTGCCACCACATCCTGCCAGAAGCAATCCTGCCAATGGTAAAATTGCTGAAACATATCTAGCTGCCATTGTAACCACCTGATAAGTTTGATATAAGCAATGCAGGATCGCCGTTAGTATTAAAGTCTGTATGGGTTTTTTTGTTTCTTAGCATTTCATAAGCTCTAGTAATAATATCCTCTTCTCCAGTATAATTTATTGACCTTACACCATCTTTGCCTTTTACAACCACAGTCATTCTTCCTAGACCGTTTGAATATTCGAGAATTGGGTTTTCATTTACCTCGCCTTTGTAAATAGAAGGGTTTACAACTATTGCGTCTGCATATCTGCGATCAGTTGCATGTTGTGCTTCAACAAATTCCTGAAGCCAATTTGCAATTCCAGGGTTAGGCAAACCTACATCATCACCATATCTTATATTACGCGCTTTTGCTGCAGTTTCTTCATCAACAAAATAAATTATTTTGTCTACAATATTTCCATTTTCAAGCCCACGAAATGACCAGCGATAATAAGTATCACCACCAATTTGCTTTGGCGTTACAGAACTCTCTAATGCACGTGTATCTCTTATGGAGTAAGGATCTACAAGTCCTACGGATGTACAGCCTTTCGCACCGAGTGTTGGTAAACCTCCTATAAGCAATGCATAAATGCCTAAAGCAATCGGACCCAAATCATTCATTTCTCTGTATACTCTTAGCGCAGCCCCGGAGAATTCACGTAATTCGTGTTTCCATCTATTTCTGACTTCTGTGGTCCCATCTCTTTTTTGTACTGTAACTGTTTCCCCTAATCTCCAAAAGTATAATAAATCCACACCTTCTTTAAAAAAAGCTCCTACAGCCCTACCAACATCTCTCCATTCGTCGCCCCAAGTTACATGACGTACATGAGGGAACTCTTGTTCATTTACGTTTCCTGCATCTTCTGGCATTATCTACCGCCGCCGTTTGGCTTGCCATTTCCATTAATAATTAATTTTCCTTCGTTAACAAGCCTGTTAACTGTCACAGGCCTTCCGTCTTCTGTTATCACAGCTTTATTGAAATCCTTGCCTACCCGAGTTTGATCAAAAGTACAATCTGTGAAAGTTCCTACACCATTCTTTCCCGGCTTTACATCTAATTCAGACAGGTCTGCAAAAGCAAAAGAGTTGTTGCTGAATCTTGCACCGCTGCCATCTCCTGATATTAAACATGCATCAAACATACAGCCGTCTGCTGTAAATCCTTGAAGTCCTACATCATTAAGAACGCTGCCAAAAAGATTTGTATTTATGAATCTGCCATCAAGTTCAGCTTCCCTTATTTGCGCATATGGTAAAATGCAGCCAGACATGTAGCCTGACCATTTTGCTTTACCGGGAGTTCCTACAAACTCAAGATCTGGCAATACTAGATTATATAATTTGACACCGCCTTCTACATAACATCCTAGTAAATGCAAAAAATCCAAAGAATCGAGATAATCGCGCATAGAATCCCTGTTGCCTTTTGTTTCCAGTCCAAGACCAGTAATGAATGCTTTCCATGATGCATAATTTGCAGCTGGTCCCTTTTCTCTTCTTTCCTGACGATAAGTTTCTGCCTTAGTTACAAGGGCTAGAGCATCACGCGCCGTAATTTTACTTTTAGCATAAACATTCCATTCATCAACTGCAGCCTGATCAGTATCATTTTTCGGAGTAATAGTGTACCCACTAAACCTATGATTGCCACTTCTAGCTTTGTCTAACATATCACCGAAAGTTATGTAATTCATTTTTATACCTCTTTATTCTACCCATGCAAACTTTAAATACCTATGCGTAGTAATTACTTTTAAATAGTTACACTATACTACATTTGTTATACTGTAATGTAACTGAGAATAGTTAAACCCAGTTAATAAAAGGCTTGGGTTAAACACTGAATAGGCGCGTAAGCGTCGGGTATAGAATGGAGGATATATGTCAGAAAATGGAGATGCTGGTGAATTTACGCTGCCTACAGGCAGCAATATACTTTTACTCAGGGATTACTCTAATTGTGAAGCTGGAAGAATTATAGAACTGCCTTTTGCTGGAGGCAAATTATACACACAAGTTGAAAGAATGAAACCGCCTTCAGGCGAAGGAGGTTCATTTGTGGATGTAATAGAAGAATATGGAGAGGTTGGAGGCAGGAACGAACGTTTCGCAATGAAGGTTTATAGAGGAGTACCCAAAGACAGCGATAAATATATTCTCACTTATTTAATGCAGGATGACATATACAAATTAATAGGCGGCGCGCAAGGCCATGATAATGTATTGAAATATGGAGGCTCAAACCATGAAAATAATGGCACCAGCAAAGATGGCACTGCCATATTTCTTCTTGAATTAGTCGAATCACGAACGCATTCGGGTCATATAACAAAAAAACGCGGTTATGCTACAGAGGAAGCCTTAATTTTAATTAGAACCTTAGCAGATTTGCTCAACACAACTGATGCTCACCAAATAGCTCATCGTGATATAAAACCCCAAAATATACTTGTGCCAGCAGATGTTGCCGGCGGAAAAATATTAAGAATATATCCGGATATGGCAAAACTTTTTGACTTTGATGTTGCATGGTATGAAAAAATTGCAGCAGGAAATGGCATTAGCAGGAAAAACTTCGCAGGCACAATGTCTGGCACTGTAGGATTCATGGCGCCTGAAACAATGCATCTTTCTGTAAGCACATTTGATCCGCCTGTTGACAGATATGCATTGGGATGCGTTGCACTTGCTACACTTACAAATAGAACAACGCCATGGGAATTTCCAAAAAAAACTAATGATTACAAAGCGCTACGAATTATTTTTGACGCTCTAAAAAGAAACGAGCTACCAAGCGGTTTTGGACTGCTTGATGGATTGCCATATCCAGACACTGTCAAAAATGGCGTAAAAGACATGGTAAAAGGCTTGCTAGCAAAGGACCCTGACAAGAGACTAGACGCATATGATACAGTCGATAAATGCGATGAACTTCTTGAACAAGTCAGAAGAGAGGATAGAGGAAGTATTCCAATCGTTGAAATATCACTTGAAGATATATCAGAAATTACAGGCGCAACAATGGTCGCAGGTCATGTGGACGTAAATGAACTTAACAGGGAGCTTTTTCAAGCAGGCGACTTAAGGCCTACTATTTTTCTTGATAAAGATGAAGCCAAAACAATTACTGGTGCTTAGACGCCCATTATCAGCCTGAAGAAATTTCTCAGCCCCGGAGCCATGCCGAGCATCAACACAAGGAATTTCAGGAATGTTCTTTTTTCCAGGTCTTCGGGCTTTGACAGTTCTTTGTCCAGTACATGAAGCACAACCAATACGACAACAAGCTTCAGGACAAACATGAACCATGTTCCAAATAATGAAATAAAGAAAGAAGGCAGCACATGCTGCTCGAAATACGGGTAGAAAGTTGTGGCAACGTAAGTTGTTGTGGCGTCGAATTCATGGGCAAGAAGCAGGAAAGAGTTTTCTGTTGTCAGAAGATTTTTTAATTTAGTAAAATTATAATGCTCACTTATCCATTTTACTGCAAAGATAGCAACCGCCCATAATGCAATAATTCCAAGCATCAGCAATAAGGCATTTATGTCTGTTAGCTTGACAAAAGACAGCGCTGCTAATGACAATATTGCTCCTATTGCAAACCATGTTTTGTGGTAAGCAATTTTTTTGTCAAGCAGTTTTGAAATAATCAAAGCTACTAGCGTTAAAGCAAAAATTGATACATAAATCAATGGCGTGATAAGAAAAACTGTTTCAAAGACTTTTGCATCCTGCAATGCTCTCAAAAGCCCTCCTAAAAATATGTATGGCGTGACTGCGAAAAGAAATTTTCTGTCTACGGTTATATTCATTTTTTTTATGGCTTTGTAAACTATCACGGCTGCAACAACCAGCAGAATCGCATAAACTGTTGTGTTGAAAATATTGTAGCCTGTTCCATAAGTTATCGGGTCTATGAAGTATGTTTCAAAAAAGCCCATTTGTTTCTTCTTACAGCAATCCTAATAAAGTTATTCAGAATTAGTGTCTGTAAATATTGTCATGATGATCAAAGTCCTCTAAGGTAACAGTCTTTGTATTTTCATCCACAGAAAAAGCGAGCACAAAATGCTTGTCAATATGCACACGTTTCCACATCTGCAGTGGCACTCTTAGATTTTTATAATGTTGCGGGTTTTCTAGTATTTCCCTGACCTTCTTCATTATGATTTCATATTGTTTGTTATTCTTTTTAACCATCTTTGCGAATATTTTGTCAAGTTCAGGCTTTATTGCAAGTAAATACGTCATCGTTCATGCCTTTTTCTTAGATCTTCCAAACTGCCAATTTTTACAGCGGATTGTTTTTGTATTTTCTTAGCTTTTTCTATATACTCAGGCCTGAGTTCAGGCTCAAGCACTTGCTCCTCATATTGTTCTGCCATTATGTCTATGGCTTCTGACTTATCCTTGAGATCATACTTTGCTTTAACTATATTTAGCACTCTGTTTGCATGTTTAGATATATCTACAACAGCTTGCACCATATACATCACCTATATACAATGTATATGTAAAATATATAAAGGGTTCGTTGACATTAAAATGGGAAAATACTTACATTCGAGCCTTTTCTTTGAAAGAAGGTGCGATCTTTATATTACGCTTAACAGAAGTATAATTTATGAATAGGTTGCGGTTAAGTGACTCCAGAGGCGTTGTTACACTTTTATTGCCATTACTTCTAGTTTTTACAGCAGGGTGCGCCGGGCTGCCAAATATTTTTGGAAGCAATATAATTGATTTGAATACTGTTGTGAATGTTGATGGCCAGAGAGACATTCTTGTGATAAAAAGCATAGAGACAATACCAAACAGTCCTGTGCTGCCGAGCACGCGGGGGGCTCCGCCTACTGTTACGCCTGTAGTTTTGTCATTTATTCTTGAGAATCAGGACAAGATAAATAAGGCTGACAATGTTGTTGTTGATTTGTTTGACGCGCCTGTAATGAGACATGATTTAAGAAATTTAATAGCAGGTACGCCAAGCGCTGCAGGTGATTTATGCAATAATGCTTTAAAGCCGTGCATACCACAAAGCGAACCTGGGAAACCTATTTGCATTGCAGCTGCACCGTGTCCAGCAGTTTTTCCTGGCGAGCAGAAGCAAATAAACTTTTTCCTTATAGCGCCGTTTCAGGATGAAATTGTTAACATAAGAACAACTGCGCGGATGGACTTCAAAGTAAGTTATCAATACAATGCATCTTTCACGTATTTGCTGCCAATCATAGGCTATGATGAAATATTGAGAAGACAGGTTACTGGCGACAGGCTAAATGTGCAGCAATCAAAAGCGCATTCATCAGGGCCGGTAGAAATAGATGCAGAGCTGTTAGGCTCGCCTTATGCTTTGGCAGGACAGACAGCAACACTTCTTTTTAAAATAAAAAATGTAGGCGGCGGGCAGGTCGCCGGTTCGTCTGGCAATTCAATGGCAAGCAAGATACCTGTAGGTAAATTAAAAGTAACATTTGACTCAGGACTAAATGTAGTTTCTCCTAATGGTGACTTTGATCCAATCGGGGGGAATGAATGGGTAAATAAACAGCCGATAGAAATTTTCAAGGGAGAATCAAGAAGGTCCTTGATTTTCAGCATAGTAAATAAAGCTCAGATAACAGAACCTTTCAAGAGTTTTCATATAATTGCGCGGATTGATGACTATATTTACGAGCTAAAGAACAATGCCAATATTGAAATTAATTCGTTCCAGAATGTATAGAGCCTTCTCCCCCTTTCTTTTGTAAAAGAAAGCGGTAAGTTATCGGAAAGAAAAGTAATATATACTGAAATTTCTTTGAGATCTCAGAGACCTTGTCTCTGCAGAAGAAAGAAATATTATTTGTTTATTAATAACATACAACAATAATCTTTTATGAAATTATATTTATTAGCTCTTATTTTGCTTGTTGCTTTGACTGCTTGTGTGGGCGGCAATGTTCCGATGGATGGCTTGTCAATAACGCTTCAGGCAGATCCTTCGAGCGTCTTTACAGATAAAGAAACAAAGGTTTTCATAGATGTTATAAATAATGATGCAAAGACGTACGAGAATATAATTGTAGAAATATTTGATATGGGAATAATGACTGGAACAGCATGCCAAGATACAAGACCAGAATTAAGGCCCCGCAGCTTGTTTACAAAACAGTGCACGCTAAAAGCACCGCCAAGTATAACAACTCCCACATTCAGAAACAGCATAAACGCGAGGGCAATTTATGACACAAAATTAAGCGGCATTATGACTGTTCAGGCAATGGCAGAAGACGAATATAACAGGCTAAGTTATGCTGGAAAGCTTTCTTCATTGCCTTTGGCAAAGACATTTTCAGACAAAAATATAATGGTACAAGTTGATGTTGATGAAAACCCTTATGTTTACACAAGTGCTGGAAGAAAACTTTTCATGCATATTAAAATAGCTAACATAGGCAATGGTTTTGTGGAACAAATAAAATTTGATCCGACTAGAGATATTGTTGACAAATCTTCAATTGTAAATTGCGGCAATGCTGTGGCGCTCAGGCCTGTTGGAAAAGAATTTCCGACAATAACATGCGAGCTAACGCCTGCGCCTGCAAGAATAGAATCCTATGATATAGGAATTACCATAAAATACAAATATGATGTCAGGACTTCTATAGCTGTTGACATCGTTAGGTGAGCCTTGCTAGCTTTCTTTTCGTAAAAGAAAGTTACCGTATCAAAGAAAACAATATTAAAGAAAACCCTCGGGAAATCTGCAAAGAAAAGTAATATATGATGAAATTTCTTTGAGATCTCAGAGACTTTGTCTCTGTAGAAGAAAATAATATTATTCAAACCAAACAATGAACTATTATATAATGGATGTTACAAGAGTATAACATGAAGTATGGTATTTTGATGCTTGTTTTGCTGGCTACAACTACGTTGTGTATAGGCGGTACAGCAGTACCTGTAAATGACGGGCTTGTTATAGAGGATGTTGTTGTAGATCCGCCGGAAATAGAAAGCTATTCGGGAAATATAAATATATTTGCTTCTGTTGAGAATGTTGGTGGAACAACCGCTACAAATGCTAATGCAGAACTTTTAGGAGCAAGCTGGCTTGATCAGACAGGCAGCAGGAATTTGCTTGAAAAAACTCTTGGGCAGCTGCAGCCTTATGATATTCGAACAGGAGCGCCAGGAGAACTAAAAGTTGTCACATGGACAGTGCCTCCTGCAGAGCTCCCAGAGGGCGTTTCTCAGGATTACAAGCTTACATTAAGGGTGGATTATGATTATTCAACAACTGCTGTGGCAAATGTTCCTGCTTATAATGAAGACGAATATGTAAGAAGAAAACTGAAAAATATTGCTTTAAGCCCCACAATCATAACAAACACAAATGCGCCAATAATTGTTGAAGTGGTCGGGCAGCCTATAATTGTAAGAAAGTTTGCAGATCCTAATGAAAAATATTTCTTCAGGATATTTTTTATCAACACAGGAAGCGGAATACCATTTTTTATCGCGGGCTCACAAAGATTAAACGGAGTATTGCAGGGCACTATAACGCTTCAGGGAGCTGACACACAGTTTGTTGAATGTTTTGGCCAGCCTGTGGGAGGAAATGTTGTAACTTTGCCAGGCGCAGGCAGTTCAAATGAAGTGCTTGTAAGAAAGGGAGATTCTGCGCTGGTATCATGTGCAATATCTGTAAACCCTAATACATGGGCAACAAAACCATCTGGAACGATTTCATTTATTTTTGATTTGAAATACAGATACTTTACAGACACTGAGACAGGAATAACAATACTTGGCAGAAGAAATCCTGCCGGACCATAAAGCCTTTTCTTTACAGACAAATTATAAGTCTGCAAAGAAACAAAAAACTCTTTTAGAACCTATTTAAACCGCCTGTGCACAATAAAATAACATGAATAAGGAAAGAATAGACGCACTAAGGCGTCGGTCTTTTTTAATAGTTGTTCTATTAGCTTTGGTTCTTGTTACAGGCTGCACAGGCGGAAGACCTGCTAAAGTGGATGCTAATAATGGAATTACAATAACAGAGTTTGTAGCATCTCCCACACAAGCATTAGACGGGGATTTTGTTCTGCTTGAAGTTGAGTTTGAAAATACAGGCGGCACAACAGCAAGAAATGTGCAAGTAGATTTATTTGGCGTAGAGGGACAGTGGAGGGACAGTTTTGGCAATCTGATCACATCTACTTTAACACAAACCTTTGGCACGCTAAGAAGGCCAATACCTGAAAGAAATATACCGGGCGATTTTAGGCTGGCACATTTTAACATTATGACAAAAGATATGCCTGAAGGCATTGCGCCTGTATTGCCAATAGAAGCGAGAGTAACTTATGATTATAATACATCAGGGCATTTGCAACTTTTTGCAATGAGCGAGGGAGAATACAGGAGAAAAAATAGCTTAGGCGAACCTTTCCCAACAGCAGAAATAATAAACAGCGCAGGACCAATAAAACTGGATCTGGAAGAAAGATACAGGAACCCGACAATTATCAATCCTGCATCACAGGGAGATCCTGTGCAAATAATACCTATCAAGATTATATTTACAAATGTCGGCAATGGCTTTCCGATAACTGAGACTAACGGACAGATTGCAGGTTTAGGGGGAGCTGGCGGACGACTTACAGGCACTATAGAATTATTTGCCCCGGCTGGAATAGAATTTGACAACTGCTTAGGCACGGTAGGAGGAAATTTAATAAACTTGGACACGACACAAATACCATTGCAGTTAAGGGAAAGCGGAACAGTGCCTGTAGCCTGCACGTTAAAAGTCAATAAAGCAATTTGGGGCGACAGGCCAATTGATACTATACAGATGGTTTTCAACATCTTCTACACATACTACACATATGGCAGGGTCAATGTGCAGGTAGTAGGGCAATGAGCCTTTTCTTTCGCAGCTTATTGAACTTATGCTGCAAAGAAAATCCTCGGGAAAAGAAAATAATATTATTTATAAATAATTACTTTTTATACCGCTTTTTGCAATAGTTTAGCATGAATAGCAGTTTAATCAAAATAGTTTTTGCTTTGTCTTTACTCATTTTCTTCACGGCGTGCACACAGCAGCAACAGAGGACGGATGGTATTGTCATTAATTCGTTTTCTGGCGAGCCTCTCAATGCAGAAGCAGGAGACAATGTGAGGTTTTTCCTGGATTTTGAAAATGTTGGCGGCACAACTGCACGATGCGGAATAACTGAATTGTACGGACTGGAAAGCTGGTACACGCTTGATAGCACAAGATTATCAGGCGCAAGGCCATGGAGAGACAAAAGTTTTTCATTCAGCTTTTCAAATAACAACCTTAATCTATGCTACTATGATTTTAGCAAAGGCTTCAATGCATGCGGGTCTTACAGAAAGGATGAGAGCGTGAGCTTGAGCGTATTTGTATCGGGTGCGTGGAATTCTTTTTTGACAGATTATTGCAATTCATACCAAAGCATAAGCGCGTTTCCTGACGCAAAGTTTTTCAGCCAGCTTTCGCCAATACTTCCACAAAGAAACAGACCTGGACAGTCGCAGACGTACGACTGGTTTTTCAAGCCTCCAATATTGCCAGAAGGATTGAAGGTGGATTATGATGTGACTGCGAGGGTAAGCTATGCATACACATCAAATGCACACATAAACATCAAAGTTTTTAACAAAGAAGAATACAGGAGAAGGCAAAATCTTGGAGAACAGTTAGATTATCCTATAGATATTGTAAATTCTTACAATGCGCCTATACAAGTCAATGTAAGGCAAGGATCTTCTCCCATAATTGTAAGCACGCCCAGCGATTTCATAACAGACCCAATACAAAGAGAGAACTATGTGCTGGAATTTGTGAACCTAGGAAGCGGATTTCCATTGCCTTTAGAAAGCCCTGACAGCGGCTTTGTAATAGCTGTTGTTGAAGCCAACGGCCCGGGCGTTTACTTTGAAGACTGCCTGGGACAACGGGGCGGAACAGAGCTGCTGGACCATGATATTGTAAGGAACTTAGTAAAAATAAGAGGCGCAACAAACAGCGCGCCTTTCAGCTGCACTATAGCAATAGACAGAGCAGCATGGGCAAACGTGCCAACTGGCACAATATCACTGACATTCAGCGCATTTTACAGGTACTACACAGACGCAGAAACAAAAGTTACAGTGCTTGGCGTTGAGGAATCATAAAATTTTTGATTTTTAATAAATTCTTTCTAATTATTCATCATGGCATTTGTCGACCTACACATTCACAGCAAATATTCCAGGGCTACTTCAAAAGATCTGACTATAGAAAATCTTGCCAAGTATGCGAAGATAAAAGGATTGGACTGCCTGGGCACAGGGGATTTTCTGCACCCGCAGTGGATAAAAGAGGTCAAAGAGAAATTAAAATTCCAAAATGGTATTTATGAATTTGATAATGTAAAATTTATTCCTACTGTTGAAATTTCCCTTGCTTATACACAGAAGGGAGATGATGACAAGGCAAAAGGAAGAAGGATTCATCACCTGATAACCGCTCCTGATTTTGATGTTGTTGACCAGATAACAGAATGGTTCAAGAAAAAGGGCAGGATTGATTACGACGGCAGGCCAATATTTGGATTATCAAGCATAGAATTAATAGAAGAAATGGTGAGCATTTCAAAAGACATTTTAGTTATTCCGGCGCATGCGTATACACCATGGTTCGGCATATTTGGAAGCATGTCTGGATTTGACTCGCTTAAGGAATGCTTCCAGGAAAAAACAAAACATATTTATGCGATTGAAACTGGACTAAGCAGCGACCCTCCAATGAACTGGAGAATGTCTTTTCTTGATAATGTGTCAATTGTTTCATTTTCAGACAACCACAGCTTTTGGCCTTGGAGACTTGGAAGAGAATGCACTGAAATTAGCGGTATTGAAAATTACAAAGATATTTTTGATGCCATAAAAAACCAGAAAATAAAATCAACCATAGAGTTTTTTCCCGAAGAAGGGAAGTACCATTATGATGGCCACAGAAATTGCAATTTCTGTTGTGAGCCTGCTGAAAGCAACAAACTAAAAAATATTTGTCCGCAGTGCGGGTCTGCAATGACAATAGGAGTGCTTAATAGAATCGAGCAGCTGGCAGACAGGCCTGTTGGAACAAAATCGCCTTCAGCAAAATCATTTGTATCATTGGTGCCATTAAGCGAATTAATTGGCCATGCTTTCTCCACAACCACATTTTCAAAAAAGACATGGGAAATTTATAATTTGTTTGTTGAAAAATTTGGAAATGAGTTTAATGTCATGCTTAATGCGCAAAAAGAAGATCTTGCAAAAGTAAATGAAAAAGTTTCTGAACTTATAATAAAAAACAGGGAAGGAAAAATAAAAATGACTCCCGGGTATGACGGTGTCTATGGGAAAATTATTCTTGATGAACATAAAGGAATAAAACATCTTGTGGAAAAGAAAGACAATAGAGGATTAATGAGGTATGTTAAATAATTTAATATTAATTTATTTGAATGCTTCTTGGAAAAGATGAGATAAAGAAAATGATTTCTGAAGGAAAGCTCGTTAAAAATCTTGTTGATCCAGAAATTCAGATACAGGCTGCTGGTGTGGATCTTACTGTAGGAAAAATATTTGCGCTGAAAGGCAAAGGGTGCTTGGATTTTACAAATGAAAAAAGAAAATTGCCTGAGTATGAAGAAGTAGAATTGGCTGATAATAAATGGTTTCTTTCTCCCGGTCCTTATAACATTGCCATTAATGAAATGATTGTTCTGCCAAAAAATATTGCTGCTTTGGTTTTTCCAAGGTCTTCGTCTGTAGTTTGCGGATTAGAAGTGCACACAGCAGTATGGGATCCCGGGTATGAAGGCAGAGGGTTTTTGTACATAAATGCTTCCAGAGAAGTGGAAGTTTTCAAAGACGCAAGGATTGCGCAGATGATCTTTATGAAAGTAGAAGGTGAAAGCGGTTATAGCGGCATCTTCAAAGGCGAGGATGTTTTAGAAAAAGGCAAGAGAGGCTAAAGCAGATTGACGTTTGTTCATAGGACTGATGTTGCAACTTTAATTTGATAGTTAGGGTGTGGTCAAATTAAAGGGCGGCGTGAGGACGGCTTCTTGCGCATCACTAAATGAAATTTTTCAATGCGTAATATTTATTTACGGCTTTGCATAAAGCTCTGGCTAAGCATTTTTGCTGCTGTTTCCCAATTTCTGTCTTCTACGGCTTCAGGCAAAATATTTGCGCAAGAATTTTGTCGCTGTAGCTGTGCCCTAACACAATTTTTGCTCCTGTCTCTAACATTTTCACAACAACTGTCATTTTTTTCAGCATATAGTTCCCTTTATAGTTAACCAAATAAACAATCAGGATATTATTTATTTGGTTCACATATAGCTGCCAACTAAGTAATATCCTGAATATTATGTTGGCAAGCTATAATTTGACCGTAAATTTTGGCGTCAAATTAAAGTTACAAGCGAAATTATTCCTGCTAGTATGAGAAATAGTGCGATGTATTTTGCAAGCTTTGATGCAATAAGCAGCGCTATCCCGCCTAGTATCATGATTATTGGAGATATTTCCAATAAATTTGTTAGCTTCAAAAAATATTTTTTTACCATAGTAAATAGATTAAAAAGTAAATATAAAAAACAAAAAGCGTGCTTAGACGCGTACGCGTCGGTTCTTTATTTCTTTTTACCTATCATAGCAAATCCAATAAGTCCGCCAATCAGGCCGAATACAACACCTATGACGATTCCTACTGCTACTGCCAATACACCGGCTGCAGCTCCTAATGTGCCGCTAAGGAATGCGGATATTACAAATGCCCCTAATATACCGCCAATAAGGCCTGCTATTACGCCTGATACAATTCCTAGCTGCATCGCTTGGGATGATGTTTTACATTTGGACAGGTAAACTGCTACAAAACTGCCGATTATTATGCTTATCAATCCTAATACCGGGATAAGCGACACAATAATGGCAACTACAGCGCCAATAACGGCATTTTTCCAATCAACCATCTTTACACCTTTAAATATATTAGAAAGGGCAGTATAAAAACATCAGTAATTTGGGCCCGTAGTCTAGTGGCTATCTGCAAAGACCAGAGGTTTTTGAGACCTCAGTCTGTTACGTAGACTGCAGATGACGTCGCCTTGACGTGGAGCATAAAAAGCGCGGAACGAAGGCCGGCGGTTCGAATCCGCCCGGACCCATCGAAACTTTTCGTGAAAATTGTCTTTTTATTTTCAAATTTCCTATTTATTAGGAGAGTATTTTTATGACAATGACATTCAAATATAAAAAGATTTCAAGGACTGAATATATTGATGATGATTATAATCCTTCTGTTCCTGTAACATTAATTCATGGAAGCAAAATAGTTGATGTTATTGCACTTCTGGATTCAGGCGCAGACATTTCTGTCATACCAAAAGGAATTGCTGATATTTTGGGTATGAATTTGTCAGGAGAAAGGGAAACTGTAATAGGTATAGGTGGAATGGCAGAAGCAGCATCTTCTATTATGTCTGTTGTTATCGCCAAAGGACATGAAAAATATTCAATAAAAATGCCTGTAAAAATAATTTTTGATGAGGAAGACATGTTTCAGCCTATCCTTGGACGGGAAGAATTTTTTGAAGCATTCCACATAACTTTTAAGGAAAATGAGAAAAAAGTTGTACTTAAAAAGATAGCATGAAAATCATAGCGGATTTTCCTGGAACGCGTGTTATTAGCGGACTCTTTTTTGGATATTTCTTTTTAGCTTCGTCGTAAGTTTTTTTTGCGCTTTTATCATGAGCTACAATTTTTCTGTCTACTATAGCTACCCATTCGTCAGCGTATTTGCTGACATCGGCTTTTATAAAAAATTCATAATCCTGCTCTTTCATATGCACCACGTCAATTATTCTTCTTGATGCATAAAAGCTTATAGATGACCAACAAAAGAATCCCGACATGTTTGTTGGTTAGATAGATGGGAGGCAAATAAATTATATTCTTGTTATTTATTTGGCTCACTATAAGTGCACCAGCCGGGATTTGAACCCGGGTTGTGAGCTATTTTCAAAAATTGGGAAGCTCAAATCATCTGCTGGACTGAAATGCTTTGCATTTCGATCTGCCAGGTTAGATCACTGGTGCAGCTAATTTATATTATAAAACTCAGAATTAAACAATAATTCTGCGCATTCCAACATGCGGAACGCTCTCGTTTAATTCATGTGTTGCGTCTATAACTAAAGGTTGATACTGGCCATGGAATCTTATTATTGTGCGCACGCCTTTTGGACTCATTTTAAAATAAGGAGGCAGCAATCCATATTCTTCTGGCACACGCCTGCCATTTCTAGCCGGCAAGCCTGTTTTAGGATCAAAATATCTTATTTGGCATTCTTCGGTCAATTCCACTTTTCTTGATTTTCCATTTTTCAGTTCCCATAGCATTGTGCGCGCATTAAAATGTATTTGTGGTTCTTCTATAAGTTCTTCTCCATTTACAAGCAATTCTTTAGCATATTCACCGAAACCGGGATAGTTTTTCACACTTGTTCTAAATACAGGACAATCAAAATACATATTCATGATAAAACCTAATGCAAGCGGCCTGCAACCTATTGCTGTATAATGCGGCAATGAATAAATTGTGTCTTTTGTTTCCATAAAAAATATACTTTCGCTTACTTGTCTGTTACCCACATCAATAAAATTTTTGCTTTGTTCAAGAAGCATATGAAAGCTATGTCAAAAAAATATTAATACGTAGGCATTTCTTCTTTTTTTCTGCGAGAATGGAAGGAGATAGGTTTCTTCTTTTTCTTCGCTGCTTTTTTCTCTTTTGAAGAAAATAAGGGGAAGCTTAAAGGCCTGCGCTGAGGACGAACATTAGTTTGGCCTTTCTTTTTTCTACTGCTTCTTAATTTTTCCAGCATCTGCCTGATTTTTTCTTTTCTTACTTCCAGCCTGTCGTCCTTGCTCAAGTCTGTAATCCTTCTCATATGCAGATACTCTGTATTGCAGTTCTTGCATTTTGTCTGCTTTTCCTCTGATATGTATGATTTTTCGCATGTCGGGCAATAATATTTGAAAATATGCCTGCCTTTAATTATTATGTTATTAGAATTGCAGAACTTACAGAGAGTTACCGATTCACTTCCAATGCGTCCATCTTCTTTTGCATCAAAACTGCGTGTGCAATCCCTGCAAATAATTAAACGGTTAAATTTTTTCCTGTACTGTTCATACTCCTGATTCCTTTCAGACTGATTATTTTCAATATGGCCTGGCATAGCCATTCTTGAATTGATAAAATATAAAGGCTAGCTTTCTTTTTTAGCTAACCGACGTACTTCATACGTCCACACGCCTTAGAAAGTTACCGTCTTTATCATTAGTCTGATCCTAGAACGCCTCCAAATCCTTCTATGGCTGCGTTTTCCTGCTCATCATATTTTTCAAGCACTTTTTCTGCATGTTTGTAAATTTCAGCTAAATCTTTTAGAAGTTCTTTGGCTTTTGCCAACGCTTCATCTGAGGCGTCAACTATTATAAAATACCCATCTTCCTGAATGCCTAACGAATAGCCATTTTTAATGGCTATACTGCCCCTGCTAACAATGTCGTCTGTTTTCAAAGCATCTTCGGCTTGCTGCTTTTTATCAGAAGATACATGGAATACTATTCGCATACAAATTCTTTTTATAGAAAGTGATTAAAAGCCCCCGGAGAGGATCGAACTCTCGGCCTGCAGTTTACGAAACTGCCGCTCTACCAACTGAGCTACAGAGGCATATGACAGTACCTCCGAAAGTAAGGTTATTGTCATAAACTGACAATAGAGGGCTTTGAATAATATGCATTTCCAACAAAGCCCTTATTGTGAACTTTGATAAATAAAGGGTTAATCAAAGTTCTCAATAGTCTGCTGAATGAAATCATGAGGTCTGTTTTCACTTTCGGAGGTACTCTATGATTACTAACTTTTTTTCAAATTTATAAGTCCATAAAGCAGCTTTATAAATTTGCTAATTTTAACTTTTGTATGACATTAATAGTTGCAGCAAAAAGCGCAGATGAAAAAGTGGTGATTGTTGCTGATACTGCTGCGTATGGCTGTAAATCATCCAATGGCCCTGCTCATCGTGGTTTATGGAGGCCAGAACATAAAGTGCAGCCTATTGCAGACGGACGCGTTGCTATAGGCTTATCTGGTTATTTTAGGAACTTGTCAAGAACATACGGCTATTTTGACAGAAGAGTTAGAAATGCACGAGATACATTACAGAGCATGACAGCACAGGAGTTAATTGATTTGCTGACCACAACGCTTGAAGAAGCAAAAGTAAGAACAAGAGATGACAGATTTCCATTGCAAGGAACACAGATATGTGTATTGTCGCATAGAGATGGATTCGAAGAACTTGAATACAGGGAAAAGGATTGACTATTTCGATTTTCTTCTCAGTATTCTCAAGCCGAACCAGAACGATGCTATTCCTGAAACTAAAACCGCTATACCCCATACCCATGCCAACGCCAGAAGCGTTGATAGTAAGCCAACAACGTCTGCAAGCCCTTGCGCATCTACGCCTGCTTGCTGCGCGATATTTGGATCGGTTGCAGCTGTGCCAACAACCTGACCTAATGCACCAAGCGCAACAAAATATATAATTGCTCCAACAACTGCAATTGCGCCCAGAATGACAAAAATAATTCCCAGTATTTTGTGCATAATGTTTATTGACTTTAGGGGTATATAAACATTGAACCATTTTCAATTATTATGTGTTCAATGTTATACAGGAGAATACCGGTATCTAGTCATTATTTGAATTATAGTGGCATTCCTCCTAGTATTATAGATAACCAACAAAAGAATTCAGACATGTTTGTTGGTTAGATAGATGGGAGGCAAATAAATTATATTCTTGTTATTTATTTGGCTCACTATAACTTTTTAGATGGCTAACATCATATTTACAATGCTTAGGAATGCTGTTGAGGAAAAAAAAGATACAAAGAATGTTATTATTGTAATTAAAAACAGAGCAAGAGCTGAAGCAGAATCAAGATGGAAAAGTTCTTTTAATGCCCTAAAAAATACAGACAAGCCAAGAGAAACAAAAATAGCAGATATTATTATGCCTATGAACAGGCCAAATGGCGCGTTTATTGATAAAGCCATTAAAAGAAAGCCAATTGACCCTGGCAACAACGAGTATGACACAGCTGTAAAGCTATGAAAATAATGGCCCCTTCCGCCTATGGTATTAGCTATTATCATGACTACAACTGACAAAATTATCGCAATAATGATGCTCATAAAAAATAAACCTATCGCAGCAAAATATGCAAAAGCTATGTTTGTTGGCAGGACAGCGGATGTTATTAAGAAACCGCCTATTGAAAACAAAATGGATGATACAATCAATACGGATAAAGCATAGGCAAAAGACTGATTTCTATTGGCTTTTGATAATGCTTCTGCTGGATTTCTAATTATAGAAAACATTAATCTAATTCTACACTTCATTTTAAAAGCTTAGCTTCTTTATACTGAACTAACAAAACTTTCTGATATATTATTTTTGAATTCTTCCGAAAACTGCTTGGCTTTAGCCAGCAGATGAGGGCAAGAATTCAAAAAGACATCCACAAGAAACCTGCGGTTTCAACCGCAGGTCGTATGAGGGGATTTCATAATTTGTTGTTCGGTATAAGTGAACCAAAATTTAATACCTTTTTATTTGTTTGGTTCACTATAGAATGTTAATGGACAGCGACAGATTGAAAGAGGAAATTCATAAAAAGAAGAAAGAAGAGTGGATTGAAGCATGGTTTTCTGTAGAAGCTCTTGCTGTTTCTAAAGATATAGTTGAGACATCAGTAAAGTCACTCATAGACAGCCTATCTGAATTTCCTGGCGTATTTGTTTACGAGCATAAAATGCATGATGCAGTGCTAGTGAAAGAGCCTATGAAAGACATACCAGAAGCTTATTCTCAAATAGCTGAAATCAAGCTATTTGCAAAAGACCTTATTACAATGATAAATATTTCTGCTGTTTTTGGCCCTTCATCTGTTGAAATAATTAGTCCCAAGAAAAAAGTTGTTGAAATGGGCGAGATACAAAACACATGCAATGCACTGGCTGCTTTGGTGCACCAGTTTGCAGCAGCCGGCGTTGGGGGCATTGTAATTTCCCCGCAAAGCAAAAAACAGAACAGGCAGGATGATCAATAAATAGCACCTCCGAAAGTGAAACGTAATGCCTTTTCAATACGTTCCAGATGGATTGTAGTACGTTGACTTTAACCTTACTTTCGGAGGTACTGATAAAGACTTTTCGATTTTTAAGGTCTATGCTTGGATAATGTGGGACCAAAATTAATGGTCAGTTTTTAATCTTTTCGATGACTATTATCATCTATGAAGTTAAGAGACCGACGCCTTCAGCATCCATTTGCCTATACGTCTATTCTGTTCTTTGCACTTTTATTGTTTGCAGTGTTCGTACAGCCTTCACAGGCAGCAACAATACAAGACTGGTCTATCGACGTAGAAATCAATGAAGATAGGACAAGCGAGTGGATTGTTACTATATTATATAATGAAACCGTGCAAAAAGCCGATTACTTTGTTTTAGCAGATGTCAGCTACGTAGAAACAGAAATTGATGGTTTACCGTCTCGGTGTGATGTAACAAAACAACAGCTAGGCACCTTGATGGAATGCAAAACCCCTGGAAAGATGTATTATTTTAAGTTTAAAACTGGAACTGTTGTCACAAAGGACAACCTTAATGTTTTTAGATACAGGTTTTCAGCTACAGAATTTACAGACAAACTTACAGTCAATGTTCAGCTGCCTTTGGGTGGAGCATTGGTTGAAAAAGCTCTGTTGGCAGGCACAGGCCTACAGCCATTTGAACCAAGTTATGGAAAAGAAGGTTCTGATGGACGACAGATTTTCCTAGAATGGAGTTTAGTCAACCCCAAGCTTGGAGAAACAGTACCGGTTTCTATAATTTACGAACAGGTCAATGAATCTGCGCTTTTTACTAACTTTATCATTGTTATTGGAATAATTGTTGTAGGGTTTATTATAACTATGTTATACTTCTTTGGCAAAAAAGACGTAAAGGATGTTTTGTCAGTTCTTACAGAACCTGAAAGACGTGTAGTAGAGATTTTGTTAAGGGATAAAGAAGCAGATCAAAGGCAAATTGTAAAGGAAACAGAGTATAGTAAAGCTAAAGTTTCACGAATAATACAAGATATGGAAACAAGAGGTATTTTGGAAAAGGTTCGTAAAGGGCGGAAGAACATTATAAAGCTCAAAAAAGAGCTTAAATCAGCCAAATTGGAACCAAAACAGTAAATCAATGAAAAAAGTACTTTTAGAACTTAAAACTTCTAAATATTAGCTTTTAAACCTTTATACTAATTATTTATTCTATATAAACACTTTTACAATACTATGGTTCCATACCAATATATGTATGGAACCGTTTCGAGTCACTCTTATATACAAAGTATGCCCATAGTATGGTTAAGAAATACGTATTTAGAGCTACATACATTTACTAATGCTCTAATTATACACACTATAATTGGACAATCTCTGGAGAACAGACTTCTCCGAGAATTCGAAAAGCAAACTTTTCGAAATAAAAGGCTATCTTATATCTCTAAGATACCTTAAGGGGGAAACCCTTAAAGTCGGAATAGACATAAGTAAGAATATTACATCGAACTTTCGGTTTCGATGTAAATTGTGCAAATGCTTTACATCAGCACAATATAACATCCTTATGTTATTTCGACTAATGGAGGAATTAACATGCAATTTGGAAAAATAGGAAAGATCCTGGCAGCAGGTTCTGTTGCAGCAGTAATGATGGGCGCAACAGTAAGCTTTGCAGCACTGGATTCATACCCTTCTCCGTTTGTGTCAGGCAGCAACTTTGACTCACTGATAGTAGTTGGCGCGGCAGCAGCTCCTAGCGACGTAGTAGGCGCAATAGACATTGCAACTCGTTTGGGCGGCGAAACATCAACACTAGTGTCAGTTACAGGCTCAGCAGGAACACTAAACGTGAATGGCGAGGGTAGAAGAGTAGCATCAGGAACTACACAGATTTTCCTGGCAGACAGCATGGGCAAATCAGGTCTAAGAACAACCATGACAAAAGATGACTTGCCAACAATACTGGCTGACGGAACATTGAGCGATTCAGATGCATCTACAACGCACAAATATACACAATACATAAAGCTTACACCAAGCCAAACTGGAAGCGAGCCATATACACTGCAGTTTGACAGGCCAGGAAGCAGCTCATCTGCTGATCCGGACTACAATTTTGGACGATTCCCAACAGGCCCAACAAACACAGATTACTTTTATACAACACAAGTGATCTTTGACAAGGCAGTTTGGGACGCTACATCTATTGGAGAAAAACTAAACTTGTTCGGCGGAACTTATACAATAACAACAGGAACATTCAATACCACTGCAGAAAGCACATCAAATAAACTAGTGCTTTCAGGCGGCTCTGAAACACGACTTTTGAAGGGAGGAGAACAAATTACAGTAACAATAGACGGCGTGTCTTACGACATAACATATGTAGCTTCCTCATCTTCGACACAAGGCATTGTAGAAGTTATAAAAGGCGGCGTAGCTGATCAGGGAACAATTACAAAAGGCGCATCTAAAAAGGTTAATGGCCTGGACATATTTTTGGACGACGTATTCGATGTTTCATCGACAGACCCTACACAGGACTCTGGTAAGCTGTTGATTGGTTCAGCAAAGCTAACTTTACAGCATGGAAGCAAAGTAAAGAGAGGCGAGACAGAAGACAGCGTAGACGGAACATTTGTAAACCTGACTTCTTCAGCGAGCGGTTTATCAACAGTAACAATCAGGCATGGCGCGCACTCATCTACAGAAGACTTTTTGAAAAGAGGCGGCGAATACACAGACAATGTTTGGAAAACATTCAAAATAGTATTCCCAGAAGCAACGCCTGCTAAAGACGATGCTGCAAGAAACAAAATTGCTTTGAAGAACTCCGGAGACAACCTAATGCAGATTGATTGGACTGACGACAGGGGTAACATGAAAACTCTAGACTGGTCATACAAAGGGTCAAGCTCTGCTACAAAGTTCAAACTTGCAGACAACGGCGGCGACAACTTCATTGTTGTTGAAAATGCAACAGTAGCAAGAGACCAGTATCTTTTGTTTGATGCAGGCGACTTCACACACATGTTTGAAGTATCTGGAGTAAACCTAGATGCAACATCATCTGCGTCAATAGACCTAAAAGATGTCTTTTCAGGCAGCACACTAAAGATCTCACCTGGAGCAGACAACATTGATGCAAAAGTCATTGATGGCCAAACATACAACTTTTTGAACCTGTCAAGTTCGACATTTGCAGTAACATGGGGAGCTGGCATACCAACAATCGGCGCAAACACATTCGCTGCAGGCACATACCTTACTGTATGGCCTCAATTGAAAGGAAGAGCTGACGAACACATTGCTTTCGGACAACCAACAACTCTTAACCTTAGCCAGTTGATAGGCGGAAAATTACAATTGCCTACGGGCGCTTTGAATGTAGTAGTAAATGGAACTTTAGGCCCATACAACTTTACTGCATCAAACAACGAGGACGGAACATCAAGCGCATTGGCGGCAGCTGTTGAAAATTTCATCGTAACAGAACCAGCAGTAGGCAACAGCACAACATTTACTTTAGGCAGGACTTCAACAGGCGGTCTAATATATAAAATGACTACGCTTGGTCTTGGACTAGTAAACCTGACAGTTGTTGGCAGCACTTCAACAGCAAGAACACAGGGCGGCACAGATGGATTGAACCAGACGTTCGTCATTTTGACTGAACAAAAAGACGATGCAAACAACGCATACAGTGTTGTATTCCCTGTCACAACAGAGACATCTGGCAGCAACAATGTTGCAATAGCAGGAGCGCCATTATTCACATACAACGGCGCAAATGAAACAACATTGGGAAGCGACTCAAACATCTTGAGAGCTGTAGACTTGTATGGTGTGCAGACAGAAAGAAAAACAACAAGCCAGGACACTGTAACAGCATGGATACCTAAAGAACAAGTGCAGGCACATCTTGGTGTCATAGCAAACAGTGCATCAGCAACAGTTGGCGGCGGCACAAGCGGAGCAAGCGTAAAGCAGGCAGTGCCAGTCAAAACAGCTGTAGCAAAACTAGACACTGAAGTAACATCTGCAGACAAGACAACAAAAAGCTTTGTCCTAGTAGGCGGACCTGCTGTAAATACATTAGTATCAGAACTGGCAGCAGCCGGAAAGACATGGGACACAGCAAAATACAGAACTGAAGGCGCAGGCACAGCAATCGTGCAGCTTGTCGAGAGTGCATTTACCTCAGGCAAGTCAGCTCTGGTAGTTGCAGGTCACAGCGCTTCGGACACAAGAACTGTATCAGGTGTCATGCAGAACTTTGACGCACACACAAGTTCGTTCATGGGCAAGAATCTTGTCATCTGGAAGAACGGCGTCATCAGCAGCTCAACTGCATAAAATGAGTAAATGACTAAGGTCATCTGTTCGAAAAAATAAATTTTTTCTTTTTTTTCTTTCATTTTTATTATTAATGTCAATTAATTTTTCAAATACCAACAACAGCAGAACTTTTAATATTAATTGCTATAACCTTTTATAAATAATAATATAGCAACACTTATAAAATTTCTGAACAAATACGCTAGAGCAATTCTGAAACTATATATACTAGTCCAGCACAACTAAATTACAGTGGAATAAATGAAGGGTGTGGAAAATAAAGTTCTTGTTATACCAATCATTGCAGTACTGTTGTTCTTACTTACGTCGCTGGTTTTCAGCAACAATATAGTTGCTGTATCGCCTACACCCACAAATACCTCAAATCAAAGCCACAATTATGTATATCTAAATTTTACATCGAATGAGACAATAGTTTCTAATGGTTCTTTCGGTTTTACATATGTCCAATGGTTTGACTCAAACAGAACTGTTACCAATATTACTTCAAATTCAAGCCTTCTAAACCTGACTGTTTCGAACAATTCCTTAAATGTAAACTATACCTTCATCAATATTACAGGATTAAGAAATGGCACGCACCTTTTCTATTATACTGTATATTCAAATGAAACAAACACAACAAGTACATACATAGAGAATGTAACAGTTGCAACGCCAACAACGCTTAATGTTACAATAACTTCGCCTACTAATAACACAAACACAACAAACAGCACGACAAACATACTGTTCAATATTGGAAGTTCTGTGTTCGCCAAAGACATGAATTACAGCGTTTTCATAAACAACGTGCCTAACGGCACATCCGGCTTTATCAATAACAATACCCAGACAGTTTATGTTCCAAACCTTGCAAACGGAACATATACAATAAAAATACAAGCAAGAGACCCTGCTAACAATTATCTAAATAGCACTGCACTGACGCTTACTGTTGATACAGCATTGCCTGTTGTAAATAACCTTACAACAAACAATACAAACTTCTCAACAGCATCTCCAAGCTTTGCGTTTAACGTAACAGACAACACAGCTACGAGCAATATCAATATAACATTGTTCATAGATGGAGTTGTCAACGGCACCACTCAACTCATCAATAACAACACAAACGGAACAATCACTGGAACAGCTGTTTCCAACGGCACACACACATTTGTTATCCAAGCAATAGATCCTGCTGGAAATGCAGCAAATACAACTCAAGGCACGTTCACAGTCGCAACGCCAACAACGCTTTTCAATGTGACAATAAATTTGCCAGCAACAAATAACACTAACACGACAAATGTCACGCAGAATTTAATATTTTATTCTATATCAAATATTCATGCCACAGGATTGAACTATACTGTATTCAGGAATGGAGCTAGCATATCATCTGCATTCATGAGCAATAACACGGCAACAACAGTTATACCAGGCTCTGCTAATGGTACTTATACTTATTATATTGAAGTTAAAGACCCGTCAGGAAACTTCAAAAATTCAACAACAATTACATGGACAATTGACCAGATAGCGCCTGTCCCTGTAAACCAAACAGTAAATAATTCCAACTTTTCAACAGCTTCGCCAAGCTTTGCTTTCAACGTTACTGATAATACCGCTACAAGCAACATCAACATAACATTATTCATAGACGGAGTTGTAAATGGAACAACACAGTTGATCAATAACAATACAAATGGAACTATTAGCGGGACAGCTGTGTCAAACGGAACTCACACAGCTGTCATACAAGCCATAGATCCTGCCGGCAACAGCGCAAATACAACTGTATTCACATTTGTTGTTGCAACACCAACAACGCTTTTCAATGTGACAATAAACTTGCCAGCAACAAACAACACCAATACGACAAATGTCACACAGAACCTGATATTTTATTCTGTTTCAAATATACATGCCACTGGACTTAACTATACTGTGTTCAGGAACGGAGCGAGCATATCATCTGCTTTCATGAGCAATAACACGGCAACTACGGTAATACCGGGTTCTGCTAACGGAACATATACTTATTACATTGAAGTCAAAGACCCTTCAGGGAATTTCAAAAATTCTACAACAATTATGTGGACTATTGACCAGATAGCACCTGTTGTAAATAATTTGACAACAAACAATACAAATTTTTCAACAGCATCTCCAAGCTTTGCATTTAACGTGACTGATAATACTGCTGTAAGTGCAATTAATATTACACTTTACATCGATGGCGTGCAAAACGGAACTTCTATTTTGATAAACAATAATACAAATGGCACAATAAATGGCACGGCTGTTGCAGATGGCCTTCACAATCTTACAATACGCGCTATTGATCCTGCCAGCAATTCTGCCAATACAACTGTATTATTTACATTCAGGGTGGACACAACATCTCCTACTGTTACAATAAACAATCCTGGAAACACGACAAACGCTTCATCAACAATAAACCTTAACTTTACACACGGTGATGCACAAGCTGCATTTTGTACGCTGGAACTTGATAGTGTAAATACAACAACTGTTAGTTTGGGCGCATGTCTGAATGTTTCACTTGCAGGACTGATTGAGGGCAATCATACGATTAGACTTTGGGTCAATGATTCTGCCAATAATAAAGCTTCTGCAACTGTGAGATTTACTGTTGATACACAGTTGCCTAGCGTTTCTGTTTCAGCGAGCAAGGGCGGAACAACAATAGGGAGTTCTGTTGAAGCAGGATCTGTTATAACTATATCATGTTCATCGTCTGACAACACATCCAGCGTAAATACAACTTCATTAAAAGTGACCAAACCTTCCAGCGCTACTGATACAGTGTCAGGAGGTTGTGGAAGCACTTATACACTAACAGAAGTTGGAAGTTATACAATAACATATACAGCAACTGATGACGCTGGCAATGTTGGCACAGCATTAAAACCCTTCAGCACTTCTGCTGTTTCTCCTGCCGCTGGCGGCGGAGGCGGAGGAAGTGGCGGAGGCGGAGGAAGCAGCACTACCGCGACTTCAAGTTCAACAAGCGTTATAGTAGGCATAACAGCTGGTCCGACTTATACTGCTACTGTTACAAAGGAAGACATAGCTGTTGATCAAGTAATATTTACAACAACAGGCAGCACATCAAGCGTTGAAGTTAAAGTTGAGAGTTATGCATTAAATGTCCCGTCTGGATCTACTGCTATAACATCAACAATTACAGACACAAAAGCATACCAATATTTACAAATTAGTGCAGTAAATTTGAATAATATACTCAAAGAAGCCAAGGTCAAATTCAGCACGACAAAGAAGTGGCTGACTGACAATGGCTTGACAAGCGACAAGGTATCATTATACAAATTTGTCAACAGCACATGGCAGAAAATGCCAACTATTAAGACAGCGGAGACGTCAACAGAAGTAAACTACGAAGCAACTGTAACAAGTTTCTCTGTCTTTGTCATAGCAGGTCAAACACCGCCAGCAACAACGCCTCCTTTGCCTGAAATAGTAGTGTGTGGCGACGGAGTTTGCAATGGCGGTGAAACACAGGCATCCTGTCCTGCTGACTGCACACCAACTTCACAAGGATCTGTCTGTGGAAACGGGGTTTGTGAATCTGACGAGACAACAACAATATGCGAAGCAGACTGCCCTGCACCACCTGTAATGGAAGAAAAGAAAGACTATGGCTTGTACATAATAGCTGGCGTTGTAGTATTGTTGATTATAATTTTCTATTTGTTCACAAAATTCAGGACTTCTGGTTATAGCTACAAGCAAAAGAAAAAGTAGAACTAATAGGATATCCAATAAGGTCAAAATATATGAAAGATGTTGTAAAGCTTTTTGTGCCATTTTTATTTATTTTATTTACAGTTCCTGTTCTAGCTGTTCAGAGTGTAAATGTAAGTGTTGTAGATAACAGCGGAGCAATCGTAATTCTTGCTGGCAATTATTCAAGAAATTTTACACTGCAGGTAAATATTTCAAATACAACCGTTGGCTATCCAGAAAATCTGAATAATGTGAATGTTACATTTTATCTGCCTTATGGCCTGGAAGTGAGGAATTCAACTGGCCAGATAAATCTTAGCGTGTGCAATGGCGCTAGTGGATTTTCAAAAGTTAACAGGACTTATGTTTCATGTGAAATCAGTGTTGCATCAGCCAACATTAACGGAACATTGATGATGAACCTTACATTCACACACAATATATCAGCTTTTCCAAAATATGGAACTCATATAATAAATTATACTGTTACATGTTCAAACTGCACGCCTAACAGCACATCAAAAATTATAAATGTTACAAATTATTTCCTAAATCCGCGGCCAGAAGCAGTACAAACGGGAAATACGAATACAACACTGCTATTTACTTTCTGGAACCAAAGCGAGGTTTCTTACAAGCTTCCATTGCCCATATACAATTTCAATCCTAGCTTAGGCAGGCCAGAACTTGCAAACAACACATTTGGAGAAATGATGTTTTTTGACAAGAGCATTTTTGAATTTCCAAGTTATATGAAATTATGGTCATACAACCTTTCGTTTAAACTAATAATTGATGGCGATCTGGCCACTACGCCACCGCCTGTTTTTACTATAAGGTCGCCTATTGACAATGAAATTTCACCAGAGCAGACTTTGATGCCGCTGATGATAATGAACAACGCCTTCATAGATTTTATGACTAACAATTCTGTAAACATGACTATTGGAGTTCCTGCAATTCAAAGCTTCAATGTATACTGGAACAAGACTAGCTTCACAGAAATTACACTATTGCAACAAAAGGGCATAAATATTACTTATAACATAGGAAATCAGCTAAATCGTCAGAATACTACTTTGCTTACAATAAATTTCACAAATGTTACAAATGTCAACAACACAGAAATAACAATTTTTTTCACACTTGTAAATAAGTCTGGTCTGAGTGCGGGAGATCAGGGCGGAATTAACATGACCTCGCCTCTTTTTGTAAACTCACAAATTCTGTCTGGGTGGGGCTTTGATCAGCCGCCAAAATTCGGGCAAAGCATTAACGTTTCGTACTATGCTAACATAAGCAACAAGCTGTCAAATTATACAGTTGGCAATCTCAGCATCAGCTTCATACAGCCAATGAACGTCACAATGAATATAAGCGGAACTGTGACGCAATTTAACATGACAAGAAACCCTGTCATGCGTTTATGGAACGGGACCGACTGGATAGAAAATCTTTCTGTTACAAAATCAGAATCGAGCATTAACTTTATAGACAACACAGGCCCTACAGGCGGGGGAAATATAACAGTTTATATTACAACATGGGACATTAATTTGGCAAATAGCGCATCAAACATGACTCTAAAAGGTTGGCAGCCTGGCCAGAACCCCTATGCACTCATAAACTTCACTTCAGAATTAACATTCCCTGTGATCAGCGAAACGTCTGTGCCTTCTGGTTCAGCTGGCTCATCTAATTCTTATAATGCAACAGTGCAGGTTACGCAAAGAGCGCCTTTGAATATCACAGATAAAGTTCCGGGACTTAATAGCAGCGCCACTAACATAAATGTTAGTATAGATGGGGTGCAGGTTGATACATCGAATCTAACAATAGGTTCACTTATTGTAAAGGACGTTGGCGCTGGAACACATACTGTTACTGTAAAGTATAGTGTTCCTGCAGCTGCAGCTGCATCATCCAGCTCAAGCAGCAGTACAAGCGCAGGCGGTGGCAGTGGCACTGCAACAGTTCAGCATGTTCAAACATTTACATCCGTAATGGCAGATAGCATAAATATTGTAAATATAAAATCCAGCAGCATAGCAATTGAGACGATAGAATTTTCAACAAATGCGGCTGCAAGTGATGTTAAAATAACTGTCAAGCCAACAGGCGAACAGGAAAATGAGCCTGGTGCTGTTTATCAGAGACTTAACATAACCACGGTAAATCTCAATAATGTGCTTAAGAATGCAAAAGTCAAATTTAATACAACGAAAAAGTGGCTGGGTGATAATAATTTCACTCGTAATGAAGTCTCATTATACAGGCTAGAAAATAATGTATGGAATAAGTTAACAACTTCCATATATTCAGAAAGTTCCGATCAGGTTGAATATGAGTCCATATTACCTGGATTTTCTATGTTTATTATTGCAGCTGAAAAAATACAAGCAGCGCCGCTTCCAGAACTACCTGCTACAGTATGCGGCAATTATGCTTGTGAGTCAGGTGAAACAGAAATATCTTGCCCTGCTGATTGTTTAACAGAAGAACTGCCAATCAGATATGTGTGTGGAAATGGCATCTGTGAGCAAGGTGAGTCAATAACGATATGTGCTATTGATTGTTCTCCTCCAGAAGAGATAGAAAAGCCTTCTGTGCCTGACGCGGCCATATTGGCTGTTGTACTTACCGGCTTATTACTAATATTTTATCTGTTTTCAAAATTCCACTATAAACCGCAAAAGAAATAATAAGCCCTTTTTTCTTAAAAGAAAAAATCCCTTGGGGAAATAAAGAAATGAAGGCTACACAATATTTTAACAACAACCCTTTTTAAGATTTGTTTTTAAGAAATAACCATGAAATATGCTGCAATTTTGTCAATTATAGTGCTGGCGCTTGTGGCAGGATGCTTGCAGGAACAGCCGTTAAAGGAAATAGTCATACCAGGGCAGGAAGCTATTTATGTGTTTACTTACGACATCAGGGAATCAATAAAAGCAGCTTCTGACAATGAAAAAACAATAAGGAGCTTGTTTGTAGACAGCGTCTCAATGAACATTGTTTATGATGGGTCAAGCAACCAGGATAATGCTTATTTTATTGTGGCTTTGACAAATATAGGGAATAAATTAAGGCCTTACATGGCAAATACTGGAAGATTTGTTAAATTCGATTATTATTACTATATAGGCGACTATTGGTACAATTCAACAGATGATATAGTTGATAAGCCTAATCTTACTGGACCTACACTAATGCTAAAAGGACCTGAAACAGGCGCCACAGAAACTTCTGTAAGACTGAATGACAATAATACTGTAGTAGTGCAAGGAACAAGCTATAGGAATCTCACACTTGCTGCTGACAAGCTTTCACTTATTATTTTTGATGTTACGCCAGAACAAGTAAATCAAATGGCTGGCGGGCGTTAGCATGAATAGATATATTATAGCAGGTTTTATCACAACAATTATTTTTGTAATTGGCATATTGCTTGGCCTGCAGCTCAGTAACACGAACCTTGACGACCTGCAAAATACGCTCCAGAAAGACCTTTTGGAAATGCAAAGCCTTGATCTTGAAATATTGGTTTCTAAAGAGCTGAATAATGAATCTATATGCTCATATATCGAATACAGGCTGCCTGATATAATAAGGACAAAGGTGGAGCTTGGAAGAAAATTTGACACTACGAGCTTGCCTGAAGACAAGATAAAACTGTTGCAAAAACAGTATGCAATATCGCTGATGAAATACTGGCTCTTTACAGAAGTACAGGAAAAACAGTGCAAGATAAGCACGCCTAGAATATTATTCTTCTTTACATCAAATCAGGAGTTATCAAGAGAGCAAGGGCGCGCATTAGACTACATCGTTTACTTATCAAATGAAACAATAAGCGTGTTCGCATTTAACATCCAGTGGGACGAACCACTAATCAAACTTTTGATAAACAAATACAATGTAACAAATACGCCTACAATCATAGTCAATGAAACAAAATATGATAATTTTCAAAGCGTTGAATCAATGACAAGCATCTTATGCAGCATGTATGGCGAGAAGCACTGCTTTGCAGTTTAATCTTGGTTTTGTGCCTACTGACGTAGGTTCTTATAGTAAATCTCAAAAATAAATGAACTTTTGCTTTGAGTTTACTATAAGGAAATGACATAGTAAAATGTTCCAAAATTAATGTTCTTTAAGTTCCTTAATATATTTTTCTTTTCCCGAGGGTTTTCTTTGTGCAATAAATTCCATAATGCACGAAAGAAAAGGCTCACCATTTTCGTTCTGTGCCTAATATCTCAAGAACAAATGCGCATATCCATAAAATTATATTTATGAATGGATATACAAGCAAATAAATTATGTAATCTATTTTTGATATATTTTCATGAACATGCTTTTGGCTAAATTTAATCATAAGGAAGAATGCACTCAATAATAATATCCAGAATAGTGTTGTACTTGTGATAAAGCTTACTTTTGATATGCTTGCTATGTATGTAAAATCAAAATCCACAATAAAAATATCTACAACTTGCCTGAAAACTGACAATCCAATATCGTAAGCCGATAGCATCAAAAGCGGTATTGTAAGCGCCAGAATTATATATTGCAATGGCAGCACAAACATGCCTAAACTGCTGTGCTTTCTTGAAAAAAACATATTTTTGTATTTATATGTGTTGTGAATATAACCCCTGTACCAACGCATTCTTTGATTGAATAGTTCACGAAAATTTTTTGGAACTATTGTGTATGCAAAATCATCTATAGAATTTGAAATTTTGTACCCATACTTTTGAAGCCGCAAGCCTATTTCCAGGTCTTCTGTTATATTTTTTTCATCAAACCCGCCAAGATTTTTTATTATATGCGTCTTGTACAGCGCAAACGCTGGCGTGTAATAAAGAGCATTAATATTAGCCATAAGCTTTCGAGTGAACGAGGCTATTACATATTCAATTTTTTGCAGTTTTTCCACAGCGTTGTACGCTTTCAGCGGCTTTATTGCTGCTGTGACGCAATCAGCTTCAGGAAAGTGCTTCATCATGCTTTCTATCGCGTTTTCTGAAAGACATGTGTCAGAATCTATGAATCCAAAGTATTCAGTTTTGACAAATTTCAGCCCGTAATTGACTGCGGACGACTTTCCGCCATTCTTTTTTTTAACATATGATATTCTGTTGTCTTTGATTTCTTTTACAATCTGCTCTGTATTATCAATAGACCCATCATCAACAACCAAGACTTTGAGTGGATAATATACACCATTTGCCATCTTTTGGCTTAGCAATGATCCAATGCATTGCCTGATAAAATCAGCTTTGTTGTATGTTGGCACTATAATAGTTATCGGCCTGACAAAGCTTTTTTGCACAGGCTTTTTTGTTGTAAAGAACACTGTAAACCAGAATACTGATGCAAACAGCATTATGTACAAAGCTGTGTAAAACAACAACGATTCTATCATAACAAACCCCTTTTCTTTATTATTTTCATCATATCCATTCACCTTTCTGTATCTTGTTTAAAACTATAGTTGCATAGCTGCCTTTTGGCAACGCAAATTTTAACTGCAAATTGCTTTGTGTGTTGACGCCTAAGGGCGTCGGTTCGTTCCTAATAGAATAGTTAAAATCTTGTATTTTAATAAACGTCTGACGAATGCTGCCATTGCATGTAAATGTTCCAAATTCAAAATCCTTCTGACTTATTTTGTCTTTTTCCAGCAATTTTTTGATTAAAGGAGGTATGTTTTTAGAGTCGTAACCGACAAGCGGCAGTGATTTTGGCATAGGTTGTTTAGATTTTTCTAATGCTATGTTAAAAATGTGGGACTGATACGAGTTAACTAAAAACTTAGCCCTTTCCTTGCTAAATTTTCTAAGATCCAGCTTTCTTTGAAGTAGTTTTCTGCCTGTTTCTACATTGTTATTTGAAAATCTTTGCGGGCCAAAATAATTAGGCATCGGCTTTTTTACAAATACCAAAATGTTTCTTATTTTATCCAAATTTTTGCAATCATAAAGTGTGATTGTGAACTTATTGAATAACAAATCGCCTAATGATATGTGTCTGTTTGTCCTGCCTATTTTTTCTAAACTAATTTCTTGTTCACAAAACCCATTCAAGTTGTTATCCGCATCCTTGATTGTTATGTATTGGGATGTTACTGCAAGCTTGTCCTTCAATCCTGCATAGCCTATAAATGAGATTTCAACGCTTAATTTTTCAGAGACTGCCTTTAGCGCTTCTTCTGTTGTCGTGTTTCTTTTTCTCAAAATAAATAAGCTATAAGGCCCTTCTACCTGTTTAATTTTTCCAAAATACCTTTCGTGCTTCCTGAGAAATTTTGGATTTATTGCTTCTTCAACCACAAAATCTTCCGGCTCTTCTATAGTTCCGCTCGTACACAGTGATCGACGTCCTGTTAGCTTTTTATTCATAGAAATAGTTGAAAGTTATAACTTTTAAACTATCATATACAATCTAATACCAATGTACAAACAGGTAATAATAATCAACAATTCGATAAAGATGAGCAAAGGAAAGACTGCTGCGCAAGCATCACATGCTGCTGTTTCTTCTTTTTATCAGTCTAATTTGAACATAGCAAAAACATGGAAAAGAGAAGGGCAGAAAAAAATAATTGTTATGGCAACTCTTTCTGACCTATTAAAAGCAGAAGAGGCTTGCAGGAAGCTGAAGCTGCCGCATGCGCTCATAGCAGATGCAGGAATGACAGAGCTTGAACCAGGGACAGTAACTGCTTTAGGTATAGGACCTGACGAGGAAGAAAAGATAAACAAAGTCACAGGAAGCATGAAACTGTTAAAGTGAGCCTTTTCTTTCGTAGCCTTATAGAATTTATGCTACAAAGAAAACCCTCGGGAAAAGAAAAGAATATTATAAAGAATTAGCTAGAAAGACATTGATTCTATTTCCTTAATTTTAAAGAAATCTTTTATTGTTTTTATGGCTGTTTTTTCATCAAAACTCTTGCATGTATAAATTATAACTGATAAAAATTTAGAACTTCCCCAGACGTATACCGATATTCCAGAGTCGATAAGCGGTATGAAGGCATCATAACCTTGATTTATCGGCTTGCCTTGATCACCAGTTGCATAAATTGTAGGTTTGCCATAAGCTCTTAGTTTTAGGTCTTTCAAAATGCTTTCAAAGAATTTTTCTATAACCTTCTCATCCACATTTATTGTGTAAAATCCTTCTATTAACAATCTTTGCCTTAATATTTTTGGCGCTAGGTTTTTCATTCATCTCACTTTATTCTTTACAGCCTCTTTCATGAGCCATACGGCAACTTTTAGGGATTCTTTAAATGGCATCCTGCTGCCTGTTGAGTAGTCCACGCTTACAGGCACTGAAGCTATACGAAGATTTTGTTTAGATGCTTCTATAAGCATTTCGGACTCGAAGAAATATGAGCTTTTTTTTAGCTCTAATTTATTGAAAGCGCTTTTTCTTACAGCGCGAAAACCGCAAAGAACGTCTGAATGATAGCGTGCTTTGACGCCTCTGGCGTCGGTCTGTTTTTTGATAATGCTATTAACCATTTTCCGTGCAAAAATATTTGACAATTTTCTTTGGAATGGAATGTCTGAAATATTTCTTTCGCCTATGACAATATCTGCATTTTCCAAGGCTGATACTAAAGAAGGAATTTCTTTTGGATTTAGCTGTCCATCGGCATCTATGAATACATTAAATTCGCTTTTGCTGTGTTTTATGCCTTCTATGCATGCTCTTGTTTTTCCGCAATTATTTTCCAGTCTGACAACCTTGTAGCCCATAGAATTTGCAATGTCATATGTATTGTCCGTAGAGCCATCGTCTATAACCAAAATGTTGTAGTCGCTCATCTTTGAGAGCAGGGATTCTATATGCTTCCCTTCATTGTAAGCAGGTAATATAATTGTTAACATAATAAAATCTCACATTCTTACTTTTTAAAAGCCGAGTTTATCCTTTGAAGCGCTGTTATATTTGACAAAACTGCTGCCAAAATAATCACTCCTAATAATGTATCATGGCTTATTGCCCCAAATAAAAGTCCTATGAATAGCAGTATCATTCGTTCTCCCCTTTCAAGAATGCCGCCTTTCACTTCTTTTTTCATTTTTTCAGCAGCAGATGCTTTTGCATACGTTGTCATCATGCTGCCAAACAGCAACAATGCTAACCATACTCTTGAATCTATATAATATAGGGGTAAACTTGCAAACATCAGACCTAGAATAATTATGAATTCTACGTACCGATCTGCGATATTGTCTATATGGCCGCCCTTTGGAGAAGCAACATTGCGATAACGAGCAACAGCCCCGTCAATAATATCGCAAAGCGCAGCAACAGCAAAAAAACCCGCTGCACATATGTAGTTGTTTTGTGTAATAAAGTAAGCTGATATTGCAGCAATAAATAAAGAAGTCAATGTCCACTGGTTTGGCGATAAAGGCAGCCTAGAAAATAGTTTTCCAATTCTATCGTTCTGATGCTGAAATTTCTGCCGGTTCTTGTAAAGCATAATTGTCACCGACGCCGTTAGGCGTCAACACACTTTCACCGTTAATCTTTTCTTGTTTGCCAGAAATAAAAGCTTCCAGCAACTGCTTGGCTTCTGCATCTGTAAACTGAACAGGCGGACTTTTCATAGTCCATGCAGATGCTTCTATTAATGGACCGCCTATTTTTCTGTCCAATGCAACTTTGCAAGCTCTTACAGCATCTACAACACAAGCGGCTGAATTCGGAGAATCTTCGACGCTTAACCTTAGCTCAATTTCAATAGGCACATTACCGAATTTTCTTCCTTCCATTCTGATATAACATATTTTTCGGTCATTAAGAAAAGGAACATAATCGCTTGGCCCTATGTGTATATTGTCTTTAGCCAAAGGCTCTGCCAACTGAGACTGAACAGACTGTGTTTTGCTGATTTTTTTGCTTTTCAAGCGAGAGCGCTCTAGCATGTTGAGAAAATCTGTATTATGAACTAGGATATTGGAACAAATAAAACGTTCAAAAGGTTTTGTGCTTATATCATAAACATCTACAGTGCCTAAATTTAATGGTGTTACACGACGCACTTTTACAAATTTTACATCGCCTTCACACACATTTTTGATTTTTTGAGCAAATAGAGGATCATTTATCTTATTAATCTTGTCCAGAACAATCTTAGACTCTATTCTTGGATTACGATACCATGTAGAGGATTTTATTTTCCATTTTGAACGCAATGATGCTATGTTTGGAATCCAATAGCTTGCTGTTTTGTTAGCATTCCTATTTATTATTTTATTCAAGCTTTCATTTTTGTAGTTCTGTAAAAATCTTACAGAATTTGCAAATTTGTTTACATCATCTTTCCCTGTTATAAGTCCATGATATGAATAACCTAGTTTTGATAGGTATCTGCCTGATTTTGTTTCTGGATTATAGTTTTCTTTGAAAACCGTAGATGTTATACCAAGCCTAAGAAATAGCGTCTTAATATCATCTATCAAGCCTTTTGATACTGATGTCCATCGAATTTGATTGCCAGATATTCCGCCATCTCCACTTACATATCCTCTTAAAACACATGACACCTGCCTATCTGAAAGCCCGAATATCCATTGTGGAAATCTTTTTGTGTAAGCATCACCGGTAAGCTGGAATACATTTTTCATTACACGCGCAAGCACCCTTGATTTTATCCTTACGCTTATGCCATCACTGCTCCTAACGACAAAATCTACGTTAAATGGTTCAAGAAATCGTTCTAAAACATCCAAACACTCAGGTTCATCACCACATGCTATTTCGATATTTCCATCGATCTTTCTATCATAATTTCCGTCTGCAAACCACAGGCCTACAATTTGCAGGAATTCATCAGACAAAGGAAACTTTGTAGGAATGTGCAAGGGCGAATTTTCATGGAATTTAACTATGCCATTTGCTCCTTTAGCTTTTATTACTTGCAGATAAGGCGATAAATCCAGATAGTTTTTATCTGCTATATTTAGTTTAATTATTTTTGGCACTGCTATAAGAGTTTTATTAGGCTTAATTTTATTTACAGGAATATTTTCTAAATCCCCGTTTTCATTAAGAACAAAAATATTATGATCACCGGTTATTCGTATTGTTCTGCCTTCCTCTGTTTCGATTTCATAAATATTTTGGTTTATCTTATGTCGTATAAAGGCATCGACTTTTACAGGCTTAACCTTTAGCTTATCGTCGACAGTAAAGCATTCTATTTTTTGAGGCAATTTCTTTCCAACTACTATTTCTTTTCCATCAAACCTTATTGTTCCATACTTTTCTATTAATTCATCTATCAAGTGTCCAATTTGTCTTACAACAGGCACGCCATCTATCAAAATATGAATTTCTTGGTCTCCAGTTACACTATTGCCGCCAAAGTTAAGCTGGTAAGTCCTGTCAAGTATAACTCCTCGTTCTTTGAATAAATTTGTCAGCACCCTGTGAACAATGGTTGCTCCGACTTCTGATTTTATATCGTCACCTACTATTGGAATATTAGCGGCAGAAAAGCGAGAAGCCCATGATTTATCAGATGCAATAAAAACAGGCATGCAATTTACCATTGCCACTTTTGCAGAAAGACACGCTTCTGCCAAGTTTTCTACTGCTTTCTGGCTTCCCACAGGCAGATAGTTTACAAGAACATCTGCTCTTGATTTTTTTAGCTCTTCAGTTATATCACAAGGCTCTTCATCTGCAATAACAAATGACCTTTCTTCAGGGTAATTTTTCATATGATCTGCAACGCCGTCATATAATGGCGCCATTTTCACATTTACATTCAAGTGCGGCACTTCGGAGAAAATTGCGGTGCAGTTTGGTTTTGCAAAAAGTGCTTCTGACAAATCTTTGCCAACTTTTCTTTTGTCTACATCAAACGCAGCTACAGGTCGTATATCTGATATTTTGTACCCAGCAAAATCTGCATGCATCAATCCTGGAACACCAATTGTGTTGATGCCTTTGGAATTTGTTTCTTCTTGATTTTTGTAGTAATGTATGCCTTGCACCAAAGATGATGCGCAGTTTCCAACCCCTGCTATTGCCAGTTTTATTTCAGACATTTTTACCACTGTAAAAGTCTTGACTTTCCAAGTATTTAAGGGTTTTACACCCGTAAAAGTTATGGAAACACCTTCTGAGCGGCTGAAAAGGAAGAACATGGTAGAGAATTTGTGGATTCTTGTTATGCGCATGCTTCTGAAAGAAAAAATGATTGGATATAAAATAAGAAATGAGATAAAGAAGCGTTATGGATTTTGGTGCGGAAATGTTACCGCTTACAAGGTTCTTTACATGCTTGAAAAGGGAAAATATGTGAAATCTGAAAAAATTGGCGGCAAGGTGTTTTATTCAGCAACAACAAACGGGAAAAAAGAACTTAATGAAGGAGAAAAATTTCTAAAGAGGTTTTTAAGCGACAAATAACATTAATTGTAGCATGGCTGCGGAATTTTTCATAGGGCTTGTTGAATCATTTGGTTATCTAGGCGTATTTGCAGCAATGATAATTGTTAATGCGTCTGTATTCTTACCACTGCCGGGCTTTGTCATAATTGTTGCTGCCGCCGCTTTTTTGAATCCTTTTCTTGTAGGTTTGGCCGCAGCTTTGGGCGGAGCGCTAGGTGAACTTACTTCTTATGCAATAGGCTATGGCGGAGGAAAGGCTCTGGAAAAGAAGCTAAGAAAAAACAGATGGTACTTTACGATAGAAAAGCTGTTCAAAAGCCATAAAGGAGCTGCAGCTATTTTTATTTTTACAGTATTGCCTTTGGCTGTTGATATCGTGGGTATTGTATGCGGAGTTCTGAAATATGATAAAAAGAAGTTTTTAATCATTGTATTTTTAGGCAAACTTCTTTTGTATACAGCAATAGCTTATGCAAGCGTCTTAGGTATCGGATTCCTATTGCAGTTTATTTAGTAATTTCTTTTATATCTGCTTAGTTTTCTGTAAGCTTTGCCGCCTGTTTTTCTTGTAAAAAGGTGAAGTTTGTTTGGCATATTGTTTGGCAATACTGCTTTGCCTTTCTTTATGTTTTTCAGTATTTCATCCACAGAGGAGCCTTCTATCTGGAATGCAAACTTCCCGACATCTCGAGCCAGATGTGCATCGCTGCCCGATGTGGCAGGCATCTTCAATTGCAATGCCAATTCTATTGCCTTTTTATTGCCCTCCTGAAAAGTATTACCGTTTATGACTTCAAGCGCATCAAACATTTTTGCGTCATTTACATCAATATTCTGCCTCTGGCGAAAAGGATGAGCAGCAATTGCTATTCCATTTTGTGAATGAATATAGTCTATTACATCGACTACTTTTGAAAGTACTATACCTTTCTTTAGTTCCTGAATTCCTAGCCCTAAAATATGGCAATGTTTTCCATCCGCTCTTGTAGCAGTTATCTCTGCTCCTGGAATAAGCAGTATATTTGGAGCAAGTTTTTTTGCATGCTCATATCCTGTCATTGTATTATGGTCCGTTATTGCAAGCGCCTGAACTTTTTTGCTGGCCTGCTTCATTATAGCTTCCACAGTTGGCAGACCGTCTGAGTACTTGGAATGACAGTGAACTTCACACAGCATAAGAATAAATTAGAGGAAATGGTTAAAAAAAGACAATGAGAACTTTGATTAACCTATAATTTGCCAAAGTTCACAATAAGGGCTTTGAATGAAATATATGGTTATTCAAACCCCTCAATCTATGGCTAATGAGCATCGCCAAAATAGCTGTGTTAGTAATTATTTATACTACTTATAAGTAAGTAAATAATTGCCTTTTTAATACTTTACTGTCAATCAATATGAATGAGGAAAGGTGTATACGCTGCTATTCTAGGCATTGGCCTTGCTGGAACAGCTGTTTTAATGAGAGGAATGGACACAGAAGATATTACTGAATATGCCCCAGTTTTTGGTGAGAGGCATTATTTTAAAACAAAAACTGTAAGAGGCGAACCTTTCGATATGCGAGAGTTTTTGAAGGAAGAAGAACCGGTCGTTGTCAACTACTGGGCCACTTGGTGTGAACCGTGTAGGGAAGAGACAAAGGAGCTTCAAAAACTTTATGATGACGGTAAAAAGGTTGTAGGAATTGCGTGTCATGACAGTGATGATGCAGTAAAAAGTTTTCTTGCGACTCACCCGGACATAACTTATACTATTGTAATTGCTGATGATAATTTAATCGCACTTTATAAATTGGAATCATTTCCAACCACTGATATTGTTTTAGAAAGTGCTACAGGCAAACCCGAAATTGTGCGACGTATTTCTGGAGGAGCCAGTTATAGACAATTATTAAAATTAACAAAGAAAAATTAATACGCGTAAGGCCAATCTTTCCATTCACCCCATTTTTTCGTTACTCCGGTACACCAGTTCCACAAACAAGATTTGCAACTAGATACTTTTCTTTTTTGTGTTTTAGTACCGCTATCACCATCATAATGTTCTCTCTCTTCATAACTGTAAGTGCATACTTTTGAGTAGATTGCTTCGCCCACAAGATTTGTTGGAGATTCTGTTGTTTCGTTGATTGATAGTTCGACGCTACCAGCTGGCGGCTGTGTTGCTATTGTAAGAAATGCTAATACTCCAATAGCTCCTATCACTGTAAACAGAGCCGCCACTAGAACTATTTTATTATTATGTGAAGTCTTTTTGGTAATGGCGCGAGAACTTTTCTTTTTTACCATTTTATAATTATGACTGTGTCTGATATATAAAGTATGAGCGATGCAAAAATCTATAAAAGGGCAGCAAAAATCAATTCTTTTCAATGAATTTAGCTACTTTAAGCCATGGCTCTATGGAAACTTCCTTGTCTGAAACGCGCAGGCTGTCCAATTCGTAAATTACAAACAGTATGAATATTACTGCTATTATCATTAATGTGGTTGAAACTACTGCTGTTAAATAATCCGGTACATTCAGAAATGTTAAGCCCACTATCATAATTAAGGAAAGAAATATATTCAATACCCATTGGGATTTTGAGAGGCGTGTTTTTGATAGAATTAATTGCAGATTTCTTGAGGTTGACGCAATTCTTAGCTCTTCGCTGACATCATCAAAAAGCTCGACGTCTTTTATGCCTTTCAAATTCATTCCTGCCACTATTTCTATCATATCCCTGAATTTTTTGTGAGTTTTTTCACTGTTCCAATAATCAGGCCAATCTATTCTAGGCACTTCTTTGCAATATTCTATTGCCTTTTGTTTTAATTTTTTTACAGCATTCTTGTCAGACATGTGTTTGGCGTATATGTACATGGTTGTTAACGCATTTGTTTCTTCTGCTATTGCATCCCGTATTTTACTGAACCTTTCCCATGCGTTGCTTATTGCGAATGCCGACATTATGCCGTAAATAAGGCCTATTACAGTGAGGAAAACGCTCATTTCCTCTAGCGTGAAGATGCGAATATTGTTAAATGAAAGTAAAATTGCAATAAATACAGCAATGAGCATTGCGTATTTTGTTTGAATCATAAATACTATTGGTTTTGAACGCTATTTTAAGTTTTTACCATGGCGTTTGCTTTACTTTCATAAAGTAGAAGCCTATGATATTTGCTATCCAGTGTATTAATGGCGTTAGAAGAATAAGCGCTATCCAGATGTAAATGTTTATACTAACAAATAATGATGTCAGCAGCATTGCGGTGATTAAAAATCCCAGCTGATCCATGCCTGGCGCGGATTTTCCCCTTTCCAAATTTAATCTTCTTTTGATGAATGAACCAATGAAATCACCAAGTATTGCGCCAGCAACAAGAAGTGTAATAATTATAGGAGTAATTGTTATTAAATTTAATGCCTTGCCATCTATTACAAGCGGGATATAAGGCTGTACCAACATCTGCACAGCGCCGTAAAATAAGCCAAAAATTATGCCAGCGGCAGTGCCTTCGATTGTTTTTCCATCTCCAAGAAGCCTTTTTCCAAATATTTTTTTGCCAAAATCCACAGGCTTTCTGCCTTTAGCAAGCGGTGGAAAAGCGTTTGCAGCGTAGGCAGGTCCTATGAGCCAGAATGCCTGCGCTAGCAAGACTTCAATAAGCATTTTAATGATTCGTATCAAAAGGTTAAAAGAGCCTTTTCTTTCGTAGCCTTATAGAGTTTATGCTACAAAGAAAACCCTCGGGAAAAGAAAATAATATTATAACTAACCAACTTAATATTCGCTATATAACATAAGTTGGTCACATACAAGGAGAATCGAAGATTTTCCTGTACAGGTAAAGCTTTGCTTTACCTTGTATAGCGAACCAAATTATAATATATGATTCTTTATTCGGTTTGCTATAAATGGCGAAGTTATGAAGTATAAAATAATATTTGAATTAGAAGGTCTTCAAGATCAACTGTTTTCTTGGAGTATTGTAAAGACCTTCTTTTTCAAAAGAAGGCATTTACTATGAGAATAGCGATGTTCACGGATGCTTACAGGCCACAGGTCAATGGTATGGTTACCTCTATAGAGAGCTTTGCAGCTTCGCTTAGAGCTTTAGGGCACGAAGTTGTTATTTTTGCGCCCAAAAGCTTTGAAAATTATAAAGATGACAGGTTTACATACAGATTCAGTTCAGTGCCTCTTAGGACTTATAAAGAATACAGGATAGCATTGCCTTACCCGTTAACAAACATGCCAAAAAATTTCGATATAGTGCATATACACAGTCCTTTTTCTATCGGAGCTTTAGGCCATTTGTTTGCAAAACATTATGGGCTGCCGTCTGTTGGCACATTTCATACTTTATTTCCAGAATATCCCCATTATGCAGTTGGCAGATTAAGCAAGTTTAGAGCGATCAAAAATGCATTCAGGACAATAAGCTGGAAATATCTTATAAAGTTTTATGGAAAATGCAACGAAGTTATCGCGCCTTCTGAAAGAACTGCAAAAGAGCTTATATCAAGAGGGTTGAACAATGTTATAATAGTGCCAAATGGGATTGATATAAAAATAAGGAAAAATGACAAACTAAAGCTAAGGAAAAAATACAGTTTTGATAAAAATGAAAAAATACTGCTGCATGTAGGCAGGATCACCAAAGAAAAAAACATAGATTTTATAATTAAAAGCTGCTCTAAATTGCTCGAACAAAAAAGCAATTACAAGCTTGTAATAACATCAGACGGGCCTTATAGGGAAGAGCTTGAAAAGCTTGCATCAAAGCTTGGCATAGAGAAAAACGTTGTCTTTACAGGATACCTGAGCAAAAATTCACTGGACGATTTCTATACATTGTCTGATATTTTCGTCATGGCTTCGAAAACCGAAACTCAGGGCATGGTTTTAATCGAGGCAGCTTTGCGCAAGCTGCCTACTGTTGTTTTAGACTCGCCTGTTATTGGGGATTTTGTAAAAGAGAACGGCACAGGGCTTGTTGCCAGTGAAAGTGATTTTTCTGATGCTATAGAAAAAGTTTACGGTAAAAGAAATAAATTTAGCAGCGATTGTTTGAAAGCTGCCAAGAAATATGACATCAAAGAATGCACAAAACAGCTAATTTCTGTTTATGAAAGCGCAATTGACGCTCATAAACACTGAAACCGCCTCCAAGAACAAAGTTTTGCGTCGGCGGTCAAGCAAGTTTAAAAAAACATGCCTATAGCTGACCAACAAAAGAATTCCAACATGATTCAGTAGATGGAAAACTTAGGCTTCGCTAATTTTCAGCAAAAAGCCTCCAAGCGTCAATACGGAGGCTTTTGACCAACAAATTAGCAGCAGGGCAGAAAAATCGCCTTTTCCTAGCTAAATATCATGGAACTTTGTTTCATGTATATCGGCAAAGCTCTGCTTTAGCCAATATTTTAGTTTGTATGATGTGAGAGCTGTCTGGAAACATGGGCCAGAAACAACTGTTCCAGTTGACATTCTGAAGGTTACAGATGCTTAAAAACTAAAGTCAAGTTTTCCAAGTACTGTGATTGTTGATTAGCTATAGAGAACTTTGATTAACCCCTAATTTGTCAAAGTTCACAATAAGGGATTTGAATTAAAAGTATATTATTCAAAGCCCTCTATAGTATAAGCTGCGCAAAGGACTATAGTTGTGGGTGACATGATTGGAGTTTATTCCCAATAGCCATTAATGTACTTGTTGTTCAGAAAATAAGTGAGAGTGGATTTTATGTATGTTTTTGTTAACCGGATAAAACCTGTTTTATGCGCCCTCCTTGCTGAAGTGGAAACAGGTATATCCAAGAAAACAAAACGCTGTAGTTTTGATATTCTTTTTGCCAGTTCATGGTCCTCGTTTGTAAGGAAATTTTCATTAAAACCGCCAACCTTGTCAAAAATTTCTTTATGATAAGCAAAGCAGCTTCCTGCTGTAAAAGGTATGCCCATTGATATGAAAAATCGCGCTATTTTGCTGACCCATAAATATGAGCTGGCTTCTGATGCTGACATGGCATCGTGAGCATACAAATTGAAAATACATCCTCCAGCTTTTCCAAATCTTAATGAAAATTCATGCAAAAAGTCTGCAGAAAATCTTACATCAGCATCTGCAAATATTAGCAGCCTGCCTTTTGCCTGCTTTGCGCCTGTATTCCTGGCTGCTCCAGGGCCTTTCTTTGCTTCGAACAACACGTTTGCTCCAAGCTTGCGCGCTATTTCAACTGTATCATCTTTGCTGTAAGAGTCTACAACAATTATTTCAAAATCCTTTACTGTCTGGTTTTTGATAGATCTTACACAATCGCCTATATACGAACTTTCGTTTAGCGTTGGTATGATGAATGAAAATCTTGGGACCATCTAAATTATTTATAGCGAGGCAAATAAATAACAAAGATATAATTTATTTCCCTCTCATCTATAGTAAATGACATAAGTATTACGACAAATTGCATGTCATTTCCATATACCAAGTGACTGATATTATGTCCGAAAATTTATGTCACTAGGTATAGCAAACCAACAAATATGCCCTGATTGTTTTGTTGGTTTGTTATAGTTGTGTCAAAGATTAAAGCTCATGTTTCAAATTACACAGTATGAAAAAACTAGCTGTGTTCTTAATCAGCATAATTGTTATGCTTCTTACGGTAAGTTTTTTTGGCATAAATGAAGTTTTGCAGGTTTTACTTACAAGCAACATAACCCTTCTTTTTTTTGCTGTTGTATGCCAGTTGGTTATAATAGTACTTTACGGACTCCGTTTCAAAATCATAACTTCAAAGTACAAAAAATTATCTGTAAAAGAGGCTATTAATGTAGCAACGATAGGCAATTTTGTAAGCCAGATAACTCCAGTAGCCAAGATAGGCGGACAGCCTTTAATGATTTACATGATAAAAGACAAAATAGGCAGTGAGAAATCTTCTGCAGTTGTCATAATGGACACTGTAGTAGATTTTATAGTGTCTGTTCTTTTAGTAGCGCTAATAATTGTTTTTTTCTACAACCTAATTCCATTTGTTCTTTTAGCGCCGCTTATTATATTTGCCATTATCACACTAGCGCTGATTTTCGGATTTTTGAAAATGTTCCTTTCAAAAAGCACACTATCAAAAATTGTAGACTGGTTTTTAGAGAAAGTAAAGAGGTTCAAAAAAATAGATAAGATATTTCATACAAATATTTTTCAGTACTCATTCAGCAAAACATTGCGAGACAAGAAGATAATGTCTTTGGGCATGATTGTTTCAACTGCAATAAAAGGCTTTGAAATGCTCAGAGTATGGATTATATTTGCCGCTATAGGAATTTCATTGCCTGTTAGCCTGTTGCTGATAATATGGTCTGTAATGCTTCTTGTGCTATCAATACCTTGGCTACCGGGTCATTTAGGCCTGTTTGAATTTGGCGTTTCGTCGGCATTTGTTATTCTCGGGCTAGCGCCGTCGCAAGCTGCAGGAGGCATACTTTTAGACAGGTTTGTGTCATTTTGGTTTGTTCTTGCATTTTCTGCTGTTCTTATCTGGCTCTCAAGGCACAAATTTTCAAACATACTGAATGTGCCGGAGAACAGGCAATTGGAGTGAATACAATCTAAGTACTCCCGCATGTGACCTATAGTTAGAGCTATTTCTGACGTTCTGCTTTGGTAAAGCTTAAGAAGAAGGAACACACATGCGGGAGTACTGCATCTTATAAAGGTTTTCTTGATAGTTTTCACATGAGTTTACAAACATATGAAATGCTTTCTGGACCTTTTAACTTAGGGCCTGAGAATGTTTCAATTAGAGTACGCCCTTTTTCATATACACTAGCCACACTAGAACAAGACAGCACTGATCGAGAAGTAAGACGGGCTATAAAAGAACGGTGGGAAGCTGCATATAGAGCAGATACAAGACTTTTTCCCGGACTAAAATTTCGCCTGACGTCACGTCCGGAAACAAATAACAGTGCTAGCGGCTTGGCGCTTCGGTTAGACTTGCACATCACAGATTATGGAATTTTCGTGGCAACAAATAGCGCTGCCAGAAGAGACTCTAAATTTGCAGAATATCTTCAAGAGCAAGGCCAGCTTTTTGCAGGAGATAAATTAGCTTATTTTGGCAATCCACTAGGGAATGGTTCTGTTGTGGAAACTTCTGACAAACGCATTATTCTGACTAAGCGATCTGATGCTGTGCATGAATATCCAGGGTGTTACGACACACCTGGCGGACATGCAGAGCCATGCTTACACGGCTATGACAGCGAAGGACAGTTCGACGCTATTTGCAACGAGTTAACAGAAGAAACAAACATCAATGCACATGTAATTATTGAAACGCGTTTAATAGGAGTCGGATCTAGCACAGAAAACTTTGGAAAGCCTGAAATGCTTTTTATGCAGAAAGTGGATGTTCTTAGCAGCAGTTTATTACCTGGCGAAGAAGTTGCTGCCATCGAAACTTTTTCCAAGGATGAATTATTTGACAGATTAAGAACTGGAAGAGTCAGAGTCATACCTCCTTCGCAAGCATTGTTTGTCGCGTACTTTTCAGTTCATAAAGGATATGATGCTAAAGAACTTTTTTTATAATGCCCCCACGGGGATTCGAACCCCGGTCACAAGCTGATTACTAAGGACGTACGAAGTACGTTGATCTTTCCGCAAGCTCGCATTCTATCCATCTAAACTATAAGGGCGAACTTATAGTCCTTTTCGTAACTTATACTATATCAGTTACGAAAACTCCTTATAGATATTTGCTCTGAGCTGAAGTATAAACAACACAAATATCTATATTGTGGACTAAACAATCACATTATAATTTGGTTTTGCCTATACGTCTTATTAAATCCTATCCGCAAGCTTGATAAATTGAACTTAAAAAGATCTCTGGCTTTTCAGGATCCACACTTACCTTTGGACTGCTGTAGACAACAACATGCCCGCCAGGATTATTTGACATGTCATAGCCTGCTGTATAGCCCCAAGAGCTTTTCTTATTGTCAGCCCGTCTTAAATCAACCAGCGTTGCTGTTGTGCCAACGAGGAGTTTATGAACACGCAAGCTTGGATTGGATTCACAAAGAGCGTTTTGTGCTGGCTGCTCCCAAAGAATCCATAGGTCGCTTAATTTTGGATAACGCCCATGAGCATCAGGGACAGGCCATGGCGCGCCAGAGCTTTTAAACATTACTTGCGCATCATCAGGGTTTGTTCCTTCTGTCCAAACAATCCTGCTAAATTGCGTGTCCGGATGCTGTTGAAATATTAATGGCGATGGTTTTGGACTCACCTCGTTAATTGCAGGCTTCTGTGCAATAAAGCCAGTATATACGTAAATCCTTGATACTCCAAAAAGCGGATCTGTCGCTGGTATGCGTGTATTTGAATCTGTCCATGTAATCCAAAGATCATTTCCTGCCATGCCTGCCTCTATTTCCACTGGCATATAATTACCGCCGCCAGGACCGCGCTCATTTGGATCAAACGGATTGTTAATAGTTATAATTTTATCCATTTTAAATGTTCCCGGAATTGTCGACAAGTCTATGTATTTTAAGTCAATAAATCTTATCAGGCGTTTTGTCCTTTTGATTGGTATTTTTTCATACGGGTTATGCACGATTTCAAGCCAGACAAGATATGTAGACACTAGTCGTGGCATGTAACGATATATTATTATTTTAGGATCAGCTGGCGGCGAAAATTTTACCAGTTGCCCACCACCATTATTATACCAAAGCACAATATCGCGATAGTCAGTAGCATTGTTTGATTCTTCCCATACAACATGATTAGCAGTTATTGGATGCCTACGCATATACTTGTCAGACTCTGAAATTTTTGTTATTTTTTTTGTTCCAGAATCGTAACGCATGATAGCATCTGTAAATGAGCTAGAGCCCTGTGCCCAAACAATAGCGTTCCATTCTATGCTAGGGTCAATAGCATAAGGGCTGATATCTGGGATTCCTGGCGAATCAAGAGGAGTCTCGGTTTTGATATTCATCAGCTTTATTTTTGTCTCTGTAGCTAAGGGCGCGCATGGCGTAGTTGTAATTTTACAAACATCACATACATTGCTAGCAGGGCATGATGACGGAGGGTCTGCGCAAGGCCCGTAATCAAGTTCGATTGTGGCGGTATCTGGATTTAGGTCAATCACTTTTAGCTTAACCTCTTGTTGATTTTCACAAAAGTTGCTGTTCAAGCCGAGCCGCGCATCTTCAAAATCACTTACACTGGGGTCGCCTGGCGTTGGCGTGCTATCTAATAGATAAGTACGGTGATCAGTCGTTCCGTTCCATGCATGGATAAGGACGCCTTCAGTATTTTTTCCAACATCAGTATCATATAAAATTGGCTGTCGGTATTCGACGTAGAGCGGTTCTTTATATGGCGGGAATGGTTTGTCAATTTTCAGCGCAAATGGAATATCATTTGGAAATGGTCTCTTGTCTTCTATTCTGCTTATAGTATAGTTACCTTTTCCAGTGGCTACTCCGATGCCATAAGAAGGTCCTTTTGTTCCAGGAGTCCAGTTAACCATAGGGGAAAACCAACCCAATGCTTGCTTATGCGGCGCATCAAGATGGTTCAACCTGTTGAGGAAAAGATCGCCCATGACGTCATTCATATCCCAGTACTCCAATCCTTCTGAAATCAGCGGATTGTTTGGGTCGGTAAAAGGATTTATGTTATCATAACAGTTGGCAGAGGTATCTGTAGAGCGCAAACCACAATCTCTAGCATTGGCATGGTGCAGGCCAAAATTGTGCCCAAGCTCATGCGCATAGAGCTCAGCAGAATTAATTCCATTATACCATGAAATTTTTCCTGGCATCAGCCCAACACCGCTCGTGCCTCCCCATTTACAATCATACTTGCCTTTGCCGGGAACAAACAGGTAACCAACATAGTCATGGTTGTCAGGATCAAACTCTGGCTTTCCCAATGCTTTTGCCGCTTTAGTGGCTTTGGTTGTCCAGTCGCCTTTAAAGTCGCAGTCTTTTGCGCATATTTCGACCCAAGGGGTGAAGTCAGGTATTTCTTGATTTAGACCTTTAAGATCCAATTGATTGTATGACGAGGCATTAAAATATTTATGCAGTCGCTGAAGTTGTCCCAAAACCTGCAGATCAGACGGACTGCTTGGCGGAGCGCCGTCAGCTGAAAAGTAAAACCTTATAAGCAGAAATTTCTTTTGGCCAAGCGGTGTAACTGTTTTTTTATCTGGCATTACTTGCGGTGAAATAGACGGTATTTCATTTATGATCAATATATTTCCAAGCGCCACGCCAGGCACTGTTACTGTTTTACCCAGAGGCAGCGCCTGCAGAATTTTTTTATCTGTAAACGCGAGCGTGTAAGAAACTTTTTCTGCAGTAATTAATTGATATTCAGTGCGACTGTAAGGTAATTCATCTGCGTAGTCGTAGACAGAGCCTTCTAATTCCCCATTAAATGTTTTGACTTCTTCTATGAATGGCAGAATATTTTGCGGTAATTGGTTGCGCTCTTCTGCTGTAAATAGGGTAAGCTCAAAGACCTTTTGCGGGTTCTGCTTTGCTATGTTTTTTAAGATGGCAAATCTTCTCTTTGCGACTTCACGCAGTTTCTCATTGACGTTTTGAAAGTTACTCTCATCGATTGTTTCGCGCACTTGTTTGGTTGTTTGGTCAAAATTATAAATATCTATGTCTGACGTTCTTGAGGTTATTTCTAATTCTCCCGAGATGAACTCTGTAGTTTGTCCGGATATTGATGTGCTTTCCTGCGCATGAGCAATACTGATGAAACATGGCAGCAATAAAAACATACTGACAAATAACATCAATCCGTACTGGCTTGAGCGATGTTTATGCTGCATTTGAATGCCCATCGTTATTATTTTTGACATACTGGATACACCTCATCCAAGAAGATTTCTTTCTGGGTTGATTTGTCGCTTCCCATGCTATGAACAATGTTTTTGTTTTCAATTGCTATAGTTGCTGATGCTGCTGTTCCGTCATCTAAAATATCAGCAACACTTCCTATCTTATCTGTCATAATATTATACATCTTGATGCTTGTGGTGGGACTGCATATATGCCCTTTCTGGACCCATGAAATGATGTTTCTATCAATTGTAAGATGCTGGTATCCAGGAAGCACTTCCGCGCTTGTAATAGTTTTAGGAGCTTTTGCAGGGTCGTTTAAATCAAAAGACATAACTTGCCTATTAACTCCTTCACTCCAGACTACTGCATTCAGATGAATGTCAGGCTGCTGACGTCCAATATTTGGCGGCCCGCTTGGCGAAGGCGCGATCTCGCTCACTTGTCCATTGTAAAGGAAAATTGCAGGCAATGCAGGGCCATAATAAAAGTCTGTCCAGACGGCTTTGCCGCCTGAAGAAAGGGCTAATTCTGGCTGAGCGCCCGGGTTTAATGGTGTTTTATTTGGATCTATGTAACGCACTGTTATGAAATCACTAGTAAAAATTATTGGATTTGTTGAATTGCCACCCATTAATTTCAGGTCATAGAGCTGCAAAACATATAAGCCTGATGTTTCTTGTTCAAACCATGCGATCCAATTGGCGCCTGCAACTTGAGGCACAACTCGTTTGGATGTTGTTGGATCTATTGGGATCTTTATGTGTAAACTTGTAGAAATCTTGTACAGCATTAATTTATCTGGCATGCTTGGCTCTTCCCATATTACAAAGTCGCCGCTGACTCTTGGACGGAGCCTTAGGGTAACAACCAAAGGATTAGATATTTCTTTCAGAGTTTTGTCTGAAGTGTTATATAACATAATCTTTGAGGTTGTTAATATTGGGTCCCACTCTGTCCAGACGATATAATTGCCAAATGTGTCTGGAAATTCGTTGATATTGTTAAATGTTAGCTGGCTTTCGGCGGCTATTGGAGCACATGGTGTGGTTTTTGCTCCGCAAATAGCACAGGCATGGTTGGGCAGGCAGTTTTTGCATGGCCCAATATTTACCCTTAGAGTTGCAGTATTGCTTAATGTGTTTATACTTTCCAAGGTTATCTGAGTTCCTTTATTAAGCTCGTCTGGTTCCAGACATACAGATCCACCTACTGGCAAACGCGCGTCCTCAAAATCTTTTATATCGAGAGGGTCTATAGGTTTGACACCACTTGCCGGCGTAGCGTCAAGAAGGTAAGTAGGATACTCGATTTCTGATGGCTCCAAGTCTGGATTTTCCCGCCATGCATGGAACAATATTCCTTCTGTATTTTTGCTTACTGCAGGAATATTCGCGTCATAGCCAAATGGCTCGCGATATTCAATGTAAATATATTCCATGTAGTTTTCTTTTAGAGGAGACACAACTTTTCTAGGGATTCTCAGCACATGGGTTTGTGGCGAGCAAGGCTGGCCAATACAGTCTTCAAGACGCCTGATTGGGTATGTGCCGCTGGCTGTGATGTCCAAAACCTGCGGCGGCTTTAGCCACGTAAAGAGATTTTTATGGGCCGCGTTAAGGTGGTTCATATTGACATCCACGCCAGTTACATCATGCAAGTCTGCATGAATGAGCATAGGGTTTAACGGGTTGCTTGAATCGTCAGCACATCTTCCAGGAGCATCAAACATCATATATCCGCAGTCACGCGCATTGGATTCGGATGCGTTGAAATTATGCGCAAACCAGTGCGCATAAAGCGGCAATTTATTCACGCCATTGAAATAGCTATTTTTTCCTCCATAAGCCCCAAAGGCTTCAATGCCTGACCAAGGGCAATCGCTTCCTGGACCCCGCTCAGGCCATAAATACCAGACAAGGTCATATGCATTTGGATCGTCGCCAACGCTTGCTGCCTGCTGATTGGCCTTTGCGCCCCATTTTGCAGCATTGCAATCTGAAACATCAATAGTATGCCAATTGCCTGTTGCAGTAGTGGAGATTTTATATTTTATATCAAGCTGGCTGAAAGAGGCCTCGCGATAATAATCAACCATCTTGTCCAATTGTATTTTAATCTCATCTATCGTAAAAGGTTCGCTTACATCGCATGCAAAGCTGAACGGGATAAACAATAATGTCTTAGTTCCTATGGGCGGCTTTTCAACTATAGTATTTTCTGAGGAGCTGGAGAAAAAATCTGCGGATGAAGCCTTTCCACCGATTGAATTTGTATCATCAAACTTTACCCAAGCCATGCTCAATGTAGTGAGAACCACAGCAATGAAAATTATCAAAGCTAATATTATGTATGTAAAATATTGGCGTTCTTTTTTCTTCATTACTTTTATTTGGGTAAGGCAATATTTATAGTATCTCCGAAGTAAAATAGCGCTTTATAGTGAGCCAAATATCTAACCAACAAACATGTCTGGATTCTTTTTCTGGTTAGCTTTAAAAGGTTAATTAAAATATATCGAGAATGCCTAATGAGTCAAAAAGCATGCTAAAATGCAGATCATGCCACATAAATGTCATGTCAGAGGAGAATTTTTCCCAGTTCAATTGCCCTGAATGCAGCGAGAATGTTATAATCAGATGCAAAACCTGCAGGAAGAAAAGCAACCTTTACAAATGTGAATGCGGGTTTGAAGGGCCTTGAGCCTTTTCTTTCGTAGCCTTATAGAACTTATGCTACAAAGAAAACCCTCGGGAAAAGAAATAAATATTAATTGTAATAATAATTATAAGGTCTTTAGGAACACCATTTTTTTGGGATTCACAACGGCCTTTATATAATAATATTTGAATTTAAGTGTCTTGAAGATCACCTGTTCTTTTCGGGTTGATACAGACATTTTCTTTCAAGAAAAGGGATGTATATGGGGTTGGTAGCGGCTGTTTTCAAGATTATGCCTGAGTCTGGCGAAGCATTAGATCAGATAAAGAAAGAGATAAACGAGAAATTCAAGGTGCAGGACATGAAAGAAACGCCAGTTGGTTTTGGAATTAAATTTCTGGAAGTCATGGTTATTTTTGATGACAAAAAAGGCATTGGCAGCATAGAGGAAGAGCTTTCTGCCATAGAAGGCGTTGCTTCTGTAGAGTCGGGCGATGCTACATTGATATAGTAGATGGAAAACTTAGGCAAGCTAATTTTCAGCAAAAAGCCTCCAAGCGTCAATACGGAGGCTTTTAACCAACAAACCAACAGCAAGACAGGAAAAATCGCCTTTTCCTAGCTAAATTTTAGCTCGTACGATGCTGAGAGCTGTCTGGAAACATGGGCCAGGGACAACTACCCAGTCGGCATTCTGAAGGTTATAGATGCTTAAAAACCAAAGTCAAGTTTTCCAAGTACTGTGATATGAGCTATTTATTTGGATCTTTGGAAATATAATTTATGGTTTCTGGCCGTAAAGATAAAATTAGCATTGGCTGGAAAATTTTTAAATGCTTTACTAATCCTGACAAATTATTCAGTTCAATAAAAAATGAAAGCATGACTGATACTTTCGTTTATTACTCAATTATGGCGTTTGTATTTCTTGTGATGAATTCTTTGATTTTCTTTTTAAGCGGTTCTTTCCTAATTTTGGATGTAATATCATTTTTTGGCCCTTTCGCTGAATTCAGTTTTGCATTGATTTTCATGGTTTTATTCCTGCTTTTGTTGTTTTTTAACATTGCTCTTGCAGCTGTTTATCATGTTTTTGTAAAATTGTTTGGCGGCAAATCAAATTTCAATGCGACATTCAAAGCCATTTCATATGGATTTACGCCCGCTGCCTTATTAGGTTGGATCCCATTTCTTGGATTCCTTATATCCATCCATTATTTTTATCTTAATGTCAAGGGAATTGCAATATTGCATAAAATTAGCGCGCACAGGGCATTCTTGGCATTGTTGCTGCCTGTAATTATCATACTAGTGCTGTTATCGGTCTTTCTTGCTGCCTTCTTTTGGCAAATTGTTTCATTATAACTTTAATTTGACACCAAAATTATGGTCAAATTAAAGGGAACTATATTGTTTAGAATACAATAGAGGACTTTGAATAATTATATGTTTCATTCAAAGCCCTTATTGTGAACTTTGATAAATAAAGGGTCAATCAAAGTCCTCAATAATATTTTTGATAAAAAAATGCTCATGGTGACAGTTGTTGTGCAAACATCAAAAACAGGAGTAAAAACACCGCTTGGTTACAGCTACACCGACAAAATTCTTACAAAAATATTTTGTTTGAAGTCATAGCAGGCAGAAAATTAAAAACAACAGCAAAATTGTTTAGCCACAGCTTTATACAAAGCCGTCCTTACGCCACCCTTTAATTTGACCATACCCTAACTGTCAAATTAAAGTTATAAGCCTTATTTTCAAATATTTAATATGAAAAACGACAAATCAAATTCTGAAAATGAAATATTTGAAAAGATACACAGCACATTTGCATCTGTTGCTGCATCGTTAGGGTACAACGAGGTTCATGGCAGAATACTTTCTGTGCTGCTGATTGAAGAGCAGTCGTTATCACTCCAAGATCTTTGTAAATCAACAGGATACTCTCCTGCTTCTATCTCACTTTCATTAGACCTGCTTGAACTTGTAGGCGTTGTAAAAAAAGTTAAGCGCAGTGGCGACAGGAAACTATACGCAAAACTTGATGGAGATTTGCTTGAAGGCCTTAGGAAAGCGCTTATGTTTAAGCTTCAGAAAGAAATTTCAGCAACATTGCTTGACCTCAAAAGTTATAAGGAAAAAGGAACAGACGGACGCCAATCGCCACGGGCGAAAAATGCAATCTTAAAAATGGAAAAAGAGGTAAAGAGGCTTGAGGAATATGTTAATAAACTGGCTGCTGTAGACGTGCCGAAGTGATGGCGAAAGAGCAAAATGCGGACCAGCACATCACAAAACTCGTTATGGATTGTAGTGGAATTAAATACTACTTATAAGTGGCATAAAAATATAGTTTTAAATACTTGTACATACTTGTGTGATTTATGACAACAAAGTATACTTCAGCAGATTCAATAGTAAAATTTCTTCCAACAGCTGTGCTTGATACAGAATTGGCAGGACTGATTGCTGGAAATGGGTATGAATGGGCTAACGACCAGAGATTATTAAACAGCGGTATCTGGCCGCAAAGCATTGCCTTAATTGGTTTAAGAGAAGATAGCTTGACAGATGTTTCGCCAGAAGACTTTTTAAAAGCCCGAGTATATTTTGCTGATAACTCTACAGGCATTATTTCACATTTGCGCAGACAAAGTATTTTTGATGCATCGTTCAAACACGAGGAATATGCCTATTCACATCTAGGACGTGATGGTGTTCCAGTAGCTAGTGTTAAAGCAGTTAGATACGGCAATAGAGTCATGTCATTAAAACTGTCGTATTTGCCTGATGAACAAGAGAAAACTGACGAAATAACCTCTCGTACTGGAGTTTTGCGTTTTTTTGCATCGCCTTGGTTATTGTGTGCAGATTATGAAGATAAAATTGTAAATACTGTGCTAACTTATAGGTTAGCTGAGTCTGCAGCAGCAATTCACCACTGTTTTGGTGAGATCGGTAAAGGCGTTGAATTGAATACTGATGAAAATTTGGAATACATGGAACTAGGCGGTGTGCCCGAATTTTTACAAATAAGAATAATGTATTTCTCACACTTAACTGATAAAGCTAAAGGCAAGTATAGGCAACTGCAATAGATAGGTGACATATTATGAGCAGTTTCTATATGCTAACTGTGTAATCTATGTTATCTAAGTTACGCAGTTATCTATATCATTCAGCCAAAGGCAGTTAGTTTTAATGCATTTGATTGTTAGTTATTTACTATGGGTGTTCAGTTAACGCAGCTTGTCAAAGGACAGACGATAGAGCTAGCCGATTTGTTTGACAAGGCTGTTGCGGTAGATTCATTCAACTGGATTTACCAGTTCCTTTCTATAATACGCCAGCCTGATGGCACGCCGCTTAAGGACAGCAAGGGAGAAGTAACTTCTCATTTGTCGGGCTTGTTTTATCGCTCATTAAAGCTGATGGAGAATGGAATAAAACTTGCTTATGTTTTTGATGGCGAGCCGCCAAAAATAAAAGCTGT
>ORJL011557645.1_pt1 | contig 66031 bp, 53 predicted proteins | sample 1779941 | NCBI WGS metagenome assembly ORJL01 (sample SAMEA104232317, study PRJEB22302) | groundwater metagenome | biome: forest; feature: aquifer; material: groundwater | place: USA | collected 2011-08-07 | depth 5.8 m | reverse complement strand
TAGGGTCCGCTGTGCGGACCCTTCTTCCGCCCGGACGATCTCGTCCTCGTCCCCATTCCCCACTCACACGGTGCCCGGCCTCCTCCTTTCCCCCCTACTAGACGGGCTCTTTCTTCCTTCCCCCCTTACCAAGGGGGGACTGCGGGGGGTCGGCTTGTGAGCGACGTCAGATCGGACGGCATTCCTCCTCGACACTCGATCCAGGCTTTCGTAGAATCGCGGTCCGTTCACGATCGCTGCTCCAATCGAGAGGAAGCGCAATGACTGAAGCACTAGCCGTGTCGCCGAACTCGGAAATGCCCGCCGAGCACGACGTGTCGCCGCTTGCGATCGACGTTCCCTGCTCCCGATGCAGCTACGACCTCCGCGGCCTCACCGCCGACATGAACTGCCCGGAGTGCGGCACGCCGGTGTCGCGATCCTGCCTGGGAAACTGGCTGCGCTTCGCCGATCCCGATTGGGTCGGCAAACTCCGCAAGGGAATGAGCCTAAAGCTGTACAACATCTTGGCCGGTTTGCTGATGGGGATCGTCGTGGCGATCGCTACGTTCGCCTTCGGGAGACCTGAGATCGCCGCGGTTCTCGTGGCCGTCTTCGGCGGAATCCTGGGTGCGTGGTCCGTCTTCTTGATCACCGCGCCAGAACCGGCGGTCGGAGCCACGGAAGTTTCCGTGACCCTACGCAAGGTCCTCCGCAGCGCCGTGCTCGCGGGCATTGCTTTGAACGTCGTGCAGCATTCTCGAATCGTGGCGGGGCAAATGGTCCTGATGATGTCACTCGGCGTCCTGGCCGGTTGCGCCGGGATCGTCGTCAGCTTCGGCGAACTGGTTTACCTTCGCCGTTTCGCCCGCCGCATCCCCGATGAAACACTCGCTCGCTCCACCGGGACCGTCTTGTACGGACAGATCATCTGCGGCGCGATCCTGCTCCTCGCCGCCCTCGTCCTCGGTGGAGCCACGTTCCTCGCCGGCAGCCCGACGGTAACCACATCGGCCACCGCGACAGGCCAGGGGGTAACCGTCTCGGCAAAGATGTCGCTGACCCCCACCGTCCCCGTGGTGGTCGCCGGACCAACCCCCCCGGGCCCGCTCGTCATCATTGCCGGATTGCTCGGTCTGCTCGGCGGGCTCGGCACGCTGGTCTTCGGAATCTGGTATCTGATCCTGATCGTGCGCTACCGCCGCGCGTTCCGATTGGCGGAGTCGGAGGCGATCGCGCTGTCGCTCCCGCAAGCGCGACCGGTGGTATCGCTCGGCACATAGAGCCGATCCCGTTAGGAATAGCGGGGAAAGAAGGTCAACAATTCGCTTCGTGTTCTTCGTGCCCTTCGTGGTTCAATCCGTTTTTCCACCACAAAGAACACGAAGGCCACGAAGAAGTCATGGGACCATGTGCGCGCAACGGCGGCGGGCGTAAGATTCGCCCGCCGCCGTGTGCAAGACCTAACGATGCAACGCGCGCTACCGCGCCGAATTGCGCGTCATGCTCGGACGGGGCGTCCGCCCGACGCGCCGATCCCTTCGCTTCGCAACCATAACCACAGACATACCGCAGCGGCGACCACCGACATGATCCATCCCCACGGATTGGGCAGGAACAACAACAGCACGCCGGTCGCCATCAGCGCCGCGACCACGGCCGTCACCGCCCAGAGGATCCGAGGCCGATACAACAGCGACGACGCAACGCCGATCGTGCTGTAGCTTCCGCACACCACGCCGATCACCAGCGCGAACGCAAATCCGTGTACGCCGTCTCCGCCGAAAAGATAGAGGATGAACACCACCATCCACGCCGTGAAGGAGGTGAGGATCGACCGCACGAACGTGAGGTTGATCGCGTCGTTGATGATCCGCGCGGAAAGCGACTGCATCTTCCCTTGCGTCTCGCGCACGCGGTCGAAGATCACGATCGTGTCGTTGATGCTGAAACCGATCAGTGTCAGCAAGGCGCCGATCATCGGAAGGTCGATACGGAACCCATCGAACCCCAGGAACTTTCCGACGGCGGTTCCGGAGATGGCGTTGGCGACGGCCACCGCGCCGAGCGTCACGCTCACGTCATGCACCAAGCAAAGCACGCCCGCGACGCCGTGTTCCTTCGTACCAAACCGGAACCAGACGTAGATGATGATCGCAATGAACGCTAGGATCATGGCGAACATCGCCTGGTTGCGCGTTTGTCCCGCGATCTGCGGCGCGAACTGCACGACCTTGGAGAACGACTTCTCGCTGCCCAGGGCGGCCTTCACGAGAGACACCTCCGTGCCCGCAACCTGTTCCGACCAGTTCGCAAGATTGCTCAAATCGTAGCGCAGATTCTCATCGACCGCGACCAGAGCGAAGTGATGGTACGCCTTCGCATCGCCGACGGTCGCCGACGAGGACGCCGCCGCTCCGAGCGGCAGAATGTTCGATTCCCGCGCCCGAAGTTGCTCGAACTCCGGTTGCAACCCGACCTCGCGCAGGCGGCGCTCCACCTCCGCGACCGTCACCGGCGCCGCGCTCGGATCCACCTGAATGTCGATCGCCACGCCGCCGCGATAGTTCCGCACGTCGAACGCCCCGTCGCCGCCCAGAACATCCGAGAGATACGCGTCGTCCTCTTCGACGATGAAGAACTCGACGTCGCCGTCCTTGCGCAACGTGAACGGGATCGCTCGCTGAACGGCCAACCGATCACCGAAGGTCGAAACGATCGCCTCTTGCACCAGATCGCGACTGGTCTCCGTTGTCACCACTTCGTACGACAAGCCCGAGTCCGCGGCGTCCTTCTCCATACCCACGCTCTGCACCCGCGATCGCCCCAGACGCTCCGCCGCTTGCCGTGCCCGTGCCGCGGCACTCGTCAACCGTTCCGTCAACACCGCGCTGGTGAGCCGGCCCGGCTTCGCGTCAATCGTGATGCTGTTCCGCTCCTGCGCCAGTCCGTCCCTTTCGAGGTCGGCGTCCAAAGTTTCACGCATCAACGATGCCAGTTGCTTCCCAGAGAGCGTTGTGGATTTCAGCACGAATCGACCGGGCGTTCCCCCTTCCTCGACCACGGTCGCGGGAAGTTGCTCGGCCGCTTTGACTAACCACTTCGACGCGGACGTAGAGAGCCCCCCACCGTCGCCGGACATTGCGTCAAAGACCTGCTCATCCGTCATGGTCACGCCCGGCTTGAGATCGATCTGAATGCTCGTGCCGCCGAGGAACTCGATGTCGTAGATCGCTTCTTTGTGGGAGAAGCTCATGTACAGAAAGAGACCCATCCCGACGACCACCGAGCCGCCCGAGAACACCCAGAACTTCCCGCGGAGTTTCATCCAGTCGATGTTCGGCTTGTCCATCAACTTCACCATCCGCAGGTCGCTGAGGAGGTTGTTCGAGATCAGTGTGTTGAACACCAACCGCGTGATGGTCAGCGCCGTGAACATGCTGGTCGCCAAACCGATCCCCAGGACGATGGCGAACCCCTTCACCTCTTCGCTGCTCACGTATCCGAGAATGACGCACGTGATGAGCGTGGTCATGTTGGAGTCCAAGATCGTGGTGAACACTCGGTCGTAGGCCGCGTTGAGCGCCTTCTTGAACGGCAGACCTTTCGCTCGCTCCTCGCGGAACCGCTCGAAGATGAGCACGTTGGCGTCGACCGCAATACCGACCGTCAACACCATGCCCGCGATACCGGGAAGCGTGAACGTCGCCTCCATCAGCGCCATGACCGCAAGAGTGAACAACACGTTCAGCGACAGCGCGAAGCCCGCGATGCCCCCGCCCGCAAAACCGTAGTAGATCACCACGAACGCGAGCACCGCGATCGCGCCGTAGATCGACGCCCGCAACCCGCGTTCCCGGTTCGTTTGTCCCAGCGACGGACCGATCGTCTCTTCGCTGAGCGGAGTTTCCTTCAACCGCGCCGGAAGCGAACCGGCCTCGAGCACGGTCGAGAGATCCATCGCCCGCTCCGGCGTGAACCGACCGGAAATCTGGCAGCTTTCGTGGATCTCGTCTTGGATGGTCGCATGAGACATCGCCGCGCCGTCGAGGACGATGCAGAGCTGTCGTTTCCGGTTCGGACCCGTGAGCTCAGCGAACAACTGCCCGCCCCTGGAATCCAGCGTGAAGGACACGACGTTTTCACCCGTGAACGGGTGCCGATCGGGACGCGCACGAAGGAGGGACCACCGCTTCTCCTTCCCCTTTCCGTGATACATTCCGTACTGTGGACCGATGTGCGCCAGCGCATACCATCGCCCCGCATATTCCTGGAGGATCGGACGACCGGGGAAGTCCTTTTCCTTCCGCAATTTCTCCATGTCCTGCGTGTCCGCGAACCGCTCGACGTTGTCGATCGGCAACCACTGGAACAGATCGCCGGTTCGCGGGCGCGGTCCGAATTTCGCCAACTGATCCCCGTACTTGCTGATCTCTTGGTGATACTGCGGATTCGGATCCGTCGTGCTCCCCGGCGAGCCCGGATCTCGATCCGCGAGAATGCGGAACTCCAGCACGCCGGCGCCGCGAATGCGGCGCTTCAAGTCCGAAGGATCCTCCAGATCGGCCTTGTTCTTCGCCCACAGGTCGTACGCCTGGATCGCGTTCGTCAAGAGCGGCGCCGCTCCCGTCTCGCGCGACGCATACTCCTCGCGCAGGCGTTTCAGCTCCTGCTCGCGCTTACCGGCGTTCGTCACCGCCAGCGTATCCGTCAATCGCGCGATCGGAAGGTTCGTCGACATCACCGCCGTGATCGCAGCCTCGTACGCCTTGGAGGCATCGTCGGAGGCTTTCGCATCGCCGCCGGCCTGCGCCGCGACACGCGCGTCGTAAGCGGCGGAGAGCTTCTCCAACGTCGGCTTGCGTTCCGACACGTTTCGTTCGAGCGCCGCCAGCGCGGTCACGCGTTGTTCCGCCGAGGCCAGAAGGGCTTGCTCCAATTCGCGGCGCTTCACGTTCGTCGCTTCAATGGCCTTGACCGTACGATCGAACGCCTCGCGACGTTCCCGCGCTTCCTTCGGCGGACGCGGCATGCGGATTTCCAGACGCGTATTGCCGACCGGGCGCCACTCCAGGTTCAATTGCCCCTGCGGATCGACGCGCTCCTTGAGGATGCGCATCGCCTTCGACGAAAGGTCCGTTTGATCCTTGGGTTCCAACCCCGAGGTGTCGATCTCGAACAGCAGGCTCGATCCGCCCACCAGATCGATCCCTCCCTTGAGCTTCTCGCTCGGCGGATACAGTACCAACAGCGAAACCGCGACCATCCCCACCAGCAACAACCACTTTGTCGTACGTCCCTGATCGTTCATCGCAATCTAATCTCCAAGCGCCGTGTGCCGCTGGTGGCTTGTCCACCAGCGGTCTTCCTTCTTCGGCACGCATCAATAGCGAACCGTGGCATCATTCATCCAACACATTCGAAAAAAGAAACGAGAGGAGAACCAGAGCTATCGCTCCGATCCCGACGGCTAGACAAAACGAGGCGGGCCGAGCCGCCGAATCGCGCTGCGAAGAAACAAGCGAATCCCGGACCCGCGCGAATCGTCGACCCGCGATGCGGTGGAACTGGCAGCCTGCACCGATCCCAGTTGCTCGCCCGACCATCGCTCCGTCAAGTCGCGCGTCGCCCGCGCCGAAACCTGCGGGATCGGAATCCGCAGCCCATTCCCATCCGCCACCACGGAGCGCACCGCGGCGAACGCAAACTGAACCGGAACGCTCAGCTCCGAGAGGCTCCGGTACCATCGAGTCGTCGGATCGGGATCGCCGGGGGCCGCCGGGGCTTCACCGGTGCTCGGTAGCGAGGAAGACTCGATCGCACCGACTTCCGCAACAACCGACGGATCCGTTCGCGCAGGATCGCCCGCGACCGGCGCAGGGTCCAACGAACGGACGGCCAACGCCAGCCCACCAAGTGCGAGCACCGCCAAGAGGTAGATGTTGAGTTTCGATAGCATGAGTTCGCAGGATTATATCGGTGGCGCGCCGATGAGCAATCCGCATTCATTAACGCATCTCTGTATTTGCGCCACAAACACACTAAATGCGACGCGGAATCCGAGCCGGGGTCCGATCGTTCGGGCCGACCCGTACCCCGGCCCAACCCAGACGGCGCGTCCGCGGATGTTCGGCCGGGCACGTCGGCGTAGGATGAGGCACGGGTCCGGGCGGAAACGTCGGCAATATCGGCCCCACCGCAGCGAACGTCACAGTTCCGTCAGATTTGGTGCGAAAGCAACACAATTTCATGGAAACACATTTCCCGGACCCTATAATGGGACGTGGTACCGAAAAACGTGACCTGGATCGAACAGAAATGAACTTGGAACGCGGACAAACGAAGCAACGAGTTGAAGACCTACTTTTTTGCCTGTACCAGCGGGCGATTCACCCGGAATTTTTCCAACTGTACAAGGTTCGCCGGCTCGAGCAGCGGCGTTACCAGGCGGAAATCTGGGTCGTAGGTCTTGCTCACGTTATTACGGTCCAAGTCGGGGATCAGATCCTGACCGAGTTGATCGCGGCCGACCACGAATCGCTGCCCAAACCGGGATTGGCGGCGTCTTTCCGTTTCCGCGGCGAACGTGACCACACCCAGTCGTTTAACGATGGTCTGAACTACATCCTGTCGACCCAGGTCGAACGCCTTGCGCCGCACCTGTTTCCGGCGACGCATCGCGATTACATTCACTACGCGCAGAATCGAGGCCTCTTGGTCACCTTCGACGACCAGGCCACGGACGGACTCGCGCCGTTCAGCTTCGTCGATTTCGACGCCCGGGACCACGAACTGCACATTCACGCGTTCCACGCGTTCCCGGAAGAGCTCACTCTGCTGAAAACGCAGTCGATCTTCGAGATCGGAAAGCCCAAACCGCGAACACACCGCTAGCCGCCGGCTGAGAATCGGTGTGGGACCGACTTTCCAGTGGCTCTCTTCGTCGAGGCACACCGAAGTGCCATTCCTTCTGTTCCGATAAGTGCATGGGCGGCTACGCGCCGCTGCGCGACTCGGAATGGACAAGCAACACCCACATTTTCGCGCCCCTGGTCTCTCGCGACGCGGGTTCCTGCGCGCCGCGGTTTCGACGCTGGGTGCGGCCCGAGCGATGGGCGGCGAGCACGGTGACCCGCCGAAGACCGAGACTCCCCCGCTTCGACTTCGCCCGGGGGAACCGCCCTCCCGTGTGGTGCAGCTTCGGTCCGATCGCGTGGTCGACGGTCCTCATGTTCATCGCGGACGACTCCAACTCATGTTGGAGGACGCCCTCTGCGTACTCACGCGAAGCGACTCGTCCGCGGATGCGTGGCGCAAACTGCTGGAACCCCGGGACGTCGTCGGACTGAAATTCAACCACACAGGCCAAACGGCGCTGGGCACGACGCCGGTTTTCGCCGACGCCGTAGTCGAGAGCCTTGTCTCCGCCGGATGGGATCCGAAGCAACTCATCCTCTTGGAGGCTCCCGCGGCCACGGCCGCGAAATGGCAGACGACGCCCGCGTGGGAAGGGTTCGAAGACGACGAAACCGCGTTTGCGAGCGGCGCGGATCATCTCATCAAGGCACTGCGCCAGGTGAACGCCCTCGTCAGCGTTCCCTTCCTGAAGACGCACAACATCGCCGGCATCACCGGCTCGATGAAGAACATCTCCCATGCCTTCGTGAAGCACCCCGGGAGATATCACGGAGGCGGGTGCTCGCCTTTCATCCCCGACATCCTGGCCATTCCGGCCATTCGCTCGAAACTCAAGTTGTGTTTGGTGGACGGACTCCGTGCGGTCGTTCGCGGCGGACCGGAAGCCCAGCCCTTCGGAATCCGGGACGCGGGTTACGTCCTGGCGTCGACGGACCCGGTGGCCGTCGATGCTCATGCTGTTACAATCCTGAATCAGTTACGCGGCGAGCTCGGGCTGGGACGGTTGGCGGCCACTCCGGAGTCGATTCCGCATCTGCGGGTCGCCCACGAAAAAGGGCTAGGAATTGCGCTTCCGCACGGAATCGACGTGGTGTCCGTTCCGGCGGCGGACTGAGCCGCCTAGCAGCACTGGAACCGCCCTTTCGGGAGCGCCGCGCGAATTTTTGCGGACATTTGTTGACAAGTCAGGAACGTCCGATTAGAGTTATAGTAGTGGAGTGGCTGTGCGGAGTTCTCGCAGGGCTTGGCTCTGGCGAGAGCGTGTACTCAGTGGGTTGATACCGTAATCATAATACTTTGACGGTTTCGAATCGGTCTTTTCCATCCGACGCCTTGTTCCCGCCGCTGCCACACCATTCGTCATGCACCACTGGGGTGCAGGTGAAGGAAGTCGTTCGGTCCCGGGTACCTAAAAACGTAGGAACCTCGGAACGGCGCTTGTCGACCGTTGACGTTCCAGCAGCGTCAACACGAGCCAACCGTCGCATGCCGAATTCGGCTTCTCCGTGGCCTGTTGGTTAGCTGCTTCATTCGGTATTTCGGCTGCGGCGCTCGGGGTGCATTCCTGCTTTCCCAGAGTGTCCGACGGCGGCGGGCTTGAGGTGGGTGGCGATCATGCCGCTTGTGTCGTCTCCGCGAAACGCGCGTCGGTTGGACGAGCGCGGTTCTCGTCGAGTTTCGACACACGCCGGATCGCGTCGAAACATGCAGAATACGTGCAGAGGAGAAATTATGATTCGGAAGAGGTTACGTGCGTTCACGCTGATCGAGCTTCTGGTGGTGATCGCGATCATTGCGCTCTTGATCTCGATCTTGCTGCCGAGTTTGTCGCGTGCACGCGAGCTGAGTAAACGGTTGGTTTGCGGTTCGAACGTCAAGGGTATCGGGACTTCCGCAAAGATCTATGCGAACGACAACGCGGAGAAATGGATGATTCCGTCGTTCCGGGCCGCCAAGATCTACGACGGACGAATCGACTATGTCCAGGGAGGCGACCCCAACACCAGCACTGATGAGGGCTCGGTCGGTTTCGATCGGAACATTGAGTCGACCTCGGAAACCGCCGCGATGCCGAACGGCGGGAGCGTAGCGGTCAGCGTAACGCGAGCGTTTTGGATCATGGTTCGTTCCGGGGATATCACCGTGAACCAGTTCACCTGCCCGAGCGCAGGCCACGATCCGGATCCCAGCGAGGCGGAACTCTTCTACGACTTCGCCTCCTCGGCGAACATCAGCTACGGCTATCAGGTTCCTTTCGGTCCGCGTGACACGCAACCCCGCGAAGGCGTGGACAATCGCCAGATCCTGGTCGCGGACAGGGGTCCGTTCTACGTGGGCGGGGCGGAGGCGCCGAAGTGGGAGGATGGCGACCAAAAGAAGCTCACGGTCACCTCGCCGCCGAAGGAATGGCGTCAGTACAATTCGCCGAATCACGGCGGCTCGGGCAACGGCGAAGGGCAGAACTGCTTGTACGGCGACGGGCACGCGACCTTCGTACGAACGCCGATCGTCGGAATTGATAATGACAACATCTACACGGTGATGAGGAACGATTGGACGAACACCGGCGAAAACCGGTTCCAGGGCGACACAGTGCATTTGCATCCGGACGAGTTTCCGTGGCCGGGGATTCACGCCCTCTCCAGCGCAAACTCCGGGTTTGCCTCGACGGATAGCCTCATCTATCCGTAGCGTCGGCGTTTGATGGAAAGCCAAGCGACGCGGCGAGAGATCGACTCTCGCCGCGTCTTTTTTTTCGCGCGGCGGGAAGCATGTCGAACCACCATCCGGAATGGGCAGGCGCGGGGCGCAAGCGCGTTCGACGCGGTGTCATCGGCGTGTTGCGCGCGGACGATGCTCTGCTGATGGTTCAGCGCGCCGCGGGGATCGCCAAAGGCGGATTCTGGTGCTTCCCGGGCGGACATGTCGAGACCGGCGAAACGCCGCGAATCGCCGTGGTGCGCGAGCTGCACGAAGAGCTCGGGATCAGGGTCGAGCCGGAGCGACGCCTCGGATCCGTCCGAGTACACGATTCGCGGCACGTGCTGGCCGTGTGGCAGGTGCGCTGTGCCGCGTGCGTGGTGCAACCGGCCGCGGCGGAAATCGCCGACTGGAAATGGGTTCCGATCGCGGAGCTTCGCTCCCTTCTTCCAAGCCTCGCATCCAACGAGGCCGTGTTCCAAATGTTGGCGCTGTAGGCGTTCCGCGCGATGCGATCGTTCAGTCGCCGCCGAAGCCCCGGGCGGCGATGCGGAACGCGGAACCGACGGGCAGAAACAGGAACAGGGCGTTGATGGGAACGAGCAAGCTCTGCAAGAACGCTTTCGCCAAACCGGATGCGACTCGGCGTGTCTCTTTCGCGTCCGCTACGCTCTGTCGTTGGTTCCGCTTGACCGACGCGGGGACTTTGAGACTCGAGCCGCAGTCACACTTGACCTTGATTGGATTGGCCGATTCCGATTCCATGCGACGCTCTCCGGGGTTGCGCGATTGACGCGGAGCAGCGTAGTGCGGTGGAAGGTCGGGTTCAACGGTCCCGCGTCCAACTACAGCACGAGTGCGATTATTGCATCCTTGGTGACAAGTGGGTTCGTTTGGTATATTTCATGTTTTGCCGGTGCCACGGTGTGGCACTGTTGAAAGGGACGACGGGAGCGAGGCAACGAGAACAGCGAGCGGGGTGGAGCGTGTGCGAACACATACCTAACTATACCCGGCAAACGGTCGCGGGGCAAGGGGTGTTTTTGATTTGTTCGGTTGCGTCGGAGGTTGACTGTTCCGCGCGGCTGGGGACTCGAGAAGGGATTCCCCGGCGGGGTGGGTGCGAGAAGGGATTCTCGCACCAGCAGAGTCTCTCCGCGGGCCTCACCGGATTGGGTTCGGGCGCGATCGAGACTTCCAAACGGTCGGAATCAGGAGCGCGAGGATCAAGAGACCCCAACCTGAGACCGTGGGAATCGCCGGTACACACTCGTTCGGGGTCCCGTCGGCGTCGGAATCGAGCGACGTGCCGTCGGCGATGTCGCACGAGTCGGGAACGTCGTTGTGATTGCAGTCCGGAGCCGATCCGTCGGCGAGATCGCATGGGTCGGGTCGTGTATTGTGGTTGCAGTCCAAAACGGACCCGTTCGCAATGTCACACGAGTCGGGAACGTCGTTGTGATTGCAGTCCTGGGCCGATCCGTCGGCGATATCGCACGAGTCGGGTCTTGCATTGAGGTTGCAGTCTGGCGCCGATCCGCTCGCGATTTCGCAACCATCCGGTACTTGGTTTGCATCGCAGTCCAGCGCCGATCCGCCGGCAATATCACATTCGTCGGGGATGTCGTTTTGATCGCAATCGAAGCTGGTCCCTTGGACTAGGTCATCCGGATCAGGCACGCCGTTGCCGTTACAATCGACTTGATGCGAGCAAGCGATCACGGCTCGTGAAACACAAGCGGAGTCCCAGTCGAAGAGGCAGCAAAACGGGTCGTCCGCGCAGACCGCCGAGCAGCAAGTATCGTCCAAACAGCCCGAACCCGAATGGGCAGCGAGGCAATCACCAGCCCCTGCACCACAGGCCAAGTGACAGCTCCCTGCGGCCTCCACTTCGCAAACCCGGTCCCACCCGCCGCTCGGTACACAGCATGTGGTGTCGGTCTGGCAAACGGAGTTGCAGCAGTCCACATCGTTGCATCCCGGCGTCGACGGACGGAACGGGTCGTCGCAGTCCGGCGCACTTTCTTGGCAGCTCGGGAAACCGCTGGGGTTGCACAACCCCGCCGCCTTCTCCACGCAAAACTGATCCCACTTCACCACGCAACAAAACGGGTCCACCTCGCAAACCCGGTTACAGCAAGTGTTGTCGCTGCACCCCGGGCCCGTATGGTTCGTTGTGCAAAGACCCGCGGTCGGAAGGCAGGTGTTATAGTTCCCGTTGCAGATGCCCGTGGCGCGGCGTGCGCATCGCGAATCCCATTGCCCGTTGCAACAGAACGGATCGACGATGCAAACCCGCTCGCAGCAATCCGCGTCGTCGCAGCCTCCGTTGAAATGCGACGACGAACAACCGCCCCCCGACGGGCACTGTTCAAGACCGCAGGAAAGCGAGAACGTGCCCACCCCACCGGCCGCTCCCGCGAATGTTCCGATGCGGATGAGGTATCGTTGGTTCAGGCTGGCATCGAAAGCTGTGTGCGATGCGCGGTTGCCGGCAACGTTCGGGTCGTAGTCATCGCTACAAGCGACCATTTCTGTGTCACCGGACGAACATCCGCACCCCTCATACACGAACAGTTTGGTGTCGACGTTGGTTTGGTTCGCCGTCGAGATGAACACGCGACCGTCGCAGGGCGAGGTCCAGCAGAACCACACGTCGTGGCCCGTGTCCAGTTGGCGGCCGTCCGCGCAGCGGGCGTGTTGCGGGCCATCGGTGCTCGCCAGGGTGTTGTCGAAGGGAAAGAACCCTTCGTCGGTAATGGGAATCGCAGCGGCGCACAGATCATTAGCCGGGGGCGCAAGGCAGCTAACGGTGAAAGTCCCACTGCCGCCCTGTTCGCCCGGGAACGTCCCGACACGAATCAGCATCGCCTCACCGGGCTGCGCTTGGAAAAGAACGCGGGTCTGACGGAATGGGTCGGGCCCGCAACTGTCGTCTCCGCATCCGAGCGGCGATCCCGGCGGGCAACTCAGGCCGGAGTACACGGCGATCTTGGTGTCGACCGTGGTTTGCCCGCACGTGTCGACAACGAAGCCGTTTGGACAGGGCTCCGGGGGCGCGGTCCAGGCGAACCACACATCGTGGTCGATCTGAGCCTGCTGGAAGAAACTGCAGCCTATGTGCTCCGGGCCGTCCTGCAGCGCAGTTGCATTGACGAAGGCGAACGTGCCGATCCCCGCGATGGAGCTGGCGTCGACGCAAAGGTCGTTCGCGGGCGGTGCCGCTAGCGCGGGGAGTGCGTCTCCTTGGGCAAGACCTACGATCAACACGAGCGCAAGGCTGCGATTCGTGATCCTGGGGCGGTAAGTCCTCAAGGCGGCACTCGGCGGCGCGTCGGCGCGTGGAAGCATGCGATCCCCTCCAGGTGGGAATTGTAGCGTTTCTTCGCCTGCAGAACAATCCGAATCCGGAACGAGGCTGATCGGTCCGGGCGATTCCCTTCGTCCGGTTGCGACGGTTCACGCGGCGTGGACGGTGTGCGTTTTGGCGAGGGGCGACGGGACGGGGTCGCGGTGGCGGCGCAGGGATTCGAGGTGCAGCGCAACCGCCTCTTCGATCAGGGCACGGGCTTCCTCCAGGGAATCGCGGCAGGAGACGCAGCCGGGAAGATCGGGGACGTAGGCGGAGTAGCTGCCGTCCGCCGCTGCTTCGATGACCGCGACGTAGTCCATGCGACGCACGTCCCTCCGGAACGACCTCCGCGTTTGGAACGATGGTGGGTTCAGTAGAACCCACCCTACGGTCCACCGGTTGGAAGCCGGTGCCACACAGGATGCCGGTCACGACGCCACGAGTTTCCTCAACACCGCCGGGAGGATGCCTCCGTTTCTGTAGTAGTCGACTTCGACGCGGCTGTCGATGCGGCAGATTACAGTGATTGGTCGTGATTGCTTCGTGTTGGGATCGGTAAGGATGATGCGCATCTCTTGTAGGGGTTTCAGGGAGTCGGTGAGGTCGGGGAAGTCGAAGATTTCGTGGCCGGTGATGTTGAGGGACTCGCGGGTGTCGCCGGGTTTGTATTGCAAGGGGAGGACGCCCATGCCGACGAGGTTGCTGCGGTGGATGCGTTCGTAGCTCTCGGCGAGGACGACGAGAGGCGTGCGTTAGCGTTTGTACAACTCGGCGGCGTCGAAGATGGGCATTTGTTTGGCGGCGACAACGTGGCGGTCGGAAGAACCCTCACCCCTACCCCTCTCCCTAGGAGGGAGAGGGGGAACGTCCAGCGGTTCCAGATACATCGTCACGCCGCCTTCGGTGCCGGGGGCGAGGAGGTTGCGGAGGCGGATGTTGGCGAAGGTTCCGCGGGTCATGACGCGGTCGTTGCCGCGGCGGGAGCCGTAGCTGTTGAAGTCCGCGGGTTTCACGCCGTGTTCTTGCAGAAATTTCCCCGCGGGGGAGTCGGTCTTGATGGAACCGGCAGGCGAGATGTGATCGGTGGTGACCGAGTCCCCTACCATCACCAGCACGCGAGCGCCGGTGATCGGGGTGATCGGTTTCACTTCGCGCACGAGGCCGTCGAAGAACGGCGGGGTCTGCACGTAGGTGCTCTTCGCGTCCCATTTGTACGTATCGCCGGTCGCGCCGGTGATTTTGTTCCACGTCTCGTTGCCGGTGAAGACGGTGGCGTATTGGGTGCGGAATTTGTCGGCGGTGACGGATTGAGCGATGGCCTGTTGCACTTCGGCTTGCGTCGGCCAGACGTCGCGCAGGTAGACGGGCTTTCCATCCTTGTCCGTGCCGAGCGGCTCCGTGGTGAGGTCGACATCCGTCGAACCGGCCAGTGCGTAGGCGACGACCAGCGGCGGCGATGCAAGGTAGTTCGCTTTCACTTGCGGATGGACGCGACCTTCGAAGTTGCGATTACCGCTGAGGACGGCTGCGGCGATGAGTTCACCCTTGGTCACCGCTTCGGCGACGGCGTCGGGGAGCGGACCGCTGTTGCCGATGCAGGTGGTGCAGCCGTATCCGACGACGTGGAAGCCGAGTTGTTCCAGGTACGGCAGCAGTCCGGCGTCGCGGAGGTATTCAGTGACAACGCGTGACCCTGGCGCGAGGCTGGTCTTCACATACGGTTTGACCTTGAGGCCTCGTTCGCACGCCTTCTTAGCGAGCAGTCCGGCGGCGACCATGACCGAGGGGTTCGAGGTGTTTGTGCAACTGGTGATCGCGGCGATGACGACGGCGCCGTGCGTGATCCGCGCGGAATCTCCGTTGGCACGGATGTCCGCGGTGCGTTTCGCGGCGGCATCGTCGAGCGCGAAACCGCGGTCTTTCACGGGCGCTTTGAGCGCGGCGGCGAAAGTGGATTTCACTTTGCTCAGCAGGACGCGATCCTGCGGACGCTTCGGGCCAGCGAGACACGGCTCGACGGTGGAGAGATCGAGGGCGATGGTGTCGGTGAAATCGGGATCGGGCGTGGCGTCGGTGCGGAACAGGCCTTCTTCTTTGGCGTAGCGCTCGACGAGTTCGATGGTTTCCTTGGGGCGCGCGGTCTGGCGGAGATAGCGCAGCGTTTCGTCGTCGATGGGGAAAAAGCCCATCGTCGCGCCGTATTCGGGAGCCATGTTGGCGACGGTGGCGCGATCGGCGAGGGTCATGCCGCTGAGACCCGGACCGAAGAACTCGACGAACTTGTTGACCACGCCTTTCTTGCGAAGCATCTCAGTGACGACGAGGACGAGGTCGGTGGCCGTCGATCCTTCGCGGAGCTTGCCGGTGAGTTTGAAGCCGACGACTTCGGGGAGAAGTTGATAGAGCGGTTGACCGAGCATGACCGCTTCGGCTTCGATGCCGCCGACGCCCCATCCGACGACGCCGAGACCGTTGATCATGGTGGTGTGACTGTCGGTGCCGACGAGGCTGTCGGGGAAGGCGGCCATCACGCCGTTGACATCACGGGCGACGACGACGGAGGCGAGGTATTCGAGATTGACCTGATGCACGATGCCGGTGGCGGGCGGGACGACGCGGAATCCGCGAAAGGCCTGCTGTCCCCAGCGGAGGAATTGGTATCGCTCGAGGTTCCGCGAGAACTCCAAATCGGAATTGAGGCCGAGGGCGGCTTCGGAACCGAAGGCGTCGACCTGGACGGAGTGGTCGACGACGAGGTCGACGGGGATCAGGGGATTGATCTTCTTGGGATCGCCGCCGAGTCGCCGCATCGCGTCGCGCATGGCCGCGAGGTCGACCACGGCGGGCACGCCCGTGAAATCCTGCAGGAGTACGCGGGCGGGGATGAAGGGGACTTCCTTCTGGGCCGGGCGTTTGGCGTTCCAGGTGGCGATGGCTTTCACGTCGTCCTCGGTGACGGAGAAGCCGTCGAGGTTCCGCAGGGCGCTCTCGAGGAGCACCTTCATGCGGAAGGGCAGGCGCTGGACGGCGCTGCCCCCCGCTGCCCCGGGCGTCCGTAAGTCGATTCGCGGAAAAGACTTGCATCTCCCCGGCGGAGACGGATAGCTTGCGACGGATTCCAAAGGGGTCGAGCGACACGGTCTTGGTCATCGGGGCACCTCGTGAAGAGAGTTTTCGCGTTTGTCTGAGGTGGGAGAGTGTACGGCGCACGGAATTCCGGGTCAAAACGTCGTCATCCGGGGCTGTTGCAGGGGACACTGGAGTCGATAGAATTTGGAGTTCGCTCGGATCCGATCGCGCGTGTGGACGCGAGGGGTTCGGACGGTTGGACATCGAGGTTCCTTCGCGGATGGAGACGGCACAGCGAGTCGACCCGGAGTTGTTGCGGATCATGGTGTGCCCTTTGGCGCACACGCCGCTGGTCCAGGTGGGCGACTGGTTGTATTCGACGGACGCGAAGACGCGACGGAAGTATCCGATTCGCGACGGCATCCCGATTATGCTGATCGACGAATCGGTGGAGATGGACGTTTCGGAGTTTGATCGCGTGATGCGCGAGGCCGGGACGGCGGTAAGGTAATAGAAGGATCGAGGGTACGGCGGTCGGATCGGCGCGACGGGGCGAGACGCCCTGCGACGCGGGCGACTGTCGCACCAAACGGACCTGACCCAGCGGAGTAAACATGGCACAAGAGACAGCGGCACGAACGTTCCACACGGCCCGGCGGTTTCCGGATCGGGGGGGTGCAGGTTGGAAGGGTCCGGTGGTGGACTACAAGGAGACCGAACTCCTGCGGAAGTTCCTGACCACCAGCGGCAAGGTGATGTCGCGCCGCCGCGCGGGAACCAATACGCAGGAGCAGAAGGCTCTCAAGCTCGCGATCAAACGCGCTCGCTTCATGGCGGTCATCCCGTACGTCGGCAGCTAATCGAAGTCTCTCGCCGTAGTCCCTCCCCTGCTCTCGTTCCTTGGAAAACGGGAACGGGGGGACGTGCGCCGTTTCGCGCGAGTCGTCGGCCCTGCCGTTTGCCTGGTGGATCATCCGTCCCCCACCCTCGCAGTAGCGAGGATGGGGCACCGACCGCGCCGCAGGGCGATCCTCTCAACAGGACGACCTCCGTCTTCCTCCTTCTCTTCGTGTTCTTCGTGTTCTTCGTGTCCTTCGTGGTGGATTCATGACCACGAAGGACGCGAAGGGCACGAAGAAGTTGAGACTCGTAGGGTGGGCGGTGCCCACCGACTTGCGGTTCGGCATCCCTGGTGGGCAGTGCCCACTCTACGCACTACCCACGCCTCATTCTCGGTGCTTGACACTCGATCGAGGATGTGGACAGTGGCCGCTGTCGTCGAGGCGTAGTCGGGGTGGCACCGGATCGGTGGGGTGGAGGCCGGTGAGCGGGCATGGATCTGGGGCGTTGTCGAAAACTAGAGACCGAGCTGCGGGAGATGCTCGGCGAGCACTTCGACGATCTCGACGTGACGATCGAGAAGCACCCTCGTTGGGATCGGATGAGCGTGACGTTCGTGTGGGACGGGTTCGCCGATCTCCTCCCCGAAGAGCGGTTCCAACGTCTGGCCGCGGTCCTTCCCGAGGAATTTCGAGCCGAGCAGCTATCGGGGTTCGTGTGGTTGGAGCTAGCGCCGGGCGAGTCCGTTGAAGCATTTCTGAAACTCCCGCGCAGCGAAGATGTCGAGCCTCGTGAGGCGCAAGTTTACGCGGGGTTGACGCGAGCCGGATTCTTTGAGGAGCTGTCCAAATCGCTGGGTCGAAGTCCGAAGAAGAAGTGTCCGGGGGATTTCTCGACGACGCTTGAGATTCTACGGGCGAAGAAGTACTCGGCGTCGAAGCTTCAGGATGCGCGACTGCTGTTCATCCGCTTCGGGGCGTACTGCGATTGTCAGGCGCTCGAATCGGTGGCACCGGAACTGGCGGAGAAGCACGGCGGGGCGTAGCGCGCGTCCGTCCAACAATCGATTGCATTGGGTCGCGCACCAGGAAGAAAGGTCCGCACAGCGGACCCTACGGGACTGAGTGACACCCGCTTGTCACCAGCGAGCTTCCTTGTGCAGACCGAAGGCCACGTTCGGGATCCGCGCCGTTCTCAGGGTCTGATCTTCCAGCGGAACGTTGAGAAACTCCGCGAGTTCTTGGCCGAGAGCGCGGGCTTCCGCTTCGTCTCGGCAGTGGGCCACGCGTGCCCGACGATCGAACTCCCCGAGCACATAGAGGATGTCGTGTCGAACCCCGTACACGGTGTTGCCGCCGTGGACGAACCCCCGCTCGATCAAGACGGCGCGGGGGGTAAGGCGAATGAGGGAACTGCTGCGGAATCCTGGCACTTTCCACGTGGCTCGAACGATGCCGTCTCGACCGACCGACGCGCTGCGCCGGAACGTACACAGGCCGAAGGCGGTCAGCGCCAGAAACGCGTCGCACAGGAGGTGCGTGGCGAGAGAAGCTTGGGGACTAGGTGTTCGCCAGAACAGGTCATAGGCGACGAATCCGGCGAGCCCTAGACCAAGCCATCGCCAACCATGCGCGTCCAACTGGCGCAGCGTGAACTGATCCGGATTCGTGGGGTCGACGCGTGCGAAGTCCATATTGAATCACTCCGGATCGAGGCTGCCCGCCTTCTTGGTGACCCAATCACCGGCGCGAGTTTGCTTCCACCGCGACGAGGACCAGATTCGCGCCGTGTGGAGTTCTCCGTCGTCACCGCGCACATCGATGAAATGCCTCTCGGGACCGCGCCGGCTGGTGAACGTCCGCTTCTGATAAGCCCGTTCGACGGTCCCTTGCCAAGCGTCCCGCCGCTGTTCGAACTTCTCCAGTTCGTCGTAAGCATAGACACCCACGATGATGAGTACGATGAAACCCACCGGCGCGCGGCGTCGGCGCGTTTGCCATCGATTGCGATTGAAACCAAACATGGTGAGAGCGTACGATATCGACGCGCGGCAGAGAGTCCGATACTCCGACAGCCCGCCGATACGATGGCGGCACGGTTTTTCAACCCGTGTCCGCACCGGTTGGAAACCGGTGCCACACTGCCAGACTGTCGTCGCCTCGCTTTTTGGCGGCTGGGGTGAATAATCCGCATCGTGCTGAAACTGAAGATTATTCACCAATCCGGCGACGCACGACGGGGCGTTCTCTCCACGCCGCACGGCGAGGTGGATACGCCCGCGTTCATGCCGGTCGGGACGGCCGGGGCGATCAAGGGCGTGACGCCGGTGCAGGTCCGCGCCACCGGAACGCAGATTCTGTTGGCGAACACGTATCACCTCTCGCTCCGCCCCACCGCCGACGTGGTCGCGAAGCTTGGCGGCCTCCATCGCTTCATGGGTTGGGACGGACCAATTCTCACGGACAGCGGCGGATACCAGGTCTTCTCGCTGGCGAGCATTAACCGCGTGACGGACGACGGCGTCGACTTCCAATCGCACATCGACGGGGCGCGGCTGCGACTCGATCCGCGCATCGCGACGGACATTCAGGAGAAACTCGGCGCCGACATCATCATGGCCTTCGATCAATGCCCGGCGCTGCCTTGCGACGCGGACGCAATGCGCGTGGCCGTCGACCGGACGATCCGCTGGGCGGCGGAATGCAAGCAGGTTCATTCGCGGGGCGATCAGGCGCTCTTCGGAATCGTGCAAGGCGGGCTGGATTTGTCGGAACGCGAACGATGCGCTCGCGCGCTCGTCGACATCGGGTTCGACGGTTACGCGATCGGCGGGCTGTCGGTCGGCGAGTCGCACGAGGAAATGGCGGCGGTCCTCGGTCCGACGGCGGCACTGCTTCCCGCGGATCGACCGCGGTATCTGATGGGCGTGGGGATGCCGCGCGACATCCTCGCGGCCGTGCGCGCCGGCGTCGACCTGTTCGACTGCGTGCTGCCGACGCGGAACGGGCGGAACAGTTTCGCGTTCACGCGCACCGGGCCGCTGCGGATGCGGAACGAGCGTCACGCGGGCGACGATGGTCCTCTGGAGGACGATTGCGACTGTGAGACTTGCCAGCGGTTCAGCCGTGGGTACATTCGACACATGTTCAACGCCGAGGAGATGCTCGGTCCGACGCTCACGTCGATCCATAACCTTCGGTTCTACCAGAGGTTTATGACGCGGCTGCGGGAGGCGATCGCCGCGGGGCGACTGGACGAGATTGAACGCGAATACCCCATCGCCGGTACGCCGGTCGTTGGAACAGGAACCGAATGATGCATGGAAGTCTCGTAGCTCAAGTCGTTGCAACGGTGTGCGCTCAGACCCAAACTCCAGCACCGGGGAACCAACCCCCGGCTGCGGGGCAGGCGATGCTGTTCGCGGTGATGCTCGCGGTGATCGCGTTCATGCTGCTCAGCGCGCGGAGTCAGAAGAAGCGGGAAAAAAAGGAGCGCGACGATCTGTTCAACCGGCTGAGCAAGAACGATCGCGTGCTCACCGTCGGGGGCATCATCGGGACGATCGCGGCGGTGAAGGACAACGAGGTGATCGTGAAGGTCGATGAATCGAACAACACGAAGATGACGTTCCTCAAATCGGCGGGGCAGCGCATCCTGAGCAACGAGGTCGAGACGGCGGAGAAGAAGTAGGCGGGATCGCCGTGTGCCGCTGCTCACAGAGGAGTGGTACGCAGGCATTGCGGGTGACTACGCACACGCCGTCCGTCCCCCACCCTCGCAGTAGCGAGGATGGGGCACCCGTCGAAGATGGGGTACCCACAATCGGGAAAGGCTCTTAGCGTTCGATCGGGGGCGATCGGCCCTTGTCTCGCACGCGACCGTTCCGCATTAGTTCGGCCATGTCTTGCAGGTCGATCACGCCATCGCCGTTCAAGTCGGCGCGGGCGGCGTTTCGCACGCCGCGCTCCGCCGCGTCCGCGATGGAGATCGAGGTCAGCGGGACGTGCCGCTGCGACGCGACGGCATCGGGACAGCAGGAGTCCTTGTCGGCATCGAGGAAGTTCCTGGCGATGAAACTCAAGTCGAGGGCGTCGACAAGCCCGTCGCCGTTGATGTCCGCGTTGCGTTCGACCAGTTCGCAGGTGAGATCGGGCGGGGACACCGACAGGTATTGATCGAGGAGCGTTCCGAAGTCCAGGATGTCGATCACGTCGTCGCCGTTCAGATTGCCGTTGATGAGCCAGTTTCCGCCGAAAAACGGATCGCCCTTGAACACGGCGTGATACTTCCCGTTTCCGATGATCAAGTCTGAAACGGAACGCAACGTGTGCAGGGGATCGCGGGCGGTGACGCACGCGAACTGCCCGGCGGGCGCCTTGATCTGCACGTTCGCGGCGTGCGCGGGGAGATTGAACGGAAGGCCGAAGTCGATCGATTCGCGGACGATCGCCGGGGACTCGACGCAGTTGGAGAAGAACTGGAATTCGATGCACCGGGTCATCGGCTGACGACCGGGGTCGGTGGTCATTCTCGGCGACAACTCCAGATCGACCTCGACCGCGTTCTGTCGTCGCACTTCGACCGTCCAGGTACAACTTCCCGCCGCGCCACAAGAGTCAACCGTGTGGCACTCGAACTGGGCGATCCCCGATGGGAACACTCCGCCGCCACTGATGTACGGCGACATGTTCACGCCGAAGCTGTGAACGCCGGAACAGATCAACGGAGGCGTGCCGTCGCACTGGCTGGTCGCGGTCGGCGCGGCCCAGCGGATCGTCGCGGTGGTGCGGGTCGGCTCGGCGTTCGTCGCCACGCTCGGCGGACAAACCAAGCGCGGAGCGGTTCCGTTAATCACCAATTCGCCGCTGCACCGCGGCACGAAGACCACCGGTTTGCCGCGCGTGTCGCTCAGCTTGGTCGTGAACGGATTGCCGTTCAGGAAGCACAGTTCGTCGGTGCGACACGCGGTGAGCGCCTTGAAGCGAAGCTGGGCCATGATCGCCGGTCCGTTCGTTCCCGGATCGGTCAGCGACACGGCCACGGCGTACGAAATCCGCCCGTGGACCTCATCGATCTGTTTGAACAACTCGAGTCCGAAGGGCGACGTTCCATCGACCATGCGACCGGTGATGATTCCCTGGAATTTCAACACGGCTGGGTCGTAGCCGATCAGCAGGTTCCCGCCCGCGATGAGTTTGGTGCTGAACCCGAGTTCGGCGTTGACCAGAATGTCCGACCCGGCGGTGTGACAACCCGCCCCGGGAAGATCGCTTGGCAGAACCAAAAGACTCAGCGTCGGCGTGTCCGAGCAGCTGCAGAGTCCGGTGAAGAAATCGCACCCGGCGCCGAAGCAATCATCATGACTGTTACAAGGCAGCGTGTTGATGTTCTGGCCGCGGCAGACGCCATCGGCACCGCAGGCATCGTTCGCCGTACACAGGACGCCATCGTTGCACGCATTCCCTTCGCCTCCCGGCGCGTGCGTCACAACTCCCGTAACCGCGTCGCAGGAGTCGTCGGTGCAACCGTCGCCGTCGTCGATGATCGTCTGCACTCCGTCGACGGGGTTGCAACATTGCACGCCGGCCTCGAAGTTCGGCGTTCCCGCGCAGGACCCGTTCGTGCAGGTGTCACCCGAGGTGCAGCCGTTGTGATCGTTGCACGGGGGATTGGGATTGGGGACGCAATACTGCAAGAGCGAATCGCGGACGGCGCCGATGAGCTCCTTTCGAGCATCTTTCAGATGGGTCGCCATCCCAAACGTCCCGCCGGCGAGGATGTTCGCTAGGGTCGTCGTGCAAGTGCTCGACCCGGTCCCGGTGATCGGCGAGACCACCACATCGTGCTCGACGGCCTGCACCAAGGCGTTGTCCACCGAGTCGCGGTCATCGCCGGGATCGTTGCAACCGTCCGGTCGACTTCCGTTGCACGGCCCTTCGTCGGCCAACGGGAAGATGTACCGCTTACGACCGGGCTGCCAGGGGAACCGAGCCGCGACGATCGCCGTCGCCGGTCCCCAAGATTCGAAAGCGGAGAGGCCATTCGGGAAGTCGCACGGCGTCAGCGGTTCGCCGGGAACGTCCCCGCCGAGTTCGCTGACGACATCGCCGGTCAGACAAGCAAAGGACGCGCCGTCGCCGGTGTCCGTAATTCCGAAGATGTGAGCAACGAGAGAGATTCCGCCGTCGGCGAACTCCTGTTGTAGGCCCGCGATTCCTTCACAAAGCGCAGCGGCTTCGTCACGCATGGAGCCGGAGGTGTCGACGATGAACACGACCTCGGTCGGCGGATCACAGGTGAAACCCGCGCCGCAAGGAATGCACCCGGGGATCGGCTGGAACGTACACGCAGCGTCGACGCAGACGTCGGTGGTACACGACTGCCCGTCGTCGCAATCGGAGCTGTCGAAACACCCGCCCGCGACTTGTTCCAGGATACCGCGCGTTCCGGTTTCCAGACCCACAACTTCCGGACGCTGCGGCAACTGTACCGTGCGCGGCGGATCACCGAGCGCGGACCCGCGGATCCAAAGCACCACCAAAACCGCTGCGGCCAGCGCCGCCAGGATCGGTCGACTTCTTTCCCTGATATTCATGGCCGCCGTGGCCTCTTCAAGAGATTCTTCGCCCTGTCCCCATGCCTCCCTGCCCTCTACCCTCCGCCCTTACGAAACGCTCCTCGCGGCGAACAACGCCGCACCCGCGCACGGAATCCTTTCTGTCGCAAGCGAGCACGCAACTACGAAACCCAGCTCAGCGGGACGTTCCCGGCTCTTCGCTCCTGCTATGGTCCGACCCGTGGGCCGCCGGTGGAAAACTCTCCTACCCAGCGAATGTAGTCCGCTAGGTCGACATCCCCCGGGACGACCGCGAGGTCGTTGTAGTCGAACCGTATTCTACACGTTTGGGAGGGTTGAATAAAAGCGGGAGATTCACTGTTTCCGCTGAAACAGGACATAAAAACCGCGAAATCCGCCAAATCCCGGTCGCCGTCCCGGTCGCCATCTCCCACCAGACACCCTGCGCGGCACGGCGACAGGCCACAGTCCGGGGTTCCCCCGCCGTCGAGACACGCGTCCCGGAGATAGTCCGGGATGCAAATACCGATGGGAAAACAGCACAGCCCCCGTTCCGGGCAGACGCACGCGCCCGGCGGCGTGGTCGTGGTGAAGGGGCACGAGTCGTCACAGTCCAGAACGCCGTCGCCATCTTCGTCAACAACAACCTCGCAAACGTTGGGAACGCCATCGTGATCGCAGTCCGGCTCGCACTCATCGGGCACGTCGTTGACGTTGCAGTCGTCGCTCGTTCCAAAGGCGACATCGCAGAGATCGGCGACGTCGTTCTCGTTGCAATCGGGTTCACAATCGTCCGGGACGCCGTTGAAATCGCAATCCGAACTTTCGCCGCAATTCGGCCCGCATTCGGGTCCGCAGGCGACGTCGCACGGATCGGCGACCCCGTTGTTGTTGCAGTCGATGATCCCGCCGGCCGGTCCGACGGTCTCCGCGGTCACCTGATCCGGGAGCGTCGGCTTGGGTTTGAAAAGCCCGACGACGGCCGTCGTTGTCTGCGGTACAGCGTTGATATCGAAGCGGAAGTTGTAGGTGGTGCCCCAGCGCAGGGCGTTGGCATTTTGTTTCACCGCGAAAGGCAGCGTGTGCCAGGTAATGGTGTTGTCGGTGATGGTCACTTCCCAATCGGTCCCGTCCTGGTTCTCCACCGCCAGGTTTCCGCTGTGATAGGGAACGTCGTGAAATCCGACGTTCTCGATGATCGCCCCCGCGGGAATGGTCACCCGGAAGCTGCCGACGGACCGATCCGAGTTCACGTTTTCCATCGCGTATTCATAGTGCCACAACCCGCCCGTTGCGATCGTCGCCTTCGCGGAGAGGATCACGAGCCCCGCGTCCGACGTCGCTGGATCTTCCGGCGTAAACAGATCGGTCTCGACCACGTTCGGATCGAAGTCCTGCCAAGCGCGGATCGCCGGTTGTTCTGTGACCGTGGACTGCGCTGGGATCGCGCAGTAATGCACGACGTTGTCCGGCGGAAACCGTCTGTGATACGGGCACAGCACGTTCGTCATGCTCGGGTCGGGCCGGATCATGTTGATCTTGCGGTAGGCACAGTTGTTGTGTCCGTTGCCGGAGAAGGCGTCGTCCGCCGCGATGTACTCGCTTTCCACGAAGTACAATGCGTCGGGATACGTTGTGGGATCCAGATCCTCGTGGTGCACCTGCAAGCGGCGTTCGATCTTGGTTCCCTGGGCCGGCGGCAAGGACGGCGGGAACGCAAACGACCCGGAAAACGCATTGATCTGCGAGCGCGGCCCGAGTCCCGCTTGACTGCCGTTCAACAGGGCAGAGTACGGGTCAGAGCAGTGAACGCCGAGGAAGTAGCCCGCCTCGATATCCTCCGGAATCGGCTCTACGCATTGTCCGCATGCGTTCTGATTCAACGCAAAAAAACCGTGTTTCACCCACGAAAGCCCGATTTGCTCGAACCGACCGTCGGAGAGTCGGAACATGCCGCTGCCGATCACCGGGTGTCGATTGCGCCGTGCCTCAAGTGAACAGTCGATTCCGGAATACCACGATGCAGGGGTATCGCCGATATTGCAGGACGTTGTACCCACGGCGAACGCGGCAATCCCGTTGGGTGCCGACGCTGGAAACCCGCTCCCGTAACTGTCCACGGTCGGCAAACTGAAGACCGTGATATCCGGACCGATGGGTCCGGGCGTGAAATTGCGTTCCGGCGGACACGACCCGCTGCCCGCGACCACGAAATTCTCTTGGCGCGCGCCGTCGTCGCTGGGAGAGTCGTCTCGCTGGACGCGAGCGCGGATCAGCAGACTTTCGATCGGGGCTCGTCCGCCTGACTTGCTCCCCGCAGGTGTTTCGGCGTTAGCGATACCGTCTAGCGACGCGAGCCAGATCGTCAACAGTCCTTCCGTTTCATCGAGCGCCACGGCGGAGATGACGAGTTCCGCTGCGTCGCCGTGTGTTCCCTTCGTGCTGCGAGCCCACATCACCTCGGAACCACGCGAGGGATCGACGGTGAGGGTCAAGTCGGAAAGGTACGAGGGATCGCCCGACGCTCGCGGATTCGACGCTTGGTTGTGGTAAAGCTCGGCGTCGATGATGCGGACTTCGTCGCCGTCGCGTTCGAGGATCAGGTCCGAGCCGGACGCGATGACTAAGGAGGACGTTCGGCGGCTGGCCTCGTTTCGAGCGGGCGAACCGAATCGGTGCGACGACACCGTGGTCTCGCCCTCTGTGACGATCCACGTCTCGCGCGTGAGCACTCGGCGTGCGGGAGCGTCCGGAATCAGTGCGTTGGCGGAGTCGAACGGGGTCGCGCAGAGCGGAAACGCCAGCAGCGCAACGATCGCGCGGGCTGGAGTGATCGCGCGTCTACGGCGTAGGCTTATCCCCATCTCACCCCTCCCGATCCGCGATCGGCGCACACCTCGCGCTAACCTATTCCGCACGCCCCATGGTGGGTTCAGGGAAAATCCCCTGGCCGTCCATAGGCGCAAGATAGTCAACGCCGGGTTAGCCCCTTCGCTCCCTCCGAGCCCGATCGGCACCCCCGAGTGGTCGAACACCCTGTCCCAGTTTAGCGGGGACGACGTTCCGCTTCAACCACAACGCCGATTTATGGGCCGGAGATGGGTGATCGGATCAGAGCCGCGGGAATGAGAGAGCGGTGCTTCCGAGCGAGGATGCGCTTGGGAAACCGAGGGTGACTCGCAGGTGGCCCTCTGCTGGGAACGATCCGTCCCCCACCCTCGCGGTAGCCAGGACGGGGCACCCGAGGCATTGTTCGGAGTATGGGTCGGATTATGGGACGAACCGGTAGCCGATGCTATGCACCGTCACGATGTGACGAGGATGCTTTGGGTCCGGTTCGATCTTCCGACGCAGGCTGACGATGTGGTTGTCCACCGTCCGCGTGGCGGGGAACCCTTCGAGACCCCAGATCACGTCGAGGATCTTGTTTCGTTCGACCGGTTTCTCCGCGCTCTCGATGAGCATCTTCAGGATTTCGAGTTCGAAGTGGCCGAGCGTGTGCGTCTCCGCGCCGCGGGTCACGTGTCCCTTGACGAGGTCCACGTTGGCGTCGCCGATGGTCAGCACGCGGGACAGTCCCTTTCCCGCACCGGTGCGGCGGAGGGCGGCTTTGATCCGCGTGAGGAGTTCGCGAACGCTGAAAGCCTTGGTGATGTAATCGTCGGCGCCGACCTCTAGCCCGCGAACGACGTCCAGTTCCTGGCTTTTCGCGGTGAGCATCAAGACGGGAATGGTGAAGCCGGCCTGACGGATGCGTTTGCAGACTTCGAGTCCATCCATCTTGGGCATCATCACGTCGAGCAGGACGAGATCGGGACTCTGCTCGGTGGCGGCCTTGAGCGCCGCTTGCCCGTCTCCAGCGACGATGACTTCGTACCCTTCGAACTGGAGGTTGTCGCGCAACCCCATGGCCATGTCGGCCTCGTCCTCGGCGATCAAGATTCGTGCCATGAGTTCATGAACTCCTTCCTATTGTCGATTGGAGGTTTTCGATTGTCGATTGCGGAGACAAACTCAGCCTCTTGAATCGACAATCTCCAATCGCCAATCCCCGACGCTACTGGATAGCCTCCCTCGCGGAACGCACCTCCGTCGTTACCGGTAAGAATATCCGAAAGGTACTCCCTCTGACCAGTCTTGATTCCACGTCGAGGGCGCCCTGGTGGGCGTCGACGATGTGTTTGACGAGGCTGAGTCCCAGGCCGGTACCGCCCTGTTGGTGTACGCGACCATCCGCGGCGCGGAAAAACCCCTCGGTGACGCGGGCGCGGTCCTCGGGGCGGATGCCGATTCCGCGATCGTGAATGGAGATCAGCACGCCCGGTCGACCGCGGCGAACGTCCTTGGCGACGTCGATGGCGATGTATCGTTCGTCGCCGCAGTATTTGATCGCGTTGCTGAGCAAGTTCACCAGGGCTTGGGCGACGGCGTCGCGGTCCGCGGAAACTTGCGGCAGGCCGGGCTCGGTGGTGAGGTGTCTCTCGAACCCGTTCTGGTCCAGTTGCGGCGCGTAGGATTCGTAGGTCTCGCGGACGACAAGAGCGATGTCGGTCGGGGCGAAGCGGTATTCCCGCTTTCCCGCTTCGATCTTGGCGAAATCCAAGATGTTGTTGATGAGATTGGTGAGGCGGGTGCTCTCGCGCAGGATGATTTGGTAGTACTCGCGGCGTTTTTCGTCCGACGCGACGCGGCCTTCCAGGAGCGTTTCCGCGAACATGTGGATGAGGGCGAGCGGCGTTTTCAGTTCGTGGGACACGTCGGCGACGAAGTTCGCCTTGAGGTCCGCGAGCGCGACTTCACGGCTGGAAACACGGTTCAGGAACCACATCGCGATCAGGAGAGTCAGGACGGACAGGAGCGTCAGGCCGAGGTAGACGAAGGTCTGCCCGAGCACGGTGTTGCGTTGCTCGCGGATGTAATCCTCCGTGGGTCGAAGGGCGAGGAAGCGCAGCGCTCCGGAAAGCTGGTGCGACCATTCGCCGGAAACTTCGGGCAACGACACAAGTTCGAGCCCCGAGATCGGAAGCAGGACGGATTCGGCGAGTTCATGGCGCAGCGCGTCCATGTCAAGCCGAACCAGAATCGCCGAGGTTCCGTCAGACGATTGCGCGGCGAGTTGAAAGACGAAGAGCTGCGGCGGTTTCGGATCGGGCAGATGGAACACGCCGAAGCCAGGGGCGCGATGCGCGGCTTGCGGGGCTGTGGCCAGTGTATGTAGGCGTTCCGCCAGTACGTCCGCCAGATGCGCGTCGAGGGGAGGATCGGCGGTGAACGGGTGGACGCGGTTTCCATCCCACCAACAGGGCATGGAAATCCATGCCGGCAAGCGCGCCGGTCGGCGCCATTCCACAGGCGGTTCGGGGGCGCTTTCGCTGATGGCCTGGAGCGACGAAGCCAATTGGGCGACGAGGCGCTCACGAACGTCCTGCGCCGCGCGAGCCATCTGCCCCTCGGATAGGGCCGAGAGTCGAAGGGTCGTCGACCTGGCTTGCTGGAGCGCGAGGATCACGCCGAGGAGCGCGAGGCCAAGGGCGAAGATCACCATCCAGACGCCGGCGAACCGGCGGAGTTCAGGGCCGCGTTGTTTCTGTGTCTCGGGCATTTTCGCTCGGCATTCTCGCATCATGGGGCGGTCGCTGGAAATAGGACTAATCTGGTACTATATTCCGCTTGCGAAGAATCCGCGCCGCCCATGAAGGGCGACGCTACGACGGGACGAGGAAATCATCCACTGGTGGGCAAGCCACACCTGGCATTCTGGAGCAACGATGGCGGCAGTAAGTCGAGAACAGGTCCAAGCACAGCTTCGGACCGTCATGGATCCGGAGCTTCACCAAGACCTCGTCACGCTCAATATGGTGAAGGACGTGGTCATCGACGGCGGTCGCGTGCGTGTGCATGTCGAGCTGACCACGCCCGCGTGCCCGATGAAGGACCAGATCAAGAGAGACGTCGAGCGTGCGGTGAATCGCGTCCCGGGGGTCGAGGCGGTCGAATTGGAATGGAGCGCGAAGGTTCGATCCAGCCGGGCCGCGTCGACGCAGCTCCCGGGCGTGAAGAACGTGATCGCCGTCGGCGCGGGAAAGGGCGGCGTGGGGAAGAGCACGGCCTCGGTACTTCTCGCCTACGGTCTGCACCGCAGCGGCGCCAAGGTCGGCCTGATGGACGCCGATGTTTACGGTCCGAGCATTCCGACGATGACCGGCGTCGAAGGCTCGCGCCTGGAAATGCACGACAATCTGCTGATCCCGCCCAGCGCGGGCGGGGTGAAGATCATGAGCATCGGGTTCATGGTCGAGCGCGATAAGCCGCTTGTCTGGCGCGGACCCATGACCCACGGCGTCGTGAAACAGTTTATTGAGAATGTGGACTGGGGAGATCTCGACTACCTGATCGTCGACCTTCCGCCGGGAACGGGGGACGTTTCCTTGAGCCTCAGCCAGATGGTCCCGCTGACCGGCGCGGTGGTGGTCTGCACGCCGCAGGACGTCGCGCTGATCGACGCCCGTCGGGCGGTACGGATGTTCGAGCAGTTGAAGGTTCCCTGTTTGGGCATGATCGAGAACATGAGTTACTATCTTTGCCCGAAGTGCGGACATCGCGATGAGCTCTTCGATCACGGCGGGGCTAAGACGGCGGCCAAGGAGATGGGCGTGCCGTTTCTCGGCGAGATTCCGCTGAACGTAAAGATTCGCGTGTTCGGCGATCGCGGAGCGCCGGAGAAGATCTTCACGGACACGGAGAACTACGTACACGAAGCGGTTCAGCGAGTGGTCGAGAACGTCGCCGGGCAAGTGAGCGTTCGCAGCAGCTTGCAGCTCGCCGCGCCGACGCTGTCGATTGAGTAGGGTTCGCTGTGCCGACTTTTCCGCTATGCGGACCTTCCCCCGATTTCTTCCCCTCTCACTAAGGGGGAATCGAGGGGGGGTTCTTCGGGCGGCGGAACCGGCGACTTTGTCCGCATGTGGTTGGCCGTGTCGTCGGAACGCGCATCGGATTCGGAAGGACCCTCACCCCGACCCTCTCCCTAGGAGGGAGAGGGGGCGGATCCAGCGGGCGGCGATTTCTCTACCGGAGGAGTGACGAATGAAACTCGGCGAAATCCTGGCGGAGCAGATTGATTACACCCGTGCGTGGACGCTGAAGCTGATCGGCGATCTGAGAGGCGACGATTGGTTTTTCCAACCAGGACCGGGGCTCGGACACCCATTGTGGTTATGCGGACATCTCGTTTGTTCGCAGAACTTCCTGGTCCATGTGCGGTGCCTCGTCACCGCGGGCGTGGTGGACAAGAGTTTCTCCGATCATTTCTCGATCGGCGGACCCGTGAAATCCACGAAGGAACATTCCTATCCGAGCGTCGAGGCGGTACTGGCCATGATGGCGGATGTACACAAGAAAACGATGGCGGCCGTGCCGCAGATGAGCGAGGCGCTTCTCGCGGAGCCGTGCATGTCGGGCGACGGATCGCCACATCCGTATTACAAAGACAAGAAGGGCGCCCTCGCCCATTGCAATCGACATGAAGGCTTCCACGCCGGGCAGATCGCCACGATCCGCAGGTTGGTCGGGAAGTCGTTCCTTCGCTAGCGACCTTGAAGGCGTGTGTCACGGGTTTCCAACCCGTGTTCGCACCGGTTGAGAACCGGTGCCACACCGCAGAACTTGCTGGTTTTTTGGAATGGATTCGAGGATGCGGGGCGTTTCCATCGGTGCCGATTCCACTGGGGAACGGGATGAAACTGTCCGTGAGGCGCACCGTATGAACGATGAAATGCAGGTCCGAGTACTCTTCCTGGGGCCGTCTCGGGATTTCGCGGGGACGGACGCGATGGACGTGAAACTCTCGGCGGACGCACGTGTCGTCGACTTACGCCGCGCGCTGACGCGGTCCCTTCCTACCCTCGCGGGTGCCCTTCCCACCTGTCGATTCGCGGTGGACGAGACCTTCGTGCGCGACGACGCCGTGCTACGAAACGGTTGCGAAGTCGCGGTGATTCCGCCGGTATCGGGGGGCTAGGATCGTGGGCGACCGACTCGTCGAGCTGACCCACGAACCGATCGACGGCGAGCGTGTTCGCGCGTTCATCGGCGGAGACCGGGCCCTCGGCGGGATCGTGACGTTCGAGGGCGTGACGCGCGGCGAGCGCGACGCGGTCCACGGCGAACTTGTGCGACTGGAGTACGAAGCGTACGAGACGATGGGCCTCCGGCAGATGGAGCAGCTCGCGGATGAGGCATTTCGCCGCTGGCAATGCGGCAAGGTCGCGCTCGTTCATCGCATCGGCCCGGTCGAACCGGCGGAGGTCTCGGTGATGATCGCCGTGGCGTGCGGTCATCGCGCCGAAGCGTTCGAAGCGTGCCGATGGTTGATCGACACGCTCAAGAAAGACGTCCCGATTTGGAAGAAGGACGCGTTCGCAGACGGATTCGTGCGTTGGGTCGAACCCGTATTTTCAGAGCCGCGCCCGTAAGGAAGCGGTTCTTTCTCCGCCCTCGAAAAGCGATGCAACTGAAACCCGCACCTCCGCCAATGTTCTCGGAAAGGCTCACTATGCGAACGATGTTGGGACTCGTATATGTTTGTTCGTCATTTCTCGTTTGCGCGACGGCTGTCCCCGGGCAAGAGAAACCAACTCCTGAAACAACAGGCGTCGCGCGGATCAAGTTGGACGCGCAAGCGCTGGAACCCATCGCAGGCCGCGAGTTGGCGAAGCAGTTCCTCGCCGTCGCGGTGGAGCTCCCGACGCGGGCGACGCGCACCGTGTACCGCGACGAGACCACGCGCGAATGGTTCTCTGAGACGCGGGCGATGGCGATGCCGGAGGATGTGCGAGCGAAGTTGCAGAAGAAAGAGCTCGACGAGGAGTTTTACTACAACACGAATTACGGCACGCCGCTGGCGTACGTTCGCCCGTTGGCGTTGTTGGACAGGGACGGATTCAATGACGCGAACAAGACACGAATCCTCGACTTCGGCTACGGCGGCGTCGGGCAGCTCCGCATGTTGGCGAGCATGGGCGCCGACGTGGTCGGCGTTGAGGTCGGCACGTTGCAACCGGCGCTCTACTGCGAGCCGGGCGACCAGGGCGTCATCAAAGGTCGCGACGGACGCGACGGAAAGCTCACCCTTGTTCAAGGCCGGTTTTCCGAGGAGGCGGTCGTCAAGGCGATCGGGGATGGATACGACGTGATCCTCTCCAAGAACACGCTGAAGAACGGTTACTTGCATCCGGAGAAGCCCGTAGACAAGCGGATGCTGGTCGACCTCGGCGTGGACGAGGAGACGTTCGTGCGGACCGTGTTTCGCATCCTGAAACCCGGCGGGCGATTCATGATCTACAACATTTGTCCCGCGCCTTCGCCGCCGGACAAGCCGTACATTCCCTGGGCCGACGGACGGTCGCCTTTCTCGAAGACTCTGCTCGAATCGACCGGGTTCAAGGTGGTCGCCTTCGACGTGGACGACACGCCCGCCGTTCGCGTGATGGGGAAAGCCCTCGGCTGGGATCGCGGCGAAGATGCGATGGACCTGGAGAAGGATCTGTTCGCTACGTACACACTCGTCGCCAAACCGAAGTAGGACTACATGGTGAGGTGACGTTCGAGAACCGCCAGAAGCTCGGTCATCCGTCGGCGATAGGTGTGTTCACGGAGCGTGCGGGCGTGACCCGCTTCGGCGATTGTGCGGCGTGCGGGTTCATCGGCTAGGTGGTGACGCAGTTTCTCGACGCATTCGTCCGAGTCCCGGAACGTGAGCACTTCTCGATCCGGCGTGAACAGGTCCGCCAGGTTCGGCCTGTCGTCGGTCAGGAGGCAGGTGCCCACGCCCGTCGCTTCGAAGAGGCGCATGTTGTTCGCCGCGGGGGCGAGGACTTCTCCGGCGGCGTCGATCCGGGCGTGGAGATTCAGCGTGATCCGCGAGGCGCGGAGCACGTCGTACATCGTCCGTCCCCACGCGGGGCCGCGAAAATGTCGTCGAATGATGGATTGCTCCGGAACCCGTGCGATTCCGTAGCCGAACACGTCGACGGAAACTTCGCGGAGCACGCGCTCGAGCCACGCGACGCGATCGGTGTGCGACGGGGCGAACCCGCCAATGAACGTCACGTCGTAACGGCGCTTCGCAACGCCCGATTCCTCCCGTGAGCGAACACCGTCGGCGAGATGCGGCGGGAGGGTTTCGAGGATTCGCTCGTCGAAACCGAGCTTGACGTGTTCGGCGCGCTTCCCGCGGCGGCGGAAATGCTCGACCAGGGGAGGATACGACGAGATCATGAGGTCGTAGGCCGCGTAGGTTCGATTCGGCGGAAGCGGCGAGGCCACCTGTCCGACGAGCAACCGCACGCCGCGCTTCGCTTCCGCGAGGAACGCGTCGCCAAGCGGGGACCACTCGAAGACGTACAGAATATCCGGGCGGTGATGCGCGACCTGGGCTGCGACGATCCGTCGAAGGCGCTCGCGCGGGTCGTCCGGCAGCGACAGATCGTGTTCCTCGGCCCAGCGCAACTGCAGAATCTCGGCATCGGCGATTACGTCAATCGCTTCCACGCCCAACCGGCCCATGCCCTCGGAGTACGCGTCGGCGTGACCGAAGCCGGTGTCGAGCAAACGACGAAGCTGCTCGTCGTACGATCGATCGGCGAGACCAGGCCCCGCGGCATAGAGCTCCCGCAGAAACTCCGGATACATGCCTTGGACAAAGAGGATTCGTGGTCGCATGGTGTTTCAAGTATCGACCGGACGCGGTGCATCGGGCAAGCGAGATGACGGGCGACGCGAACGACGGAACTCCGCAGCGGTCCGTCCCCCACCCTCGCAGTAGCGAGGATGGGGCACCGATCCGCGAAGTGAGCGGGCGGAAAAGGTGGGTTCAGTAGAACCCACCCTACGATGGATCGGATTACCGAGGACGCAATGCCGTCCCCCGCTCGTGACGGATTTCCGAAAGACGGCATGATACGCGGATGGAACCCGACGGTCGTTTCCGATCCGCTCTGCTCGAAGCGTTGGCACGGTGGGAATTGGGGCTCTCGGACTTGCAAGCCGGGGCGATGGTGCGTCATTACGCGATGATGGTGGAAACGAACCGCTCCACAAATTTGACGCGGATCACCAACCCCGTCGACGCCGCGGTGAAACACTACGCCGACTCGCTTTCGCTGCTGCTGTGGGAAAAGCGCGAGCGGCCCGGGGTCCGCACCGTGTTGGACATCGGGACCGGCGCGGGGTTCCCGGCGCTGCCCTTGGCCATCGTTCGACCGGAATGGGCGGTCACGGCGCTCGACGGAACGCGAAAGAAGATCGAGTTCTTGCAGACGGTTGCCTCGGCCCTGGCGTTGGAAAATCTCACGCCAGTGTGGGCACACTCAGACCATTGGGATCCGCCGCATCGGTACGACCTGGTCGTGTTTCGTGCGCTCGGCCCGCTCGATGAGAGCCTCGTTCGGGCGGCGAGTTTCGTTGCGCCGAACGGTTGGATAGTCGCCTACAAAACCGCGGAGCTGTCCGTCGACGAACGGCGGAACGCGCTCGACGTCGCGCGAACGCTCGGGTTGCGCGAAGGGGAGCCACTGCGGTATGAACTGAGAACCGGGGATGATGTCGCGGCGAGGCAGTTGTTGATCTGTCGGAATCCGATCTGGTAGGGTCCGCTGTGCGGACCTTTCTGTTTTTCCGAGCCGCGACCGTGAGGGAGCGGATCCTTCGGTCACGCCGCAAGCGACCACGCGCTTGCGCTTGTGGCTCGTCAAGAAACCGCGCGCGAACGCTCGCGTCGCGTCTAGGAACCGCTTCCTTACGGGCGCGGCTCTGATTGGTCGCGGGTTTGTTGGTCCGCTCCGGGCGATTCGGGTTTGGTCAAAGCGGACAGCGGCACGAAGGGCAAACGTGTCAAAGCGGGACTTCGGCGCGAGCCGCGGCCCGGTTTCGCCGTGGAATCGCACGAACAACTGCTCTTCCCGCGGAGCGATCGAGCAACGGACCGGACAATGTACAAACCGGCTGCGACGACGACGGCGATGGCGACATAGTCCTGCCCGGTCATCTGACTGCTCCGTACGTCGCACGACCACGCCGAGTCGGCCGTCTCGCCTGCGTCGTTCGGGTTGAACGAGACCACTGCCGCGTTCGGGCACGCCGAACCAACCCAGTCCGCAGAAAGGTCCGCACAGCGGACCCTACAAGCCATACGACGCCGCCGCTACAGGGCCGACGCTCACGCCCACACGATTCGCGTTCAGCTCCATCGCACAGCGACCTGATAGACCAAGAAGGCCGCGATGTACGCCGACGCCGTCATGTAGGTGAACGCGAACACCGGCCAGCGCCACGACTTCGTCTCGCGTTTGATCGCCGCCAGCGTAGACGTGCATTGGCAGCAGAGCGCAAAGAAGACCATGATCGAGAGAGCCACCGGAACGCCGAAGACCTTCCGACCGTCGGGCCACGTCGCATCGCGGAGCTTGGTTCGCAGACCGACGGATCGCTCGTCCTGATCCGCGCCGAGGTTGTAGATCGTCCCCATCGTGGCGACCACGACCTCGCGGGCGAGGAACGCGGCGATCACGCCGGTGCCGATCTTCCAATCCCAGCCGAGCGGTCTCATCGCGGGTTCCAGAAAGCGTCCGGACCGACCCAAGTAGCTGTGGGCGAGATAGTCCCCCGCTTCCGCGCGATCGATTTCGTCGATCCGCGAAAGCAGTTCTTGATGGCTCTTCGCCAGACGCCTCGCCGCGTCAGCGATCGCGGGATCAGCCGCCAACGTTCGCGCAGCAGACTCGTCGGCCTCCCGTCGGCGATCGATCCACGGCGCGGCGTCCTCCTCGAGCCCGTCGCGCTCCACGCTCTCCGCAAACGCCTCTTCATTCTGTTCCAACCTCGCGGCCATCGCCGCGATCCGATCGGATTCCGTTTTCAGCGCGACGACTGGATCCGGCAGAACGATCGAGTCCGTTCGCGCGGCGGAGTCCGCCGTCGCTGCGTGACCCAGCGTTTCCGCGATCACGGCGTCGTGCGATTGGCGCAGAGCGACGCGTTCCGCTTCGTGGGCGGCGCCGATTTCCGTTGGATGCGGGTAGTACCCCAGGGCCCAGATGATGAGCGCCACGGCGAAGATGATCGTCCCCGCCGAGGTCACGAACGATTTCCCCTGATCGTACATGCGGTACATCACTGTGGCCGTCGACGGCCACTTGTAGCTGGGCAGCTCCATGAGGAACGACGGTACCGGTCCCTTCAGCACGGTTCGCTTCAGGATCCATGCAACGGGAACGGCCACGACCACGCCGACGAGATACATGGCCAGGAGCGTCGCCGCCTGCGTGGTGACGAGGTTTCCGAGCAGCGGCGTCGCCGGCACGAACGCGCCGATGAGCAGCGCATAGACCGGGAGTCGAGCGCTGCAACTCATCAGCGGGGCGATGAGAATGGTGACGAATCGATCGCGCCTGTCGTCGATGGTGCGCGTCGCGAGGATGCCGGGAACGGCGCAGGCGAACGAGGAAAGAAGGGGAATGAACGACTGTCCGCCGAGTCCGAAGAGACCCATCCATCGATCGATCAGAAACGCCGCCCGGGCCATGTAGCCGCAATCTTCCATCACGGCGATGAAGAGAAACAGAATGAGAATCTGCGGCAGGAAGATCAACACCGCGCCAACGCCCGACACGACGCCGTCGGCCAAGAGACTTTGCAACGCTCCTGCGGGTAACCACTCCCGGACCCCGCCGCCGAGCGCAACGAACAGGCCGTCGATGAGTTCCATCAGCGGTGCCGCCCAGCTGTAAATCGCCTGAAAACAAACGCCCATCAGTAGAAGAAAGATGGCGGTCCCGGCAATTCGGTGCGTCAAAACCCGATCGACAAGTTCCGTTCGAGAGCGACTCGGTGCGTCGGGTTGCCGCACGACGTGTTCGATCACGCGGTCGATCCACCCGTACCGCACCTTCGCTTCAACTTCCACCAGCGACTCCCCCGCCGCGAGGATCCGGCGCCTGCGCTCCGCGAGTTCGCCGGCGAGTCCTCGCCCGCAGCGCTGCACCACACGCGTTTCGTGGTAACCGCCGGGATCGAGCAACGTCTGAAGCGCCTCGACCCGCGTGGTCGGTGCGTGGTCGGCGTGCGCGTGCTGCGAAAGCGTCTCGCACAGGCCGTCCAACTCGGCGCAGACACAGCTTGGAAACGACGGGCAATGATCCACCGCTCCGGCGCTGAGCGAAGCCACGACCGCTTCCTTCAGCGCCGATAGTCCGACCTGCTTGTTCGCTACGATGGGAACGACGGGAGCGCCGATCTCGAGCGCGAGCGCTTCGACATCGACGCGAACCCCCCGCGCCTCGGCGAGGTCCATCATGTTCAGGGCCACGACCACGGGTTTGCCGAGTTCCAAGACTTGCGTGAGTAGGAACAGATTCCGAGGCAGATTCGTGGCATCGACGACGCAGAGGATCGCGTCCGGCGCCGTGGTCTTCGATTGTCGACCGAGCACCACGTCGAGCAGGATGGCCTCGTCCTCGCCGCGGGCGGCCAAACTGTACGCGCCGGGAAGGTCGATGAGCTCGACCACGAGATCAGAGTCGGGGGTGCGTAACCGGCCGGGTCGTTTGTCCCCGGTTACGCCCGCGTAGTTGCCGACGCGCTGGCGAAATCCGGTGAGTACGTTGAAAAGGGTCGTCTTGCCCGTGTTCGGGTTGCCGACAAGAGCGACCGTGTACGTCCGACCGCCACGATCGACGGTGAGAGGAATGAGAGACGACATCAGATGGTTGATCGCATTCGGTCAAAGCAAGGGCACGAAACAGGACGCCGGGACGACCGCGTCCGATCGTAAATCCCGAGTTCGTGTAGCGTCGCCCTTTATGGGCGGCGTTGGTTGCTGGGTGCCCCATCCTCGCTATTGCGAGGGTGGGGGACGGATCGTCCGATTGTCCCTCCGCGCGTCCTTCCGAGCCGCGCCCATCAGGCAAGCGGTCTTTCGGTGGTCCCGCAAGCTGAGGCGAGGCACTACACTACGCGCAGGTCACGACGCGAATCACTCGCTGATTGGCGACGCCCAACCCAACCAACGTTCCATTGAGACGCACGATGCAAGGCTCGCCGGTCCGCACCATTTCCACACGCACGCCAGTAACGAACCCCATGTCGGCCAGCCGTTTCGCTTCGTTTTGCGAGACGGCCACACCGGCCACGATGACCTTCTCACCCGCGCCGACGTCGCGGAGGTGCATCTCGCGCTCGGTGGTCGGACGACTCTCAGACTCCGGAACCGCGCAAAGTGCGATCAACGAAGCTCCCTAGGCGACGCTCGCGCCGAACCGCGAGAAATCCAGTCAAATCGGAATACGTGTCCGAGCGTTTCGGCAGTCCGGCGGCGACACGAAGTATCTTAGCGCGGATTGCCTTGCTGCTCAAGCAGTGCGACCGCTGCGTCAGAGTTCTCCGATCCTCGGATCCCGCCGGAATGTCCACAGTTTGAGTTTGCTGGTCGGCTCCACGGATTCGCGGACGACTCGAAACCCCAGGTGCTCGTAGAAGCTCACATTCGATGGCTGTGCCGTCTCCAGGTAGCAAGGAAGATCGTCCGCCGCCGCGACCGTCAGGATGGGCTGCATGAGCGCGCGGCCGAGTCCACGTCCTCGCCCCTCAGGAGCAACGCCGAGGATCATGGTGTACCAATGAGCGGGCGGAACGTCCGTCTTGTGAAAGGAGTCCGCATAGCCCAGCACGGAAAAAAAACGATCGGCGCTCGCCTGACCCAGCAGCTCGGGCAATCGATCAAGCCCAGCTTCCGCCGCGCGTTCCGGTGTCACCTCCCAGCCCTCCGGGGGAAGCCAGATCGACACGCCAAGGATCTGCGGGTCCGTGGTGAAAACCCGCCCAAAGCGGAGACCGTAAGCAACAAGGGGTGAAAAATGGGCTGGGGACTTCGCCGCGCGTTCCTGCGGATCAGGAAACACATAAGACTGGAGAGGATCGTCCTGGAAGGCCTTGGCCAGCGCGGTGGCAGCCGCGAGGAGGTCCGCTGGTTTTAGTGGGACGACCTTCACCTGTTGCATCGACGATTCTCTCGGGGACAACCGATTGTCAGACCTCCCGCCGTATCGCGTCGGTACCCCAGCCTCGCTACCGCGAAGGCTAGTGACGGGTCGCCAAGCGTGCCCGAATTCAGGCTTGACACTCGTCCAACGTGGTCGCAGCCGGTCGGACGTGTCAAGGACCAGTCGAGACGCTTGAACCGGCCGTCAGCGCGTCCACGAAGGGCGTGGGATCGAGAAGAGAAAACGCGAAGTTCTGCGTTCCCTGAAAAACGGCGTCGCGGACGCGCGAGGTACACGTCGGGGATAGGACGCTGCCTGCACCGAGCAACGCAAGGGTCGCTCCGCGGAGCGCTCGGAATCGACGAGACGACCTGGTTTTCATGATCGCTTGCTCCATGTCCGTTCGAGTCGGCCCGCTGCAACTGGCGTCGCAACGTGCAAGAAACCGTCAGTCGCCGGTGCTCTGCTGCGATTCCAGAAACTGCTGATAGTTCACGAAGGTGTCCGGGCCGCTGAAGATCGACGGCTGCTCGGAGTTCGGCTGGACGAAAGCTCGCAGGCCGACTCCCCCGGCCACGCTGGTGTCGACGAAAGCGCGGAAGATGATCGTGTCACCGCAATTGAAATTTCCGGACAGATTGTCCAGCGGGTTGAGACCGGCTGCGGGCACCCCGAATCCCCCCGCTCCGCCGCCGCCCGTGCCCCCAACGCGAACGGCAGGATCGGTCGGGAGCAGGCTCTCGCCGAGCCCCACTTTCCGGACGGGCTCCGGATCGCACGAAAAGAGAACCCCGACATCGCGGGAGGCGCCGCCGGGCTGCGTGAAGACCTGGACGGTTCGCAGCTCGGGTCGGGTGATAAAGTTGTTCTGTCCGTCGACTTGGAAATCCCCGTTCTCGTCGCGCACCAGGACTTCCTTTTCGATGGTGACGAAGAACTCCACGTTCTGGTTGGTCTCGTTGAGGCCGCGGACGAGGACGAACGCAGCCTCCGGTCCCGGCGTGACCGGGATGCACCCGCCCAGCGTGGTGTTACAGAACGCGGAGTTCACGACGCCACCGCAACCACTCAGGGCCAAATGCACCAGCGACGCGGCCACGAACGCTGCGGGGACAAGGAGCGAACGGGACAGACGGTTCTTTCTTTTCATCGCACGGAAACCCTGAATTCGTAGCGCCCGCCGATCGACGCGTTCGTCTGGACATCGCCGCGATCGAAACTTGGGAAGCTGTTGGCGCCGAGGAAGGGCACGGAAAGCACACCGTCGACCACGATGGTGACCACGGACCCGCAGATCACGTTCGCAACCGGGGTGGGAACGTCACGGATGTCGATGTTCTGGCGAAGCAAGGTGTTCCCGCTGTCGTCGACGGTGTCAACATTCAAGGAGCGGAATTGAGGCAGCGTGCTCTCACGAAGCTCGAACGTGTTGAAGACACCACCAAGGGGCGTGGTAACCTCGACCAGTTCAAACCCCGCAATGGGAACGGGCACGAAGACCTCGATGTCCGCTTCCGGGTCAATTTGCACACTGGCGACGTCGCAGAGCACCACGATGTTGTCCAAGTCATTCTGGTTCAGGTCCGCGATCGTCTGGGCGTCGAAGGAGGGATCCACGAACGTCTTCGTTCCGGTGATGAACTCGACCGTCAACGGTGCGCTGTTGTCGCGGAACGTAACGCGGGCGCGGAGTCGTAGGCGTGGGCGGAGGCTGCGAAGTTCGGCGTCGGTGAGCGGGGTCGTCAGCCTGCCGGCGAGGTACGTGACCAGTTGTTCGTCGATTTCGGCGTTGTTGAGGACCGTGATGACCACATGCCCCGGCGGCGGTTCGACGCTCTGGAACTCGCCTGTGGGGTTCAGGAGGTTCAAGAAAGAGGAGTTGAAGCTGCCGCATCCTGCGAAAGGAACCGCTAGAACGCCCAGGATCCCGACGCGCAGCATCGCACCGGTCAGTCTGGTACGCCAAGCGTCACGCATACGTGAACCAAGCAAGCGATTCCTCACCTCAGCTCCCTTTCGGTCACAGGTTAGACCCCAGCGGCGCGTCTCATCCGGTCGTCCGCAGAAGTATCGCCGACCGAAGTGTCGGGTCAAGAGTGCGGCGAACCGTTCCGGGGTTCGGCGCGCATGCCTTCTTGGGTGGCATGGGTCCGCCCTTGGCGGACCCGTGCGCTGGCTTGCGTTCGACCACACCCCTGGGCTGGCGGTTTCCCGCGCGACCGCGACCGGAGCACCCGCTTCGGGACGCTCGGGTCTCCGCTGGAGCGTAGACCCATGCCGCCCAAGACGGGACACGCGCAAAACTTCCGGTTGGCGACACGCACCCCTTGTCGCCGAGGCCGGGCTGCAGTAGATTGCCGCGTTTCGACGGGCGGCATCCGGACCGGCGGGTCGGGGGCGCGGAACCATCGCGGTCGGGACACCGGACGCGGAACAACAGCGGGAACGGAAAGCGGTCATGCATTATCCTCGTAGACAAAGCAACATCAAACGTGCTCGGAAATACGGTTTTCGGGCGAGAATGCGACGGCATCACGGTCGCAAGTTGATCAACCGCAAGCGTCGTCGCGGCACGCACCGGGTCAACGTGGTTTGATCCCGGCGCGCGAACCGCACGGCGTGTCGTCGCAACCGGCTCGGAACGTTCCGAACCCGACGGCCGCGCGAGTCTTTTTTTCGCATCGTTGAACGTTCCGGCGGAAGCTTTCCGCTTCACGCTCGAGTTTCGATCCACTCGAAGATGCGAGTGAGAAGAACCGCTCCCTTACGGTCGCGGCTCTGATCGAAATGCTGCGGATCGTCTCGGAACGGAATGAACGGACATCCATGGTAGATTTTAATCTCATCGCCGATCTTGATTCCGCGGGCTCCGGTCTGGAGTCCGAGCTCGCGTCTCTTTTCTCCGGCACAGCGACGGCCGAACAGGTCGGAACGCTCGTCGGACAGGAGAGCGACGAACTTCGCCCGGGGACGATCCTCAAGGGACACATCGTGGGTCGCGCGGGGGACGACATCGTCGTCGACGTGGGGCTCAAGAGCGAAGGGCTGATTCCCGCCGAGGAGTGGGACGATCCCGGCAGCATCGACGTCGGCGATGAGGTGCAGGTCTGGCTGGACTCGGTCGAGTCGGACAGCGGGCACGTGATCCTCTCCAAGCGGAAGGCGGACCGCCTTCTCAATTGGCAGCGAATCCTCGGCAGCAAGAAGGAAAACGACACGGTCGAAGGCCGCGTCATGCGCAAGATCAAGGGCGGCCTGCTCGTGGACATTGGATACCCCGTGTTCCTCCCCGCGTCGCAGGTGGACATCCGCCGTCCCGGCGATATCGGCGAATTCATCGGGAAAATGGTGCAGGCGAAGATCCTCAAGATCGACGAGGAGCGGCGCAATATTGTTATTTCGCGTCGCAAGTTGATCGAGGAAGAGCGCACTCTGGCCAAAGAGCGGCTCATGGCCACGATCGAGACCGGTCAGACGCGCAAGGGAACCGTCAAGAACATCGCCGACTTCGGCGCGTTTGTGGATCTCGGCGGAGTCGACGGTTTGCTGCACATCACCGACATGAGTTGGGATCGCATCGGACATCCGTCGGAAATCCTGCGTATTGACGACGAGGTCGAAGTCAAAGTTCTCACGGTCGACAAGGAGCGGGAGAAGATCGCCCTTGGACTCAAGCAGCTCAAGGTGAACCCGTGGTCGGAGATCGAAACGCGTTATCCGGTGGGCTCGCGCCTCAAGGGCGAGGTGGTGAACATCACCAACTACGGTGCCTTCGTGAAACTCGAACCGGGCGTCGAAGGACTTGTCCACATCAGCGAAATGAGTTGGACGCGGCGCATCAACCACCCGTCGGAGTTGCTGACGGTCGGTGACAACATCGACGTCCTCGTTCTCGACATCAACAAGAACAAGCAGGAAATATCCCTCGGAATCAAGCAGACGCAGGACAACCCGTGGACCCACGTCGCGGACAAGTATCCGCCCAATACGCGGATCAAGGGTCGCGTTCGCAACCTGACGAATTATGGGGCGTTCGTGGAGATCGAAGAAGGGATCGACGGCTTGTTGCACGTTTCCGACATGAGCTGGACCAAGAAGATCAGCCACCCCTCGGAGATGCTCAAGAAGAACGACGAAATCGAATGCGTCGTGCTGAAAGTGGAACAGGATCGGCAGCGAATCGCCCTCGGCCTCAAGCAGTTGCACGAGGATCCGTGGACGCGGGCCGTGCCCGAAAACTACATTCCCGGTCAGATCGTCGAGGGAACGGTCACGAAGATCACTAATTTCGGCGTTTTTGTCGAGTTGGAAGACGACCTCGAAGGTCTGTTGCACGTCAGTGAACTAGCCGATCATAAGGTGGAGGATCCGCACTCCGAAGTGAAGATCGGGGACAAGCTCCTCGTGAAGATTCTCCGGGTCGACGCCGTCGAACGGAAAATCGGACTCTCCAAGAAACGTGCGGAGTGGTCGGCTGAGCAGGACGCGGACAGCTCCGGCGACTCGGGCTCGAAACCGCGGCGCGGCGGTCTTGAGGGCGCTGGCGAAGGTCGCGGGAAGCGCGACCGAGGTGCGGCCGCCGCCCAAGACGACGCGACGGACGTTCCCGGCGACGCCGACGCCGCCAACGCGTAGTTGCGCCGCAAGGTGCATTCGTGCGAGTGTTCGCGGGGGAGGTCCGCGCCTTTCGAGGCGTGGGCTGCGCGGACTCTCGTTCCATTCCGAATCGGGGGCTGCCCGCGGAGGACATTATCATCGCTGTCGACGCCGGCCTTCGGGTCTACCTTCGCCAGATTAACGACGCGCAGCTTCTCACCGCCGACGAGGAGAAGCAGCTCGCCACCATCGTGCGCCGAGGGCGGCAGATGGCCGACCTCTTCGCCGCTGGGGAAGTTTCGCTCCAGGAGCGTGAGAAAACGGAGCAGGATGCCGCCGCCGCCCGGGAACGGATGGTCAAAGCCAATCTCCGCCTCGTCGTCAACATCGCCAAAAAATACGCCAAACGCGGAATGCCGCTGAACGATCTCATCAACGAGGGGAATCTCGGACTGATCCGGGCCGTCGAAGGGTTCGATCCGGCTCAGAACACGCGGTTCAGCACGTATGCGTCGTGGTGGATCAAACAGGCCATCAAGCGCAGCCTCATCAACAGCGACAAGCCGATTCACATTCCCGCCTACATGGTCGAGATGATCTCCCGCTTCCGCGAAGCCCATGAGCACTTCATGGAGACCGAGGGTCGACCGCCGACCGCGGACGAACTTGCCGAGAAGCTCGAAATGAGCGTCGGGAAGCTCGCCCACATCCGCGACGCGGTCAAAGCGGTGACGACTCCATCCCAGGACGTCGACGGCGTGAACGGCCAAGGCATCACCGAAGGTCTGGCCGATCACCGAACGCCCCGCCCGGACGAGATGCTGCTGAACGAGGCGGAGCAGACGAAGATGATCGGTCTGCTCGAAGACCTTGAAGAACGGGAAGCAACCGTTCTGAAGCTCCGCTACGGTCTCGACGGCGACGAACCGCTGACCCTCAAACAGATCGGCGAGAAAGTGAAGCTGACGCGGGAACGCGTGCGGCAAATCGAGTGCGAGGCGCTCGGCAAGATCAAGCAGCACATCCTCGACTAATCCGGTCGGCGTCCGTCTCCCAAAACCCTGTTTCGTCACGCGCGGATGGCGGCCAGCAAGTGTTCGTGGAGCGTTGCGGAGGTGGCCAGGGATGGGATATCCGCGGCAGCGTCTGGATCGATGGCGAGGTCGAACGGAATCAGCGATTTTCCGGTCGGATCCGTCGCTATGCCGCCCGCCTCGGTGACGAGCAACACACCCGCGGCGACGTCCCAGAGTTTGCACTGTTTACAGAACGCGCCTTGCAGCGCGCCCGCGGCGACCAGGGCGAGGTGCATGGCCGCGGAACCGACGTTCCTCAGATTCACGCCGGGCGTCGCCAGCCAGCGGCGGACGATCCGCTCCGTCAGCGGATCCTTGCTCGAAGGTACGCCCAGGAGCAGGTCGTCCGTGGCGCTGGCGTCGGAAACCCGGATCGGCTGATCGTTGCAGGTCGCACCGTTGCCGCGGGCGGCTTGGTAGACGGCGCGCAGATTGTGCTCGACGACCACGCCGACGATGGGGTTCCCGCGGTCGAGCAAGGCCACGGAGGTCGCGAAGAAGGGGAACCCCGCGACGAGATTCCTCGTTCCATCCAGGGGATCGATCACCCAGCAATACCGAGCCTCGGTGGGACGCGGCGCGACCTCCACGAGGCCCTCGGGGAGGGGTTCCTCGGCGATGATGGCGTGATCGGGGAAGCGCTCGACGATCGCGTCGACGATGCCGGCTTGGATCGCGTGGTCGATCTCGGTGACGGGACTCGCGTCCGCTTTTCGCTTCGCGGAACCGAGCCGACCTCGATCGCGGGCGATGTCACCGGCGTCGACCGCTAGTCGACGGGCGAAGCGGAGCAACTCCACCGTAGAGGCTTCTTTCACACTTCAATCGTAGCGGGAACGTGAGTTTCCGCCAGGATTCCCGGACGCGGATTGTCGTTTTCCCGCCGCATGAACTGCGAAGTCGGTGTACGCTATAGGTGGTGAAGTTAGGAGGCATGCGATGGCACACATTCTCCAACCACGACGCGGGAACTTGCTGCACGACCACCGGTTCTGGCTGATCGCGGCGACGGTGATTGCGTTCTTGTTGGCGGCGCTGCGGGTTCAGCCGCTCCAATGAGCACCGCGGGCCGATGCCCGTCTTCCCTCCCGCGAGCGCGCGAGAGAGGGATGACCGTCGGGCAACGACAGAATCGGCGAATCTGCGAGCCGTGCGGCGGGACGTAAGCCACTACCCACAAGTTGGTTACGCGCGGAACCACACCCACCACGCGCTCGTGCTTGTGGCTGGTTAGGGTCTACAGCTGCGGTCCGTACGATGGCGCGGCACCCCGGACCACGAGGCTCCGCGAATCCTGTCCACGTCGCCGGGAGCGTTGCCACCCTCGCCCGGCCGTTCGCTGTGCCTCTCATCGCTTTTGGTCTTTGCGTCCTCCGAGCCGTCGCGGTATGATGGTTCCGGGTCTATGAGGGACCGTCGCCACTTCGAGAGGCAACGACAGGGTATCGCGGGGGTTGCCCTTCAAGTTGCGCGGCTGAGGGGAGGGTCGGGAACATGTCATGTATGGCCGCACGAACCGGGGGCGGAGCGCGCCGCCGATTTGTTCTTTCCGAGGTCGGGACGAAGGGAACCACGCGCTTGCGCCTGTGGCTCGTACGGAACCGATTGCTCGCAATTGCGGCGTTGGCGTCGTTGTTCGTGGGCGCCGTCAGCCCTAGCAGTTCGGCACAAGTCGTCACTTTCCAGAACTTCATCGAAGCCAAAGCCGGAACCAATGTGACGTCGCTGACCCTTCCGATCCCCGCGGGGACCGCGGCGGGGAACTTGCTCATCGCATGCGTGGTGACAGATGGGAACAACGCCACGACGCTGAGTCCGCCCGCAGGTCAGGGGTGGAACCAGATCGCGCGGAACGTGCAAGGGACAGCGGTGACGCTCGGGGTGTGGTGGAAGCTGGCGGGGGCGTCGGAGCCGTCCACGCATCAGTGGACGTGGACCGCACTTGAACAAAGTTACGGCTGGATGATGCGGTTCACCGGGCACAGTCCCACGGCGCCGATCAACATTTCTACCGTCGGCGGCGGATCAGCGACCTCCCCATCGAGTCCGGCTGTGGCACCCACGGTTACGGAGACCATGATTCTGCGGATCGGCGGGTTCGACAATCGGTCGATCACCGTGGACAGCCCGGGGCTGACGACCAGCGGTCCGCACACGGCGATCACCATGGACCTTAGCAACGCGGCCGGTGGCGGCACTTGCTCTGGCGGAGCGGGGTACCGCATTCAATCCGCGGCGGGAACCAGCGGGGCATCGAGCTTCGCGCTGACCGCGACGCAGAACTATCGAACGGTCACGGTGGCGATCGCGCCGTTTCGATGCGTGAACGCGAGCGAGTGCGACGACGCGAACGTGTGTACGACCGATACGTGTGATGGGGCGGGTTTTTGCCAGCACGCCAACAATACGGCGGCATGCACCGACGGGAACGCGTGTACGGTCACCGACGTTTGTTCGGGCGGGAGCTGCGTGCCCGGTGCGCCGCCGGACTGCTCGGCGTCGGGGAACCAGTGCAACACCGCGTCCTGCAATCCGGCGGGACCGACGGGGAATTGCAACACGTTGACTCCGGTCACCAACGGAACTCCGTGTAGCGACGGTTTGTTTTGCACGGACGGAGACGTTTGCTCCGCCGGAACGTGTCAGGCCGGCGGCGCGCGAGATTGCAGTTCCGCAGGGAATCAGTGCAACACCGGCGTGTGCAACGAGACGACGGACCAGTGCGTAGCCCAACCAGCGAACCAGGGCAACCCTTGCAGCGATGGAAACAACTGCACGCTGAACGAGACCTGCCAAACGGGGATCTGCACCGGCGGAACACCGCCCAATTGCACGGCGTCGGATAATCAGTGCAACATCGCCTCGTGCAATCCGGCGGGTGGGCTGGGCAATTGCAACACGCTCACGCCGCGGACGAACGGTACGGCGTGCAACGACGGGGTGTTCTGCACGGCCACGGACACGTGTCAGACCGGGGTTTGCGGCGGCGCCGGGGAGACGTGTCCGGGGGAGATCTGCGATGAGTTCGCCGACGCCTGTTTTGAATGCGCGACGCTCGCTGATTGCGACGACGGCGTGGCGTGTACCGCCGAAGCGTGCCAGAGCGGAAGCTGCGTACACATTCCCAACAACGCGGCTTGCAGCGACGGCCTGTTCTGCAACGGCGCGGAAACGTGTCACTTGACGCTGGGGTGCCAGGCGGGGACGTCTCCGTGCGGCGACGCCATCGCCTGCACGGTCGACACATGCGTCGAAGCCACGGACACCTGCGTCTATACGCCCACTGACGCTTTGTGCGCCGATGCGCTATTTTGCAACGGTGCGGAGACTTGCAGCGCGACGCTCGGCTGCCAGGCCGGGAGCGATCCTTGCATCGACGGCGTCGCATGCACGGTCGATTCGTGCGTGGAGAGCACGGATAGCTGTGAGTACACGCCGATCAACGCCGCATGCGACGACGCCCTGTTTTGCAACGGGTCGGAAACATGCGATGTCGTGTTGGGTTGTCAGCCCGGAAGTGATCCGTGCGTCGACGGCATCGCATGCACGGTCGATTCATGCACGGAGATCACGGACACGTGTACCTACACGCCGAACAACGCTCTCTGCGACGATGCATTGTTCTGCAATGGAGCGGAAACGTGCAGCGCGACCTTGGGCTGCCAGGCGTCGACGGACCCTTGCATCGACGCGTTTCCGTGTACGACCGACGCCTGCATCGAGGCCTCGGACAGTTGCACGAACACACCGAACGACGCGGTCTGCGACGACGGGTTGTACTGCAACGGAGCGGAGACTTGCTCCGCGGCGGTCGGCTGCGTCGCGGGATCGGATCCCTGTTTGGTGACACAGGTCTGCGACGAGTCGACGGACACGTGTCCGGAGTGTCTACTTCCGACCGATTGCGACGACGCGATCGCCTGCACGGTCGATACTTGCTCCGCGGCCACGCACACTTGCGTCTACACGCCGAGCGACGCGCTGTGCGATGATGCATTGTTTTGCAACGGCGGGGAAACTTGCAGTGCAACGCTCGGATGTCTCGCGGGGACTCCGCCGTGCGTCGACGCGATCGCATGCACGGCCGATTCGTGCGTGGAGAATACGGATAGTTGTGTGTACGCGCCCAACAACACCGCTTGCGACGACGGGCTGTTCTGCAACGGGGCGGAAACCTGCAACGTCACGCTGGGTTGTCAGCCCGGAAGTGATCCGTGCGTCGACGGCATTGCATGTACGGTCGATTCATGCACGGAGCTCACGGATACGTGTATTTACACGCCGAACGACGCTCTCTGCGACGATGCATTGTTCTGCAACGGAATGGAAACGTGCAGCGCCGCTTTGGGCTGCGAGGCGTCGACCGATCCTTGCATCGACGCATTTCCCTGTACGATCGACGCGTGCGTTGAGGCCACGGACAGTTGTACGAACACGCCGAACAACGCGGTCTGCGACGACGGGTTGTTCTGCAACGGCTCGGAGGCTTGCTCCTCGACGGTCGGCTGCGTCGCGGGATCGGATCCCTGTTTGGTGACGCAGGTCTGCGACGAGCTGACGGACTCGTGTCAGGCGTGCCTGGTTCCGGCGGATTGTGATGATGCGAATCCGTGTACGGTCGACGATTGCGTCAGCCTATCGTGCGTGTACACGCCGGCGGGCGAGATCGCGATCGATCTGGAGATCGAGGGGCTGGGAAGCGCGGTGACGCGCGATGTCACTTTCGAGATCACGTCGTGCGGCGGTTCGTCGGAGACGAGAGTCGCGCCGGTCGCGTTCTCGATCGCGGGTACGGCCTCCCTGGTTTTGCTCGACGTTGATTCGGCATCGGATTGGATCGCGGTGCGCGAGGGACACACGCTGCGCAAGCGGGCGGCGTTGAGCTTCACTTCGTGTAATGCGACCGTCGATTTGACGGGGAGTGTGCGGCTGCGATCGGGCGATTTCGCCGCCGGCGTCGCCGCTCAGGACAACCTCGTCGACGTGACGGATTTTTCGATCCTCGCCAGCCGCTGGAATCAAGCGATCGCCGCGAACCTTGCGACCGGGGCGGACGCCACGGGTGACGGCGTACAAGGCACGGCGGACTTCACCGCGATCCAAGTGAACTTCCTCACCGGCGGCGATGCGACCCACGGTTGCGCCCTCGCTTCGTCGGGACGCGGCGGTCCGCGGGCGTTCGAGGATCTTGAGGCGAGGCTGGTCGACGGTCGGGCGTTCAGCGTTCCGGTGAGTTCACTCCGTTTTTCGGACGCGGCGCGGGCGGACGTGAACGGCGACGGATTCGTGGATTCGCGCGACATCCGCGAATTCGCGGCGCGGAACCGGTTGCCGCTTTCGCCCGCTTTTGACCGACTGCTCGGCGACGCCGAGCGTCGAGGCAGCAAGGGGCACTAACCTTCAACGCGACGATCCGTCCCCCACCCTCGCCGTGGCGAGGACGGGGCACCGGCCGTTCGCACCGACCACCGCGGGCGCTTGCGGAACCCTATCACGCCCGTAGAATCCGCGATTGACAAATGCGTTCGGCGATATCCGTCGACCGCTCTGCGCTCCCGGCACGGGCCCGACGATGATTCAACCGCACCGACACCTGCACGTTTCTCGACGAACGATCTCGCCGAACGGAAACATGGTCCGCGCGGCCGTCCTGGCGATGCTATTCGGCGGACTGGCTGCGGGATGCGGGCACTCGGTTGCGCGCATGCGTGACACGGCGATGACACGCATCGGCGAGTGGTCGTACGGAGGCTGGCTGTCCAGCTATCAGACGGCGGAGGATCGCTGTCGAGAGACGGGTCAGCCGCTGCTGATCCTGTATAAGCGTCCCGGCGCCGCGGACGAAGGGTACAGGGATGCCCTCCCGTCCCATTCGAAGGATGCGGGCGGCGCACCGTTCGTTCGCTGCGTGCTGAGCAGCGGATGTGAACCGGATCGACGGTTCGTTTCGCAGTTCGGCGTCGAACGAGCGCCCGGCGTCGTCGTTCGACATTCCGACGGAACGTTCCACACGAAATACGGACGATTCACCGCCGACGAGGCGACGGCTTTCGTCGGATCCGCCGTGGCGCCGGGCGCGGCGCCGCTCGTGAATCCGTTCGTCGCCCGACGATCGCAATATGCCTGGTTCACTTCGCTCCGCGACGCGGGACTGCAGGCGGCGAACACGCAACAGCCGCTCCTGATCGCCTACGAACGGCGGCTGTCGCGCGATGCGTCGCAACTGGAGGCGCTCCTGGAAACGACCGAGGTTCACCGAAGAGTCGCGGACATGGTCCCCTGCCGCCTCACGGTATGGGACGCCTGGAGCGATCCCTACGACGGTCCCTTCGGAGTGCTGCACCTGCCGGCGATCATCCTCGTTTGGCCGGACGGTCAGTCGGACATTCTGCAACGTCCCGTGTCGACGGACCCGATCGTGCGATTCGTAGAGGACGCCAGAAGCCGATTCGCCGAGCGGACGCCGAGCGGCGTGGATGCTCCGTCCGGGACCGGATCGCCGACGCTGGCGGCGCCGTAGTTCTCCTGAAAACGTGGGCTGATGACGGGTCGTAGCTGCGTGACATGCCCAAGCCCGGCGCATGCCGAGCGCCGGCATGGCGGCGCTTCGCTTGGCCATGCCACCCGACGGCGGATCGTCAGCACGTCGTCAGGCCAAGCGGATCCTCGGGCGCTGGTGTTCCGCCTTGGCGGTGATGGGGATGCGGATGGTGAAGCGGCATCCGTGTCCCTCCTCGCTTTCGAGTTCGATGGTGCCGCCGAGCATGTCCACCAACTCCTTGGTGATCGCCAATCCAAGACCCGTACCGGCGTATTCGCGCGTGGCCGACGAATCCAGTTGGCGGAACTTCTCGAACATCTTCGCCTGATGCTCCTTGGCAATCCCAGGTCCAGAGTCGCGAACGCTGATGCGGACTCGCCCGTCACCGGCCGTTCGAGCCTCGCCGCCGATTACGCTTTCACCATCGCAGGCCACCGACACCGCGATCGCGCCTTCCGGCGGCGTGAACTTCACCGCATTGCTCAGGAGGTTGTACAGGATCTGCTTGATCCGCCCGGCGTCGCTTCGACAGCGCGGCAAGTCCGGTCCCAGGTTCAACGACAGCTCTTGTTTCTGCTTGTCGGCCAGGGGGCGAACGAAGTCGACGAGGTCTTGACACAACTCTGCGATCGAGAATTCCGACAGGTGGAGCTCGAGCTTGTTGGCCTCGATCTTGGCGAGATCGAGCAGATCGTTAATCAGTTCCAGAAGACTCCGCCCGCTCGACAGGATGTTCTGCGAAAAACGGGTGAGGCGCTTGCGGTCTACCTCGGACGTGTCGGTCACGTCCCGGAGAAGCTCAGCGAAACCGATGATGGAAACGAGCGGCGTGCGAAGCTCATGCGTGACGTTCGCCAGGAACTCGCTCTTCAACCGCGACGATTCGTGCAGAGAGACGTTCAGCTGCGCCAATTCTTCCAGGCGGACGTCGAGCGAGCGGTTGATCTTCTCCTGCTCCTCTTGGGCGGCTTTGAGATGCGCGAGCATTTCATTGAAGGCGTCGGAGAGCTCTCGGAATTCGTCGTGGCTCGAGATGGTGGATCGCACTTGGATGTCACCGGATGTCACTCGTTCGGCCACGCGGCGTAGTTCATTCACCGGCGAAAGCACTAATCGCTGCGTCACCAGGTAGAAGACCAAAATGGCGAGCACGGCGCCGCTCGCCCCGGCAAGCACGGTCACCAACCAGTTCCAGACCCCTTGCTCCTCGGGCATGGGCAGGCGAACGTCGATGATTCCGCGGAGCACGTCGGGATGGGCGTCGGACTCCTCACCGCGTATGGCCAGGGCGAAGCGGAAACTTCGTTCGGCGCGTTGCTGTCGCCAATAGTGTCTTAGCTCGGGACCGGCGCTGAGGCGTTCCATGGCTTCCTGTTGGAACCCGTGCACGGCGCCACGTAGCGGCACGAGCTGGGGAACGTCCAACGGAAGGTCGAGTCGACGGGTGATTTCGGGCCAGCGGAAATTCACGGCCGCCTGCGCCGCGTTCCAATCCGGACCGACAAGATCGACCGTTTGGTAGGCGGCGAACGCGGCTTGTTTGGCGCGCTGCAGCAACGCCTCCTCCTGCAGCGCCATCATCTGCTGCCAGGGGAAGGTCAACGTCGCCGTGATGGTGAGCAGAACGGCCGAGCCGAACAGCAAGCTGACCTTGCGGGCGAGCGAGACCTGAAACCCGGGCCTGTGTGCCATGCGGACATTCTAACTCAAACTCGCCGCCAGCGCCTGGACAAGATTCGACGCGCGGGCGGAACGACGGGAATGTGGGTTTCAGCTACAATCCGCGTATGGGTTCCGCATCGTCATTACGTACGCGTCCGGCGGCGTGCCTGGTCGCGGCGACATCGTTTTTGTTCCTCGTATCCAGCGCCCGCGCCATCGATCCGGAACTCGCGCGCTGCGCCGGACCGGACGCACTGGCCGCATATTGGCTTGACCCTTCGCCCGAGGACTCCAGCGCGACCGCGCCCGAATCCGGCGGCGGCTCGCTGATTACGTACATGGTGGACAGCGCCCAGCAGATGGGGTTGCTCTCCAAGCTCGCGCCGGAGGAACGTGCGTGGGTCGATGGATTCGCGGCGATGGCCGTCATCCGACAATTCCCGCACGCCGTGATTCTCGTGGATGTCCGGTCCGAGACCCGATCCGACGGCGGCGAGCAGCTCAGCGGGATCCGCGCCGCCCTGGTTATTCGCTCGGACGGTCGGAACACCGCCATCCAGCGACTGCTCCAAAACGCGCTCAGTGCCTACTCGAACAACGAGGAATCCAAACTCGAAACTCAGCCCGGCGAGGATGGCGACGTCTTCACGCTTCGTGATCGCCGACTTCCCGAGTGGGCGCCGATCAGTTGGGGATCGGTTCGCTCGATGTACGTCGTGAGTATCGGGACCGACGTGTTTCCGATGGTCGCCGCTCGCATCCGCGCCGCGGACCCATCGGCCGCCGACGAAAACTGGTTGGCGAAGGCGTTCAAGATGGCCAAGGGACGCGACGCCGGATTCGCGCTGTACCTGAACATGGATTCGATCCACCGCTCAGCCAACCCCGCGCTTCACGAGAAAATCAAGGACGTGCAGGGTGGACTTCATCTCGCGGAAACGGAGCGCGCCCTCTGGACGCTGGGAGCGTCGGACCGATCGGTCGAGGTCCGCGCCGTTCGACGAACCGACGGGCAGGACGTCGTGAGCCTCGTCGCTGACTCGGGGTTTCTCGATCGATTCGGGGCGGACGTCGTGCCGAAGGAGGCGACTCGCTTCGCCATTGTGGATTGGGAACCGCGGGCCGCTTTCGACACGGTGTGCGAAACGGTTTTGGCCGTGGAGAGTCCGCCCGCGCGTCGCGCCGAGCGATCCATGTGGAAGGACGTGGAAACGGAGAGCGGCGTGCGGGTCGGCGCGGACATCTTCGGGCGCATGGGTTCGAGCCTGCTGATTCACAATCATCCGAGACAGGCGTTCGGATTGCCGCTCGGGCTGACGTTCGTCGTGCCCGTGCGGGAGGATTCGACCCGCCTCCAAGCCTCGGTCGACCGCCTGCTGTCGCACTTGGACAGTCAGTACCTCGCGACGACCGGCTGTTACCGACTTCGCAAGGACTCGGACGGCATCTGGGCGATCGACTTCGGATTGAAAGGCCCAGCCGTCGCCGTCAATGAGGATTGGGTGGTGGTGAGTTTCTCGCCCTACGGCGTTCGCGAGAACTTGGCCAAGCTTCCCAAGCGTCAGCGAGCCGCATCCCGCGAATCGGGACCGAACACCCCCTGAGCATCGCCAGAACCGGCGTCGAACCGCCTTCGCCGCGCGAAGCGCTCGGTCCCGAACACCACTCAAGAAACCGCTAGGCACGTCGACGTGGACTTTGCTACAATGGCGAGGTCCGCGAAAAAGGGGCCGGCAGTCGTCCCGCCGTGGTTGGGGGTCCGAGGTTGAGTCCTCGGGAAGAAGGAGTTCAACAATGTTCCGCTGGGTTCAAACGGTCGGAGTTTCCGCGCTCGTATGTGGTTCGTTGTTCTGCGCAACCGTCGCCGGCGCGCCGACGCCCCTGGCCACGAAACGGGTGGCTTCGGGACTGAGTAGTCCCGTGGTTGTTACGTTCGCGCCGGGCAATACGACCCGCGCCTTCATTGTCGAACAACCGGGCCGCATCCGCATTCTGGATCTGACGCAAGACCCCGCGGTGCTTGTCGTCGCGCCGTTTCTGGACATCACCGGACCCGTGCTGTTCGGCGGAGAGCAGGGGCTTCTTGGGTTGGCGTTCCACCCGGACTACGCGAACAACGGTTTCTTCTACGTCAACTACACAGGCGACCTCGGCAGCGGCGACACCTTCGTCAGTCAGTTTCACACGCCTCCCGGAACGCCCGATGACGCCGACGAAGCAAGCGAGACTCTGGTGCTGCGGTTCAACCAACCGCAGAGCAACCACAACGGCGGATGGATCGGATTCGGTCCGGACGGATATCTCTACATCGGGACGGGCGATGGCGGAAACTTCTGCGATCAAGGCGGCGGCCATTCGGCGGGCGGCAACGCGTTGGACCTCACGAGCAACCCGCTGGGCAAAATGCTGCGGATCGACGTAGACGGCGCGGATGCGTTTCCAGGCGATGCGAACAAGAACTACGCGATCCCTGCGACGAACCCGTTCGACGGCATCACGGGCGATCTCGAAATCTGGGCGTACGGACTGCGAAACCCGTGGCGCAACGCGTTCGATTCCGTCACCGGCGACCTGTACATCGGCGACGTCGGCCAGGGTTCGTGGGAAGAGATCGACATTCAACCGGCGGCAAGCACGGGTGGGGAGAACTATGGCTGGGTGTGCCGTGAAGGATTACACCCGTCGAGCGACAGCGCTTGCTCGGCGAACGTGCCCGCGAACTGCGGGTCGATGACGTTCACCAACCCCATTCATGAGTATTCCCACGGCGCAGGATGTTCGGTCACGGGGGGCGAGGTCTATCACGGTCCGGCGGTTCCCGATCTCGACGGGACGTATTTCTTCGCCGACTACTGCACCACGACGATTTGGTCCTTCGTGTACACCGGCGGCCCGGTCGTCGCCCTGGATCGCACCACCGAGCTCGAACCTCCTGGCGCGGACACGATCTCGAACATCAGCGCGTTCGGTCGGGACGCGGTCGGCGAAATCTACATTTGCGATCATGCCGACGGCGAGGTCTACAAGATCATCCCCGCGGGTCCGGTGTTGCCGTCTGCGCCGACTCGCGGTGACGACGTTTGCAATGGCGGAGTGAATAACAACCTGCCGTGTTCACGGGATTCGGAATGTTCGGGCGGAGCTTGCTATCTGAAGAGCCGTTTTGTCACGGTGCGCCCCGCTTCGGGTTCGGGTCTGGGAATCCAGGTCACACTGGTGACCCTCGATCCCAACTCGGTGAGCGGGAGCTTCAATGGGCAGGTCCGTTGGGTCGGTCCGCCGACCACGGGTATCTCCGATGGACTCTTGCCCGCCTTCGTCGCGGCGCCGTTGCAGTGTTCCATCGACGCCCGCAATTGGAGCGCCTTCAACCCGCTGCACATTTATGGTTCCGCGGTGGTTCCGAACTCCGCGTACGACGTTCGCATGTGTCAGAGCGCCGTCGGACCCTGTTCGAGCGCGCTTCGCGTCGAAACCGCAAAGTACGGGGATGTCGTTCCGCCGATTGATGCGGCTGCGACGAATTTCCAAGACGTGAACTCGATCGTGGAAGCGTTCCAAAATAGGCCCGGTCATAAGAGTAAGACGCGCGTGAAGATTCAGGGGCAGACGCCGGATCCGATCGCCGCGGTGAATTTCTTGGAGGTTTCGGCAGACGTCAAGGCGTTTCAGAGCGTGCTGTTCAAGGACGCATTCCCTGCGGGTCCGCAGAGTTGCCCGTAGTCCGTTCGTGTGAACGCAGGGCTGCGGGCGTAAGAGTCGTTGGGGTGCGGACTGAGAAAGGGGGATTCGAATGGTTCGAGCGGGGAATCTGCGTCGTGCCTTGCTGGCGTTCGGAATCACGGCGTGCGCGGCGCAGGCCGCCGAGCTCACGGTCGTATCGCATCAGCCTGCGCGCCACGTGAACAACGCGCCGATCGGCACCAAGATCAGCATCACGTTCGACCGGGCGGTGCTGACAAGCTCTGTCACTCCGCTGAGCTTCTCCGCCTTCGGGCGCTGGAGCGGGTCGGTGGCCGGGCCGTTTACGTTCTCGAACGGAAACAAGACGGTCACGCTTTCGCCGCAGCGACGGTTTACGTCGGGGGAAACGGTGATGGTCGTTCTCTCGCACGACCTCGTCGCCGCGGACAGTTCGCCGATGCGGGCCGCGGGGTATTCCTATGCGTTTACCACCCGCGTTCGCCCGTCGCCGATGACGTTTACACAGCACCAGTCCATGTCCAACCGCACCGTTCCCGAAACCAACACGCGCATCTACGGCGCCGCCGGCGGAGATTTCGACCACGACGGCTACTTGGACCTGGCCACGGTGAACGAGGACAGCGCCGACGTGCGCGTGTTCATGAATTCCGGCGACGGTTTGGGCACGTACGATCCGTGGCTTCAGCCGCCGTTCGACATTTCCTTCGAAGCGAGCCCCAACGAACCGGCGGACTTCAACCGCGACGGGAAGACGGACCTCTGCGCCGCCGCCAGCGGAACCAGCACGGCGTGGATCCTCCTGGGCAACGGCGACGGCACGTTCCAACCGCCCGGTCAGGAGGTCGCGGTGGGTAACACTCCGCACGGCATCGCGGTGCTCGATGCGGACGGTGACGGCGATATGGACATCGTCACCTGCAACACGGGCGACAACGATCTCTCCCTGCTGCTCAACAACGGAAGCGGAGTTTTCGGCGCCGCGACGCAATTCGACAGCAACGGCGACTTGGAATATGGCCTCGGCGCCGCGGACATGAACAGCGACGGCATCATGGACCTGGTCGTGGGTGCGATCGGAGGGCAAGACGTCATCATCATGCGGGGTAACGGGAACGGAACTTTCACCGTGATCACCACGCAAAACGCGGGCGGATCCGTTTGGCAAATCGCCTGCGGCGACGTCAACGGCGACGGAAACATGGACGTGTCGTGCGCCAACAGCGGCAGCAACAGCGGTTCGATTCTGCTCGGTAACGGCCTCGGCGGACTGGGACTCCCCGCGACGGTATCGGCCCCTGCGCACGTCGTGGCCACGGATTTGGGAGACCTGGACGGCGACGGCGATCTTGACTGGATGCTGTCGAGCTTCAGCGGCGGCCGGTGGACTCTCTTCCGCAACAACGGGGCCGGCGTGTTCACATTCCTTCACGAGTTTGTCGCTCCGTCGAATCCGTCGTGCTCCATCATCCTGGACGTCGACAACGATCGGGATCTTGATCTCGCCCTCAGCGATGAAATCGCGGATGTGATCTTGATCCAGAAAAACGGAACCTCGCGTCCCCTCGGTGATTTCAACGGGGATGACGCCGTCAACTCCGGCGACTTCACATCATTCACGGGGTGTTACACCGAACCCGGCGGCTCGACCGCACCCGCCTGTCACGCGGGCGATTTCGACGGTGATGGCGACGTCGACTGCACCGACTGGAACGGTTTTGTACAAGCGTGGACCGGCCCCGGCGTCGCTCCGGACTTCGCAACGTGCGCGCCGCCCGTACCCGCCGCGAGTGAATGGGGACTCGCTATTCTCGCGCTAACGACGATATGTGCAGGATCGCTCTTGATACGCCGCGGCGGTTATCGGAGCGAGTCGAGCGTCGTTTCCCGACTGAATCCTTGAGTCGACGCGAGCGCCGAGTTACAATGTGTTCTGGGGAGAGTGATTCTTAAATGGCTGTGCCTTCGCGCCGCACTCCGGCTTGGTCGTTCGCAGGGGGTCGCCAAGATAAGGGCCGTGTGTCGTGCGAACGCTTTCGACGTACATGTTTGTCGCTATGCTGGCGTTGCCTCTCTGCACGTCGGCTGACATGGTGACGCTGTTCCCGTCGCAGGATAACACGCTGTTTGAGGACGCGACCGGCTCGCTCAGCAACGGCGCGGGGCAATATCTGTTCGTCGGGCGCTCGCTACAACACGACACCCGCCGCGCCCTGCTGTCCTTCGAAATGGCCGGGATTCCGGCCGGCGCGCACATTGAGTCCGCCTCGCTCACGCTGCACATGTCCCGCACTATTGTGGGGTCGGTCGATATTTCCGCGCACCGCGTGAACGGCGACTGGGGAGAAGGTCTGTCGAACGCCGCCAGCCAGGAGGGAACCGGCGCAGCGGCGCAGACCGGCGATGCCACATGGTTGCACAGTTTCTTCAGCGCAAGCACCTGGACCACGCCCGGCGGAGATTTCGACGCGCTCGCGAGCGCTGTCACGCCGGTGGATCGTGTGGGCTTCTACACGTGGTCGTCGCCGGGTCTTTCGCAGGACGTGCAGGACTGGATCATCCAACCCGATACGAACTTCGGGTGGTTGCTGCTCGGCGATGAATCCGAAGTCCCCACGGCAAAGCGCTTCGACTCGCGCGAAAACCCGAACGTCTCGTTTCGCCCGACGTTAACCGTCAACTACACAACGACCCCGGAACCCGCCACGGGCGTCGCCCTACTCGCCTTGCTCATAGCCGTCCGCCCGCGGCGCTTGCGCGTCACGGCTCTTTGAGCAGTGGTCCTCTTGAAGCGGCGCGCCGCACCAGGAAAACGTCTGGGTACGCATTACTCCAGCACATGGATGTTCCGTTTCGCGCAGATCTCCTTCAGGATCGTTGGCCACACCGTCACGCTCACTTCGCCCAAATGGGCCGTGCGAAGGAGCGCCATGTACGTCCGCGATTGCCCGATCCCTCCGCCGATGCTGAGCGGAATCTCGTTTTTCATGATCGCCTGGTGATACGGAAACTTGAGGAAGTCCGTCAGCCCGCTCATCTCCAGTTGCTGCTTCAAGGTCTCGGCGTTGGCGCGGATGCCCATCGAAGACAGTTCATGCCGACGTTTCGTGACGTGATTCCAGATGAGAATGTCGCCGTTGAGGCCGTGCATCGGACGTCCGTCCTTGGCTTTGGTTTCCGACACCCAGTCGTCGTAATCCGCAGCGCGCATTTCGTGCGGCATCCCATCGGCCAGGGGCCAACCGATGCCGTAGATGAACACGGCCGGATGCTCCTGAAGGATCTTCGTCTCCCGCTGTTTCCGCGGCAGATCGGGGTATTTTTCGAGGAGCTCCTCGGCGTGAAGGAAGGTCAGTTCACTGGGAAGATTCGGGTACTTCTTGTTCTTCAGCTTTGGGAACAACTCCTGGACGTGCATTTCGGCCCCAGTCAGCACTTTCCATATCTTCTTCACAACGTCGGTCAGGGCTTTCAGGTTTCGATCCTTGTCCGTGATCGCCCGCTCCCAGTCCCACTGATCCACATACGCGCTGTGATCGTGGTCGAGGAAGTAGTCCTTCCGCACCGCGCGCATGTCGGTGCATAACCCCTCGCCGGGTTTCATACCAAACTGCCGCAGCGCCATCCTCTTCCACTTGGTGGCCGCCTGGACCACCTGGGCGTCGACCGGATGCTTGTTCCGATCATTGGCGATGTGAAACTGAACCGGCGTCCGCGAGCCGTCCCGATCCAGCATGTCGTTCACGCCGCTCTCCGCATCGACGATCAGCGGCACCTGCACCATCATCAAGTTCAGTTCGCTGCACAGGTGCTCCTCGATGTACCGTTTCGCGGCGAACAGCGCCCGCTGGGTGTCCTTCCGGTCCAACAGCGGTTCGTAGTCCTTGGGCAAGGTCTTCTCAAGCTCGGTGTAGTTCCCGATCCCCGGCCCCGCGAGATCCGCTCGCTTTTTTTCCATTGTGGTGACCATCGTTCAATCTCCAGGGGTGCGAAGGGACGCCGCCGAAATCCGACCGCTGCCATGCGCAACGAGTGCGGCGCACGCCTCGACGCCATCAGGCCTGCAAGTCGCGTGCCAAAGATGGGCTCAGCCCCGGACGGCGGCGGCCTGGTCAGAAATGGAGGAGCCGTTCCTGGAACTCGGCGGCGATGATCGCAGCCCGGCCCTCGGCATATTTTCCCGGTAGCCAGCGATACCCCAGGTTGTCGCCGCTACGGCGGGGAATGAGATGGAAGTGGACGTGGGGGACAACTTGACCCGCCGCCGGGCCATCATTCTGGAGGACGTTAAACCCTTTCGCGCCCGTCACTTCGAGGAGCGCTCGTCCAAACCTGGGTAAGACTCTTCCCAACTCGGCAGCGATCTCCGGCGCAAGGTCGGCCAGCGATTCGCAGTGGGTTTTGGGGACGACCAACAGGTGCCCTTCGGCCAAGGGGCCGACATCCAGGAACGCCAACAGGTATTCACTCTGGAAAACGACGGAGGCGGGAATTTCGCCTGAAACGATTCGGCAGAACACACAATTCGGTGGGGCGGACATTGGAACATCCCGCAGCCAGTGCGCCGGAGCCTGACTTCGCCCAAAGGCGCGATCCGGCGGTTACGACCGACATCGACCGACCGAACCGGGAGGACGGAGGCCGCGGCTCGCGGTCCCAAGTCAGCCGGTCAGCTTGGACGGGCTTTCGCGGTCTTGACGGCCAGGGCGTAACGAGCATCGGCGCGTCGGCGGCGCGCTGTCTTTGCGGGCTTGGCCACCGGACCCGGCGACTGCTCGCCGCCGACGAGTTGCAACTTCGCAAGGGGCGACGCGTCGCCAAGTCGCCAGCGCGAAAGGCGAATCACGCGTGTGTATCCGCCTGGGCGGTCCTCGAACCGCGGCGCGATCTTCTCCACCAGGCGGTGCAACACGGAATCGGTCGTGAACTCCAGGTGCCCCTTGGGTTCGCCCGTACGGAAGCGTCGCCCGCTTCCCATCCGCCGGGTCTTGAGACGATTGGCATCCGACATAGCCACGTACTTCTCGACATGCTCCTTCGGGATGATCGCTCGATCGCCAAGGAGAGTGTGCAGCCGGCGCCGCGCCGCGAGCGCTTTCGCGGGTTCCCGCGAGGCATCGTGCTTCCGGACTCGGACCGCGATCGTGATCAACCGCTCGCAAAACGCACGCACATCCTTCGCTTTGGGCAAAGTGGTCTCTACTTCGCCGTGCTCGAAGAGATTCTTGGCGAGGTTACGGCGCAGAGCGAGCCGATGCTCGGACGTCCGATTGAGTTTTCTGTGGTGAACAAGGTGTCTCATTGCATAGCCTCTCGAAACGCGGCGAACCGCACGCCCAAGTTCGGGCGACTACTCCCCCATCGTGAAAACTTCCAACGGTCCCGCCGGAGAACCCATCGTCGGATTCGACCCGTCGAGTTCGTTCTCCGCGTCATCATCGTCATCCCCGGTACCGTCGCCGGCAAGTCCGCTGGCTCCGCCGGTCAGGGACAATCCGACCTCGGACAGTTTTCGATGGACTTCATGCAGCGATGTCTTTCCGAAACTGCGAACCCGCAGAAGGTCCGCCTCGGTTCGCTTGACGAGTTCGCGCAGCGTGCAGATTTTCGCCGCCTCTAAACAATTGCTCGCCCGCACCGAGAGGTTCAGGATGGAGACCGACTTGTCAAGCAACTCTTCACGACCGGAATCGCGATGGGACGCCGCATCCAGGATCGGTCGCAGCGACGAAACCACGTCGTCGCCCAGCTCGTGGCACATCACAATCGGGTTCAGGTACTTCCGCAAGATGAGCGCCGACTCGATCAACGCCTCCTCCGGCGCGACCGTTCCCTTGGTCCAAATCTCAAGAATCAATCGATCGTAGTTCGTCCGCTGTCCGACGCGCATGGCCTCGACTCGGTAACGAACGCGGACCACCGGCGAGAAAATGGAATCGATCGGAATGACGCCCAGTTCCTGCTCGGCGCCGCGGTTGTCGCCGGCCGTCGCGAACCCGCGGCCGATCCCCGCCGACAATTCAAGCTGAAACGGGACGTTGGACGTCAGGGTCGCGATGTCCCACGATGGATTCGCGATCGTCACCGACGGATCACACTGCAAATCGCCCGCTTTCACGTCGCCGGCCGTGTCTCGACGCACCGTCAAGGTACGGTGACCATCGCCGTCGATCTTTAGAACGATTCCTTTGATGTTCAGAAGGATGTCCGTCACATCCTCGATCACTCCGTCGATATTCGTGAACTCGTGAGACACGCCCTGAATCTTGACGGTCGCGATCGCCGCGCCCTCCAGACTCGAGAGCAGAACTCGGCGCAGAGAATTTCCGATGGTCGTACCGAAGCCCTGCTCGAACGGTTCGATCGTGAACCGTCCGTATCGGTCCGTGCTAACGGCCTCGTCGCGCACGACGCGACTCGGCAATTCCATCCCTCGCCACCTGATGCGCATCGAGGTTTTCTCCTAACAAGGTTCAGCCGACAAACCGCGGCCGCGCTTCCGATTGCGGCACCGCCGGAAGTCGCAGCGTTACCGGCTGCACATTTCGATGATCAACTGCTCTTCGACGGGGATCTGCACGTCCTCGCGCGTCGGCATCGCCGCCACGACGCCCTCCAGTCGTTGCGCGTCGAGCTGCAACCACGCTTGCGGCGTAATCGGTCCGTCACCCAGCATCTGTTTCACAAAGCTCTGACTACGCTCCGACGCCTTGATCGTGATCCGGTCGCCTTCAGAGACCAGATAACTGGGACGGTTCAGACGCCGCCCGTTCACATGAATATGGCCGTGAACGATCGCCTGCCGCGCTGCATTGTGCGACGGAGCAAACCCCAGCTTGCGGACCACGTTGTCCAGGCGGCGTTCCAGAAGCTGCAAAAGGCTCGCGCCGGTGTTTCCCTTGGAGCGCTCCGCCTTTCGGAAATAGGCCATGAACTGGCCTTCGAAGAGCCCGTAATATCGTTTCACCTTCTGCTTTTCGCGAAGGCGGATGGAGTAGTCGCCCGACTTGCGACGCCGCCAGGCGTGCATGCCCGGCGGGTTACAGGTCCACTGCTTCTCCATGGCACACTTCGCCGATTCGCAGCGCGCGCCCTTCAACATCAGTTTCAGGCCTTCGCGCCGACATTTGCGACAAACTGGTCCGATGTATCGACCCATAGCTTCCTGGTGCCTTCTCGAAAAACTCTCGCTGTCGCCCTACGTCCTCATGTCGCTGACGCAACCCGTCACCAACCTACACGCGTCGCCGCTTCCGCGGCCGGCAGCCGTTGTGCGGAAGCGGGGTAATATCCTCGATCGAGTGAATGCGAAGTCCGGACGACTGCAGCGCCGTAATCGCCGCGTCCCGCCCGCTTCCCGGACCCTTCACCTTCACCTCGACCTCTTGCAGACCAAACCGCTTCGCCGTCGCGGCGACCTGCTCGACGGCGCGCTGCCCGGCGAACGGCGTGCTCTTTCGCGTTCCCTTGAACCCCACCGTTCCCGCCGAGGCCTTCGCCAGGACATCGCCGTTCATGTCCGTGATGGTCACGAGCGTATTGTTGTACGTCGCCTTAATATGCGCGACGCCCCGCGCCACGCTCCTACGAACTTTCTTTTTTCCTGCCCGCTTCGCCAAAACGAACCTCCGTTACCGAACGTTACCGCAGTTCTTTAACGCCCTTCTTGCCCGCCACTGTCTTCCGAGGCCCCTTCCGCGTTCGAGCGTTGGTCCGCGTCCGCTGACCGCGAAGCGGCAGACCCGATCGATGCCGCATGCCCCGGTAGCAGCGAATGTCCTTCAAACGCGCGATGTTCGATTGAATCCCCCGCCGCAGCTCGCCCTCCACCTGATAGCCCTTCTCGATCGCCGCCACCAACCGTCCAACCTGCTCTTCGGTCAGGTCTTTCGCCTTGATGCCCAATTCGATTTCCGCCTCGGCCAACACCTGGAGCGCGTTGGTCGGACCAATACCGAAGATGTAGCGCAAGCCGAACTCGATACGCTTATTGGGCGGGATGTCCACACCGGAAATACGAGGCACGTTCGAGCTCCTTACCCTTAGCCTTGACGCTGCTTATGACGCGGGTTCGTGCAAATCACGCGCACGATCCCCTTTCGCTTGATCACCTTGCAATTTTCGCAAATCCGCCGGACGCTCGCTCGTACTTTCATCTTCGTCGCCTCCGCGCGTAAAACTCGGCCGGACATCACCGACCGTCGGTCAGCACATCCGCCCCTTGGGAAGTCACCGCCACCGTGTGCTCCACGTGCGCCGCGTACCGGCGATCCTTCGTGACCACCACCCAACCGTCGTCGCCCGCGTATTCGACCGCATGAGTCCCGACGTTTACCATGGGCTCAATCGCCAGAACCGTTCCGGGGACCATCTCGAAGTCCATCTGGCGATTCCGCGGACCCCAGTAGTTGGGCACCTTCGGCTCTTCGTGCATCTCACGTCCGATTCCGTGGCCCACGAAGTCGCGTACCACGGAAAACCGTTCCCCTTCCACCACCGCCTGAATCTCGGTCGCCACTTCGCTCCACCATCGCCCAGGGCGAATCGCTTCGATGGCGACGCCGAGCGCCCGTTCCGTCGTCTCGATCAACCGCCGCGCTTCCGCCGAAACCGTGCCCACGGGAACCGTGACCGCAGAATCTCCGCAGTAACCGCCCAGCCTTACGCCGCAATCGACACTTACGATGTCGCCCTCGCGAAGCGGCCGGTCGCCGGGAATCCCGTGGACCAACTCGTCATTCACGCTCGTACACAGGGCCGAGGGAAACGGAAACCTCGCTTGGGGATGAGTAACCCCGCGAAAAAGCGCCGTCCCGCCGACCTCGTCAATCATCTGCTCCGCGACGCGGTTCAACTCCGCCGTCGTTACACCGGGACGAACCAAATCTCGAACGCGGCGCAACACCCGATAAACGTCTCGTTCCGCAGCGCGCATCAATTCGATTTCACGCGGGCTCTTCAGGATGATCCCGCGCTCCGGCG
>ORJL011017614.1_pt1 | contig 66253 bp, 66 predicted proteins | sample 1779941 | NCBI WGS metagenome assembly ORJL01 (sample SAMEA104232317, study PRJEB22302) | groundwater metagenome | biome: forest; feature: aquifer; material: groundwater | place: USA | collected 2011-08-07 | depth 5.8 m | reverse complement strand
CCCATTGGCATCGGGGCAGCCTTGGTCGGCTATTATTCGATGCTCATCAGGTCGAAGACGCGTGTCGATGACTCTCTGGATGTGCTGGCCTGTCACGGAATGGGGGGGATATGGGGGGCACTGGCCACGGGGATTTTTGCCAGTGTTGCCGTCAATTCGGCTGGAGCCGATGGTCTGATTTTCGGTAATGTCATGCCGGTTCTTAAACAGTTGGTTGCTATCGTCAGCGTCGGGGTCTTTGCCTTCGGTGGCACCTGGATTTTAGGCAAACTCGTTGATGTTACTATTGGTCTGAGAGTTACTCCTACTGAAGAAAATCTGGGCTTGGATATATCTCAACATGGTGAAAGAGCTTATGGAGGGTTAGGACGATGACAAAAGCGCCATATTCGGAACTTGTTTGTAGCATGATTGGCACATTGGTGAGTGGCAGATATCCTCTGCGTCAGCAAGTCTTTAGTTATTTTGCACAAAAAACGGTGCTAACTTTCTGGCATAATATCCATATACTTGGGCTAACCCCCTCGGCTAAACTAATCATAAGGGGGATTAGATGCCTATTAATTCGGGAGACACTGCCTGGATTTTGGTCTCGGCAGCCTTGGTTATGCTCATGACACCGGGGCTGGCTCTTTTCTACGGGGGGATGGTTCGGCGGAAGAACGTTCTCTCCACAATGATGATGAGCTTTGCTATGCTGGGTCTGGTGGGCATTCTCTGGGTGCTTTATGGCTACAGCTTAAGCTTCGGACCTGACAATGGCGGCATCATCGGTGGTCTTGACTGGTTTGGTCTTAATAACGTAGGACAATCGCCGTCCTCCGTTTATGCCACCACTGTCCCCCACCTGGCTTTTATGATATATCAGGCTATGTTTGCTGTCATCACTGTTGCCTTATTCACCGGGGCTGTCGTAGACAGGATAAAGTTCAGCTCCCTGCTTGTTTTTGCTGCTCTGTGGCTGACCTTTATCTACGCTCCGGTGGCACACTGGGTCTGGGGTAGTGGCGGCTGGCTGGCCAGGTTGGGAGCTCTCGATTTTGCCGGTGGTGCCGTGGTTCATATCAATGCCGGTGTCTCGGCCCTGGCTTTGGCTATGCTCTTAGGCCCGCGTAAAGGCTTTAAAGAGAAAGAATCTATGGAGGCACATAATATTCCCCTGGTAATGCTGGGTGCCGGGTTGCTCTGGTTCGGCTGGTTCGGCTTCAATGCCGGCAGTGCTCTTACTGCTGGGGGGTTGGCTTCCAGCGCCTTTGTGGCTACCAATACTGCCGGTGCCGCTGCCGCTTTCACCTGGATGCTGCTTAGCTGGATTTACCGCCGGCCCACTGCTCTGGGGACTGTTACCGGTGGTGTTATCGGCCTGGCAGCAATCACTCCTGCGGCCGGTTTTGTTTCACCGATAATGGGCATACCCATTGGCGTCGGAGCAGCCTTCGTCGGCTATTATGCGATGCTGCTCAGGTCTAAGACCCGTGTCGATGACTCTCTGGATGTGCTGGCCTGTCACGGCATGGGTGGAATCTGGGGGGTATTGGCCACCGGTATTTTTGCCAGCCTTGCCGTTAATTCGGCTGGAGCCGATGGTCTGATTTTCGGTAATTTCATGCCGGTTCTTAAACAGCTCGTTGCTATCGTCAGCGTCGGGGTCTTTGCCTTCGCCGGTACCTGGATTTTAGGCAAGCTCGTTGATATTACTATCGGCCTCAGAGTTACACGTACTGAGGAGAATCTTGGACTGGATATATCTCAACACGGTGAAAGAGCTTATGGAGGATTTGGACGATGAAGAAAATAGAGGCTATCATCCGGGAAGAAAGACTGGAAAACGTAAAAAAGGCTCTGGAAAATGGGGGTTACTTTGCCATGACGGTCACCGAGGTGAGCGGGCGGGGTGAACAGTTGGGGCTTACCTTGCCCTGGCGGGTCGGGGAGTACCGGGTTGATTTATTGCCTAAACTCAAACTTGAGATAGTTGCCCCGGATAAAGAGGTCGATACGATAGTAAACACCATTATTGAAAATGCCCGCACCGGCGAGATTGGCGATGGCAAGATATTCATCATCCCGGTCGATAACGCCATTCGCGTCCGCACCGGTGAGCAAGGGGATATAGCAATCAATAAGATAATAAAGACTAAGGAGGAAGCAAAAACAAGGTGAATTCAGCGGAAGTTATCAAGTTTGCCAAAGAGAAGGAATGTCAGTTCGTTGACCTTAAGTTCATCGACCTGCCCGGCACCTGGCAGCATTATACCCTGCCAATCAGCGAATTGACCGAAGAACTTTTTGCAGAAGGCAATGGTTTTGACGGCTCCTCGATAAGAGGTTTCCGTCCGATTCACCAGAGCGACATGCTGCTTATCCCCGACCCCTCCACCGCCATCGTCGACCCGGTGCTGGAGGTGCCGACCCTGAGTCTGATTTGTGATGTGAGCGACCCGGTTACCGGCGAAGACTACGACCGTGACCCGCGTCATATCGCCAAGAAGGCTGAAACATATCTGAAATCGACGGGTATTGCCGATGGCAGTTACTGGGGCCCCGAGTTGGAGTTCTTCATTTTTGACAGTGTGCGTTTTGAGCAGAACAGCCATAAAGGCTACTATGAGGTAGATTCCAGTGAAGGTATCTGGAACTCCGGTAATAAGAATGGCAACAGAGATGATGAAGATAGTCATAATCTGGGCTACCGCCCTCGCCACAAGGAAGGTTACTTCCCGGTGCCGCCTACCGACCAGACACATGGTATCCGCACCGAAATGGCTCTTAAGATGATGGAGGGAGGCTTAAAGATAGAGAAGCACCATCACGAGGTTGCTACCGCCGGACAGACTGAGTTTGGTATGGTTTTTGATACCCTGACACGGCAGGCGGATAATGTCATGCTGTATAAGTATATTGCCAAGAACGTGGCTGTGCAGAACGGCTATACGGTGACGTTTATGCCCAAGCCCCTTTTCCAGGACAACGGTTCAGGTATGCATGTTCATCAGAGCCTCTTCAAGGGCGAGAAGAATATTTTCTTCGATGCAAAAGGTTACGCCCTGATTTCGCAGATGGCCAAGTACTATATCGGTGGTTTGCTGGCCCATTCACCGGCACTGCTGGCATTTTGTGCTCCTACCACCAACTCTTACCGGCGGCTCGTCCCCGGTTACGAGGCTCCCATTAACCTGGTCTATTCAGCCCGTAACCGCAGCGCCAGCATTCGCATCCCGCTGTATTCCAAGAATCCCAGGTCCAAGAGAATAGAATATCGCTGCCCGGATTCCAGCTGCAACCCGTATCTGGCATTCCCTGCTATGTTGATGGCTGGGCTGGACGGTATCAGGAATAAGATTGATCCGGGTGCTCCCATCGATAAGGATATTTATGAGCTTGAGCCTGCGGAGAAGGCGAAGATTAAGTCCACCCCGGGTTCACTGGGCGAGGTGCTGGATGCCCTGGAATCCGACCATGACTTCCTGCTCGAAGGGGGCGTTTTCACGCAGGATATTATCGATACATGGATTAGCTACAAAAGGAAAAACGAGCTGGAAGCGGTGGCTCTGCGTCCGCACCCCTATGAATTCCATCTGTATTACGACGTTTAGGACATGGAAGTCTTACTTAAAGCGTAAAGCGAGCCGCTGCTTTGAGGCAGCGGCTCGGCAACAAGCCGCTGTTGCCGGCTCTCGGCACTGCCGGTTACCTCTTGCTGGATAGATAGACTACCGGATGATTTTCTATCCCTTGGCTGCCTGGAGACGGCACCATGCATACAGAGCGTCATATACTTCAAACTGGTACTCCAGGTTCTCCTCGTCTTCGGGGAAGCGCAAACCGAAACCGACGGCAATCGCTTCCAGTCCGCGCGCTATCGGGTCCTTATCGATGTCAGTTGCAACATCAGCCGAGTGGACTATTTTGGCGAGACGCAGCAGAGCCGGGTCTTTCAGTTCGTACTTCAGCATAATCGACTCAAAGGAACAGCGACCCTCGTGATGTCCTAATTCGACATCCGGCACGTCAAAAGGAATGGCACCGGTCTCAGTGGTAACCTTTTTAACCTGGCTCGAGGGAACAAAGAGAAACTCGGCTTCGTTATCCACAAACCTATTGATGAGCCACGGGCAGGCGACGCGGTCGACATGAATATGTGAACGAGTAACCCATTTCATACAATTGCCTCCTATTATTCCTTTTTGTTCTTCGCTATTGAACACCGGTATACGTCAACTGTGCTATCTAAAGACCTAGCTCTTCAAGCACCTTGACCACCCGCCAGGTCTCGGCGCTAACGGCAGTACCGCCCATCACGATAGCCACGGCTACAGCTTCCGATATCTCCTCTTTGGTAGCTCCGGCAGCTGCGGCATCCTTGGTCTGCCCCTGGACACAGCGGGTGCATCCAGCCTGAAGGCCACAAGCCAGGGCGATAAGCCGTTTCGTCTTCTGGCTAAGAGCCCCGTCTCTATATACTGCTTGCCTGAAAGTAGTGTAGGCGGCCATCGCAGGAAGTCCCTGGTCGAACCTGTCCCGGTATTTTCCTGTCTCAGTGTAATACTCCAACTGATTCTCCATAATAGAACCTCCTCATTTAATTAGTGGGACACCACACGGAAATGTAACAGTTGTTACAATTATAAACTTATGCTAAAATACTTGTCAAGAGGTAATATCTATGGAATGGTTACTATTCACCTACTGGTTGCCACCGGAACCTTCCCGCAAGAGGGTTTTCCTTTGGCGTCAATTAAAGAAAATAGGAGCTCTTTCCCTGGAGGGAACAGGTTGGCTGTTACCCAAAACAGAGCCTCTATCGGTCACAATGAGCGATATCACCCATACCGTCGAGGAGATGGGGGGTACAACCAACCTGTACATAGTAGCTGATTTTAGCGTGGCGCAGGAGCAGCGCACCATAGCCCGGTTTCAGGAGGCAAGGGAACGGGAGTACGCTGAGATAATCAAAGAGTGCCAGAAGACTTTGAAGCACATAGAAAGGGAGTATCAGGCGCACCAGTTTAATTTTGAGGAAGTAGAAGAGTTGGAAGGCGATTTGGAAAAGATCAACCGCTGGGTTTCCGATGTTAAGAAGCGGGACTTCTGGGAGGTTACCGTACACAAAGAAGTGGAAAGCCTTGTAAGCGAAGTGGCAACCAGTCTGGCTGCTTTCACTCAGAAAACCTACGACGAGCTTCAAAAGCCCGCGGAGGGCAACGGGCTATAAATGAAGATAAAACCTTCACCCTTTCTTATTTTATGTATTATGGGTGGGTTGGCTATCTTCAGCTCGACAATGGCCAAGAATCCGGCATTGCCATTGTTCATTCGCTCACTGGGCGTGCCGGTCTCTACGGTCGGCTTTATTGCGGCGGCTTCTACGGTAGTGGGCATTATAGTCAGCTTCCCCGCCGGTCTCCTCTCCGATATTATTGGCCGCCGCAAGGTAATCCTGATTGCTGCCATCGTGTTCGCCACGGCGCCTTTCCTGTATCTATTAGTCAACTCTCCCTGGCAACTAGTCATGGTGCGTATCTACCATGGGTTAGCCACCGCTATTCTGGGACCTGTAGCAATGGCGATGGTAGCGGATACCTTTGAAAAGGAACGGGGAGAGCGTATGGGCTGGTATTCTTCAGCCACCATGGTCGGTCGCTTTCTGGCTCCTCTTGTCGGTGGAATACTGATTTTTGGTGAAGACTTTCGCTGGGTATATCTTGCCGATGGTTTCGCCGGGGGATTGGCTCTGCTGGCTGCTCTCAGATTACCCTTCGCCACTGCGACTGCTGTCTCAACCGGGGAAGCATTAAGGCGTCAACGTGGCAGGTTCAGTCAGGATATCGCCTTTGTCTTTCACCACCCGGGTATTTTAGCCACGAGTGGTATCGAAGCAGCACAGTACTTCGCCTTTGGTTCTATAGAAACTTTTCTACCCATATATTTAAATGAGCAGATGGGTTTTTCACCTTTTAAGATTGGACTTCTATTTACCGCACAGGTATTAGCTGCCACGTTCACTAAACCGCTTATGGGACGCATATCCGACCGCTATGGACGTGTACCAATGATTGCTGCCGGCTTGGCACTGAGTGGGGTAACTACTGCCGTCATGCTCTTTTCCGGAAATTATCTGGTGCTGATTATGCTTATCGCATTATTTGGTTTAGGTCTGGCAACAGTTACTGCTTCCACCTCCGCGCTGGTAGCCGACCTGTCACGGAAGTACAGTCGCGGCAGTGCTCTTGGCATCCTCTCCGGCATTATGGATATCGGTCACTCGAGCGGACCCATGGTCAGCGGATTGCTGATTAGCCTTTACTCATACGGGATGGCATTCAGAATAGTTGGTATCAGCCTTATTGTGGTTAGTCTCATTTATGGTCTCGGCATGCGTCAGATAATGCGTCGATACAGGGTTGGCGAATAAGGAACTCAATATTGACCATCCGACCTCGAACATACCCAACCAGGTTCCTGCCTGACAGCAAACTGGGTGTATACCTGACTAAACCCTAATACTCTGCTAAACAGGCTCAACTTCGACTCACTATGCCGATTGTTTGGTCCCGCACTGGGGGCAAAAGCGCTCAGACTTATCCAGTCTGGCACCGCATTTTGTGCAGAAACGCTCTCCGGCAGATTTCCTGGTACGCAGATTAGCCGGGGCCCTGCTTCTGTTTCGCTGGCGGGATGATGAGGTCTTCCTTACCTGGTAAAGTACCACCAGTAGGATAACACCCATCACCGTTCCGAAAATAATGAGCAGTCCTGCGGTTGAAGGACCCTGCGAGATTGCCAGTGAGGGAGCCTGATTATTCTTGGTATAGGAGATGTTGAAACTAATCTGTTGACCACTCTTCAGGCTGCCTAAAGAGTAACGCTGGACATTGAATCCCTCATCATCCTTAAACGGCGTTTGCGTCACGGATTGACTCGGAGTCACGATTTTGAAGTCGGTAGCCTGGCGTGGTTCCTGTATGAATGCTTGTAACCCGTTGATATCGAATAGTGGAATAAAATCAACGGAAAAGTCCCTGTTTGGAGAAGTCGGTATCGGAGCGTAGTATTCGACGACAAAGGAGTTTGTTTCCAGTGTGTAGCTGATTTCATCCCAACCAGCGATGTCTGAAGGCTTTCCCAGCTCGAGAGATGCTCCGCGCGCATAACTTGTCCTGGGTCCTGAACCTGCCGAGTACATAGCCGCACCGGTAGGTACCAGGAACCTGATATCTACCGGCGGATTGGCGCCATCGATCTCACCATCGAGCATGACTAATACGGTGGGGTATCCCAGAGCAAGCGGGTCATCGTATTCAGGATTGATACTCAGCACGACATTCTTGAACTTTACAGGCTCATCTGCCGCCAGAACAGGTATGCCAGAAACTGGGAAGAAGGTTATCAGTGTAGCCGCCAAAACGGCCAGGCACAGGAGACGCCGCATTCTATTTTTAACCACTAAACACACCTCACCTCTGAGTTAATACGCGAGCCGGCCCTGCCGGAACAGGCATCGCATTGGCCGCGCAGTAAAATATCGTGTTCCTCCAGTGTGTAGCCTTTCGGCAATAGTTTCGCCATACCTTCGGGGCAACCGTGGATTTCAAACAGGGCATCGCATGTATTGCAGAGAAAATGGTGGTGATGGCCTTCCGGCACGATCTCCCAGCGTGGAGACTGCCCTGGCAAATCGACCTGAATAGCCTGCCCCTCTGCCCGGAGAGTTTTCAGGTTCCGGTAAACCGTGGCGATTCCCAGCCCGGCAAATCCATTCTGGGCTAACTTAAACAATTCATCGACTGACAGCGGTCTGCCCGCATCGGCTAAGGCCTTGCGAATCACATTCCGTTGTTGGGTATCTCTTCTCATGATTATCGGTATTCTAGCATAAACTTAATGACATTACCATGTTATTCGCTTGTAATATGCCGTAACGAAAGCTTTATATCAAACATGTCACCCTGGAGTCTCGACAGGTCGGGACGAAGGGTCTCAGGGAGGTGAGGACTATGGATTTGACGCCAGCCCCGCCCTGACATTCTTCGTATTGTCATTGCGAGGAATGTCCATCCCCTCTCCCTTGACGGGAGAGGGCTAGGGTGAGGGTGAACCAAATAATGTCATTCCGTGCTTGACACGGAATCCGGACTTCCCCTGTCATTGCGAGACCATTCCGCTCATCCTGAGCTTGTCGAAGGAAGCGGAAGGCGAAGCAATCCGTCTTCCTTGTCATTACGAGCGAAGTGTGGCAATGACAGTGGCTTGCCACCGACCCTCGCCACAGGTGGGATCAACTAAATGCAAACAGAACATGCATCAGTGTCTCATTGACTTGTTATTGATAACGGATTATCATTATCAATAGTTTAAAATAGTGAGACGAAATGCGAAGTAAATACATTCTGCTACCAATACTTGTTGCGTTGCTTCTTTTGGGCACGTTATCCTGCCAGCCGGCAGTCTCCAGCACAAAGAAATCTATCGTCGTTACTTACTCTCTTCTTGGGTCTATCGTCAAAGACTTGGTCGGAGACAAGGCAAACGTCACTGTCTCCATACCCAATGGACTGGACCCGCATGAATGGGAGCCATCCGCTAAAGACATTGAAGCAATAAACAGGGCTGACCTGGTCGTCGAAAATGGACTTGGGCTTGAAGGCGGTATGGAAAAGACGCTTGCCGTGGCCAGAAGAAACGGTGTCAAATTCTTTACGGCTTCAAATTACATTACCGTTCGTCATGTAGGAACCGGGGAGGGAATTCCATCCGGCGACCCCGACCAGGCTTTGGGTGCTCCTGACCCGCATCTATGGTTAGACCCGGTAGCTATGAAGAATGTCGTTGGTGCCCTTGCCTCTGAGATTGAAAAGGACTTTAATCTGGATGTTTCTGCCCAGACTCAGAATCTGGAAGGTCAGCTGGACTCTTTGAATAGCGAGATTGCCAGTACTGTGGCGGTCATACCTCAGGCAAACCGCAAGCTGGTTACCGGCCACGAATCGATGGGGTATTTTGCTCAGCGCTACGGTTTCAAGCTGGTTGGCATAATCATACCCGGTCTATCTTCGCAGGCTTCGGTATCGGCGGCAGACCTGGCGGCTCTAAAGAATATCATTCAGGATAATCAGGTCAAGGCGATATTCACTGAGCTTGGCACATCGCCTGCGGTGGCTAAGGCCATCGGTGATGAAACCGGCGTACAGGTAGTTAAGTTGACGACCCACGCTTTACCCGGCGATGGCTCATACTTTACATTTATGAGAAACTTGGCTACAGTTATCACTAACGGGTTGAAATAGAGGCAATGATGGACTGGCTGGTGACTCCGTTCTCAAGCAATGGCTTCATGCTCCAGGCTCTTATCGCCGGTGTGCTGGTCTCCATTGCCTGTGCCATCGCCGGCACTTTTGTTATTCTGCGTGGACTGGCTTTCATCGGCGATGCCCTCGCCCACGGCGTATTGCCCGGTATTGCCGTGGCAGTTCTGGTCGGCTTTTCTGGAATTCTCGGAGCTGCTATCGGTGCCGCATTCATGATTGGGGGCATCACCCTGATAACTCAGAGGTCGCGATTATCTTCTGATACTGCCATCGGGCTTCTCTTTATCGGTATGCTTTCATTGGGTGTGGTAATAGTCTCACGTTCGAGTTCCTTCAGCGGCGACCTCACCCGGATATTGTTTGGGGAGATTCTGGGTATCAGCATCCAGTCCATCCTGATTCAACTCGTGGCTACGGTCGTAATTATAGCCATAGCGATTATTTGCGCTCGCCCATTCCTGTTACTTAGTTTTGACCCCGAACAGGCAGAAGTAGCCGGTTTCCCGGTCCGTCTCTACCATAATGTCATGCTCGTCATGATTGCCATTACTGTTGTCGTGTCCTTCCAGACGGTCGGCACCCTGCTCGTCTTCGGCTTGCTCATTGCTCCAGCCGGTGCCGGTGCCCTCCTTGCCCGGCGTATAGAGGCGATGATGGCATGGGCGGCACTCTTTGGTATACTGTCGATGTATTTTGGTTTGCTGATAAGTTATCATTTTGATCTCGCCGCCGGCGCAGCTATAATACTGGTAGCTATAGTAATCTTTTTTGCTGTGTTTATTGTGCAGAATATACTTCATCGTCGAATTGCTCACCATCATGAGGTAAAACATGGATAATAAACAGAAGACTGCCACTTTATCCACAGCAGGAACCGGTGCCCCTGCGCTGACCGTTAACGGAATTCCCTATATCAAGGCAGAGCATCTCGATGTTGGTTATGCCAACGAAGTTGTCGTCTCGGATATCAGCTTTGAACTGGGAGCGGGGGAAGCTATCGCTCTCATCGGTACCAATGGTTCGGGTAAGTCCACTCTTCTTAAGACAGTTGTGGGACTTCTCCCATCTATGGGAGGTCAGTTATCAATATTCGGTATGCCTCCCGGTAAAAATCACGCCAGAATAGCCTACCTCGGCCAGTTCCACCACTCCGGATTTGTCTTACCGCTTCGTACCATTGATGTCGTGCGCATGGGGCGTTTCCCTTTGCACGGACTGTGGAGACGTATGGGCCGGGAAGACGATGAAATCGTTCTGTCTGCTATGCGCATCATGGGTATTGAGAAGCTGGCTGATTCACCGCTTCGGTCTCTTTCCGGCGGTCAGCAGCAGCGGACTTATCTCGCCCAGGTGCTGGCTCACCAGGCGAGCCTGCTGGTCATGGACGAGCCTACATCAGGACTGGATGCCGGGGGCAGAGAACTCTATCTGCAGGCAATGAACACCGAATTGTCTCGTGGAGCTTCCGTTGTTATGGCTACTCATGACATCCAGGAAGAGGCAGCCATGTGCAACCGGGTAATGCTGCTGGCTCGCAAGGTGGTTGCTATCGGTGCACCACAGGATGTATTGACACCCCAGGCACTCCTGGAGACCTTTGGTATCGTTATTACCGCAGAAAAACGAATGCATGTGCTCGAGACCAAACACGGGCATGACCATGGCAAACGACCCGGCACCAGGTCTTGAGCCACTTTCGAAAGTGAACCGATGATAGTTGTTAATATAGACCCAATAATTTTTTCCATCGGACCCATATCCCTCCACTGGTATGGCTTGATGTATGTGGTTGGCATTACGGTCGGTTTGCTGGTAGCCTGGCCTTATGCCATGTCTAAAGGGTTAACTCAGAGTCAGCTTGAAAAGGTTGTCTATTGGGCTATCCCGGCCGGCCTGGTCGGTGCCAGGCTATACTATGTCATTCAGCAACCTTTGGCACCGTATTTTGCAGAGCCTTGGCGCATCCTGGCGTTCTGGGAAGGCGGCATGGCATTTTACGGGGCTATCTTCGCCGTGGTTATTGTGTTGATGGTGGCAGGCTGGCGCCTCAAAATCTCAATCTTAAAACTCCTGGATGTCATGGCACTCTTTGCTGTCGTCGGTCAGTTTTTCGGCCGCATCGGCAATTTCATCAACGGGGATGTCATTGGTTACCCCACTAATCTGCCCTGGGGGGTGGTTTATGCCAATCCTGACTCGTTTGCGCCTCGGCACGATATTGCCTATCAGCCAGCGTCTGCCTATGAGGCCCTGATAAACGTACTGCTGTTCGGTATTCTCTGGGTGTTTCGGAAGAAAGTGAAACCGGGTATACTCTTCTTCATCTACATCATTTGCTATTCTTTAAGTCAGATAATCGTATTTGTCTGGCGGGATAATGAGGTTGTCTTCCTTGGTCTGAAACAGGCACAGCTAACCGCCATTGGGGTCATCATAGTGGCCACGATTATTTCCCTGGTGCTATTTATCCGTCAACATAAACTAACGCCCAGGACTTGAAGCAATCCGTATATCCCCTTGTCATTCTGGAGAGAGCGTAGCGACCGAAGAATCCGTGGGCGGATGGAGCATCAGCCTCCTTGTCATTGCGAGGAGCATAGAGACGAAGCAATCCGCTCCCAATGTCATTCCCGCGTAGGCGGGAATCCAGGTGTTCCACCGCTCGTGGTGAGTGAGCGACCATGTCGCCATCCCGTATGAAATCGGGACCTGTCGAACCATCATTCTGGAGTCAGTTTACCCTGAGCGCAGTCGAAGGGAAGTATACCTCCGACCCCCGCTGCAGGGGGAATCTCAGGGTGGGGGCGAGAACGGGGTAGATAGAACTACCCAATATTATGCTCTATAATGTGTATAACCAACTTGAAATGGACGTAATCTGCTTATCTTCGTTAAGATTGGCAGCATTGCTAAGTGCGCCATCAGTCAATTGATTCCATATTTCATCAGCCATCTTTTTTTCAACAGCTGCGCCGACAAAAAACAATTGCGGCGAATGTCCTGCTTTTACGAATGCTTTACGTATCCGGTCAAGAGCAGTCCCAGCAGTTTTCCAGTGCTCATCTGCTCCAGCCGGGTCTATCCCGCCTTTAAGCTCACCAAGAGCAACATAAGACTTTGTAATAGCATATTTAGTTTCCTCAAGTTTTTTGGGATCAAGGTTGAACAGACAGAGGTCCACATTATTTTTAACAAGAGGAACAGTCAAATTATAAATGAGAGTACGATTTTGTTTACCATGTTTCCAACTGATGCCTCGAAGCGATAACTCAATATCGGAATCATCCGGCGTCATATTAACCCATTTTTTAGTTTTTGTATGTTGCCATTGGTATTTGCTACCAGCAATTGTTAACGTTGAAAGAATGGCTCGCGTTAGTTTTCTTTGCGCCATAGCGCCACCAACGTTCCTCATTGAGCCGCCGAGTGTATCGCCGCGTATTAATAGGAACCGAAAAACCAGTTCTTCTACAAATTTGGCACCTGCTGGTTCAAGGAAGTTTTTTATTAGGCCCTTGATTGCTTCCGTCTTATCCTCCGCCAAAAAATATCTGAGAGCTTTATCAGATAATCCAGATGCCGTTAGGAGTCCTGCCTCAATGTTCTTGATATTTAATAAGTCTACGGGTATGGTCGCTTGAGACGCAGCTTCTCGGAGAGCCCTTGCCTGTGCAACATGAGGCGTGGCTCGCCGGTTCTTTTCGAGAGCAAGAGCAACAAACCCCGCTCGTATGGCTTCGTAAGTGGTTATAAGGTCACTACTTGAATGCAAATGTTTATTATAAGAAGCTATCGGCATTAGGCTTTTCTCCAAACGTAGACACATTTCCGTAATTCTTTACGCCCGTGTTCACCCATTTGCTGACTGCTGTTGCCTTTTCCATTAGGCAGCACGAGGATATTCTCAACGCGAAAGCCCAGGTTCTCGGCGAAAGACGAAAGAATCATATCAACTGAAATACCCGCACCAGCATATCGAACATTATCATTTACCATAAAAAGCGGAGCATTGTGTTTCAGCACGCGTCCACATTCTGAAATAATACAAGCCATTTCGTAAAAGTACCCTTTCACCATACGAGGAATACCTGCATTATTTAGAAGCCCTTTTGATTTCTGGTCATCGAGATACTTTAGAATGGACTTTAAGAGACGTTGCTCATCGGCAATGCATATTGCCTGTGTCCATCGGGGGTTAATTTTCAATAGGTCCTTCGCACGATTCTCTACTGTGCAACTTATTAGTTCCTGCCGGAGTCTTGATATCTCCTTCTCATCAGTTCCTAATAAAGCTAATTCTAAGGCATATGTACGTGTATAGTCGTAACGGTTACAGTATGGCGGTGAAGTAATAATTGCATCATAGATATCAGCCGCCATTGTTGGCATAACCCTAAGACATGAACCATCAAAAAGTCGAACATTACCTTGAGAACTCGGCATGGTGAAAAAGCTTGCTTGTTTGGTATCGGGCTGTAAATCTGAAAGGATTTCATGAATTTTGTTAGATATAGCCTGTTCAAAACTCAGAATCTCGCCTTTGTTAAAAGGTATTTCTCCTTGTTGACGACCGGAGCGATAGTCCCAACGAAGATATTGTCCATCTTTACGCGTATAACTTATAGACTCAAGAACACACAGTAATGCAAAACGTAAAACTGTTTGTACCCTTATATTCTCCTGTCGGCACGCGCCTAAATACTTCTCGATAAGTTCTCTCGTGGTTACAGGATAAGCACCTTTTGTAATTCGTAACTCTATGAGGTGAACCAGGTTTTCTGGATGAACAGAAATTGGTGACTTTGCCCAACGCTGAAGTATCTCGAAATCATTAGCCGTAAGCTCTGTTTCCAGTAGTTTTTTCGTGTTGATAATTTGTTGGCCTATCGGTAAAAGCTCAATACCGTCTGAATCTATTCCCAACTCACTTGCCGTAAATAAGGCCGTTCCACTGCCCGCAAACGGGTCTAGAATACTACCCTTTGTTACTCTATATTTTTGAAATAAATGTTCGACAAGAGAAGCAGAAAAACCTTCCTTAAACTTATACCAGCGATAAACGGGTCGACTTTTATTCGCCTGAAAACTAACCAAAGAGCGAGTCAGGGACAATTGAACCAAAAGTTGCTCTTTGAAGTGACATTCTAACTCTTTATCAAGCCTTTCAATCTCATTCAAAGAACTATCTTCAGTAGAAATCTTATGAACTTTTAAGTCTAACACTGTCCTACACTTTTCCCCTAGTCTAATCTTGCCTAAAGTATACCATAACATAAATGTTGCTGCTAAGGAATCCACCCCATCCCCACTTGCCAATGGACAAAATCCCCTTGAAGACATCGAACACCCGTGCTATCCTGAGCGTAGTCGAAGGGCAACCAGAACGCCCGTAAACACGGCTTTTATTCCGGCACCCTAGCTAACCGTGATGCCAGCAGCTATTGTGTCATCCCTGCCACAAAACCGGAAGCCCATGCCCAGCCGAGGTTATACCCTCCGCGTTTTCCATCTACATCAAGAACTTCACCCGCGAAGTAAATCCCACTCTTATATTTTGATTCTAAAGTCCCGGTGCGGACCTCATTAACATTGACGCCGCCGGCTGTAAACTCCGCCTCATTCCAACCTCTGGTTCCCGTCACTTTAAAGCGTCTGCTTTTCAATGAATTAACCGCGAGGTTAAGGTCATTTTTCTCAAAAAGGTCTGCGAGGGCAACACAACATTTATTAGATAATATCCCGGCAAGCATTTCTTCGGCTGGTACTTTGGCTATTCTCCGCCTGTCAAGCTCATTACTCAGCTGTTCAGCATCCATAAACGGCACCATATCTATGGAAACGTAAACCTCGCTCTTGTGATGTCTGTTTATGGCGATTGATATTTCTTCGCTGACATCGAGTATGCAACTCCCTGAAAGTCCGTATTTCGTGAAGAGCAGTTCGCCCCTGACCTCATTGTCCTCTTTACCGTCGATAATGCTCTTTGCCCCGGCCAATATCTTCTGGCCCTGCAGAACATGGCACAAACTATCTTTTACGATTAGAGGCACCGCACTCGGGACAGGCTCAACTATGGTGTGCCCCAATTGCCTGGCTATCTCATACATACTTCCGTCTGAGCCGAATGCCGGATAGGTCTTGCCGCCTCCGGTTATGATTACTCTCTGGCATTCTATGGCTCTCCCGTCTTTTGATGAAACGAGAATGCCGCAAGTTGAAAATGAGATTCCCGAACAGTTGAAATCATACTCGATTGGTATTGATAATCTTCTTAGTTCCATCTCCAGAACTTTTAAGACCGAGGTTGCCTGATTTGTCACCGGGAATATTCGTCCCTCTTGCGAATACGTCTCAAGTCCGAGGCTCTTGAATAGATTCAATATTTCCAATTTGCCGAACTTATCGAATACTGACTTTACCAGATGCCTGCCATCGGGATTATAAAATGCCTCACTGAGGTTGTCATTTAAGAGGTTGCATCTTCCATTACCTGATGCCAGTAGCTTCTTGCCCAACTGTGGCATCTTTTCACAGATGATGACAGGCTCACCCCGGCGGCCTTTGCTTATTGCCGCACAAATACCCGCTGCTCCGCCACCAATTACTACATTCAAACATTTTTCCATAGTGAACCACTCAAGCAGATTCTATCACCTGATGCTGGTTTATGGAAGCGGAGGCAGCAAATTGTCCGAGTGCATCGTCCCTATCTGCCCGTTTGATGTTGGTGTCTTGAAAGGCTACTGTAGAGAAGGTGGTGAAGCCAGGGTATCAATAGGTAGTACTAGCAAGGATTTCGATTTAGTCTTCAGCCTCAGTATTTGAACATAGTTAATTTAGAGGTAAGTCCAGCAAGGTGGCAGCGAGTGGATTTGAACTACTGGCTCGGGTTATGTAGGATATAAGTGTGAAAAAAGGTTTCCTCGTATCGCTGATCTTCGGGTTAATACCGACCGTGGTGCTTACTGCAACGGTAATTTTGCAGCTTGGAAATACGAGACTTGGTGGAATGCTGTTTATGTTCCAAGCAGGTTATGTGTTGCTGTTGCTGCTTGCTACAATACTGTTTTTTGTTCTTAAAAAGGAAGATATTACTAAGGGATTGTTGGTAAGCTTTATTATTGGCTTCTTTGTCTCTCTCATTAGAGTTGGAATGGGTGTTTAGATTGTTTCCCACATAGAAAAGTGGAGCCGGATGGATTCGCCTGTCCTGAGCCTGGCTCAGGGAACCATCTACCTTCCCGATTGGCATCGGGACGTTCTCCAGTTTTTGAGTTATTGGTGGAGCTGGGGAGGCTCGAACTCCCGACCTTTTGACTGCCAGTCAAACGCTCTCCCAATTGAGCTACAGCCCCACGAACTCCCTATTATACTACTTAGTTTTCTTTTTTACCACCCCCGCCGTGAAGGTCAGGGCATCATCGATCAGGTCAACGACAATAGTATCGCCCTCGTTGAACTCTCCGCGCAACACTTTCGTCGACAGTGGATTCTCCACATAGCGTTCCACGGCTCGTCTCAGCGGTCGCGCCCCGTAAAGCGGGTCGAAGCCAACCTTGGCTAACCACGATTTTGCCCCATCGGTTATCTCCAGTCCCAGCTTGCGCTCGTCCAGGCGTTTCTGTAAATCCTTGACCAGTAAATCGACGATATTCCGCAGTTGTTCCTCGTTAAGCTCATGGAAAACAATAATGTCGTCCAGCCGGTTGAGGAATTCAGGGCGGAAGGTCTTCTTAACCTCGGCCAATACCTTGTCCTTCATGTCCTCATAGCTCTGCTGACGGGCTTTAGCTCCCCCCCGCTGCGTTGCAAAGCCGAGGCTCACCTCGCGCTTGATAAGTTCCACGCCGGTATTGCTGGTCATCACAATCACGGTGTTCTTGAAATCTACAGTTCGTCCGTGACCGTCGGTTAGCCGCCCGTCATCGAGAAGCTGGAGAAGAGTGTTAAATACCTCCGGATGCGCCTTTTCAATCTCATCCAGCAGGATTACCCGGTAGGGGCGGCGTCTTACCGCTTCCGTAAGCTGTCCTCCCTCCTCATAACCGACATAGCCGGGTGGGGCACCGATAAGACGGGATACGGTGTGCCGCTCCTGGTATTCGGACATATCCAGGCGCACCATGGCGTTCTCATCGTCAAAAAGGAACTGGGCCAGGGTGCGCACCAGTTCGGTTTTGCCGACACCGGTGGGACCCAGGAACATAAAGCTGCCAATGGGCCGTTTCGGGTCTTTAAGCCCGGCGCGGCTGCGGCGGATAGCATCAGAAATTGCCGTAACTGCCTCTTCCTGATTGACCAGCCGCTCGTGAATTCGTTCCTCCATATTTAGCAGCTTCTCAGCTTCACCCTCGAGCATCTGAGAGGCCGGAATGCCCGTCCAGTTAGAAATCAGCTTGGCAATATCCTCCTCATCGACCACGCTATCTATCTTCTCTCGTTGCTGCCAATCGCTCTTCGCCCGGTTATACTCGTCTTCCAGGCGCAACCTTTCAGCCTTAATCTGGGTGGCGTGCTCGTACTCTTGCCGTTGTGAAGCGGCTTCCTCCTCATTGGTCAGTTCCTTAAGTCGCCGCTCTAATGATTTTACCTCGGGCGGTGCACTCTCGGTATCGATGCGCAGCTTACTGGCGGCTTCATCGATAAGGTCAATCGCCTTGTCCGGCAGCTGTCGGTCTGAGATATAGCGCTGGCTTAACCGGGCGGCGGCTTCCAGCGCCTCATCGCTAATTTTTATCTTGTGGTGGGCTTCATAGCGGGGGCGTAGTCCACGCAGCATCTCGATAGTCGTCTCGACACTTGGCTCACTGACGAATACCGGCTGGAGACGCCGCTCCAGAGCCTTATCCTTCTCAATGAATTTACGGTATTCATCCAGAGTGGTGGCGCCGACACACTGCAGCTCACCGTGAGCCAGGGCTGGCTTGAGCATATTGCTGGCATCGATGGCGCCCTCGGCGGCACCTGCCCCAACCACGGTATGAATCTCGTCGATGAACAATATTACCTCACCTTTTGACTGCCGCACTTCATCCATCACTGCCTTGAGGCGCTCCTCGAACTCACCACGGAACTTACTGCCGGCCACCAGCGCCCCCATATCCAGGGCTATTACCCGGCGCCCCTTCAGGGAATCAGGCACATCATCAGACACAATCTTCTGCGCCAGCCCCTCGGCAATGGCGGTTTTACCCACCCCGGCTTCACCCACTACCACCGGATTATTCTTGGTGCGGCGGGTGAGCACCTGCATTACCCGTTTAATCTCATTCTCCCGTCCGATAACCGGGTCGAGCTTGCCCTGGCGGGCTAACTCGGTGAGGTCACGGCCATACTTTTCCAGGGAGCGGTATTTGCTCTCCGCCCGGGCGTCGGTAACCCGGTGCCCGCCACGCAGCTTTTGCAGCGCCTGAAATACCTTTTCCTGGTCAACACCAAGGCGTTTCAGGATGCCGGCGGCTTCGCTTTTCTCCTCTCCGGTGATGGCAATCAGCAGATGCTCGGTGCCGATGAACTCATCCTTGAGTCGGTCAGCCTCAGCCGTTGCCATCTGCATAAGTTGGGCAATACGCGGGGTAGCGTAGATTTGAGCTGCCTCATAAGCCACTTTGGGAGTTCGTTCCAGGGCGGCTTCTACCTGCTGCCTTACTGTTTCTACATTAACCCTTAGCTCTTTGAGGATATCTACAACCAGTCCCTTCTCTTGTTGGAGCAACGCCAGCAAGATATGCTCCACGTCCCACTGGTTATGGTGATGCTGACGAACCAGCTCCTGAGAAAGAGCTAATGCCTCTTGTGCTTGTTCGGTAAATCTCTCCTGCCTCATTTCACAGTTACCTCCTGTTTGTCTTTATTACCAAAGTCAAGGTTAAGGAAATATCTAATCCGTTGCTGTACTTCAGGGTACTCCCAATTATAGTTATGCCCCGGGGCATTGATGCAATAGGTAAATTTTTGCGGTTTGCCCTGTAACCGGTATCGTACCCACCGCCAGGGAGCGGTCAGGTATGCCCTGGCAGCCGCCTTCAGGTTCCTGGTTGATATGGGATCGGGCATTACCCCGTTGCTATCTATGGCCAGAGTCCTCCGGGTAACGACCCGCCGTGACATGTGAGGGAAAAATATGCCCAATTCAATGCTATACACCTGAGGAAGCTCACCTGTTTGCCGCATCACGGCATTACCGAAGGCAGCCCCCTGGCTGGCCCCCAGCAGTATTATCTTAAGATTAGTAAAGTGTTGAGCGATAAACTTCACCTCAGCTACCAGTATTTGCGGCTTGGAGGAGGTGTCTTTAAAAAAGAATCTGGTTTGCTCTTTCATGTCCTTCATGTGTGCCCACCAATTGTTGCCGGTGCGGAAGTGCTGAATCAGTGCCCAGCGGTGTCCTAGCTGTTCTATGGTGGAGCTGATACCTTCCACAATGCTTCTCTCCCAGGGCAAGAGATGCTCAATTGGTGTACTGCCAAAACCACCGGGGTTATGAATGATAAGAATATCTTTGTCCTGTACCCTGGCGCAAATATCCAGCAGCCGGTTAGTAAAGCTGTCGCACTTCCGGCGGTCATTGCCAAAAAGCTGCTCAGCCAGATGCTTAGCCTCTGTCTTTAAAACCAGGTAACCGTCTACCATCTTTAAGACCAGATCCATTTTAGTATGGCGTGTAATCCCAAATTCCCGGCAAAAGCTATAGCCAGGTATCTTACTGTTTTGCCCGCCCAGGTAATCAGGAAAAACTTTAGTAAGCCGATACGAAGCGAGCCGGCTGTTAGCCCGGCAAAGTAAAAAGGGCTGATTATCATCGCCGAACTGATAAAGAGAGCCCAGTAAACCCCTTTCGCTCCTGCCCAATTTACCAGACGCCGGTAAAGGACCTGGCATATAGTCCAAAACTTAGGCTGGATGGGCTTAGTCGTAACACTACCCGGAAATAGCCAGCGTCTTAAATCTTGTCCCCTGGTTCGCAGCCTGGACCAGACAGTTTCCATACTTGCCCCGGTCAGGTATACCGTTATGCCGCCTACAGCTCCACCGAAACCTGCCACCAACCCCACATATAGTGGATTCAATACACTACCGAAGGTGAATACCAGTAGCTGGGTAGGCGCCGGGATAATGCTCACTCCGGACAAAATCCCCACCAGGAAAACACCCGTATAACCATAACCCTCGGCCTGCTGGATTTCCTCCCGGAAATAAACCACGGCAACCACCGGCAGAATTGTGAGTAGAACACCCAGGCTGACAATAAGATAGGCACGCCATCGCCCCTTTTGTCTCTCTTGTGTAACCTGCATCACTCACCGTCGGCACCAATTGTTAGTTTATTTTAGCAAACCGGAGGAATTTATCATCCCTCTTGGTCAAAGAAAACAAACCCTCAGTATGGTCTAAAATATTCTCTCTCATGCTATCATGGATGGCCAGAACACCTTTTCCCCTTAATACCCTGTGCAACTCCGCCAGTACTGCCCGCTTTTCTTTGACCTCGTGCAAGACATCGCACATCCAGATGACGTCGATGCATTCATCGGGTAGGCCTGTATGTTTGTCGGAAAGTATCGTTTCTATATTGGTTAATCCTGCTTTCGCAGATTGTTCAGCCACTATTTCCAGTTGACGGGGGAAGTAGTCAAGAGCATATACTTTCCCGATTTTACCCACTATCCTGGCTGCCGGAATAGTGAAATCGCCGGTGCCGCAGCCATAATCCAGGAAGGTGTGTCCTGCCTGTACCAGCTTGGTCTGCTCCCATTTGCGTAAAATGCCCGGCTTACTGATATTTCTCCACAATGGCCACCAGTGCACCCAAACTGCGTAATGGATGGTGTATACCGGATTTAGCTTTTCCTCAAGAAAGCGTTCTATATCCCACAAATTCGTCTGGCTAGTCTTAGTTTTCCCGTTTTAGACTAAGACTTCTCCTTTCTTAATCTTTTAATCTCTGATTCCAGTTCTTCTATATTATGCTGCAACTCGGTAATATGCTGCCCCATGCGTAAGATAACTTCGGCACCGGCCAGGTTGATACCCAGGTCGTTCATCAGTGTTTTCAGTTGCTTCAGGTAGGCAATATTTCTTTCGGAATACAGGCGGATATTACCTCGTGACCGGGATGGTTCTATTATGCCAACCTTTTCATAGTAGCGCAAGGTGTGGGTCTGGATATTTAGCATCCTGGCAGCGATACTGATGACATAACGGGGTTCATTATCTCTCAGGTTCATAAATCACCTCTTCGCGTCACTATCGGGTCACCGCTGACCGAACTGCGCAAACAGCTTCTTTTCCTCTGCCGAAAGCTTGGTGGGTAAAACCACATTTACTTTTGCCAGCAAGTCACCACGGGAAGAGTTGCCTAAATGAGGCAGTCCCTGTCCCGTCAGGCGGAAAGTGCGCCCGTTCTGAGTTTCGGGCGGAATCTTCAGAGCTACCTTTCCCTTGAGAGTCGGTACCTGAACCTCACCGCCCAGCATCGCCACCGTTAGCGGAACGGATACCTCGACACGTAAATCGTCGCCCTGGCGTTCAAATAGCTGGTGCGGCTTAACTGATATTACCAGGTAAAGGTCGCCCCTGGTGCCCCCGTCTCCTTGCCCCCCCTTGCCGGCGATACGCACTCTAGACCCATTCTGGACCCCGGGCGGAATCTTGACCTCAATCCGCTCCGGGTGAGCGATTGCCCCGGAGCCGCGGCATTGCGAACACGGTACGCTCTGAATCCTGCCGGTACCACCGCAAGCCGGGCAGGGCTGTGCCGACTCCAGAGTAAGGGCACGATTCGCCCCATGATAGGCTTCCTCCAGGGTTATCTCAAGCGGGTGGTCTATATTCTGACCCCGCCTCGGCCGGCGGCGGCTGGAACCCCTGGTGGTGAAACCGGGGAAGAGGACATCGAACATACTGTCGACATCTTCCCCCTCGAATTGGACTCTTTGTGACGCACCCTGGCGGGCATCTCGGAACGGCGACTGCCGGGCACCTGCCTGGCTCATCTGGTCGGCATGTTGCCACTGGTCACCAAACTGGTCGTACTTTTTTCGTTTCTCCTTATCGGATAAAACCTCATTAGCCTCGTTTATCTCCTTAAACTTGGCTTCGGCTGATTTGTCGCCGGGGTTAACATCAGGGTGAAGCTGACGAGCCAGCCGCCGGTAAGCCCGCTTTATATCCGCCTCGCTGGCATCGCGTTTAATGCCTAATATATTGTAGTAATCCTTACCTGCCATCTTCCTCTCCCTGTGTCACATCATAAAGCATTAAAGACTATATGTCAATAGTATGTAAAGAAAGTTAATAAAACAGTGTTAAAGCCCTGAGCAAGCTTGAGCCTATTTCCTGCCCTAAATGAGTCTTGTATCAAAAATAAGTTCATCCATGTCACCCTGGAGTCCCGACTTGTCGGGACGAAGGGTCTCAGGGAGATGGGGATTTTAATTTGTCTCGCCTTAATTGGTATCCTGGTAGCCTCTTCGAGACTTGACAAACGCCCATTAAAATAGTATCCTCATTGTAGATACTTAATGGAGGTTTAATATGAAAACTCGCGTTAAGAAATGGGGTAACAGCCTCGCTTTGAGAATCCCAAAATCATTCGCTGACGAAGTAGGACTCCAGAAAGAAACGTCCGTAGAGGTTTCTTTGGCAGATGGGAAACTGGTAATAACACCTCTAGCCGAACCAAAGCTGACTCTTGGGCAACTTCTTGCAAAGGTCACCAAAGAGAACCTGCATCACGAGGTTGATACCGGCAGCGCCACGGGGAACGAGACATGGTAAGCTCCCGTGTTTATGTTCCTGAATGCGGAGACGTGGTGTGGATCACCTTGAATCCACAAGCGGGACATGAACAGGCAGGACGGCGGCCTGCCGTCGTGCTCTCACCTGAAAGTTATAACGAGAAGACAGGACTGGCTATATTTTGTCCTGTCACCAACCAGATTAAGGGTTATCCATTTGAGGTTCTTATACCCGACGGGCTGTCGTTAACAGGGGCAATCTTGTCCGACCAGGTTAAGAGCTTAGACTGGCGCGCCCGCAATGCGGAACTCATCTGCATCTTGCCGGACAAAACTATATCCGAAGTACTTCAGAAGCTGGATACTTTGATATCCCCATAAGGAGAGCAGCTTGGACGATGGAAAGAAGTTTTTTTGAGAAGAAGGCTCTGATTCCAACACTGCAGCAACTCCTCACAACCTGCCCTTAATTATCTGGATTCCAGTTTAGTTTGAGTCTCTTCTTAAGATAGACCGCGCTGATAAAAGGTAGAACTAAACCCTTCCGCAAACTTATCCAAGAACTTATCCTGAAGGTATGTTATAATCGGAATGTCTGTCTTTTAGAGGACAATTCTCATAAACTATGAAGTTCAGCGAATTAGTCAGACTTCTAGAGCGAAACGGATTCGAGCTTATCAAGGAAAAGGGCTCTGTCCGTTACTACGGCAAAGAGGGCTTGAATAAACTAATTCGTGTGGATTATCATGGTTCTAGGGGGATTCCTACAGGCACTTGTGATGCTATTTTAAAAGCGGCTGGTCTAAAGCGTAAAGGAGATAAATAGAATGATAGACTTAAAATATTCCCTCATAATAGAAGCAACTGAAGACCCCACCTTTTTTACCTTCTATTCACCAGGCCTAGAAGGTTTTACGGGGGTAGGCAATTCTGTAGAGGACTGCCTCTATAAGGCAAAGTGGGGAATGGAGGAGCATGTCGGTCTACTAAAAGAGCGTGGACTTCCTGTTCCCAAGCGTAACCCCAATCCCACCGTTACGATAAAGAATGCCAAACTGGCAGGAGTCAGCTAGCTTATGCCCGAGAAAGGCAAGAAAAGAACCGGATCAGAATTGCAGTTTCTGATTCAATACCAAGAACAGGTACTTACACCCGTATATTGGATTAAACAAGCAGACGAATTAATTCAGGCATCTAAGAAACTTGAACCAAGCATAAAGAAACATTGGCTTACCGTATCGAAGTATTTCGACCCAAATAAGGGAACTTATAATCCACCACCGGAATTTAAGCCTAAGAAACTGCTACAAGCCACATATTTTATGCTGGTGGCTTACGCAATCGAGAATTGTTTTAAGGCTGTCCTCATATCAAAATTTGAAACTACATATAAAAGTGAAATCTTACGGACAGGAAAACTACCAAAAGCATTGAATAACCACAATTTAATGGAGCTCGCAACAAGAACAAATTTTACGCTATCAAATATAGATACAAGTCTTTTGGCTAGACTTTCTCGTAACTCTCTATGGCAAGGGCGATATCCAGTTCCTGTTAACGCTAACCAACTTGATAGTATGACTATTCATAAGGGCAATGCCTTTTTTACGGCGTTCTTCGCTCTGCCCGATATCAGTAATTTGAATACTTTAACTCGGCGCATAAAAAAATTTTCCACGAAAGACTTATCTCCAGAGGAGCAGCGTTACTTGGTTTTGTTCGCATGAAATGGTAAACATCCCCATGTTCGTCCAGTGGTGACCTTACTAAAGATCATGAAGTGTCATTTCAGGCATAACGGGAACATTATTACCACACTGTAGATAGAAAATAACAGCCGTCAACAACAAGCAGGAATATCTGGAAGCTAAGTGGTGGTAACGTTATTACCAAAGCTGGTAGGCGGCGGTTGGATTTGAACCTTCGTCTCCTTTGCCTCTTTCCAAATATCTCCCTTTGTAAAGGGAGATTGAGAGGGATTTTTCCGCGACAAAACTCCCTTGCCTTATCCTCTTCTCCCGTCCTATAATAACCTCACCTTTTTCGTCTAGCAGGATAAAGACGACGTCGGTTCTGGCCACTCTGGTCAATTTGGGAAACTGGGAAGTCCCTTACTTTATGACCGTTAAAGAGATGGTAACGTACGGCAGAATCACCCCCGCAGCATCCAGTAAGGGATTTATATGACGCCGCAGCGCTTGCACTTGAGCGAAGCCGAAAGTGTCATACTGAGCGAGCTTTAAGCGAGCGAATGTATCTCCGTAGCGGCATGTATTGGTTTTCGGGAGACCAATTACCTCTCATTATCCCCTGATATGAGAGTGCCTCCGCATACTCAATCGCATTTGTTTTTGTTTCAATGGAACAAATAAAAAATTAGAATTTGAAATTTGTTTGTAATTTGGTACTTGGGATTTGGAACTTGGGAGGATGGGTGTGGTGATGGGATTGGTAGCGGGGGTTGGATTTGAACCAACGACCTTCGGGTTATGAGCCCGACGAGCTACCACTGCTCCACCCCGCGTTACAATCTGAGTATAGCCCCTGGCGGGATAGAGTGTCAAGAATACGCCTGGAGATTGCTGACCGGCCCCTTACCTCAAAGAGTCTTCGACTTCCGTTTTTTACATAATCTAATGGGGAAGATTGACAAATAGTCTCGGCGCAAGGTAGAATAGTTTATAGTAAAGTTTGAGGGTAACGCTAAGGCAGTAAGGTCCGCCTTCACCGCTATCGAGTAAAACCCCCGGCTATCCGCTAATTGACAGGTGCAGGTTGAGTTTGAAAATACTTCTGGTCTACCCGCAGTACCCCGACACCTTCTGGAGCTTCAGGCACGCCCTGAAATTCATTTCCAAAAAAGCCGCTTTCCCTCCTCTGGGTCTGTTAACTGTTGCCGCCATGCTGCCCCGGGAGTGGGAGAAAAAGCTGGTGGATATGAATGTAACCCCCCTGACTGATGAGGACATTAAGTGGGCGGATTATGTGTTTATCAGCGCTATGGTGGTGCAGAAAGATTCGTCGAAGGAAGTAATTACCCGATGCAACGCCCTCGGCACCAAGCTTGTTGCCGGCGGTCCTCTCTTCACTACCAGATACGAGGATTTTAACTGGGTAGACCATTTCGTGCTGGGTGAAGCCGAGGTTACCCTCCCGTTATTTTTAGCCGATTTAGCCAAGGGGTGTGCCCAGCACATCTACTTATCCGATGAGCGGCCAAGCATAAGCCAGACTCCTGTACCGCTATGGTCGCTTATCAAGATGAAGCATTATTCATCGATGAACCTTCAGTATTCCCGCGGCTGTCCTTTCGATTGTGAGTTCTGTGATATTATCATCCTCAACGGACATACCCCCAGGACCAAAGACACAGTGCAGGTAGTGAATGAATTGGAAGCACTATATAATCATGGGTGGCGGGGTGGTGTCTTTGTCGTTGATGATAATTTCATCGGCAACAAGAAAAAACTAAAGGCAGAAACCCTGCCGGCCATTACCCAATGGATGGCCGAGAAAAGGTCTCCCTTCATCTTTTCTACGGAAGCCTCGATAAATCTGGCCGATGATGAAGAGCTAATGCAATTGATGGCTAAGGCAGGGTTTAACCAGATATTTATCGGTATCGAAACCCCCAACGAAGAAAGTTTGGCTGAATGTAATAAGCTGCAAAATAAAGACCGCGATTTAGTGGCTTCGGTGAAGAATCTCCAAAATCATGGCTTTGAGGTGCAGGGCGGGTTTATCGTCGGTTTTGATAGCGACCCGGGCTCTATCTTCCTGAGCCAGATTAACTTTATTCAAAAGAGTGGTATTGTTACGGCAATGGTCGGTTTACTCAACGCTCCCCGTGGTACCAGATTATACCAGCGCTTAAAGAAAGAGAACCGTCTTTTGGGGGATTTTGCCGGTGACAATACCGATTGTTCGATTAACTTCATCCCTAAAATGCAATCGGCAACACTCCTCGATGGCTACAAGCATATTCTGGATACGATTTATTCGCCCCGGCAGTATTATGCTCGGGTCAGTGCATTTCTCAAAGAGTATAAACCGCAAAGAAAAGTAAGAGCGTCTCGGATTCAGTCGCATCATATCGAAGGATTAGTCAAAGCTATATGGTTTTTGGGTATCAGGGAAAAAGGGAGAAGGTATTACTGGAAACTAATGTTTTTAACCTTGCTGAAGCATCCGCAATCCTTTCCTTTATCCGTAAGCTTGTCTGTCTTTGGTTATCATTTCCGCAAGGTTGCCGAGAAGTTCAACCGCCTCCCAGTTCAAGATACCCCGGCCTAGAGGCTGTAAGGAAGCTGAGGGATGAGAGAAGCGGAATTTTCTTTTCAGTTATGTTAAAATGTGTATATTGAGTATTAGTAATTTGTCATCGGAGGCGTGGTGAAAGAGGATATTGAGCGTTTTTTAACTTATCTTGAGGTGGAGAAGGGTTTTTCGGGTAACACCTTAGCTGCTTACCGCAACGACCTGAATGATTTAGCTGTTTTTGTCGAGGAGGAGGCTAATCGGAACAGTCTATTACCGTCGTGGGCTAACTTTAGCCGGCAGGGGATGTTGAGTTCTCTGCTTAGATTTAATGAGAGGGGTTATGCCGCGACGACCAAAGCGCGAAAATTAGCCGCCGCCAAATCCTTCTTTAAGTTTATGGTGGCGGAAGGTAAATTGAGCAACAATCCTACGGAGAATGTGACTTCACCCAGTGTGGGGCGGTCATTACCCAAGCCTCTGGCGGTTAGCCAGGTTCGAGCTCTTTTAGAGCAACCGTCCAAGCTATCGACACCCGAGTCAAAAAGAGATAAGGCAATGCTGGAATTATTATATGCCAGTGGCATGAGGGTCAGTGAGTTGATATCCTTGAATCTGGGTGACGTCGATACCAGTGGCGATTTTGTGCGTTGCCTGGGTAAGGGCAATAAGGAACGTCTTATCCCTATTTATCGACGGGCGGCTCTGGCGGTCGCCGAATATGTCGGAAAAGTTCGTCCCCACCTGGTACGCAGCAATGACGAGAAGGCCATGTTTCTTAATCGCCGTGGTGATAGGCTGACCAGGCAAGGCTTCTGGCAGATATTAAAGGGTTACGCTAAATCCGCTGAGCTGACGGCTGAAGGGGTTACACCTCATACTCTGCGACATAGCTTTGCGACTCATATGCTCAGCGGCGGGGCTGACCTGCGCTCGGTGCAGGAATTGCTGGGTCATGCTAACATCTCGACCACGCAGGTTTACACCCATCTTACCAGTGAGCATGTTCGGCGCACCTATGAAAAAGCCCATCCCCGGGCCAGGTAATCGACCGTGCCGGGTCAGGGGTAATGTCGGATAAATTAGGCTACCGGTAAGGTAAACCGGTTAAATTAAGGGTTTATGGGGAGGTTTAAAAATGCCTGGTAACTCACGCCGCCGGGGCAAGTTTTCGCCCCGGAGTAATCAAGGGAAAGGCAGGGCAGCCCCTCCGCCGGTGCTTGCCCAATCGCCGGTTGTGTCTCAGGCGGCTGAGCCTGTTGCCGTCTCTAAACCAGCGTTGCCGAGGAAAAATGTGCCCGTCTCCAGAGCAGCCGCGGCGCCCGCTTCATATCCCCACGTTGCTACTGAACTCCGCAACATTGCTATTCTGTCCGCTATAATGCTGCTTGTTCTCGTGGTGTTGGCGAAGGTCTTAGCCTGACCTGCTCCGGACAGTGAGGTGCATTATGGACTTTGCCGCGGCCAGAGCCAGCTTAATTGAGCACCTTAGTACTGAGATTAAGGATGAGCGGGTATTGGCGGCAATGTCCCGCGTACCCCGAGAGAATTTTCTGCCACCGGAATTGAGGCATCTGGCTTATGAAGACAGTCCGCTGCCTATTGGTTTGGAGCAGACAATTTCACAACCCTTTATTGTTGCTTTGATGACCCAGGCGCTGGAACTTACCGGTAGCGAGAAGGTGCTGGAGATAGGAGCCGGCAGTGGATATCAGACGGCGATTCTCGCTGAGTTAGCCCGGTCGGTGGTTACTGTGGAGCGTCTGCCGACTCTGGCTGATGCCGCCGGGAAGCTACTGAACAGTCTGGGCTATGTCAATATCTCCGTGCATCTGGCTGAGGAAACACTGGGTTGGCTTGAGGAGGCACCCTACGATGCCATAATCGTTACTGCCGGTGCTCCCCGGGTGCCGCCTGAACTGGTTGAGCAGCTTGCTATCGGTGGACGGATGGTCATTCCGGTTGGTTCGCGTTATGAGCAGACGCTATATAAAATTACCCGGCAAAGCCAGCAAAATGTGGTTGAGGATTTGGGCGGCTGCCGCTTTGTCTCTCTCATTGGTGATGGTGCCTGGCAGAAAGAATAGAAAGATGATATCGGTAAGGAGCCGCGGCTAGAGGTTCCGTAGTTAAAGTCGCCCAGAGCTCCGGCGAAACCGCAGACAAGTGAGTTTCGCGTGCTTGGTTAGTGAGGAGATTCAAAGGGGCGAGGCCCCTTTAAGAAATCTCTTCCCTCTCCCCTTATCAAGGGGAGAGGGATAAAGGGTGAGGGGTTGGTAAACAATCACTTTGCCGTAGTTAGTTGAAATGAACTATAAACGCTGGCTTCTCATGGCTGTTTTCTTGTTCGGCGTGGGGCTAGTCCTGGGTTCGACGATTCCAATCGGCAGTACGGGTCTGCTAGCCCAGGAGCTTGCGGCTGTGCAAGATATGGCTGAGTCCCTGAGACCACTGCCTCAGTCTTCTATTTTGGCCACCATCTTTGTCAAGAATGTTGGGGCACTCTTGCTCAGTCTCGTCCTCAGCCCATTTTTTTGCCTGATACCGATTATCGCGCTACTTTTCAATGGCTGGCTCCTGGGTCTGGTCGCCACCAGGGTAATTCAGGAGAAGTCCCTGGCTTATCTATTAGCCGGTTTGCTGCCTCACGGCATCTTTGAACTGCCGGCGTTTTTTATCGGTGAGGCGGTCGCCCTCAGCTTCGGCAGCACCGTGCTGCTGGCTGTATTCAAAAAGGAGGATAGAAATCAACTAAGGCTCAATCTCAGGCAGAATTTTAGGTATCTTACCCTGGCCATCCTTTTGTTATTGCCTGCAGCGGTTATGGAAACATATGTAACGCCATTGTTGCTGGGTTAGTTAGAAACCTGCATCTCGTTCTTTGCCCGCTCTCCTCGAAAACAGTAGGTAGCAAAGAGGAGTTGAAGAGGGACGAAGCCCCTCTTACCTAACCATTCCCCCCTCTCCTTTTAAGGAGAGGGGGATAAAGGGGGTGAGGTTAATCAATAATCTTGACTATGGTTATTTGCTCCCCTATAGACTATTGATTATAATGGTGCTAGAGATAAATAAAGATAGGGGGTGCTTAGATGGAACAGTTCGCACTGGAAAACATCCGTAACCTCGTTTTACTATCTCACTGTGGGGCGGGTAAGACATCTCTGGCCGAAGCCGCTTTGTTTACCGCCAAGGCAATCACCAGATTAGGCAAAGCGGCCGATGGCACTACCACCTCGGACTATGACCCGGCGGAAATAAAACACAAGATTAGCATTAACCTGTCCATACTGCCCTGCCAGTGGCAGAAGACCAAGATTAACCTGCTTGATGCCCCAGGTTATGCTGACTTTGTAGCCGAGGTCAAAGCGGCAGTGCGAGTTAGCGAAGGGGCGGTGATTGTGGTCTGCGCCGCTTCGGGTGTTGAAGTGGGTACGGAACAGGTGTGGGACTATAGTGCCGAAGCTAAACTATCTCGTCTCATCTTTGTTAATAAGATGGACCGTGAGAATGCTGATTTTTACCGGACTTTCGAGGGAATTCAGGCTAAGTTCGGCTCCAGATGCCTGCCATTACAGTTACCCATCGGTGCTCATAGTGATTTTAAAGGGATAGTTGACCTGCTGACGAGGCAAAGCTATACCGGTTCTCCACCGCAGGCCGGCGAAATACCCTCATCATTACAAACCCAGGTCGAGTCTTTTCGTGCCAGGCTGGTAGAAGCAGTGGTTGAAGTCGATGACAGCTTGCTGGAGAAATATCTGGGTGGTTCGGAACCCGGTCCGGAGGAACTCAGTGCTGCCTTGCGGCAGGCGGTAGTTACCGGGCGGATAGTGCCTGTCCTGGTTGGTTCAGCCCTGCAGAGTATCGGGATTAGCCAGCTGCTGGATGCTATATGCAATTACCTGCCGTCACCCAGGGAGCGGGATGTAGCCATTATTGGCGATTCCGGCCAGACCGAGACGGTTGCTCCCAGCCAGGATGCCCCGTTAGCTGCCCTGGTGTTTAAGACCAGTGCCGACCCGTATGTTGGTAAACTCACCTTCTTCCGGGTTTACCAGGGAGTTATGAATAGTAACTCTCAGGTGTGGAATACCACACGAGGCGAAACGGAGCGTATCGGACAGCTTTTTGTGGTGAGAGGTAAGACCCAGGAGCCGGTATCTCAGATTAGGGCGGGAGACATCGGTGCCGTAGCTAAATTGAACCTGACCGCAACAGGAGATACCCTTTGTCATCGGGACAAGCCGGTGAAAATGGCGCCGATTGCCTTCCCGGAGCCTATTTTTAGTGAAGCCGTGTATCCCCGGACCAAGACTGACCTGGATAAACTGGGAGCGTCCTTAACCCGTCTGACCGAAGAAGACCCGGCTCTGCGCGTCCGTAGAGATAGCGATACCCATGAAACTATTCTTTCAGGGCTGGGTAAGACGCAACTGGAAGTAGCTGCCGAGAAGATTTTGAATAAATTCGGCGTCGGTATTGACCTGTTACCACCCAGGGTGCCCTATCGGGAGACGGTTACGACATCCATCAAGGCTGAGTATAAGCATAAGAAACAGAGCGGGGGGCACGGGCAATACGGGCATGTCTTTCTGGAAGTGGAGCCTTTACCCCGTGGTAGTGGCTATGAATTTGCCGATAAGGTAGTGGGTGGTCGCATACCCAGAAACTTTATTCCGGCGGTAGAGAAAGGGGTTAATGAGGCCGTGCTGGAGGGGGTTTTGGCTCGCTATCCGGTTACTGACATCAGGGTAACTGTCTTCGACGGCAGCTATCACCCGGTTGATTCTTCCGAAATGTGTTTCAAAATTGCCGGGGCCGGAGCGTTTAAGAAGGGGATGTCGGAAGCACAGCCGGTTCTGCTGGAACCGATAATGAATATTACGGTAACTGTCCCCGAGGGTTTCACTGGTGATATTATCGGCGACCTCAATACCAAGCGGGCTCAGCTGCATGGTATGAATCCGGAAAATGGCATTAACGTCATTCAGGCACAGGCACCATTAGCTGAGATTCTGGGCTATGCTATCGACCTGAAGTCGATAACCCAGGGCCGGGGGAACTTTACTATGCAGTTCAGCCACTACCAGGAGGTACCGCCTCACAACACTCAGAAAATTATCGCCGAAAAGCAGGCTGCAAAGGTTTAGCTCTACCAGGATGTGCGAGGGGGGCGCTAGCCCCTCTCTATTTTTACCCCGCCATCAGTTCCTTGACCTTTTGGGTAAAGGCGGGTAACACCTTTTTCCAGTCGCCGACGATACCGAATTGAGCTACTTTGAAGATATTAGCCTCAGCATCTTTATTGATAGCTACGATTGTCCTGGCCCCGGAGCAACCTGCCAGGTGCTGACTGGCACCAGAGATGCCGATAGCAATATAAAGGTCGGGGCTCACAATCTTACCGGTGAGTCCGACTTGTGAAGTGTTGGGTATCCAGCCACCATCGCAGGCTGGCCGGCTGGCACCGACGGCTCCCTTAAGCAGTTTAGCCAGTTCTTCCAGTTGTTTAAAACCTTCAGCACTGCCAATGCCTCTACCGCCACTGACTATTACCGAAGCCTCCTCCAGCTTTATCCCTTCCACCTTCTCTTTCACCTTCTCCAGAACTTTGGTTCTTATCGCGGCAGGTTCCAGTCCAGCTGCAATAGTAATCACCTCTCCCTTTCTGGCGGCATCTGGTGCCAGGGGTGACATTACCTTGGCTCTAACCGTGGCTATCTGCGGGTCGGATTCGTAGCTGAAGGTGGCCTGGGCATTACCGCCGTAGACCGGTTTGGTGGGCAGGAGCCGTTTTGACGCGGGGTCAATCGCCAGTGCCACGCAGTCTGTAATCGCCGCTGTCCCCAGCCGGAAGGCTAACCGTGGTGCCAGGTCGCGCCCGATGGAGGTCTGGCCCATGAGGATAATCTGGGGCATTACCTGTCTGGCTACCTTCTCCATAACCGAGACGTATGAATCTGTCTGGTAGTCTTTAAGCAGAGGGTCGTCGACGACATATACCTTATCTGCACCCTGGGCAATGGCTTCCTGGGCTAAATTGCTCACGGCACTGCCGACCAGCACTGCTGATAATTCCTGTCCTAACTCATTAGCCAATCCTCGGCCGCGTCCCAGGAGTTCAGCCGTGGTGGCACTGAGCTTGCCTTCGATAACCTCACCCAGAATCATAACACCTTTGTTGTCAGACATCCGATTCCCCCCTTAATTTATAATGCTCCAGAGACTCTTTACAGCACCTTAGCGGCCCTGAGTTTCAGAGCTAGATTGGCCGCTGCCTCTTCCGGAGTTTCCCCGGGCATAATTTCGCACTTACCTTCACGCACCGGTTGGAATAGTTTGACGAGCTTGGCGCGTCGGCCGCTAGCCCCGAGCTTGGCAGGCTCAACCCCGATATCGGCGGGTTTCCAGACAATCGGCTCTTTGCGCTTGGCGGCCATAATGCCTTTAATGGTAGGGTAACGGGCTTCACCAAACTCATTGCTGACCGTAATCAAGGCGGGTAGAGATACCTCGATAGCCTCGTAGCCATCGGCGGTTATCCGTTCTACCCTTGCCTTACCAGCCGTGCTCTCTATTTTTTTGGCTAAAGTGACACTGGGCAGCCCCAGTATCTCAGCAATGGCGGAGCCGACTTGCCCTGCATCCCAGTCAGCCGCCTGCCGGCCGCAGAGAATAAGGTCATAACTACCGATTTTCTTGATAGCCATGGCCAGGGCATAGGCCGTTGACCAGCTGTCACCATCGGTAAAGGCTTCATCCTCGAGCAGGATAAGCTCATCGGCCCCCATCGACAGCGGTTTCTTGACCACTTCCCGCAGGAGGTTATTCCCCAGGCTTAACACCGTGACTTTGCCACCCTGGGCATCCCTAAGCCTTAAGGCAGCTTCAACCGCATTCTCATCAAAGGGGCTGATTACGGGCGCTACCCCCGGTGGCGGTACTACCTTATTAGCCGCAGTATCCACCTTGAAACTGGCCGGCGGTGCTTCCGGGTCAGCTACCTGTTTGCAACAAACAATAATGTTCATCGTGGACTTACTCCCCCTTTTCTTTACGCATTGAGTTTGGGTAAAGCCTAGCTGAATAATCTAACATCAAATACGTTTGGCGTCAAGCCAAAAAAGAGAGGTGGGCTACCTCTCTTGACAATATTGCCTTCTATTTGATAGCCTAACGGCAGTTTCATCTTTCAGGGGGCGTCTTTGATTAAGCGGAGAAAGATATTTTTTGGTTGGTGGACAGTGCTCACCGGTGGTATTCTATCCCTCTGGGGACAAGGTTACCAGGCTTACGGATTATCGGCATTGTTCAAACCAATTGCCGACGAACTGGGCTTCAGTCGGACAGCCGCATCTGTGCCCGCCAGTATCGGTCGGTTTGAGGGGGGCTTTGAGTCACCGATAGCCGGTTGGGTTACCGATAAATATGGCGCCAGATGGCTGATTCTTTCGGGTGTTTTCCTCATCGGTTTAAGCTTGATACTGATGTACTTCATCAACTCGCTCTGGGCTTTTTATCTGGTCTGGGGGGTGATGCTGGGGACGGGGCAAAACATTGCCCTGACCTTACCGATGCGTACGACGATATCCAACTGGTTCGTCAAGAAACGCGGCTTAGCTCAAAGTACCCAAATGGTATTTTCCGGGCTTTCTGGGGTGTTGGTGCTGCCATTTATCGCCTGGATGATAGTTACCCAGGGCTGGCGAGTGGCATGTCTTGTCGGTGGAGTGGTGATGCTGGTGGTTGGTTTACCCCTCGTCTGGTTCTTTGTGAAACAGCGCCGGCCGGAATATTATGGCTTATTGCCTGATGGTGCTACTGCCAAGGAAGAGACGACTGATGCCGACCAGATGATAGAACGGGGTGTAAAGTATGCTACCGAGGTTCAAGAGGTAGAGTTCACCCTGAAGCAGGCACTGAGAACGCCGACCTTCTGGCTGATGACAGTCGCTCAGGCCGGACAAAGCCTGGCCGGACCAGCTTTTAACCTGCACGCCATACCATTTCTCACCGATAGGGGGATTGACCCGCTGGTTGCGGCCAGTATGGTGTCAATGAGGGTCCTGGCCGGCCTCCCTGCCAGAATGGCTGGCGGGCTGCTGGCTGACCGTTTCAACAAGAATCACCTGCGGTTCATAATGGGCGGAGCCTATCTGCTACAGGGTATCGGCATTGCCGTCTATCTGCTCCACCCGACGATAACCATGATTTTTGTCTGGTTTATTCTCTATGGCATTGGACAGGGCGCCGGGGTGGCAATAGTCGCTCCAATGAAAGGGCGTTACTTTGGGCGTAAAGCTTTCGGTTCCATTCTTGGAGTTGGAACGGCGCTGATGGCACCCGCAGGGATAATTGCCCCTATCTACTTTGGCTGGACATTTGATACTACTGGCAGCTATGTCGGTGCCTTTACCTTAGTCGCGGTAGCACTGGCGGCTGCCGGAATTCTCGCTGCTTTGGTTCCACCACCCAAGCTACCGGCCCACATCACCGATGTTCACAAAATCGTCTGAGAACAAGCAACCTAAAAGTCCAGTAAAACAATCTGGGTGCTGAACGGCAATTTTACCCCGGCTTCGGGTCTGAAGTTGCTTCCTTGTTGTCGTTCTGAAGTGTTTATTGGGGCAGAATGAGGCTCACTACCCGCTCGATACCGCTCAAGTCCGGGGTTACTTCTATCTCCGCCGAGGGGAACAGATTGCTTAAAGAGGTGGCTACGGCTTCTCCTTGCCCCTCTCCAATCTCCAGCAACAGGCAACCTCCGGGACTGAGCTTATCACCTATCCCGTTGCAGAGCCGGTTTATTTTTTCCAGACCGTCGGTGCCTCCATTCAGAGCCAGTGAGGGTTCAAAAGGCAGCGTGTTTACCTGTGATAGTTCGTCTTCCCTGACATAGGGCAGATTGGCGATAAGGAGGTCAACAGGCTCAGGTAAAGGGTCGAGCATATCGCCTTCTAAAAGATAAATTCTATTGGTTACCCCGTGTTTCTGGCAGTTGCCTAGAGCCACTTTAAGGGCGGCAGATGAGATGTCTGTTGCATAGATTTTAGCCTGTTGCAGTTTTAAAGCCAGGCTGATGGCAATAGCACCACTGCCGGTGCCGATTTCGGCAATAGTCGCTATCGGGCGCTGCTTTGCCATGTTAAGAGCCATTTCTACCAGTAGCTCACTTTCCGGGCGTGGGATGAGGACACTGGAGTCAACAGCGAAATCAAGCCCATAGAACTCACGGTGTCCTGTGATATAGGCGGAAGGCTCACCACCGATGAGGCGTTCCAGCAAATCCCAGAATTGTTCCTCCTCTGCGGTGCTGAGTTTGCGGTCAAACCCCTGGTAAAGCTCAGTGCGACTGATGCTCAGGATATGCATGATTAGTAGCTCGCACTCCAGGGAGGCGTCTTCGATACCGCAGGCAGACAAAACTCCCCTGGCTTGACTCAGCAACTGTATTATGGTCACGCCAGTTGCTCTTGTAGCTGTTGTGCTTGCTCGTTGCTGGCCAGAGCATCAATCAGCTGGTCGAGGTCGCCAGCCAGTATTTGAGGCAGGTTATGCAGAGTAAGACCGAGGCGGTGGTCAGTGAGGCGGTCCTGGGGGAAATTATAGGTCCGTATCTTTTCGGCACGTTCGCCTGTGCCTACCTGGGAGCGGCGCTGTTTGATTATTGCATCTTCTTGTTTACGTCGTTCCATATCCAGGAGTCGGGCCCGGAGTACCGACATTGCCTTCGTCCTGTTTTTGAGCTGGGAGCGTTCATCCTGGCAGACGACGACCAAGCCGGTAGGCAGATGGGTGAGGCGCACCGCGGTAGCGACTTTATTCACATTCTGTCCCCCGGCACCGCTGCTGTGGTAGATATCGGTTCTCAGGTCTTCAGGATTGATAGTTAACTCTACCTCTTCCGCCTGGGGGAGAACGGCGACGGTAGCGGTTGAGGTATGAATTCTACCTGAAGACTCGGTGACGGGCACTCGCTGTACGCGGTGCACCCCCCTTTCATATTTAAGCCGGCTGAAAGCGCCTTTACCCTTACCTTTTACTTCAAATACGATTTCCTTAAAGCCACCGATGCCGCTTTCACTGGCGTTGACAATATCAGTTTCCCAGCCTTGAGTCTGAGCATACCGGGTATACATGCGAAAAAGGTCAGCGGCAAACAGTCCGGCTTCCTCACCGCCAGTCCCGGCCCTGATTTCCATGATGATGTCTCTGGTATCTCTATCATCCCTGGGCAACAGAGTAAGTGTTAGCTCTTGCAGCAGATTGTTCAGCTGCGGTTCCAGGTTGTCTACTTCTTGTTTAACCAGAGCCTTCATCTCCGCATCCAGTCCATCCTCCAGCATTGCCCTGGTTTCGGCTAACGACTTGGCCATGGCTTTATATTCCCGATATTTGCTGACCAGGCTTTCCAGTCCGGCTCTCTCTCTGGCCAGTTGCTGTAATTGCTTCAGGTCAGAAGTCAGCTCAGGACTGGCCATTTGCTCTTCCAGTTCCTGATAGCGCTTCTCCGTTTGCTCTAATCTATCCCACATAGCTAATCACCATCTGAAATTATAGCACAGGCACAGGTAACGCTTAACAGCCTATTCATCTTTTGCTTCCACCGTTTCCCCCGGCCGGATGCGACTGCCCGGCTCCAGCTTGGTAGTTAGCCAGACTACCCTCAGCTCCCTTTTGATCTTTTCAGCAGCCATGAACTGGATTGTACTTTCGCTCCGCCAACGTTGTAGACAATCTTGCATCCGAGTTCCTGGCAGGTGAGCACTTCGATTTCCGGCATGCTGCCTTCCACCCTGTCTCCGCCTTTAGCTAGGATATCGGGCTTGACTAATTTTAATGCCTCTTCGCAGGTGACATCCTTTCCAGGGTCGATTATCACCTTATCGACATATTTGATGCTTTCAATTATCTCTTTTCTTTCATCTTGTGACGGATAGAAAGGTTGACCCTTCTTCTTTCTCAATTGCTCATCGCTATTTAACATTACTACCAAAACGTCGCCTAATTCCTTGGCTTCTTTTAACAGTCTTATATGCCCCTTATGAAGGGGATCGAAACCTCCGCCAGTAGCTACCACAACCTTCTTTCTGGGTCTGAGAAAACGCAAAATACTTTGCATAGCTTATATTTTACCATACTAATGCAAAAACCCTAAGCACTAATTACGAAACTTTAAACAATGTCAAAATCCAAATGACAGGAATGTTTAAACTTTGACCTGCCCGCCGCTCCTCCTTAGCTATGGCAGGCGGGGCTTTGAAATTTGGATTTGTCCCGATTCACCTCTTCATGCGGGATGCCGCATAACGTAAGGAATCGGCATTTAGGGTTTAGATATTAGAATTTAAGATTTGACCAGATAGGCTTAGCCGGCAGAGCCTCTTCTGAGGGTGAGGGCAGCCAGCAGCGAGGCGACGATGGCAAATGCAATCAACACTAACAAATCGAAACCAACATCAATCAGACTTTTGCCGTACAGCATGATTTCCCGTAACCCGTCCACACCGTATCTGAGAGGCAGTATTGCCGAGAGCCACTGTAAATAATAAGGCATCTGCTCTACCGGCCAGAGGACTCCGGAAAGGAATATCTGAGGGACTATTATCAAGGGGATGAACTGAACCATCTGGAACTCGTTGCGGGCAAAGGTCGAGATAAAGATGCCCAGGTTAACGGCGCCGGTGATTATCACGATTTGAAAAATGAAAATCTGCCACAGGTCTCCTTGGTAGTGGACTCCCATTACATAGACGGTAAATAGGACAATAATCAGCGTCTGGGTGAGGGCGAAGATAAAGAAGCCAAGCAAATAGCCGATTACTATGTCCGGGCGGGATACCGGCGATGCCATCAGGCGTTCCATTGTGCCCTGGGAGCGTTCTCTCAGGAAACTGATGCCGGTAAGCAGGAAGCTGAAAAAGAGAGCCAGTGTTGCCAGCAGCGCCGGGGCGATGTAGTCCAGCATTTTACTCTGGGGGAAACTCAAGCCGATGAGTGTCATCACCACCAGAGGTACCATCAAAATCAGGGCCATAGTCCTGTGGTCCCGGGTTATTTGTTTGAAAACCCTGCCGGCAATGGTAAGCGCCTGACTAGGCATTGCTGCTCTCCTTCCGGTGAATGAAATACAGAAAAGCATCTTCAAGGCTTGCACCCGGTTTGCCGACAGCTTGCTGGAGCTCGCCGGGAGAGCCTTGAGCAATAATCCTGCCACCACGCATAAAGGCAAGGCGGTCACAGTGAGCAGCATCATCCATAGTGTGGCTGGAAATAATAATGGTGATACCCTGTTTGGTCAGTCCGGTAAAGTGTTCCCAGAAGCTAACTCTTAGCTCAGGGTCGAGTCCGACTGTCGGTTCATCAAGTAGAAGCAGGGGCGGATTATGGACTATGGCGCAAGCCAGGCTAACCCTCTGTTTCATGCCACCGCTTAATTTCAGCACGGCATCATCACGGCGCTCCCACAGATTTACCAGTTTAATAGTCTCTTCCACCCTCTTGGCTCGTTCTTTCCTGTCACTCAGGTGGTATATCCTGGCAAAAAAATCCACATTCTGCCTGACGGATAGTTCGGCATAGATGGATTGAAGCTGGGGCATGTAACCGATAAGGTGAGCGCTTTTCCGGGATGGTTTTTGTCCCAGTATCTGAATACTGCCCGATTTTGGGTTTAATAGACCCACCAGCAGCCGGATAAGCGTGGTTTTGCCGGCGCCATTAGGCCCGAGCAATCCGAAGCTTATTCCGCTCGGCACCTGTAATGATAGCTCATCCAGAGCCTTGATGTTATTGTAGCTGAAGGATGCCTTATTTATCTCAACGGCTGGTTTGCTGAACTCTTTCTCTACCATAGTCGTAAATAAGGATACGGTAAATCAGCGGTTGAAATCAAGTCCGACACGAAGGTGTTTACTTGTCATTGCGAGACCATTCCGACACAAGTCGGAAGGCGAAGCAATCTGGGCTGGGTGTGGCATTCGTCACCTCCCAGATTGCCACGTCGTCCCGATACAGTCGGGACTCATCGCCCCGATGCAATCGGGGACAGTGGAATCAAACAAATGCAAACAGAACCTTAAAGATAGCGATTTGGCAAAATGACTGAAATAGGTTATTATTATATAGTGATTGATTCAAGTCGCATTGAAAATCAACCGGTGGAGAGGCAAGCTGATTTTAGGCAACGAGTAGCTAACCTGCTCTCTAATGTCCTGAGTCCTTTCCTGGTGAGTCTGGCAATACTCGCATTGCTTGCCTTTAACTCGACATCAAGTCCATTTGATGCCCTCAGGTGGGTGTTTATTGCCGTGCTGTTGAGTGTTTTGCCTATTTTTTTGGTTATTTTTTACCTGGTGCGAAGCGGTAGGCTTGACGCCGTATTTACTAATGTGCGGGAGCAAAGAACCAAGATTTACTTGCTGGCGGGTCTTTGGGCTATCGTCGGCTATATTATCCTCCGTTATCTGGGGGCACCTAAAACGCTGCTAGCCACCTTTACCGCGGGGCTTTTAACTGCAGCCATATTTATGTTTATCAACTTATGGTGGAAGATAAGCCTGCATACTGCCCTCGTCGCTGCTGCGGTAACACTATTAGTTATGCTGTATGGCTGGATAGCGATGGTAACTGTGGTGCTCGTCCCTTTAATCGGTTGGGCAAGGATAGAATTGGAGTTTCACTCACTGGCTCAGGTAACTACCGGTGCCCTGCTGGAGGCTTTAATTGTCATCATGGTGTTCGGGGTGTTTTACCCCTCGCTTCTGGCTTAAGTCTGTTCCTGGCTAACGCAGGGTGCTTGACACTCAGCGATAGCTAGTGGTAGAATCTTTCTTTGGGCTAAGGATTTAGTCTATCCTTTAACTTATGGTGATTGGTGTAAGGTTAGGGAAGGTAGAGGGAGGCCAAAAATTTACGCTATTGTTGAAATTAGTGGCAAGCAGTATAGGGTAACCCCCGGTCAGCTTATTGACGTCGACTGTATGGCGGTGGCTGAGGGTGACGCCGTTGAGTTAGATAGGGTATTGCTTATTGGCGGCGACAACGGGGCAACTGTGGGCACGCCGACTGTCGACGGGGCGAAGGTGATTGCCACGGCCCGGGGGGCAGGCAAGACCCAAAAGATTATCGTTTTCCGGTATAAGGCTAAGGTGCGTCACAGCAATAAGACTGGGCACCGTCAGCGTTATACCCGGCTGGCGATTGATAAGATAGTTGAGGCAGAGGCGATACAGGGTAAGCCAGCCTCAGGAGTCCGTCGTAGTCCTAAGTCGGCAGCTTAACGGGGTGGGGTAGTGTACCGGGGGAAAGGCAGACATTCAGTAATACTAAGAGAGGTGATGGCAAGTGGCGCATAAAAAGGGAGCGGGGCGTACCCATAACGGCCGGGATAGCCAATCCAAACGGCTCGGTGTCAAGAGATATGCAGGAACTACTGTCAATGCCGGTGAGATACTGGTGCGGCAGCGGGGCACGCATATTTTCCCGGGCAATAATGTGGGTCTCGGCCGGGATTACACCCTCTTTGCTCTAATCGCCGGTATGGTTAAATTTGAGCCGGCTACCAAGAATCGGAGGAAAGTTAGCGTTTACGCTAGCTAAAAGCTATGAAGGAAAAAATTCATCCCCAGTTTTATGCTGACGCCCAGGTAGTTTGTGCCTGTGGCAATAGTTTTACCACTGGCTCTACCCGGAAGGTGCTAAAAGTGGAGCTGTGCAGTAAGTGCCATCCCTTTTTCACGGGAGAGCGCCGGATACTGGATACTGCCGGGCAGGTAGAGCGCTTCAGACGGCGCTACCAGAAAAAAGAATAAAGTCGGACAGTAATCTTTGGTTCCTTGTTGGGAGAAGGACAGGAGCGGTGTTGTTTAGCCGCTCCTTTTTGTTGCTGAGAGGTTTGTTATGGCCAAGAGAGTCTACTATGGTGGGCAGGCGGTTGTCGAGGGTGTGATGATGCGCGGGCAGAAAACGATGGTAACTGCGGTGCGCCGTCCCGATGGAGGGCTGGCTACAGATATGCAGCCGTTATCGGCTATCTATACCGGCCGGATGCGGCAAACCCCGTTCCTGCGCGGTATTGTGGTCTTGATTGAGGCTCTGGTGCTGGGTATGAAGTCGCTACTCTACTCGGCTAATATCTCTCTGGAAGAAGAAGGTGAGAAGATTACGGGGTGGTTGGTCTGGGTTATGCTGGCAATATCTCTGGCGGTGGCGGTTCTCCTGTTCTTTTTGCTGCCTTTATTCCTCACCCGGTTGTTTAATATCAGCTCATCTTTGCTATTCAATCTTGTAGATGGTCTGATTCGGGTGGCTGTTTTCCTGGCTTATCTCAGGGTGATGACACTGGTGCCGGATATCAGGCGGGTGTTCGCCTATCATGGTGCCGAGCATAAGGCAGTCAATGCCTATGAAGCCGGGGTACCTCTGGAGGTGGAGGCAGTCAAGGCGTATAGTACGGCCCATACGCGTTGCGGCACCAGCTTTCTCTTTGTCGTGATGAGCCTCTCTATTATCGTTTTTGCCCTGGTTGGTCTGCATTCGCTGTGGTTGATGGTGCTGTCGCGTATTGTCTTCATACCGGTGATCTCTGCCCTGGGCTACGAGATTATCTATTTCGGCGCCCGGCACAGCGACAACGGCCTGGTGCGGGCGGTGATGGCTCCCGGACTGTGGCTACAGGCGCTGACTACCCGGGAACCCGATGATAGCCAGTTAGAGGTTGCCCTGGCGGCGTTAAAGGCTGTGGTGGCGGCTGACCAATCGGATGAGGCAGTGGTACCGGCTTCCCCCTGACGGTTTTAACACTGTCATTGCGAGCGAAGCGAAGCAATCTCTTTCTTGTTTACTCTTGTTTAAGATTTAGAAATTAGAACTTGTGCTTTCGCTCCGGTTATGGGTCTATATTAACTATTTCTAATGTTCCAAAATCCAACTTGCGGTAGAAACAATTGCGGGGTTGCCCTTTCCGGTTCTTAGTGTGACAAATGCCTCCCCGCTTCGGGCGCACCTTATAGAGGAGCGAATTCTGCTCGCAGTTCACATAGACTTCTATCAGGTCGAAGGTTTCTCCGGATGTTTTACCCTTTTCCCAAAGCTCGTTCCGCGATGTAGACCAAAAAACGGCAGTCCGGGTTTTGACGGCGGTCTTGAGAGCCTGCTCGTTGACATAAGCCACCAAAATGACCTCTTTGGTATCTATGTTTTGCACTGCCACCGGTATTATGTCAGGGCTTGTCTTTACCGATTTGGCAAGTTTGGAGAAATCCAGTTGTAAAGTTGTTCCTTCTTCTAATTGGTTCATCGCTCTTTCCCCCTACCAGAAATAATTCGCGACTATCGAGGTTGTCCGAATAAGTCGCTGTCAAAGTCATTCTGTCATTCCAGCGCAGGCTGGAATCCAGAGGTGGGGGGAAGAGGAATCTGGATTCTGGCGAAAGCCAGAATGACAACTTTGGACAACCTTAATAAGTCACATAAAAGAGAGGGTTTCGCCCCTCTTAGACTCCCCCATTCCTTAACTAAGTAGGTCTATTGCCTTTTTCAGGTTGATGTCGCCGGTGTAAATGGCCTTGCCCACGATGGCGCCTTCGACACCCAGTAGCTTCAATATCTTGAGGTGGGTAAGGGATGAGATGCCCCCGGCAGCGATAATGGGCACTCTGGTTGCCTCTATCAGCTCGGCGATGGCGGTGAAGTTAGGCTCGGTGAGAGTGCCATCACGGTTAACATCGGTGTAGATGAAGCGCTTTACCCCCAACTCTAACATGGTTTTGGCAAACTCTACGCCGGTTAACCGGGTCTCTTGCTGCCAGCCACGGATGGTGACTAAGCCCTCTCTGGTATCGATGCCAACGATAATTGATTCGCCGAAGCTGTGGCAGGCTTCTTTGACCAGCTTGGGATTTTCTACGGCGGCCGTGCCCAGGATAACACGCTCGATGCCGGCTTTAAGTAATTCCCTTATCGTTTCCAGTGTGCGAATGCCGCCACCCAGTTGGGTCGGTATCAGCACGGTATGAGCCAGTTCTTTAATAACTTCCAGATTAGTAAGCTCGCCACTGGCGGCACCATCGAGGTCGACGATGTGCAGTTTGGGTGCTCCCAGTGATTGCCACTTCAGGGCTACCTCCACCGGGTCTGACGAGAAGATGGTTTCCTCATCGTAATTACCTTTAAACAGGCGGACGCAGTTACCACCTCTCAGGTCTATAGCCGGGATTATATCTATTTTACTTTACCTCACAGATTAATATCGGGGTACCAGGCTCTCTCCTAAGAAGCCCCATGTTTTGCTTGACCTCTCTGATGGTCTCTCTTGCTATAACCCGGGCACGTTGAGCTCCATCGGCCAGGACATCGGTTACATACTTGGGTTGAGTGGCTAGAGCGGCCCGCCGCTGGCGGAAAGGTTCCAGGGTCGCATTAATGTTTTGCCCCAGGAGCTTCTTGCAGTCGACGCAGCCGATTTCAGCGGCCCGGCACTGCTCGGCTAAATCGCCGGCTTGTCCGGCGGCAAAGTATTGCTGTAGCCGGTAGACATTGCATATTTCCGGGTGCCCCGGGTCCTTGCGGAAGCGCCGTGCCGGGTCGGTAACCGCAGTCATTACCCGCTCCATTGTCTCCTTGGCAGAAATGGCCAGTTCAATGCTGCTGCCGGTTTGCTTACTCATTTTCCCCGCCCCGTCCAGTCCCATTATCAGGGGAAAGGAAGTAAGCTTGGCTTTAGGCTCAGGGAAGGTATTACCAAACAGACTGTTGAAGCGCCGGGTAATTTCTCTGGCGAGTTCAAGGTGAGGCAGTTGGTCTTCACCCACCGGCACCACCTCGGCTTTATAAAGGACGATGTCAGAGGTCATCAGCACCGGGTAGCCCAGCAACCCATAATTTACATTTTGAGGTTGTAGTTTTACCTTTTCTTTGAAAGTAGGCACCCGTAACAGCCAGCTTAAGGGCGTCACCATGCTCAGGAAGGTATGTAGTTCCAGCACCTCAGGAACATGGGACTGCACGAAGATGATGCTTTTAGCCGGGTCAAGCCCTGCCGCCAGCCAGTCCAGAGCCATCTCATGGATATTTTCCTGCAGTTTGCCGGTATCTTCCAGTGAGGTCAGAGCGTGGATATCCACTATGCAATAGATGCAGTCATACTCTTCCTGGAGGGCAACATAGTTTTGTATGGCGCCCAGGTAGTTGCCGATATGTTGCCTGGCGGTGGGGCGAGCCCCCGAAAAAACGCGCTTTTTCATTCTCATTCCTCAACCACGAAGTTTAGCATAAAAGGTGAGATGGCGACAAGGTAGATTGTTGTTTAGTACGGATGTGCTGTCCGACCATAGGACTGATTTGTTCGTCATTCCCGCGAAAGCGGGAATCTAACCTATCCTGGCTTCGTGGTCTGGATTCCCGATCAGGTCGGGAATGACATAGTGACTCATTAATGGGACGGGTTACAAATTACATCTGCTCCGGTGCGCTCATCCCCATCAGGTGCAGGGTTCTGGCCAGAACAATCTTGGCGGCGGCTACCAGTTTGAGACGTGCTTTAGTGAGGGCTTCATCATCTGAAATAACGCGGCACTGCTTGTAAAAACTATGGAAAACAGTGGCTAAATCTTGAGCGTAGTAGGTGAGATGGTGAGGCTCCAGAGTCTGGGCAACGGTCTCAACCAGCTCCGGCAGGAGCAGCAGGCGGCGTATCAGGGTTAATTCAGGCTCGGTGGTTAGCAGGGCAACATTTCCCTCATCATACTTGATGCCGCTCTGCTCAGCCAGGCGCAGGATGCTGGCGATACGAGCGTGGGCATACTGCACATAGTAAACCGGGTTGTCCGCCGATTGTTTCTTGGCTAATTCCAGGTCGAAGTCCATCTGGCTATCGGCGGAGCGGGATAGGAAGAAGAATCGGCAGGCATCACTGCCTACCTCCTCTACCAGTTCATGCAGGGTAATAATCTCACCACTGCGTTTGGAGATACGAACCAACTCCTGCCCACGATGCAGGGTGACCATCTGCGAGATTATCACCTCCAGTTGTGACGGGTTAATACCCAGGGCAGCGACCACGGCTTTCATGCGGGAGACATGACCCTGATGGTCCGCTCCCCAGATGTTAATCACCTTATCGAACTTACGCTCTATAAATTTGTTGTAGTGATAGGCGATATCGGCGGCGAAATAGGTGGGGGGACCGTCGCCTCGTATTACTACATTGTCCTTGTCCTCACCCGCCGCCGAGACAAACCAGGTAGCCCCTTCCTTTTCGGCAAGATAGCCTCCCTGGCGCAGGAGCCTCATTGCCGTCGCAAATTGTCCTTGCTCGTACAGGCTGTGTTCGCTGAACCAGACATCGAAGCTCACCCCCAGCGACCCCAGATCAACCTTGATTTGCTGGAGCATTTTGTCTAAGCCGAGCCGTCCCAGTAATGACACCGCCTCTGGCTGGGGTAGATTAAGAAAGCGGTTGCCCTCTGTGGCGACAATTTCACCAGCCAGGTCGACCATATAGCCGCCCAGGTAGCCGTCGGCTGGCATCTCGGTGGCCACGCCCCAATACTGCTGATAGCGAGCGTAGAGGGAGTTATAAAAGGCGTCTATCTGGTTGCCGGCATCATTAATGTAATACTCTTTCTCCACGCTGTAGCCCGCCGCGGTCAAGGCATTGGCTAGTGTGCTACCCAGAATGGCACCCCGTCCGTGCCCGACATGGAGCGGCCCGGTGGGGTTGACACTGACAAATTCTACCTGTACCCGGCTGCCCTTGCCGAGGGTAATGTTGCCATATTCTTCGCCCGCCCGCAGTATGGATTCTACCTGGTTGGTCAACCAATCGTTTTTAAGGGTAAAGTTGATGAACCCCGGTGGCATGGCTACGATGCGGTCAATCTCAGCCCCGGGAGCCATAAAACCGAGCAAGTTCTGGGCAATAACCATCGGTTTAGTCCCGGTGGCGCGGGCTAGTTTCAGGGGCAGACTTGAGGCATAATCGCCGTGTTCCGGCTTCTGTGGGCGTTCCAGATACACCTCGGGCAAGGCTACTGCCGGCAGCTTGCCGGCTTGCTGGGCGCTGGCCGCCGCCTGCATGAGCAGTTCCACCAGCCTCTGTTTAAGTCCCGGTATTTCCGTTTGAGCCTCCTGAAAAAAGATGAGATGGTTTGAAATCAGTTTAGAGCTAAATTATAGCACAAAGCTAGGTAGAGGGGGTAATTTCACCTGTCATTACGACCTGCCCGCCAAGCTCTGGCAGGCGGGGGAGCACATTCACTGTAGTCAGTGTGAACTCCGCGAACAATCTTCATGGCATTGGTGTCATTCTGGAGTAAGTTTACCCTGAGCGAAGTCGAAGGGAAGAATCTCAGGGTGGTGAGGCACTATTTTTATAAGACCAATCCTCACTCAAATCTTTCAACTCTGGATTCACGGTTCTTATTAAATCGAGTTTCTTACTTCTAAGCATTCCTTTTATTTCTTTTTCTCTTGCAATCCCTGCATTAACGTCATTAGTAGACTCAAAATATATAAGCTGAGTGATGTCGTATCTTTTGGTAAAACCATCAATTGTTTTGCTCTTGTGTTGATAAACACGTTTCTCAAGGTCATTTGTCACACCCGTATACAGAGTGCCGGATTTGTTGGACATGATGTAGACGTAGTATTCTTTCACGATGGTAATTATATCACTCTGGGAGTTGTCATGCTGGAGGGAGCGTAGCGACCGAAGCATCCCAGGGAAGGGCGGAGAAATTATGAGCTTTATCCCCGCCCTGAGATTCTTCCCTTCGCTCCAGAATGACACTGCCATTGTCCCTATTTGATATGACACGACAGGTTTTGAAAAGGAGAGGGGGAGAAAAAAGAAAGAGGGGCTTCGCCTCTCTTTTAGACTGCTGAACTGTAGATCCTGGGACGCTAATCTGATATTAACTGGTTAGTTTGGGGGTAAGAATGTACCAAGCCATGCTAAGATGCCGAGCAGTATAAAGATAACTTCACCCACTCCTATACGCGCATTGGTTGCGTGAACGTCTTTTATGGTTCTCCAGTACCTATTCAGGTTAGTTTGTACCCAGACAAGTATACCGATGTCGAGCCCGATGACAGCAATGTCCAGTCCTGTGATACCATATGAAGATCCGTTGAAAAAGGAACCCCAGAAAGAGGAACCCAACGAAATCAAACTAAGTAGATTGGAGAACAGGACAAGAACGACAAATAAACCTGGGCTTAAGCTAGAAGCTATGCCCGACTTAGTCATTAGTTCCTTATAAGAGCGGATGTGGGCATGAATCCTGAAAAGGAAGTAAATAGGAACAAACAAGGTAAAAGCGTGCCAGACCGGGTAGTTTTCTGTTCTCGTATAATTGCGGTAGTGTTTCCAGGTTAGATAAAACCAGTAGAAGAAGTAAGTGCCAAAGGAAAGAATTCCTACTACTACAATTCTGGCGGGGTCGATGATTACATTCATCTGTCTGACTTGGGTATCAGCAGCACCTGCACCAACGGGACTAATCTCTTCTCCCCTATCACTTAGCGCAGGGATGCTCGACTGGATTTCTAAAGTCTTGCCACATTTAAAACAAAAGGCATCAGAGGAGCGGACTTCAGCGCCACAATATCGACAGTAAGCCATGTTGTCCTCCTTGAAGCTTTGCATTATGATAGGTTCACATTTTGTAGCATGTGCTACAAAATGTCAAAAAATCGTCTCTAGCTCCATTCTCCCGCTTCGGGCCAGACGCGGGCTAGCTCTTTGGACAGCAGGGAGTGTTCGGGCTTTTCCAGAGTCGAGTCTTGTTCAAAGAGCCTGATTGCTTCACTGCGGGCAAGCTCCAGTAGTGCCACATCGGAGAGCTTAGCCATACGCAAATCCGGTATGCCGCTCTGCCGCGTGCCAAAGAACTCTCCGGGTCCGCGTAGTTTCAAGTCCTCCTCAGCCAGTTGAAAGCCATCCTGGGTCTTTTCTATTATGCCCAGGCGCTCCTGGGCAACCTCTGATGGATTTTCCGCCAGCAGCATACAGTAGCTCTGCGCCAAGCCCCGTCCCACCCTGCCCCGGAACTGGTGCAGTTGCGACAGTCCGAAGCGGTCGGCACTCTCCACCAGCATGACCGTGGCATTAGGCACATCGATGCCCACCTCCACCACCGGCGTCGCCACCAGAATATCCATCTCGCCAGCCCGGAAACGGCGCATCACCTTATCCTTTTCCGTTGCCGACATACGTCCGTGGAGCAAGCCTAACCTTTTCTCAGGGAAGACCTCTTGAGACAATCGTTCGTATTCCGCCGTGGCGGCTCTCGCCTGAATAAGTTCTGATTCTTCAACCAGTGGACAGATAATAAAGGCTTGATGCCCTTCGGCTATCTGACGCTTGATAAAGGCATAAGCGCTGGCTCTCTGAGCTGGTTGCAGCCACTTCGTCTTCACTGCCTGTCTGCCCGGAGGAAGCTGGTCGATAACCGAGAGGTCAAGGTCGCCATACAGCGTCAGGGCCAGGGTGCGCGGGATGGGTGTCGCCGTCATTACCAGCAGATGAGGGCTAAAACCCTTTTGCCGTAGCGCCGAACGCTGGGTAACCCCGAAGCGGTGCTGCTCGTCGACTACCACCAGCCCCAGTTGCTGGAACTCCACATCCTGCTGAATCAGGGTATGAGTTCCGATAACAATATCTATCTCACCGTTGGCAATACCCTTCTGGAGGGCTTTTTTGGGGGCTGTGCTGATAGCACCGATAAGCAGTGCCACCGTCAGGGGACGGGATAAAAGCCCTGCGTAGCTCTGCCGGTAGTCCTCCTGCTCGGCTAATTGTCCGGCTCGGGTTAAAAGCTGGCAGATGGTGGCAAAGTGCTGCTCGGCCAGGATTTCCGTCGGCGCCATAAATGCTCCCTGGTAGCCATTAGCCACCGCCATCAGCAAAGCGGCGGCAGCAACGACGGTCTTGCCGCTACCGACATCCCCCTGTAACAAGCGGGACATCGGTTGCCGTTTGGCTAAATCAGCCAGCAGTTCTTTTAGTGCTTTCTGCTGAGCCGGGGTTAGCTCAAAAGGTAGAGACTTTAAAAAAGTGTCCAGCACTGCTGTATCGGTGCTGAGAGAGTTACCTGTCTGGTTCTCCTGCCAGTGTCGCTTTTTGCTGAGCACGCCTAGCTGGAGCAGGAAAAGCTCGTCAAAAGCCAGGCGCATCCTGGCTCGTGCCTGCATTGCTTCATCTTCAGGAAAGTGTGCCTGGCTTAGCGCCTGAGATAGCTCCAGCAGTTTCTGTCTTTCGCGTAACTCTGCCGGCAGAAAATCGGTTACCTGTCCTGCCCACTGGTCGACCACTGCCTTCATCAGTTTTCTGACCTGGCGGGCGTGCAGTCCCTGGGTAAGAGGGTAGAGCGGCACCAGTCGGCCGACGTGAATCATCTCCTGGTCATTGACCAGTTCCCACTCAGGGGACTGAAAAACATGCCGTCCTTGAAACAAACTTACCCGCCCGCTGATAACTACCCGGCTATTGGTGGTCAATTGCCTGACCAGGAAGGGATTGTTGAACCAGACTACCCTGATATTTCCTGTCTCATCGCCGACTGTAGCTTCGGTGCTCCGCCGGCCTCCGGGTCTGGTTTCCCGGGCTTCCCAGACATTAGCCATGATGGTCTCTTCGTTACCCTCGACAAGCTGGGAGATTTTTTTCCTCTGGCTGTAATCGAGGTGGCGGTTGGGGAAGAAATAAAGCAAGTCCCGAATCGTTTTCACACCCAGCTTGTTAAATTTACTGGCCAGGTTGGCGCTGATGCCTTTGATAACGGTAATGGGTGAATCGATAGATTGGTTTGCTGTGCTCTTCGGTTTTCTGGTGCTGGGAGGTGGTGGGCTGACGACAGGCACCGGTTCTGTTCCGGTGGTTCTTGCTTTAGCATGGGGTTTCGGCGCGGGTGCCTTATCGTTTGCCTCGGCTAAAAAGCTCAACACACTATTTATCCAGTCCTGACGCTGCTCTTTAGTTAATGAGTCATAGTCAGAGTTGACCAGGTGCAGTTTATTAAAGCGGTTGAGGAGTTGGGGATTGGTTATCGATTCTACGGCCTGACCTGCCCAATGGCTGAGGAATCTATCCAGACCACCGATTACGGCTGAATCGAGATACCCCTTTTTAGCCTCAAGCTCCAGAATCTGGCGCAAGGGTTCAGCATTTAGTGACAAAGGTCTGTCTCCTAACGCTCCCAGTCGATGGTTGGGCAGTCCAGAAGCTCTCATTGCGGGACCCCGATTTTATCGTGGCGAAGCTCGTGGCAATGACCCTTGAAAATTCCCTGGTTATCCCCTCTCCGCTTCGAGGATAGTTACCGCCATAGCCCCCGGGCCGCCATGAACTCCCAGCACCGGGCTGATGACCGACTTAAAAATGCGCTCCTTGGGGAAGGTCGAACTAAGACGGTCGGCCAGCCTATCGGCTTCATCGGGGGTGGTGGCGTGTTCCACCGCAACTAGCTCAGCATCGGGATAGCCTTTAGCAAAATTGTAGAGATAATCCAGACCGGCGGGTAGAGACCTCAGGCGGGTCAATGGTGCCATTTCACCATCTTTTGTGGTGAGTATCGGTTTTACTGATAGTATCGCTCCCAGCAACCCCTGAGCTTTGCCGATTCGCCCTCCCTTAGCCAGGTATTTGAGGGTATCGAAATAGACGACAAAGTGTGAGCGGGGCATCGCTTTTTTCACCGAATCTACCAGCTCATCCAGCTTTGCTCCGGCTTCGGCTTTTCTGGCTGTCGAGATGACTATTAAGCCGAGCCCCATCGCCACCAATTGCGAGTCGATTATCTCGATGCGGCACTTGCCATTGAACATATTCTTAGCGCCTAAGGCTGATTGATAGGTGCCGCTCATCTTGCCGGAGAGAGTTATCACCAGAATTTCGTCAGTTTCTTTAGCCAGGGAATTATAGACCTCAAGAAAGGCGGCCGGGGTGGGTTGGGTAGTGGTCGGCCACACGGTATCGTTAGCCAACCTGCGGTAAAATTCTTCCGTGGTCATGGTTACCCTGTCGAGAAAGGTTTCGTGGCCGAAAAGTACCGTAAGCGGCACAACGGTTACCCCCAGTTCCTTAGCTAGGTCGCTGGTAATGTCTGATAGACTATCGGTAACAATCTTGACTGTCATGGCTAACCCCCTATTATTCTATGGATACGATATAAGTATAATGAGGCTGACCACCCCGAACTACTTCAACCTGCAGCCGGGGATACTTTTGCCGAATACTGGTACTGACCTTCTCTGCCTCAGCCGGCTTGATATTCGCTCCATAGTAGATAGTAATTATTTCAGTTTTATTTAAATCGAGCTTAGCCAGTATCTTATTCAGGATATCCATCTCATTATTACCGGCTGCCAGTAGCTCCCCATCCAACAGACCGATAGTCTGGTTCTTCTTGATGTCTAAACCATCGAGTTTAGCCGAGCGTGCGGCTCGGGTAATTTCAATCGTTTTTACGGTGGCTCTTGCCTCGCTCATCAGGCGGGCATTTGTTTCAAAATCAGCTTCATAGTCGAAGGTTAAAAGGGCAGCCACACCCTGTGGTATTGTTTGGGTGGGTACTACTTGAATTTTTTTCTCGGTTAGAGACTGCACCTGCTGGGCAGTAAGTACTACATTCTTGTTATTCGGTAGAATAATCACCTTGTCTGAGGCTACTTTCTTTACTGCCTGGAGTAAATCTTTGGTACTGGGGTTCATTGTCTGTCCGCCGGAAACAAGGGCGGTCGCCCCCAGGCTGGTAAAGACATCAGACAGTCCATCCCCGGAGACGACTGCGACTGTAGCGATATCGACTTCGGGCATCCTTTCCTTCCGCATCTCCAGAAAGTCCTGATGCTGCTCATCCATATTCCGTATGCTCACCTGGTGCATTGTGCCCATAGAGGCGGCATAATGGATGATATTGCCCGGGTCCGGGGTGTGGATGTGAACTCTGACCATGGTTTCATCACCGACCACGATTAGAGATTGCCCTTTTTTCTGTAAACTTGTCCTGATCTTGTCCGGTTTAAGCTCTTCGCCTTTAAGCATAAACTCAGTGCAATATCCGTAGGCTATTTCTTCGGCGGCTATTCTTCGTGGTAAGCTGACCGTCTGGGGTATATTACTGGTAATCATCTGAGGTTTGCGGAACTGCATCTGCTCCGCCTCGCCTCTCAGGTAACGGAGGGCACCTTCCAGAATGGTATACAGACCTTGCCCGCCGGCATCTACTACCCCGGCATCCCTCAGTATCGGCAGCAGGGTAGGGGTGTTAGCCACCGATTCGTTAGCGGCACTCACTACTGCCTCCATAACCGATATCAGGTCGTTGTTGTCACCGGCTGCCTGAGCTTGCCCCGCGGCTGAGGCTTCTCTAATTACGGTGAGAATAGTTCCCTCGACAGGGTTACTGATGCCTTTGTAAGCCGTAACTGAGGCTTGTTGTAAAGCCTCAGCCAGGTCACTGCCGGTTAACAATTGTTTCTCAACTAAACCCTGTGCCAGGCCACGCCAGATTTGGGAGAGGATTACACCGCTGTTCCCCCTGGCGCCCATCAGTGCCCCTACAGCCATAGCTTGAGATACGGCCGTAACACTGGAATCCGCCGCCTGGTAGGCTTCCTCAATAGTGGAACGCATCGTGAGCAGCATATTAGTCCCGGTATCACCATCAGGCACCGGGAAGACATTCAAAGCGTCGATATCGGAAGCGCTCTTCTCCAGCCAGTTAGTGGCAGTCGTGAGCATCTCCCTTAACTCTTGCCCATTGATAGACGTAACCTGTTTTACCATATCCCATCCTTGCTAAATCTGCTTCTCTATGATAGTATAACGGAAGCATCTTACCGTAAGTGTAAGCCAACGGTCAAGGAGAACAATAAATTGAAATGTGAGATATGTAACAAATCACCCCAGTTTGGCCATAATGTGAGTCATTCCAAGCGCCGTACCAATCATCTATGGATGCCTAATATTCACCCGGCGAGGGTTGTTATTAACGGCGTACAAAAACGGCTCAACCTGTGTACCCGATGCTTGCGCACTCAATCTAAGAAGAACCGGAAGCTGTCGGCTAGCCCAAGCTAGCCCGTATCTTGGCCAAGGCTGCGGCGACGGTTTCTCCCTGATGGAAAATGGCCGACCCGGCGACCAGTACCCTGCCCCCGGCTTGCACCACCCTGGGGGCCACTACAGCATTGATGCCACCATCCACTTCTATCTCGGTAGCCAAGCCTTTGTTATCTAACTCAGCCCGTAAACGGGCTATCTTATCCAGCATCTCCTCGATAAAAGTCTGCCCGCCAAAGCCGGGATTAACCGTCATCACCAGCACTAAATCCAGCGAGGGTAGAATCTCATCGAGCATCTCCAGGGGAGTGCCGGGATTAAGAGAAACTCCGGCCTTAACCCCCGATTCTTTGATTGCCTGGACTACGCGGTGAATATGGGTGCAGGCTTCGATATGCACGGTGATAATATCGGCGCCGGCCTCGGTAAATTGCCTGATGTATTGCTGCGGAGCTTCAACCATCAGGTGCACATCCAGAGGCAGCTTGGTATGGGGACGGATTGCTGCTACCACTGCTGCCCCGATGGTGAGATTGGGCACAAAATGCCCGTCCATAATGTCAATATGGATGTAGTCAGCCCCGGCTTGGGTGACCTCAGCCACCTGCTCGCCAAGACGGGCGAAATCGGCAGATAGAATAGATGGGGCAAGTTTTATTTTTTGTTTAGTTTTTTCTGGCATTTGGTATTCCCCTTTAGAGGTTGTTTATCAACCTCATCCCCTTAATTCCCCTCTCTTACTTACACTAGGGACTGTCTGAAAAGTGTCATTCTGAGGGAGCGAAGCGACCGAAGAATCTGGGGGTTGGGGTAGCTTGAAGCTACCTGCCTCCCCCACCCCACCCAGATCCTTCGCTTCGCTCAGGATGACAATTTAACATTCTCGGACAGCCTCTCAGGGGGATAGGTTACTAACTATCCTTCCCCATTATTTTTTTAGCTCTGGCTAATGCCTTCTTTACCTGCTTGGGAGCCGTGCTGCCGATATTATCCCTGGCGGCGAGAGATGACGCCACAGTGATTGAAAAAACATCATCGCCAAACAGAGGGGAAAACTTTTTGTATTCAGTCAGCTTCAGGTCGCTAAAAGTCTTACCCTTTTCCGTGGCATAGCTTACCAATCTGGCGACGATATCGTGGGCGGTGCGGAAGGCTGCTCCTTTTTTGACCAGGTAATCAGCCAGGTCGGTGGCTAGCATATAGCCCTGCTGAGCCGCCTGAGCCGTATTTTCTGCCTTAATACGCAGGGTCTTGAGCATACCGCTAAACACCTCCAGGCTGGAAAGCAGGGTATCTACACAGCCAAAGAAGCCCTCTTTGTCCTCCTGCATATCTCGATTATAGGACAGTGGAAGACCTTTCATCGTGGTCAGCAGAGCCATCAGATTGCCGTAGACCCGCCCGGTCTTACCACGCACCAACTCGGCGACATCCGGGTTTTTCTTCTGGGGCATAATACTGCTGCTGGTAGCATAAGCCTCATCCAGCTCGATAAAATTAAATTCGGCGGAAGACCAGAGAATAATCTCCTCAGCCAGCCGGGAGAGGTGCATCATAGCGATACTGGCGGCGGCTTCATACTCTATTACAAAATCCCGGTCGGAGACGGCGTCCATACTGTTCTGGCTTATTTGACTGAAACCTAACTCTTTAGCCAGAAAGTCGCGGTCAATATCGTAGGCGACACCGGCCAGAGCACCGCTACCCAGGGGCAGGACATCGCTGCGCTTCAGGCAGTCGTCGAATCGGGTGATATCCCGCTGGAACATCTCAAAATAGGCGAGAAGGTGATGAGCCAGTAAAACCGGCTGCGCCCGCTGTAGGTGGGTGTAGCCCGGTATAATTACATTCTTATTGGCTTCAACCAGGCTGATTAAAGCCTGCTGGAACCTTTTCAAACTGAGCAGAGTATCCGTAATGGCTTGCCTGGTGAAGAGACGCATGTCCAGAGCCACCTGGTCATTGCGGGAGCGGGCGGTGTGCAGCTTGCCCCCCACCTCCCCCACTTTCTCAATGAGCCGGGCTTCGATATTCATGTGAATGTCTTCCAGTTCAGGCTTAAACTGGAATTTGCCCTGCTCGATTTCTTTTCTAATAGAGGTTAGACCGCGATTGATAGCCTTCGCTTCTTCTGGCGAAATTATGCCCTGTTTTGCCAGCATTTTGGCGTGGGCGATGCTGCCGGCAATGTCATAGGGGTAGAGCCGCCAGTCAAAGTGGATTGAGGCGGTAAATTCGGCAGCTGCTTTATCGGCAGCCTTCTGAAAACGACCGCGTATCTGGCTCATGCTAGTTTCTACTCTCCATGCTAGGTTTCAACGTCTTTCTCTCTCCCCTTGCGGGAGAGATGTAAGTGAGGGGTAATATTAACGTCACCCTCACCTTAATCCTCTCCCGTCAAGTGAGAAGATTACCCCGTATCTGGCTCATTTACCTTGCTTTTCCTCTAAACCACTAATGCCCTGCACCTGAGCCTGGTTTCTCACCGGTAGTCCCCAGATGTGGATAAAACCGGGGGAGGCGCTCTGGTCAAACTGGTCGCCTTTATCGTAGGTCGCCAGCCCATAGCTGTATAGTGAGAAGGGCGATTTGCGCCCGACGATTCGGGAGCTACCCTTGAAAAGTTTGAGTCTGACTATGCCGCTAACGAAGCTCTGCGTGCTCTTAACATAGGCGGCTAAATCCTGATGAAATCGGGTGAACCAGAGGCCATTATAGATAAGGTCGGCATACTCCTGGGCCACTCTTTGCTTGAAGCGTAACTGGTCTTTAGCCAGGGTCAGAGCCTGTAAAGCCTGGTGGGCTTGCATTAGTACGGTTGCCGCCGGCGCTTCGTAAATCTCCCGTGACTTTATGCCTACCAGCCGATTTTCTACATGGTCGATACGGCCGATTCCATGTTCGCCGGCTAGTTCATTTAACTGACGAATCAAGCTAATCCCATCCATCTTCTGTCCATCGATACTCACCGGAATGCCCTGTTCAAAGCCAATTTCCACATAGGCTGGCTTATTGGGAGCCTTGTCAGCCGACTTTGTCCAGGTAAAGGCATCTTCTGGCGGCTCAACCCAGGGGTCTTCCAGGGCGCCGCACTCGATGCTCTTGCCCCACAGGCACTCATCGATGGAGTAGGGACTGGCGACAGTGACGGGAATCGGGATGTTATTCCGCTTAGCATAGTTAATCGTTTCTTCCCGGGTCATACCCCATTCCCGGGCCGGAGCGACAATCTTGAGAGCCGGCGCCAGGGCGCTAATGCTGACCTCAAACCTCACCTGGTCGTTGCCCTTGCCGGTGCAGCCATGAGCTATGGCTGAAGCCCCTTCCTCTAAAGCCACATCTACCATCAACTTGGCCATCAGCGGACGGGAGATAGCTGTCGCCAGGGTGTATTGACCCTCATAGATAGCGTCCGCTTGCAGGGCAGGGAAAACGAAATGGTTAACGAAGTTTTCTTTGGCATCGATAACCACTGCTTTTATAGCACCGACATCCAGTGCCTTCTTGCGGACTGCTGTGAAATCACGCTCATTGCCCACATCGATGGTGACGGCAATAACATCCAGTTTGTATTTTTCTTTAAGCCACTTGATGGCTACCGAAGTATCCAGTCCGCCGCTATAGGCAAGGACTACTTTATCTGACATATTTAATCTCCTTAGTCTCTAATTAATAATGAACAGTCCCTCTCCCTTGAGGGGAGAGGCGGAGGTGAGGGTGAATCCCAATCATATCCCTCACCTTAATCCTCTCCCGCAGGGGGAGAGGAAATGATACGTATACAACCAAGCACTAGAATGTTTCTACTTTCCCGCATTTGTCACACACTCTTCTATTACCAAAACTCCTCTGCCCCCAGGTATGCTCTACGCAGGGTTTCTCTTCTTTCTTTGCGTATTTGCTTATCTTCTTTTTCTTCTTGATATTCTATTTTCCTTCAAGTGCTATTTCATATTTAGTGAGCCATAGTAGCCAGTGCTTTATCCAGAATGTCCAGCGCCTCGTCAACATCTTTGTTGCTGATTATGAGCGGTGGGATAAAGCGCAGGGCATTGGGCTTGAGTTGATTAACCAGTAGTCCCCCTTCAAGACAAGCCAGCAATACTGCCTGTGAGATGTTAGTGCTGAATTCTATTGCTTGCAGAAGTCCTAAACCGCGCACATCGGTGATAAAGGGATATTTCTGCTTTAGCTTCTTTAACCCCGTCATGAAATACTCGCCGACCTTCTGGGCGTTTCCGGCAATATCGTTATCGAGAATGAACTTGACTGTAGCATAAGCGGCAGCACAGGCTAGCGGGTTGCCCCCGAAAGTAGAGCCATGGTCACCCGGTACAAAAACGGCGGCATTATCCTTAGCCATAATCGCCCCGATAGGTACACCGCTACCCAAACCTTTCGCCAGCGCCATGATATCAGGTTCTACGCCATAGTGTTCGTAGGCAAAGAGTTTGCCCACCCGACCGATGCCCGTCTGAATTTCATCCAGGATAAGCAGGATACCCTTCTGGTCACACCAGGCTCGTACCTCTTTCAGGTAATTGTCCCCGGGCAGGTTGACTCCGCCTTCAGCCTGGATTGGTTCTAACATTACGGCGCAGGTTTTGTCGGTGGTGGCCGCTTTAATTGCCTCAATATTGTTGAACGCCACATTGATAAAGCCAATGGGCATGGGCAGATACGGCTCCTGAAATTTGGCTTGTCCGGTAGCCGCCGTCATAGCCAGGGTGCGGCCATGGAAGGAGTTCAGGGCCGTAATGACCTCGTAGGCGCCCTTAAGTTTGAGCTTGCCATAACGGCGGGCGAGCTTGACCGCGCCCTCAGCGGCTTCAGCACCACTATTACAGAAATAGGCTTTATTCAGGCAGCTGTTTTCTGCCAGAAGCTCAGCCAACTGAATCTGAGGAATGGTGTAGAACTGGTTTGAGGTCTGGATGAGGGTTTGCACCTGCTCGGTTACTGCTTTAACTACTGCCGGGTGGCAGTGCCCCAGACTATCGACCGCCCAGCCGGCGACGAAGTCGAGATACTGCTTACCGTTTTCATCCCAGAGCCGTGCCCCTTTACCCTTAACATAGACACCGGGGACACGCTTAGGGGTGCCCATCATGTATTTCTTCTCAAGCTCTTCCCACTTACCCATTTTTTCTCCTTTCTCTCCGTGCCTTTATTATTATCGTGGAAATTAGTATCTCTATTCTGACAGATTAGAATGGTGCAATCAATAGGCGGATTGCGACCAGAGCCAGCCCGATGGCAAGTAGTCTCACAATCCAGGCTTCCGAGACATTGTGAGACAGGCGGGCTCCAAACTGTGCTCCGATAATCGCTCCGACCGATAATACTGCCGCCCGGCGGATGCCCTCGGTAAATGCTCCCGAGACTATATGTACCGTGACGGCAGAAAGAGTCGTTATTGCCACCACGAACTGAGATGTTGCCGTAGCCACATGAGCAGGGAAACCCAGAACCTGGGTTAGGGCGGGAACATGCAAAATGCCACCACCAATGCCTAGTAGACCTCCGATGAAGCCTACTCCGAAAGCAATGGCGATGCCCGTAAGCAGGCTGAAGGAATAGGTAGAAACGGTCCCGTCTCTGTGAGTGATTGTTCTGTTAGTTTGGCCTATTCTGGTGATGTCCGCTGTCTGATGTCTTTCCGGTTTTACCAGCAGGTAAACAGCGACGATAACGAGGGTTATTCCGAAAATAATCTGGAACACATTCCTATTTAGCATTGAGGTTATGCTTGCTCCAATTACAGCGCCAGGCACGCCGGCCAGTGAGAACATGAGACCGGAACGGTAGTCGATGCGCTTTAGACGGCCATAAGCTATCGAGCCGGATAGGGCGTTAAAAAAGGCTACGGTAAGAGTAATACTGGTAATGGTGGCTGGAGACGCCCGGGGATAAAGGAATAAAAGTATGGGTACCAGCAAAAAACCACCGGCGGCACCGATGAGTGTCCCGAAGGCACCCACTATAAGTCCGATTACCCCTAGTAGAACCCAAATCATTTCGTTCCTTGCTGCCCGTTACCCGGTCTAATTCTACAAACCGCCTCAGGCTTGTATTACCGTGCCGCTACCACTGCTGGTTATCTCCACAATCAATGCCTGAATGCAAGATAGCCAAGAACCACCTGTAGTCCAAGAAATAGGATAGACACTATCAACGAGAGATTAAACCATATACTCCCCGGACTCTCAAGGTCACTCCCGCCCATATTCACCAGTTTACCTATGAAATCGCCATAAATCCAAAATCCTGGTATCCAGCTTAACCCGAAGACAATCTTCCAGCCAAGCTGTTTCATTCACCCTTCTTTCGAAATAGTCGTGCCATTCCCGCCTTCTCTAATTTCCTTGAGTAAAGCGTGGGGCTGTCTGCCATCTATTATGCAGGTTGTTGCCGTATTCGACAAGGCTCGGAGGCAAGCCCTTATCTTGGGAATCATCCCCCCTGAAGCCACACCGGAAGCCAGCAAGGCTTCGGCTTCACCGGGTGATAGCCGGGGTAACAGCTTGCCTGACTGGTCGAGAATACCAGCGACATCGGTTAGAAAGATAAGCCTTACCGCACCAATGGCCACGGCGATTTCGCCCGCCACGATATCGGCATTAAAGTTAAGTGCTAGCGGCGTGTCAGCCGGTCTATCAGCAGTATTGAGCCCCACCGGAGCCACTATCGGCAGAAAAGCCGACTGTAGCAAGGTCTCCAGCAGGGCGGTGTTGACCCTGGTTACGGCGCCGACATAGCCCTTTTCTTTATCGGCAATCTGCCCCTCGACAATGGCTCCGTCTATCCCGCTGATGCCTACCGCCCGGCCCCCAAGGTTGTTGATATCGGCTACCAGCTCTTTGTTGACCAGCCCGGCGAGCACGGCAATCACTACCTCCAGCGTAGGCTGGTCGGTTACCCGCTCGCCCTGGACGAATCGGCTGGATACACCTTGCTTGGCGAGCCAGTCCGTTATCACTTTGCCGCCGCCGTGCACTACCACTACCGATTGACCCTGCCGTTGCAGTTCCACCAGGTCTTCCATGGTAGTATCATGGCTACCCAAGGTAGACCCACCAATCTTAACTACGATTACTTTATCCAATTCCTACCGCCGATAACCAGTCGAAAAGACTCAGGTCATATACTTGCTGTTAATAGTGACATATTCTTCAGAGAGGTCGCAGCCCCAGGCAGTCGCCGAAGCCGTGCCCAGGTTGAGGTTTAGCCTTATCGGCACCTCGCTCTGCTCAAAAACGCGGACTACATCCTGGGCACTATAGGGCACCGGTTTGCCTCTCTTGAGCAGGCTGACATCCCCGATGTCCAGGTCAATCTTGGATTCGACTACCTCCACTCCACTGTACCCGGCAGCCACGATAATTCTCCCCCAGTTGGGGTCGGCCCCATGCACCGCTGTTTTCACCAGGGGTGATCTGACTATCGTCCTGGCGGCTAACCGGGCATCGGCGATACTGAGTGCCCCGTTGACGGTGACCTCGATAAGCCGGGTCGCCCCTTCGCCGTCCCGAGCCAGAGCTTTTGCCATATAGACACAAATCTGTTCCAGGGCTTGCTGAAAGGTCTCAGCCTGCGGGCTGCCTCGTGTAATTAGTTCATTACCCGCCATCCCGTTGGCCATTATCAGCACCGTGTCGCTGGGACTGGTATCCCCATCTACTGAAATCATGTTAAGGGAAATATCTACCGCCTGGCGTAATGACGTCCTCAGAAACTCTAACTCTACTGCGGCATCGGTGGTTAAGAAACAAAACATTGTCGCCATATTTGGGTGAATCATGCCCGAACCCTTGGCTATCCCGCCGATAGTGAACTCACTGTTACCCGTCCTGACGGCTACCGCCGTTTCTTTGGGCACGGTATCGGTCGTCATTATTGCTCGGGCTAGCTCATGACCGCCATCACGGGACAGAATAATCTGGTTGATGCCGTCTCTTATCAGCTTCATGGGGAGGGGTTGGCCGGTCGTCCCGGTGCTGGCCATCAGAACATCCTCAGGTTCTATGCCGATAGCTTGAGCCGTTCGCTCAGCCATCTCAGCAGCATCGGCCAGTCCCTGCTCACCGGTGCAGGCATTGGCGCAGCCACTGTTGGCAACCAGGGCTATTGCCCTGCCTCTCTGAAACCTCTCCCGGCACAATGAGATATGCGCCGACTGAATCTTGTTCGTGGTCAACAGGCCGGCGACGACACACGGCACTTCTGAAAAGAGTATGCCCAGGTCTAAAGTCGGCACAGCTTTTTTCTTGATGCCGGCACAGGTCGCCCCGGCGCGAAAGCCCTGGGGGGAGGTAGCAGTGCCTCCTGTAATAAAACTAATCTGATTCTTTCCCATAGTATTAAACTATAACATACTAAATAGAGCTAGGCAAAGGGGGGTGTTTACTTGCAATCGGTGGCTGGAATCGGTAAAATTGCTGCATAATGGATGCTTGGGAAGCAAAGGGATTAGTTATAAAAGATGTCATTCCAGCGGAAGCTGGAATCCAAGTGGGGAAAAGGGGAGCTAGGGAAGTAGGAAATCAAGGAATAAGGAATCTTGAAGGGGCTTGGATATGTCAAACTCTGGGAGCTTTCTGAGTGCGTTCAATAAAATTGCCGACTACTTGCGGCGGATGACAAAGGAAAAGAAAGAAACATCTTTCAGCGCACTGGTTACTAAAGCCAGCAATTCTGATCATGCTGTGAGACGCTACGCTACCGACTTGTTGGAGTTTAACGATTTAAGGAATGCTATTGTCCATGAAAGAACTGACAGCCATGTAATCGCCGAACCAAATGATGAGGCTGTTAGGCAGATTGAACATGTTGTTTCGGTTGTAACCAGTCCACCTGAAGTTTACTCCTTGCTTAAGGGAAATGTATTGACATTAAAGATAAATGATTCTGTAGCTGACGCAGTGAAAGCTACACTTGACCACTCTTTTTCTCAGATTCCCATTTATGAGAACGAAAAGTTTGTCGCCCTATTGACTACAGACACCATTGCCCGTTGGCTGGGGGCGTGTGTTAAGGAAGATATTTTCAGTTTACGCGAAACACCCCTTGAAAGTGTTCTGAAATACACTGAAGAACCAGATAACTATTGTTTCTTGGGTAGAAACACAACGGTTTTCACAGCTCTCGAGAAGTTTCACGAGTATGAGCAAACCGGTAAGAGGCTTGAAGCCATGTTGATTACCCAAAATGGCAAACAGATGGAGACCCTTCTTGGCATAATTACAGTTTGGGATTTACCACGGATTTTAGAGAAGCTACAGAAATGAAGGCTCTTTGCGTTAGTATAGCCTTTTTGGCCATTCTGGTTGGAATAGAAGGCTGTTCAAAACCTTCTTTAGTTAGTACAGTAGCCAACATAAGCCCAGCCGTAGTTCGTGTGATAACTGAAAGTGCAACGGGCAGTGGCATGATAATAGATAAAGCAGGCTATGTGCTTACTAATAGCCATGTCGTAGAAGGTAGCCAATCAATAAAGGTGGTTTTTGCCGATAAGCGTGAATACCCCGCCTCAATGATTGGTAGAGACGAAATAAAGGACTTGGCTATCCTTAAAATTATGGCTACAAATTTACCAGTAGTTACTCTAGGAAACTCTGAAAAACTAACGCCAGGAGACGAGGTGATAGCCATAGGTTATCCACTTGACTTAACCGGTAGCGCAACCATTTCGCGTGGCATCGTTTCAGCATTAAGGAAGGATACCGAAAATGGACTGACTTACATCCAGACGGATGCGTCAATAAACCCCGGTAGTAGCGGTGGGGCATTAATCAACCTATCAGGTGAGGTTGTGGGCATAAATGTAATGATTATCAGGGTTGCAGGTGGGACACCAATAGAAGGAATTAACTTCGCCATTGCCATAAATAGCGCCAAGCCCATAATCCCCAAGCTAATAGCGGGTGAGTCGGTACTTAAACCTTGGGCGACCTATACCAACAGACAATACAAGTACTCTATTCTATACCCCAGCACATGGGAGATAACAGAAAGTCAAGAGCCAGAATTAAAAGGTTTTTTTACCATTAGAAGCCCTGGGACAGCGAGCATTAGTTTATTTATACCTTCTTTGGCTCCAGATTACACTCCGTCAGAACACGTGGACAATGTTTTAAGAATAAGGAGTAGCTTCCAGTTAGTGTTCCGAGTCCTTTCTCGTGAAGACTTGATGTGGCAGGGTGTATACCCGGCGTGTGAGTGGACATCTCTTAGCCAGTTCTCAAAAAACAGCGCCTCGACAAAAACAAAAGCACTCACTTTGAGTCGCAATGGCTATCAGTATCAAGTATGGGCTTCAGCTAATGAGTCGGAGTATGATGCTTATTCTTCTACGTTTGACACTGTCATTGCGAGCTTCCGTCTAATCGAGTAGGGGCTAACGTAACTAGTCTCTTTTATAGAAACCTTCCCCCTCTCTTTTGAAGGAGAGGGGGATACAGGGGGTGAGGTGAACAAAAACCCAATAAAATTCGGCACCGATGGCTGGCGAGGCATCATCGCCGAGGATTTTACCTTTGATAATGTGCGGTTGTGCGCCCAGGCGGTGGCTGACTATGTCAAGCAAGCCGGTTTAGCTCATCGTGGGTTGATTGTCGGCTATGACACCCGTTTTGCCTCCGAGGACTTCGCCGCCGCCGCCGCTGAGGTGATTGCCGCCAATGGCATCAAGGTATACCTCTGCTCTAAAGCCACCCCGACGCCGGTGATAAGCTATGGCGTTAAGGCGCAGCAGGCTGGAGGGGCTATCATCATCACCGCCAGCCACAATCCAGCTAGATGGAACGGCTTTAAGTATAAATCTGAATTCGGCTCCAGCGCCACCGATGAAGTTACCATGGAAATAGAAAATAATGTTGCTCATATTCTCGCTACCGGAGAAATAAAACAAATGCCACTGGCTCAAGCCTTAGAGCGAGGGTTAGTAGAATATCTTGATTTGGCTCTGATTTACCGCCAGCATGTCGCCAACATTATTGACCTTAGTCAGCTACGCCAGAGCCAACTGAAAGTGGTGATTGACTCGATGCATGGCGCCGGCGCCGGCTATCTCAAGACGTTGTTAGATGGAGGGATGATTAAGGTAGCCGAGATAAATGGTGATCGTAATCCCCTCTTTCCAGGCATACAACCGGAGCCGATTGTGGCTAATCTTGCCAGGCTCTCGGCTACTATTAGAGAGCAGGGGGCTGATGTCGGATTAGCTACCGATGGTGATGCCGACCGCCTGGGCGTTATGGACGAAAATGGCACATTCCTGACCACTCTTCAGGTCTTTACGCTGCTCTGCCTGTACCTGCTGGAGGTGCGCGGTGAGCGGGGGCTTATCGTCAAGACAATCAGTACCACGGCCATGCTCGATCGCCTGGGTGAAATATTCGGTGTGCCGGTGCGCCATACGGCCGTGGGCTTCAAATATATAGCCCCGATAATGCTGGCGGAAAATGCCCTTATCGGCGGTGAAGAAAGCGGCGGTTTCGGCTTCCGGGGTCATGTGCCCGAAAGAGACGGTATCCTGGCGGCTCTCTATTTCCTCGACCTGATGGTAAAAACGGGTAAAAAACCGTCGGAACTCATCGAGTATCTCTACAGCAAGGTGGGCACGCACCATTTTAACCGTGTGGATGTAAAATTCCCTGCGGCAGAACGCCAGTTGATAATAGAGCACATAAAACATAATTACCCGCAGTATATTGATGGGGTTAAGGTGGATGTAAACTTCCCTGAGGCAGAACACCAGACGATAATAGAGCGCATAAAACATAATCGCCCGCAATATATTGATGGTGTTAAGGTAGTAAAATTCGATACCACCGATGGCTTCCGCTACATCCTGGCGGATAATAGTTGGCTGCTCATCCGTT